>Ga0209611_10000835_pt1 | contig 48993 bp, 34 predicted proteins | sample S1TSphgellanicum_3_FD_187693 | JGI IMG/M metagenome (GOLD analysis project Ga0209611, IMG submission 187693) | Host-associated microbial communities from peat moss isolated from Minnesota, USA - S1T2_Fc - Sphagnum magellanicum MG (SPAdes) (version 2) | ecosystem: Host-associated > Plants > Peat... | reverse complement strand
ATGAATAAGTATGCTAATTTATCAGCAGTACAACAATTAATCCTGTTTATTGAAGATGTCCTATTTATCCAAGTTACCAGTTCTAAAATTTTTATTTTCTTAGATGAAGTTGATAGCATCAAAAATTTAAAGTTCTCCGCAGATGACTTTTTTGTTTTGATTCGTACTTGTCATGAACAGCGTATTGACAATCCTGAGTATAATCGCCTGATTTTTTGTCTATTGGGAGTGGCGATCGCCTCAGATTTGATCGTTGACAAAAATAGAACTCCTTTGAATATTGGTCGAGCCATCAATCTAGCAGGATTTAAGTTTGATGAAGCCAAACCAGCATTAATTCCAGGATTAATCGGAAAAGTAGATCACCCTGAAGCAGTTTTACAACAAATTTTGGATTGGACAGCAGGACAACCATTTATCACTCAAAAATTATGTAAACTTGTGTATGACTATAGGGAAAGTAGCACACCAAATATTGATCACTTAGTCCAGAAATATGTGATTGACAATTGGGAATCTCAAGATAATCCACAGCATCTTAAGACTATACGCGATCGCATTTTAAATAATCAAAAATCAACCAGACGACTGCTAGGAATTTACCAGGAAATCCTCCAATCAGAAGAAATACCAGCAGATGACAGTTTGGAACAAATAGAGTTACAACTTTCAGGATTAGTATTTAAACATCAGAATAAGCTAAGAGTTTATAATCCCATTTATAAATCAGTTTTCGATCTTAATTGGGTGAGAACCGAATTGAATAATTTACGTCCAGTATTTTACCGCGAAGCTTTAAATGCTTGGTTAGGATCAAACTGTCAGGAACAGTCATGGCTATTACGTGGAAAAGTGTTAGAAGAAGCAAAAAATTGGGCTGATGGTAAAAGTCTTAAGGATGAAGATTACCAATTTTTAAGCGCTTCACAAGAATTTGATAGACAACAAGTTCAGATTATCTTGGCGATTAAGGAGGAAGAGGTTAGAATACTAGCGGAAGCAAATGAAGCTTTAGTCAAAGCTAATCAAACCCTTGTGTCAGCTCAGGGTAAAGCCAAAAGAATGATCCACATTGGCTTTCTCACGATGAGTTTTAGTATTTTCATCGGAGTTACATTCATTTTTGCGCTACCTTGGTTTGCTGTCTTGCTTAACAATCTGGGATATGATAAATATAAAAAAGGTATGGTTGAAGATGCTGTCAGAGATTATGAAATGGCTCTGATGTTAAAGCCCAACTATGTTACCACCTTATATAATATGGGAATGGCTAATGAAAAATTAAAAGATTATAAGAAGGCTGAAACATATTATAATTTAGCAATTTCAGTCAATAGAAATTATGCTCCAGCTTATAGTAATTTAGCTCGTCTATATATTATTGCAGAAAAGGACTATACTGGAGCAGTTAAACTACTTGACAAATCGCTAGATATATCCGCTTATGAGAAATTAGATCAAGATGACTTAAATGCATACAATTATTCCAGATACTCTATATACAAGAATTTAGGTTGGGCTAAATTTCAGATGAAGCGTTACCCCGAAGCTCTGGAAAATCTGAGTCAAGCCATTAAAATCAATCCTAGAGCAGCTTCAGCATATTGTCTGTTAGCACAAGTAAAAGAGGCAAGTGGTAACAAAGATAACTTAAGTACTGATTGGAGTAATTGTTTACTTCATGCTGACCAGGCTCATCCAGATGAGATCGAGTGGTCTAGATTAGCCAAGAGGCGTTTAGGAATATAAGTTCATATTTTTGCAGTTTTAGCTAAATAATATCATGGGGAAGAGACATAAGTTGATTTTTGCTGTTGACAAATCATCTGCTTCAAGTTTGGCGCATTGTTGATTGAGGTTTGTTGATCTATGGCTGGGGTTACACAAACTTTGTCTCCTGGAAAGGCTTGTCTCAAAACGTAACCATCATTACATTTACAATCTAGTACAAGTTTATTAGGAATCATCGTGTGACCGCCATGAGAATCAATCTTTTCGGAAGAAGGATCGGAGTCCTCGGATTGACTAAAAATGTCAGGATGATTAGCAATTTGTGCGGTAACTTTGTCAACAGATATATATATTGTGAAAAAAACAATAAAAATTGTTATTGACATGAATATATTTACACTCTTCATAGCTCAAATGATTAATTCTTGGTAAAATTCCCATTATTACGCTGCTAAGGCTTTATATATTTTAGCATAGGTCTTGCATAATCCATCAGATAACCTGAGAAAGCCAAATTCTCTCCCCCTGAACCCGCACGAGCCCAAAGGGAGAGAATATGCGTCCTAATAACCTACCCTCCTAGCGCCATTTCAGCTTGAGGGGGAAAAGATTATTTGGAAGATACTCTAATAGTAATTACAGCCTTGACTATTTCTCTTCCTTCTAAAGATAGATATTATGGCGATGAAATTTTGCGAATGCGAATACTTCTCGGTGTAATAACGGTAAAAGCTCCCAGTAACTCGTTATTATGTTGATTAATCACATAGATGATAATATCCATCTTATTGATTGTAGATAAACCTGATAACCTAATCAGTACAACACCAGTCGCAATACGACGTAAGCGGAACACTAGCCGCAAATGCTAAAGCTGCTTGAATTGCTTCTCTTGTCAATCGAGGATGTGATGCTAAAATTTGCTCTGGGGTTTCACCAACAGCTAATTTTTCCAAAATTAACTCAACAGTGATGCGTGTACCAATAATTACGGGTTTCCCCATCATTACCTTTGGATCGGATATAATCATTTGTTGAAGCTGATTTTGCATGATTTTTGCTCATCACCTCTTGAATGATAATACAGAAATTATAGCTTAATTGATTAATTCTTGGTAAAATTCCCATTGTTGCGCTGCTAAGGCTTTATTGGTATATTTTAGCATCACTCTTTCATAACCAATCTCGCTTAACTGTCTAGCTAAAGCTGGATTTTCCATTAAAGTTAATAAACAACTAGCTAAAGTAGCAGCATCGCCTTCAGGAAAGATTAATCCAGCATTCTCAATTACATGGGGAATTTCGCCGGAATTAGACCCAATTACAGGTACTTTACAAGCCATAGCCTCGATCAAGACATGACCAAATTGTTCTTTCCATCCTACTGAAGTAATCGTTTTAAATTCGTTGTTGGTTTCTGAGGGTAAAACTAAAGTATTCATCAAATTGATGTAATTAGTAACTTGATCGTGAGGGACGCTCTAATAATAATTACCCTATCTTGAATATTGTTTTCAGCAGCAGCTCGAATTATTTCATCTTTTAACTCACCCCTACCAACTAAAAGCAGTTTCCAAGGTTTTTCCACTAAGAAGATTAAGGATTGTAGCAATGTGAATAAACCCTTTTCCGGGACAAACCTACCGACAAAACCTACAACAAAATCATCGATTGTAATACCTAATTGAGCAGCTAGTTCTGGTTGCGGTTGGGGATAGAACAATCTTTCATCTATACCTAATTGTGGCATAACTTTGATTGGACCGATATATCCCCTTTGGTAGAGAATTTCTGCTCCATCTTGGTTTCCCGCAATTATTCCATGACTGTTATCTAGATTATACTTTTCTAATAAAGCAGCAGGTAGTTCTAACTCGTAAGGTAAATTCCACCAAGTAAAAAAGATATTTTTGGCTTTTAATCCCAAAAATTTATTGAAGAGAATCATTTGGGTATAAGCTAGACCTTTAGATCCTTGTTCTACCTGAATGATCTGGGGACGAAATTCCCGTAATAATTTAATTAAGTCCCAGCCAAATGTTAGTAGTCCTTGATGATTTTGGCTAAAGTTGGTTAACGGAACTATTTTGAATGCTCCTTCATCGCGGTATTCAGTTTCAATGATTTTGTTTTGGACTCCACCAGGGTTCCAACGTTTAGGAACAACAACTGTTACTTCAATTTCTGGATTAAGCTGGGAGAGTGCGCGTAATTTCTCACAATTCAAATCGACGATATAGGTATGACTAGCAACAAGAATTTTCATTGTCCGTAGTTGCGCTTCAGCGCAATTAAAGTTTTAATACAAGCGAGTTATTTCAATTTTATGAAACTTTACATAGTTATAATTACTTTGATCCCTGGTCTAAACGACTATAAATTTGTCCATCATCCCAAATAGATTGGATCATAGTAACTAAAGCTTTACCAAAACCTAAAAAGTAGAAAATTCCTCTAGTTATCACTTTAATCGGATGACCACTCTTATAACAAGGCGGGTTTCCTAAAACATGACAGTCAAATAGACTGGCGTATAATCTTAAAGCTTGGGTAAAGGTCAGATTCTTCAACCCCAGGAGAAAATGATTATGGTAAAAAGTGACTTGGTATTGGAGCGATCGCATACTAATGTCATGACAACCGCCAGTTTCTTCGCCCAAATGGACTAAAAAAGCCTTTGGGTCATACCAAATCTTATATCCTGTCTGTCGCAGACGCAAACAAAAATCTGATTCCTCCCGCACCGCACTACCACGGAACCGCTCATCAAATCTCAAACCGTACTTGGTAAAGATTTCTCGACGGAAAGACATATTACAACCTCTAGCTGTCAGCACTTGTTGGGGTTGGGTAGTATGGACTAAATCAATGTGATACCAAGCAATTCCTGGGTCCATAGCTTCAGGGGGTAAATAGGTAATTTCTAACTCCCCTTTGGAATCGCCTAACTTCATTCTGTCGAAAACCCTACCAGCTACAGCACCTATTTCTGGGTTTTGTAAATAATTTTGGCTATGAGCAGCTAAATATCCAGGGGGTAATTCCACATCATCATCAATAAATAAAACTATTTCTCCCGATGAACGCTTAATAGCATAGTTTCTGGCTCCTGGTAAACTCGCCCAGTCTAGACGAAATAATTTGATTTTCCCGTCTGCGGACATTTTATCTAACAAGTCTTGGGTGGCGCTTTCGTGTTGGAGAGTTTGATCTACTACTAAGACTTCAAAATGGGGGTAGTCTTGCTGTAAAACATCTTCAATTGTGTCACACAGCAGTTTTTCCCGTCTGTATGTTGGTATAACTACTGAAATTAAGGGATGATTATCCATATTCTTACTCCTTTTTACACTTATTTTACACTTACAATATACTGTGTTAAACTCGCTTTTTCAGTCGTTTAGAGGATGTTAGTGTTGAAGCCTCAGCATTTTGCCTTTCTTGTTTATCGATAACTGGTAGTTTAAACAAGATCCCAGCAAAGAACCAATAATAAACAGCTACAGGGTCTACATCAAGAGGATAATAGTAAGTATTGTAACTTATGAATAATATGAATACCCAAATAGAAGCGCCATAGCTACGTAGGTTACGGTCTTTGATCGAGCGATGAGTCTTGAAAGCAACTATTGTTAAGTTTGTCACAAAAGCCAGGAATGCTAACATACCGACAATTCCCACTTCAAAAAGGACTTTTGGATAATAGGTTTCTACCAACTTAGTTTCACCCATAGCACGAGCAGAGTTGGTAGCTCGACCCAGACCAGAACCAATAGGACTTTTGACGCTGTGCCAATTTTCTTCAAACTGGTCAACGATAAACTGTTGTGGAGGTGAAGCAGCCCAGCGATCTGTGAAACTAGCAGTTCTTTCAGCCACCACATCGGGATTAGCCATAGCCCCTAATCCCAGAATTATGCCTAATCCTAAACCCACAGGGATAAATCTTTTCAGATCACCAAGTTGACCTGTTAATATAAGTAGAAGTATAAAGCAAATTGGTACTAGAGCTAGAGCAATTCTCTGTCCAGAAATTAACGCATTGACAAACACTCCTGCTAGAGAGACTAAACTAATTAATCGCCAAATTATTTTGGGGTCGGAAAAGGCGGTAGCAAAATTTAAAAAAGTGCTAGCAATTAAAAACCATGCCCATTGCCAAGGAGCAACAAAAGTTCCTGGTAAGCGAATTACTCCTTCTTCTGGACTGTATAAGAGCGCTCCGCCAATGTAACATCGAGCATCTAATGAGGTAACAAATAAAGCGTTTCCAGTGAGTCCTCTAGTACCATGACAAATATCTAAGTATAAAAGGACATATTGAACTACTCCTAGTCCACAACAAATAATCGTCAAAACGACCTGTAGGCGTGATAGAAGCAGAAAATCCTGTTTATTCCGCACTAAATAATAGACGCAAGTTATTAACGGTACGTAACCTAAAAATACTTTTAAACCGAGTACCCCCATACCTAATGGTATTTCATGTCCACCGCCTTCATGGCTTAACTGCTGTCCACCATTGATGAAAATTAATGTCATCAATGAACAACTTAGGACGATTTGGAATGTTGTTTTGATGCTTTGAGGTATGATAAAGGGTTTTTTCGTCCGACTACAATCTTGCCAAAGTGCAATCATCAAGGGAAAGTAGAAAGCATCTTTGGCTAATTGTAATATAGGACTATTTCCTAAGTAGTAAACGACAGTCCCCCCAAAGGGTACATAAATTAGGAAAGCAATCAGGGCTTGTCGGGGATATTTATAGGAGAGGTTAATGATTAAAATACCCAAGACAGCAGGAATGGCGACTTTAATTCCTGAGACAAAAAATAGGGGTATACCTAAGCCTAAACCTACTTTTAAGGCTTGCGTTATTGTTCCTGTCAACTCTTGGCGTATTTTAGTTGCTTTACGCTTCTGAGCTAGCTGTTCCTCACGACTAAGGGTAGGAGCTTTGTCTTTCTGCTTTTTTCCCTTCCGGGATTTCTTTCGAGGTTTTGCCATGAATGCTTTTGATCAGTAGTACTGCAGATTCGTTCTACAGTACCACTTGGTATAGTTTACACTAAGTGCTGTTGAACTTCTGCAACTAGAATATTTGACCAATGATTTGCCAGTTCAGCATCAACCGCCTCTACCATAACTCTAATTACTGGTTCTGTCCCAGAGGCGCGGACTAAAACTCTACCACAGTCAGTCATGGCGGTTTCTGCATTGGCGATCGCTTGTTGTAACGGTGGGCAATTTTTCCATCCCAAACGGCGATCGCGGTCTAGTACATGCACATTACGTAGTAGCTGTGGATAGGTCTGAAAACTTTGCTCGATCGCCTGGCTCAAAGGGACACCAGCTTGTCGGACTACATCAGCTAAATGTAAAGCAGTCAATAGACCATCTCCAGTAATACCATAATGACGACATAAAATATGCCCGGACTGTTCGCCACCTAGCATACTTCCAGTACGGAACATCTCGGCTTGTACGTGTTGGTCGCCTACTGCTGTCCGGATGAGTTTACCACCCACTTGCAACCAAGCCCGCTCGAAGCCTAAATTAGCCATGACAGTGGAAATTATCAGGTTTTCTGGTAATAGTTGTTTCTGTTGTAAATGACGACCCCAAAGATATAAAATGTAATCTCCATTAACTTGTCTACCGGTATTGTCAACAGCTAGAACTCTATCTGCATCACCATCAAAGGCAAAACCGATATCAGCATTATGCTCTTTGACAGCAGCTTGTAAAGTATCTAAAGCTGTGGAACCACAATTGACATTGATGCGATCGCCATCTGCTTGATTATGCAGGGTAATTACCTCTGCTCCCATTTGGGTAAATACTGACGGTGCTAATGTAACTGCTGCGCCCCAAGCCAAATCCAGCACAACCTTCATTCCAGAGAAATTATCGTTAGATGGTAAAGACTGCTGTAAATAACCTGCATATAGACCCACTAGATCTGCACGAAAATAACGTTTCCCATAACTATTTAAATCAGCAACAGGAGTATTAATCGATAGGTTACCGCGTAATCCTGCCTCAATTTCTGCTTGTAGAACCTGGGGTAACTTCATTCCATCCGCGCCAAAAATTTTAATTCCATTATCCTCTGGCGGATTGTGGCTGGCGGAAATCATTAAACCACCTATAGCATCAGTAGTACTAACAAGATATGCAACACAGGGCGTAGGACATAAGCCTAAGTACCAAACTTCTAAACCAGCAGCAGTTAAACCCGCAATCAAGGCTGCTGCTAGCATATCGCTAGAATTCCGAGAATCTTGTCCCACAATTACGGGAGCAGCTTTCACAGCAAGATTACGTAAGATAATTCCCGTCCAAAAACCCACTTGTAATGCTAAAGGCGCATTCAACAATTCTCCTACTTTACTACGAATACCATCTGTACCAAATAAAGGAGTTGTGGGTAGAGAACTAAAATTAAATTCCATATGGTTCTCACTTCCCCCGTGGGAAGAACCAGAAATGCTGACTTGAGATCGAGTGATCAATGAAACCATGATTTTCTATCCTCCTCACATTCACATTGCTTGAATAGCATCTTACTAATTTTATGCTTGATATTTTTCAGTGTTTAAGATGATTTTTCACTCCCATAAATCCTAAATTGACAATTTTCAGGCGGATCTTTCGATAAGAAAGCTGAATTTTTTGATTTAGTTTTTCCAGAACCTTGTTGACCCAAGATTTGTGTGAGTAGGCGATTTTATCATGTTCTTTAAAGTATTTTGACATTTCCTCGATTTTGGATTGACCTTTTTCAAGCCGGATAATCTCAGTTCTGTCCTTAAAAAAGGAAATACCGGGCATTTCACTCCATCTAACCACCATTCCAGCTTTGGCTGCTGCTAAACCAATCGCATTACCTTCAGCATCATATAACCCGTTAAGTTCAAAATAGTTAGCTAGATTTCCCCATTGGCGCAGAAACTCATCTTCTTTACCTGAATCCTTACTCACGGAAAATAAAAACTCATGCACAAATTGTATATTTTCCCATTCTGCTGTCAAATTCAGCGCTTCTGTGGCTTTTTTTACCAGGCTAAATTGTCGAGCAAATTCTTTAGTCGCATTTCCCTCAGTAACTTTCACGAATTTTTCCGGCATGGCTTTACAAGTTCTAGCAGTAATTCCCGGTACTGCTAACCAGGTGATTTCTTCTGGTACTTCTGCCAAAATCCGCATGTCTGCATCCAAGAAAATACAAGCATCAAATAGTGATAGTGATTTGGCGATCGCAAACCTTTTATCATGGTAGCTCTTAACACCTTGTAGTCGATGTTCAAAGGCTAAAACTTGGGGATAATTGTGAAAATCCTGGGGATTATCAGTCAAAACAACCAATTTAGTCGAGCTAGCATATTTCTCCATATCTTGCGCTAGTAAAGCAGCGAGTTGGCGATACCTATAACCCAATGCTAAAGTGCAAAAACAAAATTGTTGATCTTGTTGACTCATAATTTTTTCAATCCCATAGAAATAAATTTTAAGCGGATTTGGCGAAACATCAGACGAATTTGTATATCTAATTTATCGAAAACTTTCTTGATCACATTTTGTTTAGGGTAAATAATTTGGTCGTGTTGTGTAAAATATATTTGCATTTCCTCCATCGTGGATTGACCGTTCTTAATTCTGACTAGTTCTATATGTTTATTAAAAAATGAAACACCAGGAAATTCGCTCCAGGCAATTTTCATCCCTACTTTATGTGCTGCTAGGGCTATGGCATTACCTTCACCATAATATAGTCCGTTGATTTCAAAAAAATGAGCTAATTTTTCCCATGTCTCTAAAAACTCAACTTCTTTATTCATATCCTTAGTGACTGAAATTAGATATTCATGTACAAACATGATATTTTCCCAATCTTCTAATAAGTTTAATTTTGCGGCTGCTTGTTTGACCAAGTTTAATTCTTGATTGACCTGCTCTCCTACACCCATTTTGGCAAATTTTTCTGGCATAGTCATACAAGCTCTGGCTTTAATTCCTGGTTCTAATAGCCAGGGTAATTCTTCCGGTACTTTTGCCAAAATCCGCATATCTGAATCTAGAAAAATACAAGCATCAAATAGAGATAGTGATTTGGCGATCGCAAATCTCTTATCATGGTAGCATTTAACACCTTGCATTTTATGTTTAACCGCTAAAACTTGGGGGAAATGACTAAATTCTTCCGGTTGATCCGTCAAAATGACAAACCTAGTACTAGGTGAATATTTTGCGATATCTTCTGCCAATAAATTAGCTAATTGACGGTATTTTCGACCTAATGCTAGAGTACAAAAACAAAATTGTGTATTTTCCTGACTCATATTTTTTAAAGGTTAACAAAAAAGACTACAATATAAAGTAACAGGTTTTCTGCAAAACACATATATACAAAAATTGAATTTTAGTTAACCTATGAGAGAATTTACTTAACTATCGAGAATGCTGCTGAAAGAAGACCTCATAAGGTAAGTAGAACCGCCACAAAAACCCTGGAGGTAAAAAAGCGCTAGAATTCTCTTCCATAGGTAGATACTGGGAACGATAAGTTTTTATAGCTTGATGTTTTTGTGATTGTACATTGTGAATTTTGACTCGATGAGCACCAGCCAATTCTTGAAATCTCAGGTCTTGAAAGAGCAAAGATTTCCAAAGTAACCAAATCGCATATTCCCAAAAATCAACCTTTACCCCGGAAGAAGTAATTGCATCCTGTACCAGATGATAAGTCATTTCATGGTCTGAACTGCGATCTCGACGATGAGTGACATAAACTTCTTGGGGTTGAAAATCTCTTAATAATTCAGTAATTTCCGCAATAACCTGATCTCGTTCTGCTTGATTCATCTTGCATAATGCGCCATCAACTTTATTCAAGAAATGAATATCTTTCGACTCTACAGCCAAAATTTCTAAAGCTGTGAGTGCTTCTTGATGACGAATTTGCACAATGTCAGAGCGGGTAAACCGGGTATTAGGTAGGCGCGACCCGCCACCATCTGTAATAAATACAACTTTAACTGGTATGCCTTGTTGTCTTTTCGCAGCGATAATACCACCACAACCTAATACTTCATCATCTTGATGTGGCGCAAAAACAATTGCTGATTTCTGGCTAATTTCTAATTTTTTACTTCCCTGATATAGAAGCCAATAAAATTGCACTTGATGAATTAGGTTTCGCAACCGATAGTTTAACAACCACCACTTATTCTGTAAACCCTTTTTTAAGCGTTGAATCATTTCTGCCTCTGCAATATTACTTTATGACACTTCATATTGATTACTATGTTACCGATTTGTATTCCTAGAATAACTACAAAATTTAGCTATTGGCAAATCAACAAACATTTCCTTCAGTATCCAGCTATTTAAGTAAAAAATGATACTAAAAATTATACTATCTAGCGCAGTTAAAGATTTTTAACATTAATTCTCATCAAATGGCCTTAATCTAGCATTTTAAGGGCTTTTTTCGTGATTTATCCACCAAATCACGGTTAATCCTGAATTAAATCAGAGATAAGTTGAGAAATTTTAGCATGAGTATTAATTTGTCCACTAAATTGCGCGTAGGTACAAAAAAGTCCCACACGATGGCAGAGAATGTGGGTTTTGTCAAGTGCTTTTTAAAAGGAGTAGTAGAGAAAAACTCCTACCGAAAATTAGTTGCTAACTTCTACTTCATCTACTCAGCGATGGAAGAAGAAATGGAGAAGCATCGTGTTCATCCAGTCGTAGGCAAAATTTACTTTCCGCAACTTAACCGCAAATATGCTCTAGAGCAAGATTTGACTTACTACTATGGGTATAATTGGCATGAGCAAATCAAATTGTCTCCTGCTGGTGAGGCTTATGTAGCACGTATTCGTGAAATATCCAGTACACAACCAGAATTATTAGTCGCGCATTCCTACACGCGTTATCTGGGAGATTTATCTGGGGGACAAATTCTCAAAGGTATTGCACAAACAGCAATGAAGTTGTCTGATGGTTCAGGTACTGCTTTCTATGAATTTGCTGATATTCCTGATGAGAAAGTGTTTAAACATGAATATCGCCAAGCTTTAGATGAAATACCTGTTGATCAAGCTACAGGCGATCGCATTGTAGAAGAGGCTAATGCAGCCTTTGGCTTGAATATGAAAATGTTCCAAGAATTGGAAGGTAATTTGATTAAAGCCATTGGCTTAATGTTGTTTAACTCTCTGACTAGACGACGCAGCCGCGGTAACACTGAATTAGCTACGGCTGATTAAACTAGATAGTCCCCTACCCCTGCTCCCTACCTCTTCCCTTGGACAATGGGAGCAAGTTTTTGTAATAACTCCTTGGCTGTGTAAGGTTTGAATAAGATTGCTGCTGCTTCTACTGTAGGATGCTTATTCAGGATGTGTTTTGCATCTAGACCACTACAGGCAATTATCTGCACTTGGGGATTCATGATCTTCATGGTACGAATCGCAGTTATTCCATCCATCTCTGGCATGATTATGTCCATCAGAACGGTATTAATTTGCTCGCTGTGTTTGGCATAAATGGCGATCGCCTCAATCCCATTATGAGCTACGAGAGTCTGATAATTATTGTCTGTGAGGATAGCAGTAGTGACTTCACAAATTGCTGTTTCATCATCTACTACTAAAATCAACTCTCCATGTCCAGTCAATATTTCTGAGTTATCTAAACTCAATTCTGGGTGAGTTTCCACAGAAGGTAGGAAAATCTTAAACTTACTACCTCGATCAACTTCGCTAGTTACGTGAATAAATCCTCCATGACTTTTAATAATTCCTCGTACAGTCGATAAACCCAACCCAGTACCCGCACCAATTTCTTTTGTCGTGAAAAATGGTTCAAAAATTCTATCTAGTATTTCTGATGGTATACCGGTTCCAGTATCGCTGACAGTCAACATAATATAATGCCCTACTTTCGCATCTAAGTTCATCTGAGCGTAGGCTCGATCAATATAGATATTTGCCGCGGAAATTTGGAGAGTCCCTCCTTCTCGCATAGCATCACAAGCATTAATTACCAAGTTCATCAGCACTTGATGCATTTGGGTACTATCGGCATAAACTGCCCAAAGATCGTTTGGTATTTCTGTGACAAACTTGATCGATTTGGGAAAAGTCTGTTTAAATGCTTGGACTATTTCCACAATCAAGTACTTAATTTGCATATGTGCGCGTTCTCCTTTTAACCCGCTGGCAAAAGACAACACTTGTTTAACTAAAGCTGCACCTCGTTTGGCATTATTTTCGATGATTTCTAGCAGTTGGTGAAATTGCTCTTCGCTCCTAGCTATTTTACCTTTGAGAATTTGAGCAGAACTTAAAATGGGTGTAAGCACATTGTTGATATCATGGGCTATACCTCCCGCTAAAGTGCCAATACTTTCCAACCTCTGAGTGCGGAAGAACTGCGCCTGAAATTGCTTTTTTTCTGTTATATCAGTGTCTACACTGAAAATAGATTTAGGCTGTCCATCAGTATCATAAATCAGAATCCAACGGCTTTCTACAATGATTTCTCGGCCATCTTTCGTAATTTTCCTCAGTTCACCTTGCCAAGCTCCAGTCGCAGTTACAGACTTGAGGCAATTTCTTTCCTGCGATCGCAAATTTCCTGAGTATAGAATATTCTGCATATTTTGACCCATGACTTCATCAGCCCGCCAGCCATACATTAATTCTGCTCCCTTATTCCAGAATAAGATTTGATGCTGAAAGTCTCTCACCAACATGGCATCAGTCGTAATATCAATCAAAGCAGCTTGTTCGCGAATCTTCTCTTCTGCTACTTTCCACTCTGTGATATCCTCGGCTATACCACCCCTATAACAAATATTTCCGGCTTCATTGGGAATATAAAATACCCGATCCCAAATCCAACGGACTTCTCCATCAGGTCGCACAATGCGATATTTCAGATCAAAGGGCATACTACTTTGGTTATGCTGGATAAACTCTTCTTCGACACGATCCTTGTCTTCTAGATGAATCGCATCTAACCAAGACTTAGGTTGTTTAATTAAGCTTTCACATGACGAACCCCAAACTCTTTCATAAGCAGGATTCACATAAATATTTTCATAGGTTTTATCTTCTAGTCCATAGCAAGCCAACCACATAACTACTTGGGTATTATTAGCAAAATGACGGAATTTCTCTTCGCTCTGGCGCAAGGCGGCTTCTACTTGCTTGCGCTCTTGGATTTGTTTCTCTAGAGCTTTATTGGTAGCTATCAGTTCTGCTGTCCGCTCTATTACCTTTTGCTCTAACTGATCACTAGCTTGGCGTAAGGCTATTTGGGCTTGTTGGCGATCGCTAATATCAGAAAACAGCCAGAGCCAGCCAGCTGTTTCACCATCGGAGTTATGGATGATAGCGGCTCTCATAGTAGCCGGAAAGGCTGATCCTTTCCGGGGTTGTATGTAAAGTTCCCAAGGTTGTAAATTTTGGCTACTCTGCAGACGAGTCGTAAAGCCATAGCGATCCTGTTGAGCTATAAATAATCCTAATGGCTTACCTATAAGAAAATTTTGTGGTATGGATAACAAGGATGCTGCTGCTTGGTTAGCTTCTTGTATAATACCCGACGCATTAGTTACTAGATAGCCATCGGGAGCAAATTCAAAGAAATTGTGATAACGTTGTCGAGCCAACTCCAACATTTCACGAGCAATCGTAAGTTCCTCATTTTTACAAAGTAATTCCTCTTCAATAATTTTCTGCTCTTCTAGTGCTAGTTGTAGCTTTCGGTCGAGGTGCATTTTCTCAGCAATTTGTTTACCTATCCACTGTGGAAGATAGTGGTCAATTGGGGCTATTTCCGCTAGCAGTTCCTGTAAAGATTGGTCATATTTAATTTGATCTTGTTGGCAGCTTTGGATTAAAATACGGAGAAAATCTACCAATCTGCTAATATCCAATGCTTGTAATAAAGCACTTTCAGACAAAACTCCTAATAATTCTCCTTGCTCATTTACAATTGGCAATTGATCGATTGGCAGTTCCTGTAAAGATTGGTCATATTTAATTTGATCTTGTTGGCAGCTTTGGATTAAAATACGGAGAAAATCTACCAATCTGCTAATATCCAATGCTTGTAATAAAGCACTTTCAGACAAAATTCCTAATAATTCTCCTTGCTCATTTACAATGGGCAATTGATCGATTTGATGCTGGTGTAAAATCAAGAAAGCCTGGAGAATATCATGACATTCCGAGTAGTTTAAAGTGATTAATTCCTGTGTCATCACTTCAAATACCTTGACCTGGGATAAATCCAACTGCTGAGTTAATAGCCTTAAAATATCATCAGCAGTAATAATTCCTAATAATTTCTTCTCCTCTACCACCAACACATATGTATTGCGGTTTGTGTGCTGATGAGGTAAACTGGAAGGACTTGAAATATCATCACAATCGCTTTGTTGTTTGCCCATTAACTGAATAGCATTAATTACAGAAGCCTCAGGTTCAACTGTAAATGGAGACCAATCAATAATTTGATAGAGATTGGGCAAATCAATCAGTTGGTTATTGAATTGCATAGTTAGCCCAGTCAATATATTTGAATAGTTTTATTGACATGAAGATGTAGCAAAGATAACGCAGTTTTGCAAATTGCATAAAAATGCGTAAGCTGGCGTACCCTTAAGTAATAATTTTGTAGGATATGCTTGAAAAATCCTTCTCTCAACTTTATCATATTTTTCACATTTTATCTTGGTTTGTAAATAATTTGTCAAATTAAGCGGGTTGGGAGAGTAGGGGAGCAGGGGGAGAAGTTAATACTTGAAGTGTTTTTGTTGCTTTTTTTTTCATTCAAGTAATAATACTAGCATGAAAAGATTGACTAAAATATAACTTGCACTCCAGAAAAATGTAGTTATATTAAATAATGTATATTTATTGTTGATTCTCTGACAATTTATCCAATTAACTAATTTAAAATTTAAGCATTAAGAATAATCTGTTAATTGCTTCGTTCCTCTTCTCTCTACAAAGGTTAACTAACTTATAAAACCTCACCCGATAGGTCAACCTGTCTTTCAGTTTATTTATATCTTCTTTTCCAGGAAATATGATCTCTAGTCATTCAGTGCCAAATTTATCAAGAGGATTTAAAAACTATGTATTATTGTCCTTGTTGCTCTGATGTGCTATTAAAGCATATTCATCACTCGCACTCGTTTTGGTTTTGTCGGACTTGTTGGCAGGAAATGCCGATTTTATCTTGGCATAATTATCCTCATTATACCAACATCCATTGTACACTAAGTACCGAAAATTTTAGTCAAATAAGAAATACTCGCTACTTAACTTGTTCTGTTAGATACACAATCTTTCAGCAGAATCCTACGATATCAGCAATTCAAAATACCCTACCTAAAGCTGTAAAACCCAATATTAGTAATTAAGACTTGATCTGATAATTGCTGATAGCTATCTAATAGCTATCAGTTCAATCTTCTTCCCATTTTTCACTACCAAGTAAATCAATAATCCTATCTCTGAGTAAATATTCGTTGTTTTCTAGCTCATGTTCAAAATAAGACCACTCACGGCCAGGAATATATTGGAAAAGGGTAAAAATTGGTTCCTGTCGATGAACAAGCCCTTTTTTCACAAGTTGTAGTGCTTCGTCTTTAATCATATCAATGTCATACTTAATAATGGTGTTCATAGTTTTGTTTCTCCTTTTTATTTAAGGAATTATCATAAATTCTTCATCTCTACCTTCAATCTATCAAAAAAAAAGCGGAAATTTGTGAAGAATCTAAACGATAAACTACTCCTACTGAATAGGTAACAAAATCTGAGCAAACAAATCATTTATTACCTATGGATATTAATCGTCCAGAGGACTGTCATCTAGAGGACTAGATATGTCTTTTGGCGAATTACGCCTTTGTTGAGCAAGAGATTTGAGCCGAGCTAATTTAGGAATAGGTAGAGCAGGGTAAAAAGGTTTGACTACAGGTAAGTTTAGTGGATTTATTCCCATTGTATTAGTTTCAGGCGTACTAATAAGTGCGCCATGTAATTGTGCAGCTTGATCATCAGTAAGTTCTTGCATCAATTCATTTATATCTATTCTGCTGTCCATACTCGTATTTATTTTAGTATCAGCAGTCAGTGAGTTTATAGTCATTGTCAAGCTATATGTGAGTTATATACTTTTGTTAGAGTAAATTAAAATGTTTTCTCTATGAATGATTCTGAAGTAATATTTTTTACTATTCCTTTAGATAGATATGTTTTGGTAAAAGGCAAAAGATACCACAAGAAAAAAATCCCCGCCTAACGACGGGGATTTTTTAATTACCTAAAACACTAGCAAAAGTGGATCAACCGAACTTACTAGCAGTTGAGGCAATGAGGAAGGCGGCGTAAGTTAGCACATAGCCTACAGTGAAGTGAGCTAGACCAACAACGCGAGCTTGGACAATGGAGAGAGCAACGGGCTTATCTTTCCAGCGAACTAAGTTAGCTAGAGGAGTCCGCTCGTGCGCCCAAACCAAAGTTTCAATCAATTCTTGCCAATATCCTCTCCAAGAGATGAGGAACATAAAACCAGTCGCCCAAACTAAGTGTCCAAATAAGAACATCCAAGCCCAGACGGACAAGTTATTCACACCATAGGGGTTATAACCGTTAATTAACTGAGCGGAGTTAGCCCAGAGATAATCGCGGAACCAACCCATTAGGTAGGTAGAGTTTTCATTGAACTGAGCAACGTTACCTTGCCAAATACCCAGATGCTTCCAGTGCCAGTAGAATGTTACCCAACCTACTGTATTCAAAGCCCAGAAAAGAGATAGGTAGAAGGAATCCCAAGCTGAGATATCACAAGTACCGCCACGACCTGGACCATCGCAAGGGAAGGCATAGCCGAAGTCCTTTTTGTCGGGCATTAGCTTGGAACCACGAGCATCCAAAGCACCCTTAACTAATATTAGGGTGGTGGTGTGGAGACCAAGGGCGATCGCATGGTGTACCAAGAAGTCCCCAGGTCCGATGGTCAAGAATAAGGAGTTAGTTCCAGAGTTAATCGCATCTAACCAACCTGATAACCAAACGTTAGCGTAGTTAGGATATGCAGTGTAAGCAACACTGTCAGGGTTAGACAAGAGTACGTTCAAGCCGTACAATGCTTTACCATGAGAAGCTTGGATAAATTGCGCAAATACTGGCTCGATCAGAATTTGCTTTTCTGGAGTACCGAAAGCCACTACCACGTCGTTGTGTACATACAATCCTAAGGTGTGGAAACCTAAGAACAGAGATACCCAACTCAGGTGAGAGATGATTGCTTCTTTATGCTGTAGTACACGATCTAGTACGTTGCCTTTGTTCAATTCTGGATCGTAATCACGGACCCAGAAAATAGCAGCGTGAGCAAAAGCTCCTACGAGCAAGAAGATAGCAATATATTGGTGGTGAGTGTACAACGCTGCCTGAGTTGTATGATCCTGAGCAATAAATGCGTAGGAAGGCAGGGAGTACATATGCTGTGCTACCCATGAAGTAACAGTTCCCAGCGCTGCCAAAGCCAATGACAATTGGAAGTGCAGAGAGTTGTTGATAGTATCGTACAGACCTTGGTGAGGTAGGTTGAATGGACCTTCGCTCTTGCTACCAGGTACTAGACCAGCCTTGGAATTCAGCATTTCTTTGATGCTGTGACCAATGCCGAAGTTAGTCCGGTACATGTGACCAGCAACGATAAATAGCACAGCGATCGCCAAGTGGTGATGAGCAATATCAGTCAACCACAGGGATTCTGTTTGAGGATGGAAACCGCCCAAGAAGGTGAGAATTGCTGTACCTGCACCTTGAGATGTGCTGAAGATATGTCCAGCAGTATCGGGGTTCTGAGCGTAAACGCCCCAGTTACCGGTGAAGAAAGGTGTTAAACCTGCGGGGTGAGGAGCAACAGTTAAGAAGTTGTCCCAACCTACATGGATACCGCGAGATTCTGGAATCGCTACGTGAACCAAGTGACCAGCCCAAGCCAAAGAACTGACACCGAACAAACCAGCTAAGTGGTGGTTTAACCGGGGTTCAGCACTCTTGAACCAAGAAAGACTAGGACGGAACTTGGGTTGCAAGTGCAACCAACCAGCAAATAAGAGCAATGCAGACAGCAGCAACAGACCAATGGAACCAGTGTACAGTTCACTGTTGGTCCGAATACCGATGGTGTACCACCAGTGGTAAACACCGGAGTAAGCAATATTTACAGGACTGCTAGCACCCGCTTGGGTGAAAGCTTCGATCGCTGGTTTACCGAATTGGGGGTCCCAAATTGCATGAGCAATGGGACGGATGTGCAGGGGATCTTGGATCCACTGTTCAAAGTTACCTTGCCAGGCTACGTGAAACAGGAGGCTGGATGCCCACAGGAAGATGATTGCCAAGTGACCGAAGTGAGTAGCGAAAATCTTTTGGTAAAGACCTTCCTCTGTTATGCCATCATGACTTTCAAAGTCGTTGCCTGTTGCGATCGCATACCAAATCCGACGGGTAGTCGGGTCCTGTGCGAGATCCTGGCTAAATTTAGGAAATTTAGTTGCCATAGGGTTTGATAATTCCTCTGACTTTAGCCATCAAGTATCAACATTGAGAGTGCTAACGGTTGACTGTGAAGATGCCAACCGCTAACTCTATGTAAAACCAATTGCTATCCTACTGAAAGGATATGCGCATGGAAGAACGCCCAAGTCGTGGCAATTCCTCCCAAAAGGTAGTGAGCCACACCCACAGCGCGACCTTGAGTAATACTCAGAGCGCGGGGTTGGATAGCTGGCGCTACTTTCAGTTTATTATGTGCCCAAACAATGGACTCAATTAATTCTTGCCAGTAGCCGCGACCACTGAATAAGAACATTAAACTAAATGCCCAAACGAAGTGAGCACCTAAGAACAGTAATCCATAAGCGGATAGCGCACTACCGTAGGAGTTGATTACTTGAGAAGCTTGCGCCCACAAGAAATCGCGCAACCAGCCGTTGATGGTAATGGCACTTTGGGCAAAGTTGCCATCTGTAATATGAGTTACAACACCATCAGCATCTACTGTTCCCCACACATCGGATTGCATCTTCCAGCTAAAGTGGAAAATCACAATTGATAGTGAGTTATACATCCAAAATAATCCTAGGAAGACGTGATCCCAACCAGATACTTGGCAGGTACCACCACGACCGGGACCATCACAAGGGAAGGCGAAGCCCAAGTTAGCTTTGTCTGGAACCAGACGAGAACTGCGGGCGAATAGCACACCTTTGAGCAAAATCAGTACAGTCACATGGATAGTGAAAGCGTGAATGTGGTGTATCAGAAAATCTGCTGTACCCAAAGGAATACCAGCAGCAGCCACTTTCCCACCTATAGCTAATACAGCGCCATTAAATACGTAGCTCACAGGTTCCAGCGCATTAGGTGCTGTTGTACCTGGTGCTAAATGGTGCAAGTTTTGTATCCATTGAGCGAATACAGGTTGCAACTGGATTGCTGTATCAGAGAACATATCTTGAGGACGACCCAAAGCACGCATTGTGTCGTTGTGGATATAAAGTCCGAAGCTATGGAAGCCTAGGAAAATAGATACCCAGTTCAAGTGGGAGATAATAGCATCGCGGTGACGAATCACCCGATCTAATAGGTTGTTTTGGTTCAGCGCAGGGTCGTAATCCCGCACCATGTAAATAGCGCCGTGAGCACCAGCACCAACAATCAAGAAGCCACCAATCCATATGTGATGAGTAAACAAGCACAACTGCGTAGCGTAATCAGTTGCCAAGTATGGATAGGGAGGCATCGCGTACATGTGGTGAGCGATGATGATGGTCAAGGAACCCAATAGGGCTAGGTTAATAGCCAATTGAGCGTGCCAAGATGTGGTGAGAGTTTCGTAGAGACCTTTATGACCTTCGCCAGTTAGTGGACCTTTGTGGTTTTCTAGGATCTCTTTGATGCTGTGACCAATACCCCAGTTGGTACGGTATTGGTGACCAGCAATGATAAATAGCACGGCGATCGCCAAGTGGTGATGAGCAATATCAGTCAACCACAAACCGCCGGTAACTGGATTCAACCCACCTTTAAAAGTGAGGAAGTCAGAATATTGACCCCAGTTCAAGGTAAAGAACGGTGCTAAACCATTGGCAAAGCTGGGATACAGACTTGTCAATAATTCCTTGTTCAAGATGAAATCGTGAGGCAAAGGGATGTCCTTCACAGCCACACCAGAGTCCAGCAACTTGTTAATTGGTGCGGACACATGGATCAAATGTCCAGCCCATCCCAAAGAACCACAACCCAACAAAACTGCTAAATGGTGATTCAGGATGGACTCCGCATTCTGGAACCATTCCAGTTTGGGAGCACGTTTGTGGTAGTGGAACCAACCAGCGAACAGGAACAGAGCTGCTAATACCAAGCCACCAATAGCTGTTACGTAAAGCTGGAAGGAATTGGTGATACCCCAGCCACGCCATACTTGAAATAAACCAGAGGTGATCTGAATACCGTGGAAGCCACCGCCAACATCAGCATTCAATATGTCTTGTCCGACAATAGGCCAAACTACTTGTGCGCTGGGTTTAACGTTTAATGGATCGCTCAACCAAGCTTCATAGTTGGAGAATTTAGCACCGTGGAATAACATCCCGCTCAACCAGATTGTCACTACGGCCAGGTGACCAAAGTGTGCGGAGAATATCTTGCGGGAGATGTCTTCTAAGTCGCTTGTATGTGAATCGAAATCGTGGGCTAGGGCATGTAGATCCCAAATCCATGTAGTGGTTTTTGGTCCTTTAGCCAAGGTTTTGCTGAAATGTCCTGGTTGTGCCCATTTTTGGAATGAGGTAGGTACCGGATCATAATCAACTATAACTCTTGCCTTCTTTTGCCCTGGCTCCGGAGGACTACTTATCGTCATTCGACCTCCTCTCTAGATAAGGAATCAGGATTCATGTGTAACCACACTGCGTAAGTCATTTTATACCGCGTCCAGGAATTTCCTGTTAGGGCGTAAAATTCGCTATGTGGAAGTTGTTTCTGTTGAATTATAGAGTCTGTGCTTGTCTCGCTCGTACTTTCTGGGAGACATTTTAACAATAATTCAAAATCCATCAAAATATTGCCCCCTCCATGACCCTAATAGCTGTTTTGCCGACCTTTTCAGGCGAATCTTCTGGTAAAAAGTCAAGGAATTTTGCATTTAATTTATAAATCATTACAATTCTTAAAATTTATTCACCATTGCCAGTTTTGTGGGATTGTAGTTTTGAACATCAGATTTACGCCAAAATAAGCTTTGTTAGATAATAAGCAAAGGATAAATGGATGATATCTATGTATGATAGATCTTTGAATAAATTACTAGACAGGATTCTAGTTTTGATTAAATGGCTAATACCATACACAGTAGCGTTTATTCTGGTTTTAGTCTTGACTGGTTGTGTAGAGTCAGCAGTCAGTGAAGATATACCCATAATTCAGACCAAAATCCCCTCACCAACGGCTCCCATTGCTGTTGCTTCCCTTGCGGAAACTTCACCTCCAGAAGTTATGCAAAAATTACGTGCTGTATTGGAGGTTCATCAACCACAAGTCAAGATTTTAAGCCCACAAGATCAGGAAATTATTCCAGACGATGCGATCGCCATCAAGTTACAAGTTAATGACTTCCCATTATTCCAAGATCCCCAATGGCGACTTGGTCCCCATCTCAATCTAATTTTGGACAACCAACCATATACATCTATATATGATTTACATCAACCTTTAGTCATCCCAAACTTATCTCCTGGTACTCATACTTTAAGGGTATTTGCTGTCTATCCGTGGAATGAGAGCTACAAAAATGAAGGTGCTTACGCCCAAATCACATTTCATCTTTTTACCAAGACAGACGAGAACAACCCAAATCCCCAAGTACCTCTGCTCACATACAACTCACCCCAAGACAGTTTTGGCGCAGAACCAATTTTATTGGATTATTATTTAACTAATGCGCCTTTACATGAGGTAGCGCCAGATAATCCAGATGACAATTTTAGTAATTGGCGTATCCGCATCACAATTAATGGTGAAAGTTTCATTACTGACAGATGGCGACCTATATATCTGAAGGGTTTTAAAACTGGTAAAAACTGGGTAAAACTAGAATTTCTCGACAATCAAGGGAAACCGGTGAAAAACGCCTTCAACAACACAGTCAGAATCATTAACTATCAACCTGATGGGAAAGACACCCTCTCCCAAATAATTCGCCAGGAACTAACATTTGAGCAAGTGCGCGGTATTGCAGATCAGAAATACGCTATTGAGCCTATAACCACGCCTAAAGTCCCAGAAGTTGTACCCACTCCGACTGTAGTACCTGAAGTTAAAAAACCATTAGTCACTCAGCCCAAGATAAAAGATAAACCAACTCCCAAACCGGAAATTCCGGAATTGCTTCCAGATCAACTGGAAGAATTTACTAAAGTGGAACAGCCGAAAGTTGAGCCAGAAATTGAGCGTTCCCCAGAAGTAGAAACAAGTCCTACAGAATCACCTCAACCAGAATCATCTTTAAAGGTGGAACCAAGTCTGAAATATCATCCTTGAGATAGAGGATGAGCCATATCTCAACATTTACTATGGAGGGAACACTTGATTAATGCTCTCTCCTGGTTTGGGTTATTCAAAGGAGGGAACATCTCAGGTGCAATATTCTCTCCCTCTGGGCCCGTGCGGGTCTGGGGGGAGAGAATTTGGCAAAATTTTGTGTAGGGGCGCAAGGCCTTGCGCCCCTACCGTCCTGCTAAGGAAGCAACTACAGATATTAATTGAGCAGCTTCGATGGGTTTAGTCAGGTACATCTGGAATCCAGCAGACAGAGCTTCCGCTTCTTCAACATTTCCAGCATAGGCTGTCAGCGCAGCTGCTGGAATTTGTCCCCCTGCTTCAGGACTGAGCGATCGCACTTGACGAATCAGGCTGTAACCATCCTCGAAAGGGAGACCGATATCAGATAAAATTACGTCGTACCTACCAGGGTTAGCTGCGAGTAGGGATAGTGCTTCTTTTGTTGATCCAGCTTCTGTGACCTCCACTTGATAATCTGCTAATATGATTTGGAATAACTGTCGAATATCCGGTTCATCATCTACAACCAGCACATGTACACCCGCTAAAGACGGGTAAGAGTCTGGAGAAGCTGATGAGGAGGTAAAGACAACCGACTCTTGTGGACTAGCTACAGGATGTTCTACCACTGGAGCTTGTAAAGGTAACCTGACAGTAAAAGTTGTACCGTATCCCTTACCGGGACTTTCTACTGTCACTGTCCCACCATGCAATTCTACTAAATGACGTACAATCGACAGTCCTAATCCCAATCCCGGATTTGATTTGCTTCTACTACCATCAGCTTGACGGAAGCGTTCAAAAACAAAGGGGAGAAAATCTGCACTGATCCCCACTCCAGTATCCTTAACTTGTATCTCAGCCTGAAAATCAGTGTAGTCTAAGCTAACATCAATTTTTCCCCCAGGTGGAGTAAACTTAATCGAGTTAGAAAGTAAATTCCACATTACCTGCTGGATGCGCATCGGATCTCCAGTTAAATGTTTGGGTAAAGGATCTAATCTTGTCTGAATTTGAATATTCTTATCTTCTGCGTCCAGATGGACAATTTCTATTGCTGCTTCAATCACAGACACAAGTTCAATAGATTGAGCATCTAAGCGAAGTCTACCAGTACTAATGTATGAAATGTCCAATAAATCCCCAATCAGTAAATTTTGCGTCTTTGCACTGCGCTCAATCGCCTTCAACGCCTTATGATTAGTGGCTTCATCTAGCTGTTTATCACGTAATAACTGCGTCCATCCCAGTAGAGAATTAAGGGGATTCCGCAGTTCGTGGGAAAGAACGGATAAAAATTCATCCTTAGCGTGGTTAGCTGTTTCTGCTGCAGCACGGGCTGATTGCTCTTGAGCGAGGAGATGAGTCCGTTCTGCTTCTAACTGCTTCTGTTCAGTGATGTCTTCAATTGCTAGAAGAATCAGGGGAAGATCTCCTATTTGTGGCATTTTCCGAGCATTGAAGCACATGATTTTGCGACCGATTTGGTCAAACGTATGCTCAACTTCCAAACTTTTCAACTCAGATTGACGGGAGACGATGTCTTCTAAGAGAGATTTCACCTGGGGAATATTCCACTGTCCATTACCAATTTCATAAATCAGGCAATTTTCTGTTTCTTCTCGTACCACCATAAAGGTGTCGTAGAAAAATTGATTAGCTGTCACTACGCGTAAATTTATGTCCAGCACTACTAGGGATTGTCGCACAGTGCTGACAATCGCTTCTGCATAATCACGCGATGCTCTCAGTTCCTCAGCACTTTGCTTGAGTCCATGAATATCAACTAAAACTACCACAGCACCGTCAATTTTGTGGTCTATTGTCCGATAAGGGCGGATGCGCAAGTCATACCAGTGACCATCTTGGTCTTGAACTTCCTGAGTTTTCAAATTCAGGGTGCTAATCACATCTAAGATTTGTGCTTCTAAATCAGAAATATTTAATTTGTGTTTAATATCAGTCAGCGATCGCCCCACATCTGTCGGAATCAGATTGAAGACTTTTCCTGCTGCTGGAGTAAAACGGCGAATCTGTAATTCACCTCCCAGCATCAGGATAGGAATATTGATACTACTCAGGAGATTTTGTAAATCATTGCTAACCTGAGTTGATTCGATATTCCGGCGCTGTAGTTCTTCATTAATTGTGCTGAGTTCTTCATTGGTCGCCTGGATTTCTTCTTTAGCAGTTTCCAGTTCCTCATTCGTACTTTGCAATTCTTCATTGCTGGAGAGAATTTCTTCGTTAGCTGCTCTCAAGTCTTGATTAGTGGCTTGCTGCTCCTCAATAGTAGATTGTAAATAATCCCTAGTATTTGCTAAATCCTGTTGGAGTTGCGCTATCTCTTGTGCATAACTAGTTTTTTGCTTCTGCTGAGACTGGATCAACTCATAACCTACATTTACTGTCTGACTATCTTTAATTACCTCTGTCCCCACAACTGCTGACTGAAAATTATCCGCAAATAAAACTAAAAAGTAGTCTTCTTCCGCTCCTTGGGGTTTGAAGGGAATTACATCAAAACTCACCAGCCTAACTTGATTCTCCCGACTGATGCGTAAGCCTTCCTTTCTGACAGCTGTCTTTTGCTTTTTAGCTTGGTGAATAGCAGTGCGTAACTCCAGACGCAATTCTTCTTTAGCCATCTTCAGCAAATTAAAACTAGGTCTACCTGGTGCAGGTTCGAGATAGGGACTAGTCTGTCCGCGAAATTGCAAAATCTCCAGGTCGCTGTTCACCAACACACCCACGGGAGAGTATTGGTTGAGTACAATTTGATCAGCCTGTTTCTGTATTTCCAAACCATCCCTCAGAACTTCACTAACTTGTAGTTGTGGTTTGATCATGTCCACAGGATAGCTATTGGTGATTAGCTCAATACCTAATCGCCCGGATGTCATTTTCCGAGAATAAATTTTATATCTTTTATCCACCAGTGTAAATAAGTCGGAAAACTCACCCACTGTCTCAGAAGTACCTAACATCAAAAAGCCTGTAGGTTTGAGTCCATAGTGGAACATGGGCACCAATTTCTTCTGCACCCCAGAACTTAAATAAATTAGCACATTCCGGCAAGTAATTAGATCCACTCGCGAAAAAGGCGGATCATTAATCAGGTTCTGTCTAGCAAAAACACACAATTCTCTGACTGGCTTGCTAATCTGGTAACCACCCTCTACCTGGATAAAGAAACGTGCTAAACGTTCAGGAGAGATTTCTGCAACTTGACTGGGTTTATAAATACCCGCCCTAGCTTTTTCAATTGCTACCTCATTGATATCAGTGGCAAAAATCTGGATAGGTATATTAATCCCCTGATTGGTCAAAAATTCCAATAAGCATATAGCAATACTATAAGCTTCTTCACCTGTTGAGCATCCTGCTACCCAAATGCGGAAGGGTGAATCTGGTCTGCGTCCCTCAGCGATCGCCGGAAATACTTTGGTTTTCAAAGCTTCAAATGCTTCCGAGTCTCGGAAAAAACTGGTCACGGTAATCAGCACATCTTGATATAGTGCTGTCACTTCCTCTGGGTTATTCTGAAGATACTGAACATAATCTTCCAGTCTATCTAAGCGATACAAAATCATCCGCCGCAGAATCCGTCGCTTCAGGGTAGTCCGTTTATAATGACTAAAGTCTACACCTTTAGCTGTTCTTAGCAGATAGAAAATTGTGGATAGCGCATCTGTGAGTTCTGGCACCACTTCAGAGGTTCTGACTGACGTAGGCTGTTTAATGTAGGGATGACAGCTAATGTTTGTCAGTTCTTGGGCAATTTGTCGGGGGGTGAGGATAAAATCTACATAACCAGAGGCTACAGCAGTGTTCGGCATACTACTGACCTTTGCTGATTCTTCACATTGGGCAAAGGTAATACCTCCCACTTCCTTGATCCGTTCCAATCCTCTAGTACCATCTCCATCACCACCCGATAGTACAACACCAATGGCTTTGTTACCCCTCGCCTCTGCTAGGGAAAAGAAGAAACTATCAACCGTCATTGATATACCGTAAACCTTATCACGCGGCTTGAGTTTCAGATGATCTTTATCAATAGTCATTGTAGCATAGGGTGGAATCACATAGACATGATTTGGTTCCACTTGCATCCCTTCTTGGGCTTCAGTGACCGGCATTTGCGTTGTCCGGGAAAGAATCTCTGTCAACATACTTTTTTGCTGGGGATTCATATGTTGAACCACAACAAATCCCATACCAGTATCAGTTGGCAAATGACTCAATAGTTCTGTAAAAGCCTCCAATCCGCCAGCGGATGCTCCCATTCCAACTATTGGAAATAATTCCTTCTCTTTATCCTGTTGTTCTTCTGTGGATACTTTCGGAAAAGATTCATTGGCTGGAGATTCCCCAGCGGATGGGCTAGAGTTCATCGTCTTGTACCTGATTCTTAGATGTCAAGATGTGATATCCAAACAACCAACTCTTGACTCAATATCCCTAGTCTAATCAAAAAATAACCTTTCAGGTAAATCAATTTTTCTTCACACCTGTCTTCTTAAAAGTTTAATATCCCCATGTCCCCGGACTACCTTTAAATGGACCAACAATATCAGTTGTGATCCATCCTCCGTAAAAGTCGCCAGCTTGAGGTGTGACTAACTCATCATTTACATAACAAGCATCCATCAAACCAGGGAAAAAGCTGTAATAACCTTGCAGAGCAGCAAAATTGGGAGTGGTATTAAGGTATCGCCAAGCACTATTTGGTATATGTTTATCACCGATTTTAATATCACAGTATTCATATAGCCCTTTCCATTCACATAAACCCTTTTTCGAGGTTTCAATCAAATATTCTAGTTTGATGTCTTGAGGAGGAAAATAATAACCAGGAGGATGGCTGGTTTCCAAAACTCTCTTACCTTGAGTCGTTTCAGCTAAAATAATACCCTGACAAATTATTCGTAAGTGTTTATCAGTATCTTGTAGGATAGCGGGACGGGGATAGTCCCAAACTGATTCTTGACCGGGTTGTGGTGGAATAGGTGTTGGTCTCATATTTAATCAGCAGTTGTGGGGTGTAGGGGCGCAAGGCCTTGCGCCCCTACGATCTATTTACTCGGTTTGAGCGCTAATAACATCTCCATTTGGTTGGTGGATTTGTCGGGACTATTGAAGGTAACGGCAAATCCACGCATGGATTCTAACATAGCATTGGTGTCTGGTGGTATGGGTTGCGATCGCGCCGCAAAACGCTCGATCAAGGTGATCGCTTTTTCCATATCTATATAGAAATAACCTCCGTTAGGTTTTGGTAAAGAAGCAGTCGCAGTTTTAAAGTTGTCTGTACTCTCTATGGATTGACCCTTATGGTCAATTAAGGCTTGCGCCACGGGTTCACCAATGGCTAAAAACAAAATACGATTATCCAGCCAGCCATGAGCCACCAAAGTTCCTTGGAGTGTTTGCCATTCTGTTATCTTCTTACCATTAATGTTGGTTTCGCTCACGTTCAGGGATTGCTGTTTGGCGATCGCATCTAATTTGGTCAATGTGGTTTCTGCTGTTTGGCGATCGCTTGTGTCAAAAACCAACGCTCCGCCAAAACCAACTTGCGCCAATAAACCCTGGTCAGATTTAACTGCTCCCATAGCAAACTCCCCATCCATCCAGCCAATCACCTCTTTATCTAAGTCCAGATTCACCGACTTCAATTGTTGACGCACTTGGTCAACTGCTTTCTGAAAGTCTGGATAATCTTTTGACTCTTCCAGGATATTCTCCCAACCGTGCTTGATCCCTTGACCATTAAACACAGCAAAAGTATCTGTGGGAAATTCCGCCAGGATTTTCCCAGGAGTCATTTCATATTGAAATTTACTCAATTGCGAGTCTATATTAAAGACAGCCCTTAAGCGTATTCCCGCATCATCAATACCCATATTTGCTACAATAGATTTGATTTTTTTGAGTTGCTGGATAGTTTGGGGAGATAATTGGGCAGCTTGGGGGTTTAATGCAGTTAATTGCTGTACCATATCAGCATAGTCGGGAATATAAATCCGGGCGATACCATCTTTAATACCAGTATCATTAGATAGGATATTTTGAGCATTTTCTTTACCAGCAAAAGAAGGGTCTCCTTTGTAAGTATTAATGGCATTCTCTATAACTTGTTTATTCGGTGCCAAGAGTACATAGGAATTTTGCAAAACTGTTGTGTATGTAGACTTCCCTTTATCCCTAGTCTCCAGAATTTTTTCCCCTTTATATTCTGATTCCTCAGATTGGAGGCTTTTTTGCGCCTTCAATTTGTTAGCGAAATTCAAAGCACTTAGCTTATCTTTAATACCTACCACTATCAATACACCAGGCTCCGATTGTACAGTGGATGGAGATAATTGCATAGCTTTAACGGGATTTGGTGGAAGTAAAGCGATCATCACTCCACCTACCCAAGGCTTGATATCTTGCTCGTAGGAAATATTGCTATCTTGAAAAAGATTCTGATTAATGTTCTGTAACCCTTTTGTGACTATTTGTTGGGCTTCTGGAGTACCAAATTGTTTGATTTTACTCCAAGCTTGCGGATCAGTATTAATGTAAGTTGCTATTAGTGCTTGAGCGGGTATTACTTTAGCACTACTTAAAGGGCTATTTCCTTCACTACCTAAGAAACCTCGTAAAAATAAGTAAATACCTATACCACTTCCTACCAACAGAGTAGTACCAATTAAAAAACCTAGAAACTGTGATTTACCGGCGGACGATTTACGTGCGGACATTACATTATCCTTTTTTGTGCAAATTATTGGACTTCAAAGCTGAGGGTGGTTTTACAGATAAAGTTAGTATTTCTACATACACTATAATAATTATATTGATGGTATGCAGTAAAATAGTCAGCCTGTTAATCCAAAGCTATTCTAAGTTAGAGAAGTTAACATAATAAGATGCATAGGTGGGGGTAGAATTAAGAATTGTTCTAATTTTTTCCAGACGGGGAAATTATCTCCATTAATCCAGTTAGGAGTAAAGTACCAATTAGACTAATTAAGTCTAGATGGTTGATAACACTATTTGTATAGACAACATCCCATTAAAACTTGCACAGTTAACGCAATTAAAAGGTTAGTCATAAGTCAATGCCAAATTTTTATTTTGATACAGAAAATAACGGACACAAGAATTTTGAATTACCAGGAGCTAAACCACACTACAACCCAGATCGACCAGGACAAGTAGAACATATTTTTCTAGATCTGAGTTTGGATATACACAACCAAATTTGCTGCGGTGTTTGTCACATTAGATTAGCGCCAGTTCGCAATGGGATAAAACGGTTAACTTTAGACGCTGTGAACTTGAATATTCAATTTGTCAAAGTGGATGAATCACCAGTCAAGTTTGAGTATGATGGGGAAAGTCTATCTATCCAACTGACACAGCCAGCTAAAATTAATCAACCATTATTGATTGCGATCGCCTACTCAGTCGAAAAACCCCAAAGGGGAATTTATTTTATCCAACCTGATAAACACTACCCTGATAAACCAGTACAAGTCTGGACTCAAGGAGAAGACGAAGATTCCCGCTTTTGGTTTCCTTGTTTCGACTACCCAGGACAATTATCAACTTCGGAAATTCGCGTTCGTATCCCAAAACCCTTAATCGCTGTTTCCAATGGTGAGTTGATGGACATCATAGAAGATGGAGACCAGAGAATTTATCATTGGTCACAACAGCAAGTTCATCCTACCTACTTAATGACATTAGCGGTAAGTGATTTTGCCGTAGTTGCAGATGAGTGGCGGGGTAGACCTGTTAACTACTATGTGGAGAAAGGACGGGAAGCAGATGCTAAACGCAGTATGGGTAAAACTCCGCGGATGATGGAATATCTGAGCGAGAAGTTTGGCTATCCTTACGTTTATCCCAAATATGCCCAAATTTGCGTAGATGATTTCATTTTTGGGGGGATGGAAAACACTTCCACAACCTTGTTAACTGATAAATGTTTGTTGGATGAACGAGCCAGCTTGGATAACCGCAATACAGAAAGCTTAGTCGTCCACGAATTAGCCCACCAATGGTTTGGTAATTTAGTCGTGATCAAACATTGGTCTCATGCTTGGATTAAGGAAGGAATGGCTTCCTATTCAGAAGTCATGTGGACAGAAAATGAATATGGTGTCCAAGACGCAGCTTACTATAGGTTATTGGAAGCTCGCAGTTATTTAAGTGAAGATAGCAGTCGCTATCGTCGCCCTATGGTCACTCATGTTTATCGGGAAGCCATTGAGCTTTATGATCGCCATATTTACGAAAAAGGTTCCTGTGTTTATCACATGATTCGCACAGAATTGGGCGATGAATTATTCTGGAAAGCCATTCAGACTTTTGTGCAAGACAATGCACATAAAACTGTAGAAACAATAGACTTACTCCGAGCCATTGAAAAAACTACCGGACATAATCTAGCTTTTCTGTTCGACCAATACGTTTATCGTGGTGGACATCCTGATTTTAAAGTGGCTTACTCTTGGGATGGAGATGCTAAACTGGCAAAAGTAACCGTAACTCAAACCCAAGCTAATGGAGAGAAAAATGGTTTAGGAGATTCATTTAATCTGAGAATCCCCATTGGTTTTGGTTATATCCAATCAGGTGTGGAATGCAAAACTTTCACTGTGCGAGTAAACGAAAAAGAACAAAGTTTTTATTTCCCCTTAACTCAAAAGCCTGATTTTATTAGCTTTGATATCGGGAATAATTACCTGAAAACCGTCACCTTGGAATATCCCATTCCTGAACTGAAAGCTCAATTAGAGTTTGATCCCAATCCTATCTCGCGCATTTACGCAGCTGAAGCTTTAGCTAAAAAGGGAGCTTTAGAAGCTATTAAAGCTTTAGCACTTGCTTTGAAAAAGGATGAGTTCTGGGGTGTACGCGTAGAAGTGGCGAAACAGCTAGCGGAAATTCAGTTAGACCAAGCTTTTGATGCGTTAGTTATCGGTCTAGAAGACCCTAGCCCTTTTGTCCGCAAAGCCGTTATCCAATCTTTAGCTAAGATTAAAACCCATGCTAGTTACACAGCAGTCACAAACTTTGTCCAAAATGGCGACCCCAGTTATTATGTGGAAGCTGCTGCTTGTAAGACAATTGGTGCGATCGCTTCTGCTAGTTTACAAGATCAACAACCCCTAGCAGAGCATGTGATCACATTGCTCAAGTCCGTTTTAGAAACAAAAGCCGGTTGGAATGAAGTGATCCGCAGTGGTGCGATCGCTGGTTTAGCCGAATTCAAAGACTCAGAAACCGCGCTGAACTTATTACTGGAATACACCAAACTAGGAGTATCAAAGCCCCTGCGTTTAGCAGCCATCCGCGCTTTAGGTAAAATCTCTATAGGTCAGTCCCCTACTAACTTAGAGCGGGTTTTAGACAGATTGACTGAAATCGCCAAAGAGACATTCTTTTTAACACAAGTTGCAGTATTAACTGCATTAGGACAAATGGAAACTCCCAAAGCGATCAACATCTTGCAATCTTTAGCTCACCAAACTTCCGATGGGCGAGTCCGTCGTTACGCGGAAGAAGAAATCGCCAAAGTACAGAATAACATTGGACCAGAAAAAACTTTGCGCCAATTGCGTGATGAAGTCAACCAGCTTAAACAACAAAATCAGGAGTTGAAAAGTCGCTTGGAAAATTTGGAAGCAAAATCATCGGTGTTGAACTAGCTAGTATTTCATTCCTTGCTTGCGGTGAACCATTTAGTACAAAAGAACTGATTAACAATTACTCAGTTTAATTGTATAAACTATATAGGGTCAACTTTCAATTTAATCAACCTAATTTTCCGCAAAATTCCGGCAAGTAACGGTTATTTAGGGTTCAACTATGGCGTTAATGGTTCCTGATGTAGTTCCTTCCAAGGCCAGCGAGGGGGAGAAACGGCTGTATAAGACTTTGCAATATGAGCTACCAGATGATTGTCTTGTCTGGTACGAACCGCAACTTAAAGGTCTTTATCCTGATTTCATCGTCCTGGGAGCTACATTAGGATTATTAATTTTAGAAGTTAAAGGATGGAAAGCTAGTCAAATTGTCCGCGCTAATAGTCAATTCTTTGAAATTGAGAACGGTGAGCAAAAAACTGAAAGTCAACAGTCGCCGCTTCGTCAAGGTAAGTCTTATTTAGATGCTCTACTGGATAAACTAAAACGATATCCCGTTTTGACGCAACCAGATGGAGATTATCAAGGTAAACTGGCTTTTCCGTTAGGTCTAGGTGTTGTTATGACCAATATCACAGCAGCAAAATCCCAGGAAGAAAATATTTACAGCTTGTTGGAACAACCCCAAGTTGCTTACAGAGATGAATTAATGGCGTGGGATGGAATTGGTGAACGTCAATTAATCCGGCGGTTAGAGCAGATGTTTACCCATCGTTTCCAGTTTATGGCTCTGACTGATGACCAAATTAGTACGATTAAAGGGATTATCTACCCAGAAAAAGCGATCAAGGAAAAACCAGCTACTTTTGAGAGCGTTCCTGGTGATGCTATTCCACCCAGCAACAGTTCCATTATCGTGACTTTGGATCTACAACAAGAACGTTTAGCAGCTAGTATTCGGAATGGACATCGTTTATTTTATGGTGTAGCGGGTTCGGGAAAGACCTTGATATTGCTCTCCCGCGCTAAACTGATTGCTAATCGCCTTTTTGATCATCGCGTGTTGATTTTATGCTTTAACATTATTCTTGCTTCCCATTTACGATCGCTCATTTACCATGAAAGTGGTAATTCACTATTTAGCGATCGCATTGAAGTCATCCATTTTCATGCTTGGGCTAAAAATATTCTGGGTAGATTACCTAATCCTCATCAGATAACAGAGAATTATGACGAAGTGGTAGGAGAGCAATTACTAGCAGCGATCGCTAATCTACCTCTGGAAAAAAAATGGGATGCAATTTTAGTAGATGAAGCCCATACTTTTGCTCCTAGTTGGTTTAAATGTTGTGTATCTGCACTGAAAGACCCGGAAAATGGGGATTTAATGATTGTCTCTGACGCTTCTCAAAGTCTTTACCAGCGAAGTAAGTTTACCTGGAAATCAGTCGGGATTAACGCTCCGGGTCGTACCAAAAAGCTAGTTCGCAATTATCGCAATACTCAAGAAATTTTGTCCGCTGCTTGGGGAATGATTCAACAGTTAACCCCAGAAGAAGAACCAGAGGATACGGCTTTTCCCGTTGTTGTTCCAGATACGGCTTTGCGTAGAGGAATAAGACCGATTTTTTACTTGGAATCATCTCGTACAGAGGAAGTTAATCGGGCGATCGCTCAAATTCAAATTCTTTGTCAGTCGGGTTATCAACCTGAAGATATTGCTATCATCTATCGCTATCAGACAAAAATGGATGCTCCATTACTACAACACTTACAGCAACAGTTGGATAATTTAGGTCATGGTTGCTATAGGGTAACAGAAACTAAGCAGTCCTATCATAGTCGTCAACCTGGAGTTAGGCTGATCACTGCTTTATCTTCTCTGGGATTGGAATTTAAACTGGTACTGATTCTTTGGGTACAACAATTCGGCGATCGTTATTCCCAACAACCAGATACATCTGTCTTAGCTAGACGACAGTTATATGTAGCTATGACTCGTGCGCAGGAACAACTTTACTTATTCGGTTCTGGTAATTTACCGATCATTCATGAGCTACAAAGTAGTCAATACATTGAACTAAGGCTTTAATTTTTGTATAAGCTCCAAAAATAGCTGAAATAGCTAACTCTCGCTGTTCTCAATGGGATATTCGGGAGTTGAGCGATCGCCACCTCATTACCATAACATAATTAGCTAGGATAACGGAGGAGAGTTTCAGTTTCCCCATCCCTTTGATATACCTTTATTCCTTTCAACTGAAAAAAATTTAATTCTACCGAGGGATGGAAAATTCCATTGACATTTGATATCATAATTTTAAATAATGGGAGTGTGACCAAAAATAAGTATAGATAGGCGCACTTCCATTATCTAAAATAATGCCGAAACACAATGCCAATTTCCTCATCCCTCCGATATACCTTTATTTCTTTCAACTGAAAAAAATTTAATTCTACAGAGAGATGGAAAACCCCATTGACATTTGATATCATAATTCTAAATAATGGAAGTGTGACCAAAAATAAGTATAGACAGGCGCACTTCCATTGTCTAAAATAATGCCGAAACACAATGCCAATTTCCTCATCCCTCCGATATACTTTTATTTCCTTTAGTTAAAAAAACTTTCGTTCCTTAGATAGATGGAAAACTCCATTGACATTTGATATCATAATTTTAAATAATGGAAGTGTGACCAAAAATAAGTATAGACAGGCGCACTTCCATTATCTAAAATAATGCCGAAACACAATGCCAATTTCCTCATCCCTTCGATATACTTTTATTTCTTTTAGTTAAAAAACTTTCGTTCCTTAGAGAGGTTGAATTAGCTAACTCTCCCTTTCCTCAATTGGATATTCGGGAGTTGAGCGATCGCAATCTCATCACCCGTAGCATAATTAGCTAGGATAACGGAGGAGCGTTACAGTTTCTTAATCCCTCCGATATATCTTTATTTCTCTCAACTGAAAAAAATTTAATTCTACCGAGAGATGGAAAACCTCATTGACATTTGATATCATAATTTTAAATAATGGGAGTGTGACCAAAAATAAGTATAGACAGGCGCACTTCCATTATCTAAAATAATGCCGAAACGGAATGCCAATTTCCTCATCCCTCCGATATACCTTTATTTCTTTCAACTGAAAAAAATTTAATTCTACAGAGAGATGGAAAACCCCATTGACATTTGATATCATTATTCTAAATAATGGAAATGTGACCAAAAATAAGTATAGACAGGCGCACTTCTATTATCTAAAATAATGCCGAAACACAATGCCAATTTCCTCATCCCTCCGATATACTTTTATTTCTTTTAGTTAAAAAAACTTTCGTTCCTTAGATAGATGGAAAACTCCATTGACATTTGATATCATAATTTTAAATAATGGGAGTGTGACCAAAAATAAGTATAGATAGGCGCGCTTCCATTATCTAAAATAATGCCGAAACACAATGCCAATTTCCTCATCCCTCCGATATACTTTTATTTCCTTTAGTTAAAAAACTTTCGTTCCTTAGAGAGGTTGAATTAGCTAACTCTCCCTTTCCTCAATAGGATATTCGGGAGTCGAGCGATCGCAATCTCATCACCCCTAGTATAATTAGCTAGGGTAACGGAGGAGCGTTACGGTTTCTTAATCCCTCCGATATATCTTTATTTCTTTCAACTGAAAAAAATTTAATTCTACCGAGAGATGGAAAAATCCATTGACATTTGATATCATAATTTTAAATAATGGGAGTGTGACCAAAAATAAGTATAGATAGGCGCACTTCCATTATCTAAAATAATGCCTAAACAGAATGCCAATTTCCTCATCCCTCCGATATACTTTTATTTCTTTTAGTTAAAAAAACTTTCGTTCCTTAGATAGATGGAAAAATCCATTGACATTTGATATCATAATTTTAAATAATGGGAGTGTGACCAAAAATAAGTATAGACAGGCACACTTCCATTATCTAAAATAATGCCGAAACGGAATGCCAATTTCCTCATCCCTCCAATATATCTTTATTTCTTTCAACTGAAAAAAATTTAATTCTACCGAGGGATGGAAAACTCCATTGATTCTTGTTACCATATTCTTGAATAATGGGAGTGTGACCAAAAATAAGTATAGACAGGCGCACTTCCATTATCTAAAATAATGCCGAAACGGAATGCCAATTTCCTCATCCCTCCGATATATCTTTATTTCTTTCAATTAAAAGAATTTAAGTATTCATCATGAACTGCGTACACTAAAACACATGAAAATACCAATCCCCAATTCCCTATTTTCAAGTCAGGTGGATGAGAAATAACCAAAATATGTGAAGAAAATTGAAATCGCCCAAAATCTGTTCCCTCTTATGATCATTTTTATCCTTCTTTTCCGAGTTGCTGCTCCAGTTCCACAATTCTGGCTTTTAATGCTGTAACTTCTGCTTCAGAGTAGCGAATAGGAATATGTTGTGGACAGTTCCAATTCCAAGCTTCTACATAAAAAAGTATCGCCCGTTCTATTTCGGCTGGATAATTTGGATCTCTTAAACGTTCAATTATTTCTGGATCATCTTCTACATATCTAGCACGTCCCCAAATTTTTAACCGACGACGATGACGATAATCCATGAGAAACAAAAATGCTTTATCATTATCTGCGAGATTTCCAATGGAAACATATTGAACATTTCCTTTGAAGTCTGCAAAACCTAAAGTTTTTTCATCGACAGCTTTTAAAAAACCAGGTTGTCCTCCACGAAATTGAATGTAGGGATAGCCATTCGAGCCTACTGTCCCTAAATAGAAGCCATCTAATTGAGCAATAAAATCACGAATATCCGGCGTAATAGTATCGTTTGCTGGTCCATTTTGGGCGAATCTTTCATAAGATTCTCTCGAACCACGTTCTGTTTGAGCGGCTTTGACTGCGGGAGTAAAGGCAATTTCGGCAAATTTTCGCATAATCTCAGCAGGTAAAGGAAATAGGTGGATGGAGAGATGAGGAAAAATGAGGGTTTTTCTCTAACTTCCTCATCTGATTAATTTCTAAACTAGTTGTGGAACATTAATATTTTGCATTCCGATAAAACCGGAAATGGCTTTGACCCGTTCTATCCAGGATACCACATGAGGATAAGCATCAAGAGAAATTTTGCCATCTGGAGCTAGCGCTATATAGGGAAACACTGCTATATCAGCAATGGTGGGATGATCTAACTCTAACCATTGGCGATCGCTTAAATGTTGGTTGAGTTGAGTTAGAATAAACTCAGCTTTTTGGTTAGCGTGATTGATATCAATACTTGTAGCGTTGAATAAATAGTATAGACGCGCAACCTCAGTTCCTTGACGCACATCAGAAGCAGCAATAAACAACCAACGTAAAACTTGACTGAGTAAAACTGCGTCTGATGGAAGCCATTTTTCTCCACCATATTTACGAGCTAAGTAAACTAAAATAGCTTGTGCGTCTGATAGTGTTAAGTCTCCATCCACCAATACAGGAACTTGACCAAAGGGGTTCAGTAACAAGAACTCAGGAAGTTTGTGCTCTCCTTTTAGCAAGTCCACTTTTATCCATGTAAATTCCAGGTTTAACAGCGATAGGAAAAGTTTGACTTTGTAGCTGTTACCTGAAAGTTCGTGACCGTATAGTTGAATCATGGTTTTCTCCTGACATCTCCCAAATAATTATTCTGTACCGAACGACCGGTCTAGAAACAAGTTACGAAGATATTCCCTAAATTCTCTCCCAGACCAAATCAAGGATTAAGCGACTTGCTTTTGTACCGAACGTTCGATATAATATAACTGTACCGAACGTTCGATATAATGTCAAGCGGAAAAAACAAATTCTTGAGATAAATCTGGACTTAAATTTCTACAAATGGCAAAAGAAGCATATATCCCTTGTTTGTTAGACATATTTCGCCGATATGGCTATGATGGAGCAACATTGAGCAAAATTTCTCAAGCGACAGGTCTGGGAAAAGCCAGTCTGTATCACTATTTCCCCCATGGTAAAGATGAGATGGTAAGTACAGTATTGGATTTTCTGGAAAAGTGGTTCCAGCAGAATATTCTAGAAGTACTACGGGGACAAGGAACTGTATTATCTCGTCTGAGTCAGATGTGCGAGCAGGTAATTCAAGTATATGAGGGTGGCGAACAGCCTTGTATGTGTGCTATCTTGTTGATGGGGTCGGGTCGAGATATTTTTCACGCCAAGGTAAATTTACTATTACGTACTTGGATCGATGAGATAGCCCGTGTTTTGCAAACAGAGGGATTGGATCAGGCGATCGCCAAGGAACGTGCAGAAGATGCATTAATAGCGATTCAAGGTGCTTTGATCTTAGTGCAAGGATTAAATGACACTACTCCTTTCTTAAGAATAATGAAACAGCTACCACAACAAATATGTAGATCGATCTGTAATATTTGATATCTTTAATCTCTGAGATAGAAATGTAAATTTATTGACACAAATTAGATTTCTAGTAGTCAAAATCATGGTTTAATTTCTATCATAAGATTAGTTGTCATTTATATGGATATATGAAGAAACGACTAATGAGCATCGGTTTGATGACAGGGTTGATAGTCAACCTAGCGCCTGAAGCCTATGGGCAGTTGACATATCAAGGAAACACAGTGTACCGCGTAGGAACGACTGAGCTTATTTTCAGTGGAACAACAGGCACTAAAATAGCTGTTGATTTGGGACCTTATACGAAAACTACGACCAAAACCGCGACGAATTGCGGACTAGTGAAGATAAAAACGCCAAAAGCTGGATTAAGTAATCTGGTAGTGAATGGAACGAGTATTAACACCACAGGATTAACGACAGCAACAAGTCCGAGATGTACTAATGGAACATTGAAAACGCCTTTGTCTGCACCAATAGAAACAGCAGCAGGAACAATCATAGTTCCAGGATTAACGCCTAATGCGTCAGTTTCAGTGAGTTATAGTACAGACAAGATAAAGAATGTAACGATTAATGCTTGTGGTTTTGGTGCAATCAAGACATCATCCACTTTAACTAGTTTACCAACCACATTCTCTATTAATGGAACGAGCTATACCACTGCATCACTACCAGATGCAGGAGAAGCACCCAAAGTGGTCAGAGTGAATGGAGCAGCCACTTGTTACACTAAGACTGGCTGGACGAACTAAGACTTAACGATAGATCACAGGATAAAGATCCAGAATAATCACATCCCATTTCTTCATCCCATTCCTTTATCCTATACATTCCATGCACCCAAGAATAGATTTCATCACTACATGGGGAGCGATCGCTTGCTTCCTAGTTTATTGCAACTATTTTAGCTATTTAGCTCCAGCACAGGTATCATCAAATATGATGTTGGGAAATCCCACACATGCAATAACAAGAACATCAGCGCCGAATAACTACTTATTAATCAAGCCAGAATATGTACTTTCTTATAATGATGCAAAAGGTACTGCAAATTGGGTAGAGTGGGAATTAAATTCTAGAGATATTGGGAGAGAACCACGAAGTAATTATTTTCATCCAGAGCCATCATTACCCCCTGCGTGGAGAATTGAGCCATCTTTATATAAAGAGAGTGGATTTGATCGGGGTCATCTTTGTCCGAGTGGAGACAGGACAGACAACCCAGAGGACAACTACCAAACCTTCTCAATGGTAAACATGGTTCCACAAGCACCAGATAATAATCGAGGACCTTGGGAAGAATTGGAAAAATACGAGCGCAGATTAGCCAGACTTGGGAAACAACTATATATAGTAGCTGGAAGAATAGGAGAAGGTGGGATAGGTGCTTATGGTCCAGCAAATAAAGTTGGGGGAAGGATTTCTGTACCGCAAAGTTTATGGAAAGTGCTGATAGTGTTGAATCGTGTTGGGGAGAGAATTACCAGGGAGACAAGAGCGATCGCTGTGATCATGCCCAACGTGCAAGGAATCAAGGAAGATCCCTGGCGTAAATACTTAACTAACATTGATGCTGTGGAAAAGGCTACTGGTTATAATTTATTATCAAATATATCTGTGGATATACAGAAAGTGGTTGAAGCGAGAGTAGATAGGTAAGGGATAATATCTTCCTAATGATTTTATTCGTGTTCCTAAAGGAAAACTGAGCACATAATATCTGAGACTTTGAAGAAGCAGGGGTGCATCCCGGCTTCTCCACAAAATACTTGACAAACCCAGCTATCTGTGAATTTCTTTTGAGCGGAAGGCTCTTTCCCAATCATTGGCAATTACTTCCATCATGTTGATCATACCTTCATAACCAAGATAGGGTTTGTCAAGATAGCTTTCTCTATTAGTGGGACTAAAGACATCAAAAGCAATTTTGATACCTAACTCTTCTGCCATGTATTTTTCCCATGCGGAACCAACTACAGCATCAACATTAAATTCTTCTAAAGTTCGCTTGATCTGATAGCCATCTGCTGAAAATACGACGCGAGGTGATATACCTAAGCTTTGTAATTCTCGCTCTAAAATTTTACGAGATTCGGTCATAGCGGAACGGAACAACAAAACTTCTGGGATCATCTCCAATTCTGAGAACAGCATTCTCATCAGTCCAATACCGAGAGTCCCATCTGCTGATACAGCAACTCTACAATTACGATATCGGGGAATAATCATCAATGCCCGTCGGCGCAGGGTATCAACAACCATTTCTTCGCCTTGCTTGATGATTGGCTCCACTTTTTCTGCAATGTTGAAGTGTGCTGCTAATGCTTTTAACCACCTTGTTGTGTTGTTTAAGCCTACAGGTAGGGGAATATCTGCAAGGATCAGTGGAATTTGATGAATTTCCTCCATTTTGCGAGCGAATTTATAGCCAATATCATGGCTCAGAAGAATATTAGCCGATGCTGTAGCAGCTTGCTCTACTTCTTCAAAGGATGTATTATGGGAAAAAACCGTCTGTACTCTAATCTTTAAAGATTTTAAAGTCTCAGTCAGCCATTTTAAGTCAGCCCACCAAGTAGGATTGAGGTTGGCTTGTGGTGCGATAATATTTACTATCCTGGGTTTTTTACCTTTCCTCTTAGATAACCTTTTTTTAATAAAGGGGAGTAGAGCTTCTAAACCCATATCTATTCCAGTGTATGTGTCACCCCGAAATCCACCCGCTAGTAATGGGACGAGTTTGGCTTTGATCTGTGGCTGAATGTTATGACATAATCCCTGAATATCTTCACCAATAATATCTGCTGCACATGTACCAACGACAAACATCACCTTGGCGTTAAATGAATCGTCCGCCTGTTTAATCATTTCTTTTAGTTTCTCCGAGGCTCCCATCACGATGTCTGATTCAAACAGACGGGTACAGCCTACTTTTCGCTTAGTGAAATCAACTTCATGGGTATCATATCCGGCTGCAACTGTAGAAGCACAACCTTGGGGAGAGTGAATCACAATACTGACATCTTTAATGCCAGCAACTACGGTTGCAATGCCCTCTAGAGCGCAACCGACGATAGGATCTTTACTATGGTCGCAATTCTCAAAGGTTATTCCAGCAGACATTGTTTCTTCCTGTTCATTAGTCTAGGGTTGTCGGTAATACTAAGCGCAGACAAATAATTGATAAATAATTGATAAATAATTGACAAATAACTACTCTTGCCAACATTTACCACGTTTCTTCTGAGCGTATACAGTACAATCTGGTAAGTCTTGGGCTAGTTTTCCAGTCAGGGATTGAGCAGATGCTAATCCAGCATTTTGGGGAAAGACCATTTGCTTGGTTAGAGAACTCCGGGGTCTAAATCCATACTGGAGGGCTGTAGAGATACATTTTGCTACCTTTAATGCTCCTCTATAGCCAAATCTAGGACGATTTAGAATTGCATTCAAATCAACGACGGGAATATGGGGAAAACTTAAGGAAGAACCGAAATATACGACTGATTCTGCATCTAGACTACCAATAAATTCTAGTAGTTCATCCTCTGTTTGTTTCATTGATTCGTATTTACCAAAGGCTAAAGTACCTTTAGTGATTAATATTTCTGGGTCCATGCCAGTTTCTAGCAGGTAATCTACACTGGTTTCTCGTGCTTCTGTACTCCAGGGATGAAAGTTATAAATTACCGGACGCATCCCAAAGTCATTTTCTAGCATATGCGCAATGGACAAGCATTTGATAGCGTCATGTCCCTCAATAATCGCCAATTTTCCAGTAATATGTTGCTTGGCTGCGGTAAATTCCTCAGCGATCGCCGCGTATTCCCTCTCCATCAACGCATTTGCTTGGGCTTCCATTCCGAGATATTTTGCTGCTCCCTTGAGCCATTTTTCAGTAGCACTAATACCATAGGGAAGAATGGTGGAATTTAAGGGAGTACCAAACTTATCATACATGGCTTTACCGATGGTATAGCCCAGATCCAAACACAAGGTACAGTTAACTGCTGCACTTGGTGCTTGTTTAAGTTCATCTAGGGTACAATCACCAGCAATAACGCTGTGTACTCTTGCGCCCATTCCCTTGATCAGTCTTACTAGTTCCTTAACATCAGTTTCTACTTCTGTCCTTTCCGGACCCATTTTCGCACCGACGATATTGACAGCATCAGCTAATTGGGACTGACGCTCTGGAGTTGGCGGCTCCATAAAATCGACAATTTGGCGAAATACGATATCAAAACCACTACGATACTCTCCCGCAAACCCCTCACAATGGATCGTCATGATCTCAGACTGGATTTCTTTCCTAGCCTTATTCACGACATCATCAACACAGTCCCCGATAATTCCAGATGCACAACTAGTGGCGACAATGATCGCATCTGGATGATATTTTTGATCTACTTCGCGAATTGCACCTTGTAATTCTTTTTCACCACCGAAGATAACTGCTTTCTCACCCATATTTGTGGTGACCAAGGGTTCATAAGGAGAGCCGCTATTCCGACTGTTAGTTAGCTTGTATGCTCTTTTTACACCATATGCACAACCACTTGGACCATGAGCGATGACGATCGCATTTTTAATTCCACTCAGAATCTTGGTTGCTGTCCAGAATTTACAAGGGCGAGTATGGCTACCTTGTAAAGTGGTCTTAATCTTACCTTCTTTAGCCAAGCGATACAACTCGCTCAAACGACCATAAAATACGACGTTTTGATCTATGCTCTGAGTCATAATACTCCTATTATTCTATTTTCGCTATTTTCGCTATTTTTCAATTCAGGAAATATAGGTTGGGTTGAGGAACATAACCCAACCTACAGAATCAAATTCTTACCAAACGTTTAAGATCCATTCGCGGTCATGTTTGAATTCCATGTCTGCGAATAATGTATTAGCGATGGTATCTGCTAGCCATTCTGCTCCCTTATAACCGATTACGGGATATTTCCATAAACCAGCACGGTCGAATGTGGGGAAACCTACGCGTACCATAGGAATGTTGTAGTCAATACCAATGTAACGACCTTTGGAATGACCTAGAATTAAGTCAATTTTCAAAGATCCATCTTTCAAGCGACGCTCCAACTCCCAAAGGTCTGCATTCCAGATAACTTCAATGTCACAGGGTGCATTTTTCTCTAGTTCAGTAATTCTAGGATCTTTTGAACAAGCCTTGTTATCATCACCTAATAACAACAGTACTGGCTCTAATTCACATTCTAGACAAAACTCTGCTAGTCCAATCACTAAATCAGGATCGCCGTAAATGGCTACCTTTTTGTTAGCAAAAAACATGTGAGCTAGGTCAGCGATCGCATCAATAGCTTTTCCCCGTTCTCTCACTAGAGATTCTGGTATTGGTTTACCAGTTAATTTACTGATATTCTGCAACCAAATGTCAGTGTTTTTGATCCCAAGTGGTGTTGGTCCAACAATAGCAGGAACTTTGAATTTCTCTTGCAAAAACTCAGCCGCACTACCACCTTCATATTTGCATAAAGCAATGGTTCCCAGTGCATTAGCGGAATCAGCAATATCTTCGATAGTTGTATTACCAAAGGCAAAGCTTGACTTATCGGGCATGGTAGGTGCGTCGAAAGTTTCCGTATCTATCAATATGTTAGCGGGAACATCCATCTCCCGTAAGAGTCGCTTGATCTCTGTAACATCTCCAGGATTAACCCATCCAGTAATTACATTTAACTTGCCATTGGGTTGTCCTTTTTTCGCCAGGGTAGAAACCAGTGCATGTACTGCGATATTATACCCAGTGACTTGGCTACCTTTATAGCTAGGAGTATGCACAGCAACGAGGATAACTTCCCGATCAGGATAATCTCTCTTTAAATCCCGATTAAGTTTATTGATAGTTCCTTCAATATCATCCCCAATTGTCTCAGTTGAACAGGTGGTAATAATCGGAATAATTCTTAAATCAGGGTAGCGTGCGACTAAGGTTTTTACACCTTCCTCAATCCGGGGTATACCTCCAAGAACTGCACTATTTTCGTGGAGTGAAGAAGAAGCAATGTCAAAATTTTCCTTCAAATGTTGGGCGAAGATCAGTCGTACAAACATACTGCATCCCTGTCCACCATGCACTAATGGTATACAGTCCTTAACTCCAATTGCAGCATATTCAGCCCCAGCAGGTTGACAAGTGAATATAGGATTAATGATTCCCTTACGTTCTTTCTGTGCGACAACTAAAGACATTCTATTTACTCCTAGATTGCGAAAAACTCGTAATTGTGTATGTTTGATCTGACTGAATGCTCTAGAAAATAAATTGTCATCATGCTCTAGCTTGCGCTACGTTGTCAGTTTGGTAAATTGAAGCGATTCTGCTCACACGTAGGCTGGAGCTAGAACACTATGACAAGCCTTATCTAGTGCGGCAAATGAACAATGTCATTTGCGTAGTTGAATTGTTGAACTACTGATGGAATAGACTTAGTAAAGGGAGTGGTGCAACTCACCATTTAAAGAGTTGGTAACTACGATCTCCAGTAAGCGCTCCCGTGCAAATTCTATTACTGTCTTCTTTTGCTCATTATCCATCTGATTCAACCATGAGAACTTGGTTGTTAGGTCATATGCTAAGATTTTACCATCAGCATAAAAACCTCTGTCGATCAGAGTTTCCAAAGTCACATTTTTGCCAGTCAAGATTTCGCTGGTCTTGGTGAGAACACCATTGATGTTTTCTTCTCTGTCCCAAGCACGGGAGTGAAACTGCCATAGACAACGTTCTTGAATCAACTTTGTGATTTCCTCAGCCCGTTCTCTAATGTAAGATGTGATTTCCTCAGCCCGCTCCTGAGTAGATGGTACAGGTATAGGAGCAGGTGCTGGAGCAACTGGAGCAGATTTTGCCACAGGTGCTGGAGCAGGTGCTGGAGCAACTGGAGCAGATTTTGCCACAGGTGCTGGAGTAGATGCTGGAGCAGATTTTGCCGCAGGTGCTGGAGTAGATGCTGGAGCGGATTTTGCCGCAGGTGCTGGAGTAGATGAAGCAGGTTTTACCGCAGCTGCTGGAATAAAGGTAGAAATTGCAACGGGCGCATCTAAATTAGATTTACTTTTGCCATTGCCATTGCCATTGCCATTACTTGCAGCATTATGAGAACCAACACGGATATCATCTTTGGCTAATTGCATCAAAGGTGAGCGTATAGCATTATACATATCTCGTGAGATATTTGAAACCAATTAATATCAATACTTTTGACTATTCCTACTAGGGGCAATGCTCGCTAAATGCTCAAAATGGCTGATTTCACCCTGAAATGCTTTAATTTTCAGCAAGTGCTTGGCTGAGTAGCGATGAAATTATATGCTCAAATGATGTTCACTAGCTTTGACTAGTAAATTATGCCTATAAGAAAACTGTAGCGACTACCACAGAATTAATTGATAAGTAAAATTTGAGGGATCAGATTAGTTGATTAAAGTTTTACTTATCAATAGATTAAGCCCCAATTACCATAGCTAAAAACCGTCTAGAATGCTTATTCTACCGTATTATCCTATAAGTTATAGTATAAACTTATGGTATAATTGGGAATAGCATAAAAAATGGGTAGCTGTGAAACTACCCTTTATTTTTTGACCAAATTTTTAATTACTTCTCAGCTTTTAACCGTTCAATCTCAGCTTTCAATTCAACTATCAATTCATCCTGTGATTTTTGTTTTGCTTCTATAGCTGCCATTTTCTGCTGGTTAGCAGGTAAGTCAGGATTGTATCTAATTGCTCTATCACCGATATCACGATAATGCTTTTTACTCACGTCCTCTGAGTGTTCACACCATGCGTTTACTATCTCTGGTGGTGTCCCTAAATCATAAATTTGATGACTGATAAATGTATGGCGCGTATTATATGGTGGTAAATACCTATCTAGTTTGCCTTGTTTAATCAATTTAGGTATTAGTCCTTCCACCCTTCCTTCTTTACTACCATGCCAAAATCTATGAGCTGTAATTTTGTTAATTATTGCACCAGTCTTACTTTTAAATACCACATCTTTTGGTTCACCTTGCGGTATGGATTTAAGCAACTGCCATAATTCATCATCTTTATGCATAGGGAATAGACGTTCAGTACCGTTTTTGGATGGATTAAACTTTCCTATCACCTGACTATAAGCGGATCGGATGACTATAAATTCCTTATCAAAAAATACATCTTTCCACCTTAATCCTATTGCTTCACCTGTCCTACATCCTGTGAGAAACTTGAATTTATAATAGTCGTACCAATATTTGAATTTATCTATATTGATTGCGTTTAAAATAATCATTGCCTCATCCCATGTGTAAGCTTTGTTTGTATTGCAAATATCATTATCGCCCTCAATATCATCTTGTGTTTTTCCTTGTACACCTACTTTTTTTATCTCATCTGACATGCCCTCAAATGGATTATGAGTTACCATCTGTTGCTTTTTGGCTAATTTATAAGCTTCCTCTAAGTGAGATAACAAGTTCTTGACATTTTTCTTAGCCTTGCCGCCCCTATTTTCAATTAGCCAATTTCGTATTCTAACCGCATCTTCACATTTGATCGCATCTATTGCATCTTTGATAAAGTTTGTGAATATCCCTTGGATGCTTTGTATGTAGTTGCTTTCCCTAAGTGTGGGGCGAATGTATTGTGAGTACATCTCCCATATCTCCATCAAAGAATATTGAGGTCTAGGAGGCAATTGGTCATCACTAAGACCACCTTTAACTACTCTCAACTTAGCTCTTAACCCGTATTCTTCAAGAATCTCTTGGTATCTACCAAGATTAAATATTCCCTCAACTGATAGCTTCCCTTCCTCAAGTTCTAGTTGTAGTCGCTTCTGAAGTCTGTTAGCCATTGCTTCCCAGTCATCCGGGTTAATACCAGTTGCTAACTTTACTTGCTTACCATCTGCAAAGTAGGTTCTAGGGAAGCAAGCTTTAACACTGCCAGAGTCAGGTCTGACCATCACTTGTCCTTTGCGTGCTTTACCCATAGGAGTGTTAGCTGAGTTTGTCATTGTTATATGCTCAAATTATGCTCAAAGTTGAATACTTAAAACTGTAACCATTGATATAATTTGAGAATAACATATTATTTATATTTCTCGTGCCATATTTACAGCACCTTCAAATCCCATGTAAGGTCCATTGTGGTAACCGTGACCATTTACATAGGGCAAGTGCAGTTTTTTAACTAAAGCACCGACCCGAGGTCCAGTCAGGATTAAATCGGCCTTCACCATATCCAGCACCTCGAAAAATTCGAGTTCATTACCATCATCAATATAAATGGTGCCTTCTTGACCGCGAGCAATTACTTTTTCAAAGTCTTCTTGGTGACCAAATTTGGAAGACATCGCTACCACTGTCATGCCCAAATCGTCTTCCAGAGCCTTAGTCCAGTGCCATAATCGTGGACCACCAGTCCAAATACAGACTTTCTTACCAGTCAACCGCTCTTTATACCAATTTAGCTGGGAT
>Ga0209611_10000833_pt1 | contig 49055 bp, 43 predicted proteins | sample S1TSphgellanicum_3_FD_187693 | JGI IMG/M metagenome (GOLD analysis project Ga0209611, IMG submission 187693) | Host-associated microbial communities from peat moss isolated from Minnesota, USA - S1T2_Fc - Sphagnum magellanicum MG (SPAdes) (version 2) | ecosystem: Host-associated > Plants > Peat... | reverse complement strand
GGAAAAATTTGAGCTGAAAAAAATGTGATTTCAACCAATACAAATAGGATTTTTCATGGAAAAAAAACAATCAAAAGATTTGTTGCTACCCTTTCCTTACCCTTGTTTTGAAGTCTCACCAGATGATGAAAGTAGAATGGTTGAATATATCTCCCACCCAAATATTAATCATCACGTTACCAACCTTAAAATTATCAATCTTAAACAAAACATGAAAGTAATCAATTATAATAAAAAAATAGAAGAATCACCAAAACGCAGGTTTTAAAAATGATTTTTTTAAAAACCATTTTTCAAAAAGAATCTAGTTCCTAAACATCTTGGAGACCTAATCCCTTAGAAAACTCAATTAAAGTAGTTGAGGTTACACACCTAAAATGTGAAAGAATTTGAAATGAAACACTTTGGAAATTGGTAGTTGTTCCTACAATGCATCAAAACCAAAAGATTGTTTTAATTAACAATACACAATCTTATATATTAAAGCAACAGTGGTGTCTGTCTGTGTGGGCAGTGCCTGGAAAATTCTTCCAAGGCAGCCAGGGCAGACACCTGCCCACATCAGGTCATTTTCAGTTACGCCTGGAAAAGCAACAGTGGTGGTGTTTGTTTGTGTGGGCAGTGCCTGGAAAAATTTTCCAGTCACTGCACACTCCTTGTGGAGCTTCCCCAAATATAACTGACTCTAGAGAAAAAATAAATCAGGGGCAATTTGATTTTTTGAGGCAAAAGATTTGGTAGACCAGAAAAAAATATTTAGGCCTTGGACAACCCAGAATCTTTTTTTTTTTTTGTATTGACCAAGACTACCTTTTTTTTCTTTTAGCTACTGTCCATCTCGATTAAGGGGACAGTCCGGCTTAATGACGGGACGGATTTAGGGGAAGACCAAAAAATATATATTTAGGCCTTAGATAGCCCAGAATCAATTTTTTTTTTTTTTTGTATTGACCAAGACTACCTTTTTTTTCTTTTAGCTATTGTCCATCCTAATTAAGGGGATGGATGAAATGTCCGTCCGGCTTGATGATGGCATAGATTTTGGGGAAGCTTTTTTTCTTTTAGCTACTGTCCATTCCAATTAAGGGGATGGATGAAATGTCTGTCCGGCTGGATGATCACAAAATAATAATAAAAATAAAAAACACATAAAAATAAAAAAATAAAAAAGTTAAAAGTTTCCAGGGGACTTCACAGTGGCCGAAGGTCACGGGCACCCATTAGTCATATTAAAACTTGAACTACATCTTCAAGCATTACAGACAACTATTACATGATGGATCAAACCTATCTTGAAATTGATTTCATGTAAACATGTCAACAAACCCTCTTGATCTTGAACATCATGTTTGTCAACATAATCATTCAAAAGATGTCAATTTCTTTTGAAATTAAACTAATTGTTTCAAATTCAAGGATGGTCTTTTGCATAATAGACAACCTTTGTACATTTGGATGGTGTAATCTATCTACAAATTCTTCAAGCTTGACATGACTTTCTAACAACAAAACATTTTGAATTCAACAAAACCTTGGAACTTGTCTTTTGTGATTTATGATGGCTACAACTTTGGAAGTTTGTGAAACAAAACAATATGTGATATTTTCTCCCATTCCAAAAAAATTCACCATTGTCCATATCATGGTTGTTAGGAAGGACATCCCTAAGTTTTATCTTAGCATCCCTAATTGAAATACTTTTGTTTATACATGTTTATCAAATTTTACTTTTTGGTTTAGACATACCTCTTCCTATTGTCCCCCAATGTTTTTGTGTTATCCTCACATCCTTCATCATTTTTCCAACACAATTTGGTATCTTTGTAGTGTTTTCTTAGCAACCCAATCACTTTTTAATGTTTTTCCAACATCCCCTAAAGGTTTTTTGCGCATTGCATCATGTCTCCCAAAGTTTTTTTGAAGTTGTTTGACAACTCAAGAGTTTCATGGAACTATTTCAATTTTGCCCCATGTCCTCCTAAAGTTTTCCTAATGTTACTTTATATCTTTTTTGTGCTAATTATATATAGCCAAAAAGTTATATAAAAATGTGAAAATACTAAAATCAAATGTTTTTTTAGATTTTTGATAATTAGGATTCAACCAAAAGTTAAAAAGAAATCACCATATTTTTATACATGGTTCAAGTATGTAGCAAAAAATGTCAAAAAATGTTTTTAAAGTTTTACATTCATCTTTAACTTGTAGCCCAATTTAGTTAAATCTTCTTGTAGATTATTGTGCCATTTTGGTTACATTGCAAAATTGACAAAGAAAACATTATTGCATGGTGTCCCTTGATGTCTCCTTAGTGTTGCTAGTGCTAGTGTACTCCAACATTTTCCTACTATCATTGTCATCCCCAAACATCTGCATGTCACCCCCTAAAAAAACTCCTAGTGTTTTATTGGAGCTACTTAGCATCCCCCTACATATTTTCAATGTTTCCATGTTACTATAGCAAACTTTTTTTTTTTGGATGTTGATAACATTTTACCAATGTTGCCTAACATCCTCCAATGTTGCTTCAATGCTTACATGATATTCCCTTGCATCTCTCAAAAATTGCTTGATGTCCCCATTGTCCCACAATGTCTTCCTAGAGAACCCATGTTGTTCAAAACAATTCATGATGTCCCATGGTGTTTTCTTGACACTGACCAACATTCCATCTTCAAACAAATGGACAAACTAAATGTGTCAATCAAGTTTTGGAATAATATTTTGTAGTGTATAATCAATTGTTGTCATGGTGATTCTATAAATTTTATACAAGGTTAACTGAATTTTCTTACAATAATGGTCTCCACTTTTAGATCAACAAACTCCACCTTTATTAATTATGGAAAACATCCTAAGTCAAGCTTGAAATGAAGATATAATGAAATATAATTTGTATTTAAATGGAAGCTTGAGAGGACACAATGATATCTACCAAAAAGTTGTGACAAAAGATAAATCTAAGAAAGTGATCATAATGCAAAAAAACATCAAAACAAAAGGTATCTGAAGATGTTTGAATCTTATGATACATGAACATCTACATGTGACAACACTATGTTGTCATATTCCACCAAACAACCTACCACCTTGAGTGAAATACTACAAGCAACAACAAATTGTGCTTGTGCAAATGTGTTTTTGCTTTATCTATTTCTAACATCAAAAGGGGAAATAATAACAACAAATGATGGTATCACAAAAACCACCAAAAAAATGACCCAAGAAATTCTTCTAGATCGGAACAATTTAAAGTATGCATCACAATATTCTCAATGTACTAAATTAGCTTACAAAAAAGCAAAATCCTTTATGAATAAATTAAAAGAATGAAATTGGACAATAATAATTATAAATTTTAAAATAAAATAAAATAAAATAAAATCCATAGATCACATTATTGCTCATATCCAATTGTGATTTTAAAAACTATTCATCAAATGACGTCCTATTCCCATTGAATCATTTAAAACAACATTGTGCGAAACCAATTTATGATATTAAGTGCACAAGATGACTTGCAACAAGTAGTGAGGTATAGTATGTAAAAAAATGTTGACAAATAATAAAGTCATTCTATTCCATCCATTCCATCCACGGAGAACCATGTGTTCTTCAAATTGTCAAATAGTTTATAGTGTTTTTTCAAGTGTCATCTAAATTTGCATAATATTTCAACCCATACACATGCACTTTTTCTTTGACCTTATTAAGATTACCTTTTAAGTTGGCTTATTTTCACACATAACTTTTAATTTAGATGCATGTTTTAAAATTCTAATAGTCCTAGCCTTAACCTCATTTAGTCCTACATAAAATATGGAAACATTCATATTTACAAGCTTGATGACAAAAAACCAACCAGAAGATATTTAGAATGTTTAATTCAATCAACTTTAGGGGAGGTAAATTATGATTCCACCTTTTACTTTAACATGAGTTTAAATCTTAACACCGATAGGTACAATTCATCATCATGTAAATTGAATCCCATACATGTACACCACTCAAGGTCAAACAAAGTGCCACATGATTCCCTTGTGCATTTTCAAGACAACTACAATTGGAAACCAATGCGCCAACAATCATACATATAGTTGTAAGATGCCACAAGCATGTCAAAACATTGAAAGAAACAATTACAAAGTATTCAAATGGTCATCGTGCATAAATGATTGCATTATTTGTGTCACAAGGTGTGATTAGTTTAGGGATGGAAAACAAGACCTTGCTAAAATTGTTTTAAAAATATGTCAACATTGTTGAGTGTTATTTTGTTGCACCTTCCAAATGTTTGGTGGTTAACAAAATCAACAAGTCCAACTCATGCCACTTGGACAACAATGCAACACATTCCTTTTCTTCAAACATAAACATTTGCGCCTTCTAAATGAGTCTTTGGGCTTGTTCAATACATGCTTCAACCTACTAATATTTAGGCTTCACAACCTTCCAAAAAAATTTCATGTGTGAAAGTCAACTTTCAGTGCATGTGGAAAAAAATGTCTCCTCCATTTTCCTAATAATATGCAATTTAGGTTTTCATTGCAACATTTGATCTTGGACCACACCTTGCTGTAATTTCACCTTTCTCAAAGTTATTCCTTCAATTTGGTTTATGTGCACATTGAAATTTCTTTGCATTCATGCACCTTGGTGGATTGTGATTAAATGTTAGTATGTGAAGGAATTTTTTTACTTTCAATTGATTCAATTATAGTTGTAATTTTGTAACTAATTGGGCAACAATAACTTAATTTATAAACCATTTAGACATCAAACACAATATGTTGGGGTTTAGACTTCCCACTCTTACATTTCACAATAAACCACAAAAATCACCTCACATAGATCCATTTTCACTATTAAAAGATATGCAATTTAGTTATCACTTTATGCTTTACTTCTCACTTAAACCTTGATACCATTCAATTCAATAGCCTACCGACTAGTTTTGATAACCTATTAGTTAGGCCTAGGCTCAAGTTACCTACCTTGATCAATGTTTTTTGTCCTTGTTGACTAAATGTTTAAATTTGCACCTAGTCAACAAAATCACTTTACTTAAATGTAATAATCAAAAGTAACCCACGTTTTCATACTCTATAATGACCAATCAAAGATGGCAATCAAAAAATAAATAAAATAAAATTTAGGGGTTACCACAACTAATTAAGATGAATCACAATTTGAATACTACCATCCTTGAATGAATGACAATTGAAATGTTTTGAGTAATAGTTTGAAAATGGAAACATAAATTGTTTTATGTCAAAATTAATGAAAATGAAAAAAAATTATTAGAAGCTAATGTGGAGAGGTCTGCATGAAAGAAAGAAATATTAATTAAACTAATGTGAATGAGTTTGCATGAAAAAAAGACCAAGTGTCAAGGAATTGAGCCTTGCAATAGGTAGATTCATGATCATGTAACCAAGCCATTCAAGTAAAAGACCAAAGTTGGTCCAAATAGCGGCCCTCTTTGTATCAATTTGATGATGAATGCTAAAACAAGAACTTGAAGCCCATGGTTTTGTGTTTTTGAAAGAAATTAATCCAAAGTTGAATGTTTTTCCAACTCTCTTTGGATCTCATTCCCCAATTAGATTTTGAATTCAAAGATTTAATTTAAAAGCCAAGTAGATTATACATTGTTGCAATGTGAAATTATCATACTAAAATTAAATTTATATGATTATTGTCCAAGCTATACATACATGTTGGAACATTTGTGTTGGGTAACTTGGACAAATTCATGATGGGTATCAATTTAAGAACAATTTATACAAGGAATTGAAAAAATCAACAATTTTTGTAAGACCTTAAGGTGATTCTTTTAGGCATGAGGATGACCCCTTATGTCATTGGATGATTGTACTTGTTTATCGATGTTTGTTTATAGAAAAATAAAAAGTCACATAATCCAATGATGTTGATAAGAGGAGACATGATAGTATTATGAATTGAAAAGGTTAAATAATAAAAAGTTTTTGAATCCTTGAAGAAATGCCATTCAATTTTGAAATTTTTCAATTATATTTTTAATAGGGCTATTGTAGTTGTTGCAACTTGTTGTGTATTGCACAATCGTTATGAGATGTGAAAAATTGAGAAGTCGTCACCTTTGAAAGATGAAAAACAAGTAATTTTTAATAGAAAAACCTCATTTTGCAAGTTATTTCAGTTGTCTAAAAGTGTTGTTTGTGATTATTTTGATCTCCAAAATAATCGCAAATGACACTTTTAGTTGCTTAAAACAAGTCGCAAAATGATTTTTTTCTATTAATAAGAAAAAAATTACTCGAGCAAAGATAGTTAAACTACCCAATGCTAGATTGATAATTCATATTCTATTTTGAAAATGTATTTGAATTTCTAAAAAATCAAAATTTGTGCACACAAACATGAAAAAACTATAATGAAATCACATTGTATTACTATACAAATGCAAAATATCAAATTTAATGAAATAAAAATCATGATCAAATGATGTTGCTATTAAATGTTATCACTCATATAAAAGAAAATTAAGTCATGAAAAGTCTTTATGCTTTAGTACAAGTAAAAAGAATGATGATTCATAACTATCCTTCCAATATCATTTTCCTCCATGCTTATTCATGTTCAAGTACATAATAATGTTTCTTGTTATTTGTATATTCAAAATCTCATTTTTTCACAAATTGTGAATTGTTTTTCACTAGTTATTACAATGGATGGAAACCTCCCAACATGCATCTTTTTACATTTGTAGTATTTTTGATTGGTTTGCCTTTAATACCCAACAAATTACAAGCCTTTTTTCATAAGTGAAATTACGTTAGATGTCTACTTAGATTCTTGGTCAAATGTTACATGTTCATTCATAGTGAATAAAAGATTAAAATTTGAAGTTTAGACTATAATGGTGTTTTATTTTTAAAATACGTTATAAAGATCATCTATGTGTCCCATTTGATCCAAATATTTGAAGGTATCCCAAAATAATCTCAAAATGTCACCGTTTTTTTTTGTATTATTTTACTAGTTTGGACTCTCTTATTCACCATACACACAGATACAAAGTGGATGATATTGATGGTTTAATATTTATGGTGGTATAAACTATCATACTTTATAATGAACTTGACATTTTTTAATTCATTAATATTGATGGGAAACAAAATATATGAGTATATCAAGGAGTTTGCTACCTTGGACACCCTAACTAATTTGGACCTTTGAAGTTGAAATAATTGGCTATTTTTGATGCCACCACTTGCATTATTGACATGCATGTATAGCCAAGTCCCAAGGTATTGGGTGGTAATTCCCCAAAGTGAAAGTAATGAAAAGAAGGAAAAACATGAGATTCATTCTTTAGTTCTTCACACTAGGACAATAGGAGTGTGTATGAATGTTGGGTTGGGATTAAGATGAAGTAACAATTGTTCCTTCACAAGCATTTCTCAATCGGATCACTTGCATAAGCCAAACAATGTAAATGGTTAATTAGTACCAAAAAAACCAACATTGGGTCAAAAACTTGGTTCAAACTCACATTAGATTCGCATGGTCTTCACTTGCAAGGAAGCATCAACTTGGAACCAATGGAAGGTTGCACTAAACCCTAAACTTGCAAGGAAGCACCAACTTGCAAGGATCATATGTTACTAGTGTGGGGAAGCACCATGCCCACCCATGACAACATTACTACAATTTTGAAAGGGCACAATAAAATCTCCTCCTTATAGAACCCAACCCCAGCTAGAAATAAGGAAGATATGCAGCTTCATTTTGAGCAAAGAAGCTTTCACAGATTTAGCCATAGTAATGTGTACTAAATTCTACTACACATACATACTTGAGCATTTTTACATTTCTCAGTGTCTTTGTTGCATGCTGATCAGCTCACATTTGTAGGCAGTTTTGTCCTCATGGAACATTGTTGGAAAGTGAATCCAACTTCATGTTCCTCTTCTGATGAAATACAAAACAGCAACTGATGTAGAAGTATAATCCAGTTGGATCAAATTGACCAGATGAGTTTTTTTATCCTCTAGAGATCTATTGTATACCATAATTTGAAGATTCCAAACGCGCTGTGGCTTGGAAAAGACCAAAGAGACAAGTTGCTGAAATGCAAATGGTTCAAAACGACACAGTTCAAAAATGAGTAAAAGGCAAGTGAGACCACCTTCAGCCCTATGAAACTCTGAGATGTCTACAAGGATTGCTTCAGCTGCAAATTGCTTGAAATGGGGTTCTAGATCACCAGCTAGTGTGGATGAGATTAGTAGTGTGTCCCCTACCTAGAGTGTTAGCTCACTCAAACTGGGAATGACTTGAAATGCTGGGCTGTCTTTTTCTGCAGTTCATCAAACATAGCTTGTGCAGCTTCATTGTCTTATACAGCAAGTGTTCTTTGAGGTGATGCATGTCAAAGCTTGAGAAATTTTTGGAAAAAACAGATGCAAAATGCAATGTGGTGTTAGTGACACATGCAATGCAATGTGAGTGACCTTGAACTGGACACTAAAAATCCAAGTTCAGCAAAGTTGCACTATTCTTACTCAAAGTGGATGAACACCGAGGAATGAAATTGCAGTAAAGATTGTTCAATGTTCATACCTGACTTGAGGTGGAGACCTTTGGCAACCTTGATTGGGCAGACACCTATTTCTGGAAACGCATTTGCAAGTGCAAGAATCCCATCATTGTTTGTCCTCCTGCATGACATTGCTACTCATCATGATGAGTTTCACATCTTTATTGAGGCAGGTCAGGCCATTTGTATTTTTTTCAAACACAGACCCAATTAAGTGTATCATAGGATCATGTCCACACTCTTGGGTTGGTTGGTTACATGACATCAACATGCACCATAACTTAATTTTCAGTAACTCTTTGTAGGAATTGTGGTGACATTGTCAAAGTAACAAAAACCTAAATAATCCTGTACTCCCTTGCAATCCACTATCTAAGGATCAAGGGACTATCTAACACAAAAAGAAAAATGAATTAGTTGGAGGAAAGCTAGCAATAAGAACTGCAAAAAACCAAAGGGGAAGAAATACAATGAGGGATGAGAACCTGCTCTTTCCAGCAAAAAGAAGGTCTGATACATACAAAACATCCCCGCCATCAATCAAACCTGGTGGTTGGGCTTCACATAACTTCAAGCCCATTTTTGCAAGGGCTTGGTGAACTTCCACTTCCTCCCCTCGCCTTGAAACAGCTCCTTAAGAAACTTGACCACAAGAATACATAAGAACATGTAGATGTGCAATGCAATGAAATCTGAGTCAAAGAAAAAGAATTCAGCATCTCCCTATGGTGCCTCATCACCACATGGTTTTGAGTTTCAACACCCTGTAGTCTTGTCTTACACACTTATCACAGGCATCACAAAGAAGCTAGACAGATCTTAACAAATAAAATATCTATGGACTTGCAGAGAAATTCTATAACAATGAGTGCAGTCATAACCTTATGAGAATCACTCATAAATCAAGGATATATAATGGTTTCCTTGATTTCTTTCTTTTAAGGTTCTCACAGCATGGAATGACTTCTGGGGAAAAGATGCAACTGCACAGATTGACTGTACACCAGAGCCAAGAAAGAAAATTATATTGAGATACTATTTTTCACCTCCAAAATCTTAACCCTAAAAAAACTGATGTTCAATTGCCATAAACTTCTTACACGTAGTAGAGAAGTACCTCTGAGAATTTGCACATATGCAGCATGCTGCTCCCTTGCACATTCCAAATTTGACAAGGGAAACAGGTCTCCCCATTGACAGGGCATTTGCAACTGAATCTGGGACTCCTCACACAACAGCATCTCTTGATTCCCATTTGATACACTTTCATTGTTGCCTCCAAAGCTGCTGCTGCTGCTAATGGATGCCCATATTTGCTTTCTCACGAATTATTGTTGCCTCTATGCAAGCACCCACACTAAACCCACAAGTAGCAACAAAATTCATCAATCTAAAGCTTTGAGTGGACCTGACCAAATGCTCATTTCCAATACACACATGCACACGCAACACATTTTCACAACCTATTTTGCCTCAAGATCTGATGAGATTGTCCAACCCCTTGTTTGTAAGAGTAGCTCCAAGATCTTCACCTGTAGATCAGACTAATCCAATTCTTGTTTCCATTCCTTAAAGCCATGCACCCAAAAAGTCTTTTCGACAAAAGAAAGGTCTTTGATAAGAGAGGAGGAACAAACACAATCAGAGACAGACACAAGATGACAAAGAAGCTATATGAGCTTCAAGTTGCAACAGTTCCAATGAAAAATGAGAGAATCTTGTGTAGCACATGAGCATTGCCAAAATCATGTGCTTGAATCTGGTATGTCTCATGTGATTTTCCTCACTCTTGAATTTTAGTTAGAGTTTGAACAATCCAAAGCTGGAATGAGATCTAGATTTATGTGGGGGTTGCTGTCTTTTCTCATGAATTGCTGGATTTGCTTCAGCAGTTTCTTGGAGCTTTTTCTTTGTGTCTGGTTGGTTTGAAGAACTTGGAAATCCCAATGTTTCTTTTATCAATGTTTCTGGGAGATATGCTATAGCTTGCTTTTAGAAAATCTTGAGTGCTAAAGTTGGTGAATTTTTCAGGGGTCACTGTGAAGAGTAGCTCCTCCAATGGCATCTATTCCACATCCCCCCACACCAAGCAGTTCACCCAATTTCCTGCAATTCTTAGAAGACACTACTGATGCATGGATAGGATCAGGAGGCAAACAGTCCACACAATCTTGTCAATTCAGGTTTCAAGAAATGGTTAATAGTTAATACCACTGAAAGGCTCCTAAATGCCTTCATGTAAACAAAAACACAAAATGGAAAGCATATCATGATTCAAAGTGATAGTGAATTTAAAGATACATGGTATTATTAAGCTGTAACAATCTGGCCAAGATTGTCTCTACATTGCTAAACCAATCTATCTATATTTCACAAAGAGAATTGTGACTGGGTGTTGTTGAATCCCAATGAGTAATTGTAAGGGAGACTCTACCACATGTCAAGGTATTGTATCAAGAATCCGAGTGTAAAGAAGCTCAATCAGGAAATAATTTCCGATAGAATTGGTGCATTGTCAGGGATTTTGAGCACAAGCTTACTAACCTCCCACCTTTGCTCTTGCATTCCCTGCACAAACACATTAAAGTCTTGCTGCAAAACCTCTACACTTCTTCTCAATTGCTCTTGTTGGTCCTTCATGTCACACCTACTATTGCCATTACCAGCTGCTCCAAGATGAAGGCTTGTGATTGCATCTCCACTGGATTGAGGCTTTTGCTGCAAAAGCCAGCAAGCTTGATAAAGACCTCGAAGCAGGGTCACGTTGCTTGCACCTTCCTGCAACCAGCCACATGGTGTGCCATGTTAACACAGTAACATGAATGTTATAGATGCATCAAGTGGTATCAATCAGCAATTGATGTATTTGTTTCCAGAGAGCCAACCTTCCTGTAGGCTTAGACACTCCCAAGCACTCATCACCAACAATGTAAGAACCTCACAAAACCTCACCCTCTCAATATGCAATACATAGTATACATCATTCTACCTCAGATAATACAGTATAAGACTAGGTGGTCCCCATTGTGAGAATAAGACTAATTAGTGACATAGTTGCCACCATGTGCTATTCGAATTTACCAGAAACATTTGGCACCTGGTGGCCACCATGTGATAAAACACATAACCTCAATGCTAAAAAGCACCTGGTGGTCACCAGGTCCCATTTTACCCAACGCCAAGAATGAATGGCTGGTGGTGGTCACTAGGTGCCTTTATAGTCAACAAAGAAGAAAAGAGGCACCTGGTGATGACCTGCATTTCTAGTTGACGTGTTTGAGCAAAGACTTGCCATTTAGGTTGGTTGAGCTTCAGTAGTGATGCAATATTTCCTTGGCAGTTAGAACTGAGAAAATAAGAGATCACCTTCAAGAGAATGCGAGCCTCTAGACCATGAAGTGGATTCAGATGCAAAACTAAAACATACTTCTCCAATCGGTATAAGCTTAGTAACTCCTCCACCTGCCAAAACAACTTTGTGTCACTCTATTTGCATAGACACATCTCACAAATTCACCCTTATGAATAGCATCTACTTTGCAAATGGATCAACCGTGACCAAAGAATCTGTCTTACTTTTCATTGGTTACTAAAAGTTCTTCACCTTGAGCTTGGAAGGAGAAGGCCCAAACAGCTCTTCTAAAGAGCAACCCACACGGATCTGAGGCTTCAAGAAGAACCGGGGCACCAAGAGTTGTTCTGCCAAATTGCATTCTTCCCACCCTACATGGAGTTTCCCCTCAATAGTTGGTCAGTCAAGTTGATAGTGTGCATTACTTCAAAATGTAATTGATCATGCTATTGTGTGCTGTACTCTTTCAACTGCCAGTACGGCTTCACATCTTGCCATTGCACCTGCTCTGCTCCTGGGTTGTTCTAGAAGAGGTTTGACAGAATATAACAAAATGCCATTGCTCGGTTTTCTACCACAGGCTCAAAAGCTGGGAATTGTTACCTGGAAGTGGAATCCCTGAAAGGTGTGCCTCTATTAGAATCACAGCCCGCTTGTAATTGATCTGCACAAGAACACAGCAGAGCAACTCAGGATCATGAACTTGAACGGTGCAATAATTGCAGCAGAGAGATTGGCATCAAACTGTGCAAGAGAAGCGAAGAGGAGTTGTAGAGAAGATGGCCACTGACAGTGCTGAAACATAAAACACCAAGTGTTTGATAGCGCAGCCACAGGTGCAGTGATCTGATGCATGCCCATGTTGCAACAAGCTCCCAGTAGGATGTTGACACTCCTGGTGTACGCTGCAAAATGCACACAGCCAAGCACCCATTAGTTGCTGCCATGCAGACTTTCTCTTGAGATGTGGTGGGGAAAACCAAAACTACTGAAAACAATCATCATAAAAGAGCTATGTATCCAGAGAATGACTACATTTTGCAGCTGATTTGCAGCATGTGGATGGCAGGCAGGCTTCAATCTATTGGCATTCCAAGGAAGGATGTTTACACTGAACTGCAAAGCCCCTGCATTGCAAAATCAGTTCTGTAGTCTGTAGAAGCACTATGTAGGGATGGTATTCTGATCTTTGGCAAGGTGGAGTGCTGTAGTGATTTGCAGGTATAAGGTCTTGTCAAGTAGACAAATTTTTGGAAACATCAAAGCAAATCTCCACCAAGGACCTTTGTTAAGTCTGTCAAGTGAGAGTTAAGAAACTTGCAAGTAGCAGCACCCCAAATGCAAGGCCCATCAGTTGACCAGCAACTCCCCATACCTCCTCCTGCACACATCAATCCCTCATCACAATAAGCATCACTATACCTCTGTGTATTGTAAGTCACAAGTTGACCTTTGTTTTGCAAGATGCAACAGACAAATGCTTCTTGGCCCTGAGAGAATTGTCGTCATATGACACACTTCACTCCCAAATACATGTTTAAGTAGGACCAGAGAACACCTGCAATGGTGCACATTTATGAAAGTCAGCAACATGGTAGGATGTGCAGAAGTTCAGAAAGTGTACTTTGGCAGCAACATCTCCCACATTTTCAGAAACCGCAAAATGATTTTGAATTACCCGAAACGAGGGATCCTTCAATCCCTTGGCAATTGCCTGCATCCACATTCCACCAAAAGACTCTAATGTGTTATGCACAACTTACTTTCCATGACACCAGTAAAAATCTCAGATTGAGAATGTGATGGTGTGCATACAGCAAACCTTTATGAGTTCAAAATCTATCCACTTTTGTTTTCATGGTGCATCCAGTTAATATGATGCCAAAGAGTTGCAATTTAGGGCAAACGCATCAACTGCAAGGCAAGGGAATGCAAAAGCACCATGTTTGGCTTGCCTTGGTAAGATTGCCCAATGATGCCAACAGCAGGAAAGTACCAGGTGCAAGTGGAGTTGCAAGCTCAAATATGCTGCACCCATCTCTCAAACTCAGCACATCTATAGAATGTACTTCTGGTCTCTTTGATGGTTCCAGAGCTATAAGGATCAAATCCAGATTTTGTCATCTGTCGTCTTGATCAATTTGATGATAATGGCAACATGCCAAAACATTTCTAATCAAAGGAGCAAACCAATCTGCAACAAGAAGTCCAAGCCACATGGGGGCCTTGCAGGTTAAGGATGATAAGCCTAATGTCTAATGTGGGTTTTTCACCTGCCAGCACTCCCAATGAAATCTGCATACATTCGCCATTGCTTGGGATCCTCATCAAAGAGGCTTCCAAATCTCCCACCTACAAATCACAACACAAAGTGCCCGATTGCAAAAATTGGACTAATACTAACACCCACTCACTTCTGCTTGCACTATTACTCTTACAAACACATGACCAAGCAAAGTGCACAAAGCCTGACTCAAAGAGTTGCCAGACAGGGAGTGAAAAGCAGCTAGAAAACAACATACCAATGAAAAGTCGACCAATTGTCCCCAGACCATCTTTGCTCACCCACCTGCAAAATTGTGCACTCTCAGTAATTGTATTTTCCAATCCAGCTAAAGTGACACCCACAGAAGACATCACAAGACAATGTTGCCCTCAAACTTCTCCTTTTAAGTAGGATACCCAAAGACATCGTATACATTTGCAGAGATCATGTTGTATCATTTCATCCAGAAATGAAATGCAATCATTGAACATAATCAATGCCATGTAAGGATTCAAGACCCCTGGATGAGGATGCTCATTTTAATTCATGAACAGGAGATACATGCTCACATATGGGTTATGAAACCAAAGCTTACTTGATAGCAGCTGCGGCTGCAGCAGCAGAACTGCCATCTCCACCTATGCCTACAGCCTGTGACCATTCCCCAGTCCAAAAAACAGTAAGAGCAAAGCCAGTTAGTGTCAGTAAGTGCAAATTTTGCTCAGTGATTGCAGGTTTTGCTCATTGTTATTGCATTCAATTCTGCTGAACTTCAGCAATTGCTGATAGACTGGATTGAATGAAGCATCATCTCTTTCCCTGAAAGCAGATCAGCAACACTGATCTTTAAAGAGAAAGGAAAAATTAGAGATCATAGGAAACACACCTTGAGGAGGCTAGAAGTGACGAGGGTGCTGCAAATCCAGCCGGTTACATTGGTGGGAAATTGCCATAGCATATATGGCATATAGTCATCCGACACTGAATCTGCAGAAGCCACATCCAGAGACACATACACTAATATTGAGCTTCTGGGCATATCATGAAATTGTTTTGCAATGGGAGATGATTCTATGTCGCAACTCTCAACAACAACAACTCCTGAACTGTGTTTCTCTCTATCTGCAAAAGAGCCACAAAAGACAATTTTTTCTGCTTGCAATTGGCAAAGCCACAAAGGACAGGTTTCATCATCAAGACCATGTGTACCTGGAAACCCAGAAGGCAGGAAAAAGTTGCGAAGATTCTGTGGGATTTGGAATGGTAGTCCAAGGTCTTGTGCATGATCTTCTTCTTCTTCCATGAAGAATTCACCTGCAACACTGCTGCTACTATCAATTGATTCTGAACTCTCCTTACACCATGAACCTGATTGCTTATCCACCTGGTATCTGCAGTTCCGGAATTCACAGTTTCCTCATATTATTGAAAGTCATCACACACATAGGCTCTTCAAAGTTTTGCTTGTAAGAAGAGCATCATGTGTCGAGTCACAGATTCTGTCTCTCCACATGGATTAGTACTATAGCAAATAGGATCCTAAATGAGAGAGCTAAAGAACAATGATGATAGAGTTCTGCGTGCAACAGAATTAGGATTATACAATTGAAGCAACGGTGAGAAAAATACATACCTGGATACAACAATACCACTGCGGCGCTCTTGCAGTAATAGCTGCGGCAATCCTGCTCCTGCTCCTCCTCCCTCCTGCTGCTGCTGCTGCCTTTCTGTCAAGTCCCTGCAAATGATGAAACAACCATCATCAATGCTTGCATTTGTGCTTATTCCTGCTTCTCGATGAAAACCATAACAACAACAACAACAATGCATGCATGCATTCTTCCCTCCCTCCATCCCTGTCTGAAATCCTCACTGGAATGCAACAAAAGACACTAACTTTTTCTTTAGAAAATGCACTGCTCCTAAGATAGCAAGACCTGCCAAAATGCTCAACACATCCAAACTTCGGTGGGGTCTGTCTTTCTTACAAGCTTTCAGAAGTATCAGGTACGTTCCTGCTGCTGTTATTGCTGTTGCTGTAGTCTGAATAGGGTCCAAGACTCTTACGCACTGCTGCTGCTGCACCATCCCCGCCGCAGTGCTGCTTCTTCCTCCTCCTTCTGCTTCGTCTCACAGAGATTCTGGTTTGGAAATCGGTACATATTGTAAGAGCAGAAGAAGAAGAAGAAAGCAGGGATGACGAACGCTGCAACGTGTGTGAAGAAAGCGATCTTCTTCTTGTAGAAGATGGAGGTGAGATCAGGATCCAAGAAGAAGACTGTTGTTGTCCACCACATTCCCACAACACTTGACGACGGCAGCAGCAGCAGCAGCAATCCATAGTAAAAATAACCTCTCTTTCTCTCTCTCTCTCTCTCTCTCCACCACTTTCTTCACACTTCACCACAGATCTTGCTAAGCTTTTTTTTCCTGATTTCTTGCACTCAATCCGGCAACAAGGCTCTTGTTCAAAGGCTCGTGCACGAGACGAACTGTGATGGCAGAAGAGGAAGAAGAAGAGGAGAGGATCTGCTCCAAACTGGAAACCTGCAAAAAGATCTGCCACGTAAAGTACAGCAGGACCGCGAACAAAAGCGCAACAACCACCACGCGGCGTCAATCTGCGTCACAGAAGAAGAGGGAAAACGATTATCATTCCTGCTCCTTCCTGAGGCCAAGAATCGGGGGGAAGAAGACAAGAGAGAGATAAGAAGAGCGGAAGACGAAGAAGAAGAAGAAGAAGAAGAAGGGGGCTGGAGAGGGGATATCTGAGGAGATTGTATCTGTGGCGGATCCAGTACATGTGTTCTCTGTTTCTTTGCCAGAAGAGCAAGCAGACTGAGGGAGGGACCTATTTGAGCTTCTTCAGCTGCTTGAGAAACAGAATGCAGCACACCATCTGGCTGAAGCTTCACAATTGCTTGAGATTCTTCCAGGATGTGCTTCACATCCAGAGCTTTTCAGCTCCTTGAGATCAATTGCAAATGAGTGAAGACCCATTTGAGCTTCTTGAGCTGCTTGAGAAACAGATTATGCAGCACATCCAGATCACATCAATGCAAATGAGTGAAGATCCATTTGAGCTTCTTGAGCTGCTTGAGAAACAGATTATGCAGCACATCCAGATCACATCAATGCAAATGACTCAAGACCCATTTGAGCATTTTGAGCTGCTCGAGAAACAGATTAGTTACGCAGCACATCCAGATCAAATCAATGTAGTGACTGAAGAGCCATTTGAGCTTCTTCAGTTGCTTGAGAACCAGGTTACCCACTTCTCTCTATTACTGAAATTGTACAACATTCTACAGAATGAACACATTTGGATGGTGCTGAACATGATTTTCTTAAAAACCTTGAGGTCTATTTGAGGAGTTGACAAAATTGAGTTCTTAAAGTGCGAAAAATCTTCAAATAGAACTCGAGAATTGTAAATTGTAAATTCGAGGATTCAAGAATTCTTGTTCCTCTTGCATCTCTTCTAACAAGATCCATAATTTCAGTTCAAACTAATATCAATTTTTCATGTTGATTTGTCATTCTGTTATAGGAAGTGGATTTGCCAATTTTCAAAGTGGGTTTTCATGTCCATCCAAACAATTTACATGTTGCCCCTTCAACTCAGATTCGATTTGGTACTAGTACCCTTTCTCACTTGTACAAGAGTTATGAAGAATTTGGAACAGAAAAAGATGTAACCAAGATGCAAGGATAATCTACATTTATTTTTGCTATTTTTCCTGAAAAACAATACTTTTCAAGATATTCAAAATATAAGCTTTTCAATGAATCAATGTATCAAATAACTGTTTCCAATACATGAACAACTAGATTTGAAAAAGAGCAGAAATTTTCAACATCCATTCCACAAGTCCAAATAAAATCCCAGGAACCTTTGGACCATAAGATTAGGAGCCACCCTAAACTCAGAAACCACAATTTTCAATTAATCATTGCTTGACCTCCAAAGATAACCTATTTTTCTCAAATCAAATTGTTTTACAGTTTTGAAGTCAAAAGCTAGACATGATAATAGCACAGGAATCTATGATTATACACAAAGCCCGAGTTATTATTATGACAAGTGGAAAATGCTTGTGATTGAACATCGCAACCCTGCTGTAAGACACTCTTCTGCTCAATCTCAGGCATTTCTTCTCTTCCTCTAGTTGCACTGATGACACTCCTGCTAATCAAACACTGGTGGTCACACATTAGAGTGCTGTGGTTATGGTCAAGGTTGGCAATGCACAGTGGATAAAATTTTACTCATGTGGGTGGTTCAGGTTTTCATCTCAGCATGGTGCAACCTAAGACTTCAAATGGGAAACAGTTGCCTGCCATAATGAAGATGGGTTAGTAAATCCCAACTGTTGGATGTCAATCATCTTCATCAGAGCCCAGTTTCTGCTTCTTCCACTTATAAGCTGCTTCCAATATCTTAAGGTTGGGAGCCATGCCTGTCTCCTCTGGGAAGATGTAGTCTGTATACTCCTCAAACCTGCAGAGACAATTCAGGGTGTTAATAACAAGATAAAGATGTAGTTGCCCACATCAAGAGGATCGCAGCAAGTTCCTACTCTTTGATCTTCCATGTAGACTTAAGCTACAGACTGTAGGTAATGTGGACACACAATAGTCAAGAGAGTAGGTTCATATATTGTGAGAACAAAGCTTTGTACCCAGCAGGTGTCCCATCCTCTGAAGAGATGGGCCGCTTTCGCTTCACCCTCCGTGGCATCTTCCTTTGTACCGTTGCCACATCACCAAGGTCCACAAAGCTGGCCTCTGTATCCCGCCATTCCTCAAGTAACATAGCTCTCTCCTCTTTCTGTTCAGGTGCTGTTGTTCGTAAGCTTTCGAAAGCTCTCTCAAAAATCCCTGAGGCACCCAAAGAATAAAAGCAAGATGTCTCTCAGCAACACTGGTTTCCCATTTTGACCTGCCCACCTTACCGCACCTCTTCTACCAGAAACACAACTGCACCAACCAAAAAGATCTTGCCACAGGAACCTCACCTCTGGATCGAAGCACTTGTTGCTTTGTTTCTTCCAGCAACCTGTCAGGATCAGGCTCCCTGCCTTCCTCTTGTGCCCTAGCCTCTTCCTCTGATGGCATTGCTGCCTCAAACTTGGCAAAGCTCACCCACACTTTCAAGTGCTTTGTGCGATCCAATAGCCTCTCATACAGTTGCCGTGTTCGATCATACTCCCTTTCTGAAATCTCAAACTCAATGTATGCCTGTACCGCAAGGACAATCCTCCATGTCAACACTGAACAAAGACAACCATGTCATTACAAATTCAACATCATAACAAATTTCCAGCAAACAACAGAGATGTGACATGCAAGAGTGTAACCTACCTTCCAAAGCAGCTCAGGCATATCAAGAACAGGCTGCGCAATGGCAAGTTCAAAAATAGCCCGGCCCCTCTCAGTCTCTCCTAAAGACCTTTCCAGTTCTGCAAACTTGCTCCACGCATAGCAGTTGGCTGGTGCCCACTCCAGATACTTTTCATACAATCTTCGACATCGGTCTATATTTCCAAGCTGCAACTCTATCTCAATGTAGGTTTTGAAAATCTGCAAATCAAATGCAAAACATGTTCATCATCAAGCTGGCTTCCCATCATAAAAAGGAAGACCTGTCCATGTCATCATTCTCAGACAAGGATTTCAGTGAATAAAGCACTCAAAATAACCTGGAATCCAACTTCTTGACATTGATGAGGGTTCAAAGCAAATACTTTGTCCTTTGGTGCCATGCCAATAGCAGATCCCAAGATTTGTCGCATGGCTTTTAAATCTTTCTGTCGAATCTCAAACTGTGCTGCCATCAACCACATCTTTGCAAACGAGAACTTCTTATGTGGAATCAATTTTAAACACTCCCTGCAATGCCACAGACTTTCAGCTTTCAGACATCCAAAGAATGCAATCCAGCCTGAAATTTGACACTAAAGTACCGCAATTGTGCTGACAATTCCTAACTTGATATCTCTGGGTGTCTCTTAATCCCTTTTTCCCCCACATGTAAAATGCAATGAAAACTGACAGCGGAGCTGCAGCACACATTGAAAATTACCACAGCAAATGCATAGATATATTTCTTACCTGTAAACCTCCCTTGTTCTCTCTGGTTCTTCGGCCTCCAACTCCTCATACAATGCATAGTTAATCCTGATGTGCCACAGTACCACAAAAAGTTCAACAGATACCAGGTCAGTATGAGCAAGACAGTTTTATGGCTTGGTAGAGCCACAACACACAGTCCAAGAAATATCACTGTCTCTATGTCTCACCAGAGATAAATGTAGCGTTGCCAATAGCGTTTCTCTTCTGCAGGAGGCACATTTGCTATGGCTCTCTCATAAACCTCCTGAATTCTCAGCTTATCACCAACACTCTCTTCCAGTCGTGCATAATCAAACCACACATCGTAGTTCAACGGATTCTTTTTGATCTCCTCTTCGTATTGGAACCGCCTCTTCCCAACAATCACATCCTCAATACCCTCCCTGTCACCATACTGCTTCTCAAACTGCACAAACTTGCGGTAGAGCTCTTCAGCCTGCCCTTTTGGAATATGGTCCAAGGCATATTTGTAAATGCATCGTGCTCTCTCTACCTCCTTGAATTTCTCCTCAAATTCAGCAAAAGCAACAAAAAGCTCTTCTGTTTGTCCATCCTCACCCAGCTGCTCGATGGCCCGCTCATAGCATTGTCTCGCCTTCCCGACTTCCCCATTCTTAACTTCAAATTTTGCATACCGCACCCAAGCTTTGACAGTGGGATGACACTGCACATACCTGTCATAGATGCCTCTTGCTCTCTCGATTTCATTGTATCGGAGCTCAAATTTGATGTAAGCAGACCATCCATGGTGATCTGGCTCCCATGCCATCCACCTCTCCAGTATCTGCCGCGCCCCTGCAACATTCCCTAGCATCTCCTCCATGTGAATGTACTTGTACCAGAGCTGGTCGATGCGTGGAAGCAAAGAAACCGCCCTGTCCCATACATTTCTTGCTCCGTTGACGAACCGATGTTTCATCTCCATCTCTGCATATTTCAGCCACAGAGTGGTGTTGCGGTAGTCCACTTCCAGTGCCCTCTCCCAAATCGACCTCGCCCTGGCGAAGTCTCGTTGGCTTTCTTCCCATTGTGCATACTTCACCCACACACTCGTGTTCCATCTCACTCTCCGTATCAAGTCTTCGAACTCCTTCCGCTTCCGCAACCGGTACTCCGCGAGCTCCTCGGCATCGGTGATCTTCTGCTTCGGCGGACGGATTTCGGCCTCCTGTCTCTCCCTCGCTTCACGAAGAATTTGCTCAGCGGTGATTTGCACAGGAGCTGGAGTTTTATTCTTCACGCGGGTAGGACGAGGCAGCTTCACCTCCGTCTCCTTCCTAGTCAGAAACCCTAAAGCAGGATCTGCTTCCTTCATCGCCATCGCCTCTCTCTCTCTCTCTCTCTCTCTCTCTCTCTCTCTCTCTCTCTCTCCTGTACTTCTACACTTCCGCTAAAACAAACCACGCTAGAACTCCACAAAAGAAGAAAAAATCTTCCTCTCCATATCTCTCTCTTCTCTTGCGTCCCCTTCGTTCCCCGCCTCCCGCTCTCGTCACTCGCCGTGAACTAGCTCATCATCGTTGCCGACCAGAGCACACACACCAATCTTTCAAACGCGTGGTGAAGAGTTAGGGTTTGGCGCTCTCTTTCTCTCTCTCTCTCAGAAACGGACTTAGGGTTTGGGGCTCTGCCACTGCGTGTGTCTCTCTTTCTCAAATCGTTCTTTTATTATTTTATTTTATTTTATTTGACAACTTCAACTTCCCATTTGCCTCGGTAAATAAATACCCCCCACCCCTTTTTTTTTTGGGCAAGAAATTGGAAATCTCTCAATTATTTGTTTATTTTTGCATATATTATTGATAGTATATGCCCAAACTAAAATAATTAATTAATTAATCAATTAAACTAATTAAATAGAGAAATTTGTAAAGTTGTTCCAACACAGTTTATTTTGGGTATTGATTTTTTTTTCTCCCCTAAACTTTCAACCACTTTGCAAGTAATCCTGACTAGTGGTACATGTGACCTTCGGACATCCGTGATTATGCCACTCCAGTCACCTCGAACGGGCAGTGGTCTTGATCGACATTGTGCGGGTATCAGAACCAGTCGTGTGTACCCTCAGGTTATTAGTCCGGGTATTTATTCTCAACGTGAGAAAACTCAAAACCTCGGTTTTGACATTTTGAACCTTGGTTTTCGAAAGTTTTGGAAATTTTCAAAAACACGCTCATTTATATAATCGTCGGTTCTTTCGGTAGTGGGGGGGGAGGGGAAGGTTTTTATATCCGCCTTTGGTGCAGTGGGAGAAAGATGCGATCCGACCGTCATTCCTACCTTTCGAACGGCTGCAATGCTTTGTGGAGATGGTTTGTACACAGAAACCGTGATGGTCCAACCCTGTCACAGATTGACGTCGGTCGCTTGTTGCTTCACCGGCCTCTCCCTCCCCCACCTCTCAAAACCCTCGTCACAGATTGACTAACAAATAGACAGACGTAATGAATTAATATATAAAATATCTAAAAATAAACAGTGGGACCTCATTTCCAATTTCTCTACGTCACCACGATTCGCACCTGATTTTTGGAACCTCGTTTTTGTCAACTGGAGGATTATAGAATCGACCTCACAGATTAACGGGTCGAAACCTCGTTTTTGTCAACTTGGAGGTTGTAGAATCGACCTCGCAGATTAACGAGTCGAAACCTCGTTTTTGTCAACTGGGAGGTTATAGAATCGATCTCGCAAATTAATGAGTCGAAACCTCGTTTTTGTCAACTGGGAGGTTGCAGAATCGACCTCGCAGATTAATGAGTCGAAATGGCATGTCACAGACAGACAAAAAAATTAATATATAGGATTTGGAGATGAACTAGAGATAATAAAGAATGAAATTAAGTCTAAAAAACAAGGTGACTTTGTTTAGGGTGTGCATGTTTGAATTTCAACCATGGTAATATTGGAGCACATTTATTCAAATTTTTTACATAATACGATAGATTATAACACAAAAAATTCAATCATTAAAAAAAAAAAAGTTTATATTATGAAATTTTTAAAATATATTTATGATAAAAAATGTATGTCATTATGTATTAAAAAATGTAAATATATTCAGATATGAATTGGAATGATTTTTAGTCTTTATGAAATTTTGTAGTATCAATTAAACATTATGATTTAATATGATTGGGATAAGTTTATGAACAACGTGAAAAGTTTGATAATTATCATATCACAAATGGGTGTTAGAGATTATGATCATAAATATGTGATAAATTGATATTTTAATAAATTATCATTTTTAAATAAGAGATGATAAAATATATGAAATGGATAATTTTTTAAAAATTCAATTCAAATATTTTTAGCTAACTAATTCAAACCAAACTTAATGCAATGTAAAAACAAAAACATGTTTTATTGTATTGTTATAGATCATAAATATATCTAATATTTTTTTAATTTAATTTTTTAAATTTTTTATTAAAAAATAACATTATATATCATTAAACATAATATTCTTGGCTTAATAAAATTGTCCTTAAAAAAAAGACTAAGCTTATTTTCTTCATAATTTACCACATTTTGGAAGGTTTTTGATGCATGATGATCGAACGCGTGTTCGAACCCCACCAGCTACAAACGGTTTTTAGGGTTTCATTGCACGCGCTCTCTCGTCTCGTCTCGTCTCGTCTCGGGTCGTCCCGTCCGGCCTTGAATGCGCCGTGCCAAATCCTCTGTTACATTGTAGTTGGTCTTTGCGTTGCAATTGCACGAGCATCTTCTCCCCCTTTTGGCGTCTGCAATCAGGTGCCATTTTTGCTGCAAAATCTGTTCCGTAGATTTGATTTTGATAATTTTGTTTTGCTATTTGGTGCATTTTCGTGTATTCGTGTTGTAGTATGTTGTTTTTGGTTTGAAGGAGAGTTTGGTATTGGTTTGCTTTGTTTTGTAGTATTGGGAATCTAGTAGGCATCCGGTTTTTGTGGGTGGACGGGGAGTAGAAGAAGAAGAAAAAGAAGGGGTTGCGATGAGGGGTGCTGAGAAGAATAATCTCCTCCTGTCTGTGGAGTTTGTTTACATCGGAAGATTTTAAGCGTAGGAAATTGGTGTGATTTGTTTTTTAGGGTTTATAGCAGCAGTTGTTGTGGTTTTTCTCTCTTGAAGGCTTTTTTATTAGGGCATGTTTGTGGTTCTTTGTATAGTTCACGTGCAGTCTGATGTTTGAATCACCATTAGCCATCTCTTAATTCTTGGGTTTCATTGGGAAACTTTCTTGAGTTTTTTTTTTTTTTTGTCTTACCAATCTTCCATCCACACTCTTCTCGTCTGAACAACACTTTATTTATTTATTTGGGTGGGTTTGTTTGCCATTTTTTCCATGCAATTGTTGATGTTCTGTTTTGTGCACAATGATCGAAACCCAAAATCCTGAAGGCGAGTTGTTTCCTGGGGACCCAAGTGCAAGCCCACCAACAAATGAGTCCCCCTCTGTCTCTAAACTTCCCCCATCTTCATCACCCGGACGACTGCAGAATCCCCTTCTTCCTAGTGGTGCAGAACTTGTCATACCAGAAGAGTTGGACACTTCATCTGTGGCAGAGGTTCATCAGCCTGCAGGCACCAAACCAAGAATTGTTGTTGTGGGCGATGCACATGACAGGCAAGCTCTAGATTTTGTTGATGGGCTCAGTTCAGGGCAGGCTTTGAGTTTTGTTGGCGACCCACACAAAGAGCAAGTTTCATATCTTTTTGCAGGGTCTAGAGAGGGGCACTTTCCCAATATTGCTGCCTCACTGAGTGAACGTCAACTTCCACTTTTCACTGCTGAAAGCACACATAGGCCAGCTCCTGATGTCGCTGCTGAGAATAGAGACAGTGCAGCTGCAATTGATGTTGTTACTGAATCCACAGAAAGGAAAGTTTCAAATGTTGTTGTTGTTGTTGAGCCAAGTCAAGGGCAAACTTTAATTGATAATGGCAGAAATGGGGGTGGCCAAGCTTTCGATGTTGGTAATGATGCAAGGGAAGAGGATGTTTCAGTTGTTGCTCCTAACAGAGAAGAGATAGATTCCAGTGTTGTTTCCAGCCAAATAGAGGGGCAAGTTCCAACTCTTGTTGCAGACACCAGTGATGGGCAACAAGAAGCTCTGGTTAACAATGTTGCTGATCAGGCAGAAGGGAACCCATCAATTGTTGTTGTTGGGATTCAAGATGATCAAGCTCCAAATGTTGCTGACAGGCTACATGAAGGGGAAGCTCAAGTGGTTGCTTCTCGGAATAGAGACATGGCAGCTCCTTTTGCTGCTGCAGAAAGCAGAGGAGAGCAAGGCACAACTGTGGCTGTGGAGACCACAGATGGGCAAATTCCAATTGGTGCTCATGGGCAGAGTGAAGAGCAAGCTGACATTATGGCTGCAGGGTTTGAAGATGGGCAAGCTTCAGACGCTGCTGTGGAGGACCAAGCCCCAGTTGTTGTTGCAGAGAGCAACACACTGCCAGCTGACATTATGGCTGCAGGGTTTGAAGATGGGCAAGCTTCAGACGCTGCTGTGGAGGACCAAGCCCCAGTTGTTGTTGCAGAGAGCAACACACTGCCAGCTGAAAGTGTTGCTGCAGGATCAATAGGAGGGGAATCTGCAATTGCCCTCGCTGAGATGAGTGATGTGCCACCTCTGACTATTGATAGGCTGCTGAATGAAGAGCAAGTTGCAATTGTTGCTGTGGGAGAAAGCCAAACTCCCAATATCAACACAAATGAGCAGGTACCAGGCATTCTTTTTGAGCCCAGAGAGGGACAAACTGCATTTGTTATTGTGGAAACCAGAGAAACACAAGGTAGGAATGTTGTCACACACATTGAGTCCACACAAATTTCAGATGTTGCAGCAAATGGAGGAGATCAAGATTCAAATATGGTTGGTGAGAGCATGGAAGCTCCTCGTGTTGTTGTCAGTGCAAAGCAAATTCCAAAATTTGCTGTGGGGTCAAGAGGAGGGCCAGCTCCAAGTGTTGCTGCTGGTATGAGAGAAAGTGAATCTCCCCATGTCTCTGTTGAGGCTGGAGCTACTCAAGCTCCAAGTGTTATTGCAGGACCTAGAGAAGGCATAGCTCAAAATACTGTTTCTGGCAACCAAGCTCCATATGTTGTCATTGTTCAGGGCTTAGGTAGGCAAGTGCCAAATGCTGCAGCAGGCTCAAGAGAAGGGCAAGCTACAAATGTTGTTGCAGGGACCAGAGTTGTTGTTGAGGCTAAAGGTCTTGGAGAGCTTGAACCATCTGAAGAAGCCACTAAGCTTCCAGTGACCAAGAGGAGGAAGATTACTTTAAGGGGCCAGTGGACAAATGACACATTGCAGGAGGCCATATCAGCAGTGAGGCGTGGAGCTATGACATTGCGCCAAGCAGGAAGGCACTACAACATTCCACCTTCCTCCCTCTCTGATCACATGACTGGCAGGATTACCAAGCGTAAGTACGGGCCCCAGGGAGTGTTATCTGTAGAAGAAGAGGCATCAATTGTCAACTGGGTGAGGCAGACTTTAGCTGATGGGTGGCCTGTGGGGATCAAGCAGCTGAAGATGAAGGTGGCAGAGGTCACAAAAGGACGACCCACACCTTTCACCAAAGGCATCCCAGGGAGCAGCTGGCTGAGGCTGTTCAAGAACAGGCATCCAGATCTGATGATAGGAATGCCAGAGGTTAGATAAAAGAAGAGCTACAGCCTTCCTTCCACATTAGGTCTTTCTTGTTTCTATACTTATCAGTCACTGTCTAGCTTCTCCTCCATTGAAGATTATGTCTGTTGGATTCAAGTAAGGGACTGTCTTAAAGTCCTTGCATGCAGCAGGACTCAGAGTTTTTCAGGAAGCATCCAACAGATAATTGCAATTTTAGGTTTCTGATTGTGTTCTGGGAAGATGAGCAGATGTACAAAATACTAAGGCTGAACGTCTATGTTCACATGTCTCTGTGCACTAGTTTATCATGGCATTGATGTTGTGCATATCTGTGTTGGGTTGACTTGGTGCAGGAAAGATCGAGGCAGAAATCCTCTACCAGGTCCTCTTTTCCCACTCTCACTCCCCCCCATACTTCTGCAAATGTTGATGGGCTCACAGACGCTGATTCATCTGCACCATACTCTTTACCTTATGTTTTCCAGCTTGAAGATTCCCAAGTGTCTAGTGATGTTCAGCCTCAAGGCACTGAACTGTCAAATGTCTCTCAGCCAACAGACTCACAACCATCTGCAAATACTAGGGAGCAAGTATCCAAGAGAAAGAGATCCATTGAGAGGGGACAGTGGACAAGTGATGCTTTGGAAAAGGCCATTGTAGCTGTGAACGGTGGATACATGAGTATGCGCCGAGCTGCAAGGATGTACAACATCCCTCCTTCATCCCTTTCTGATCACATTAAGGGAAAGGTTGGGAAACGAAAGCCTGGGCTTCAAGATGTGCTATCTGAGGAGGAAGAGGAGTTACTTGTCAAATGGGCAATCAAGACCCAAGAGGAGGGCCATCCTTTAACTATCCAGCAATTACAGTTGAAAGTTGCTGAGTTGACAAAAACAAAGGATACTACTACTGGTGGACACAGTCCAGGAGCCAGCTGGTGGAAGCTGTTTAAAGCAAGGCATCCAGAATTGTCAATAGAAAGGGCTGAGGTTAGATGGACTATATCCAGCATGTTGTTGTCCCTCTTGGGTTTTTGGTGGATTGATGGGTGATGTCTGAGTAAGGATATCAGGCTGCTTGCAGAGGGACCAATATGACATTTTTACCTGTGAACTGAATTTTTCTCTCTAGTACTAGGTACTAACTATGAAATTTTGTTGCTCTTAGGCTCATTGTTTCTCATATTGATGTGGAGCTGTCTTGATTTCATGCATGCAGAAGGGCTCAATCTCAAAACCCTCAGCACCTCTACTTCCTGCTCCAGAAGGCCATTCTCAAAATGGTGAGCAACTTCTATTTTCCCAGCTGGCTGCACCATCTCATACAAGTGCTGAATATCCCTCAGCTCTCAAACCATCTGCACCATATCCTTTTGAAATTGCTCAGCTTACAGATCACCAACTTCCAGATGCTGTTGTTGAGTCTGGAGATATGCAAGTGCCTGATGTTGTGTTGCCCAGCAAGTCCCAACCATCTGGAGCTAGGAAGCTTCAAGTGAGCAAGAAGAGGAAAAGAACTGAGAGGGGCCAGTGGACGAGTGACACTCTTGCAGAAGCGATTGCAGCCATCAAAAGTGAAGGCATGAGTTTGCGGCAAGCAGCAAGATTTTACAACATTCCTGCATCCTCACTTTTTGACCACATGACAGGCAGGATAACCAAGCGAAAATATGGTCCCCAGGGGGTGCTGTCAGATGAAGAAGAGGCATCAGTTGTCAAGTGGGTTCTCAAGATGAAGGAGGATGGACAATCTGTGTCAATCCAGCAACTGAAGTTGAAGGTAGCAGAGATCACACAGTCAAGACCCACACCTTTCACCAAAGGCATTCCTGGAGACAGTTGGTGGAATCTCTTCAAACGTAGGCATCCTGATTTGTCGATAGGAGTTACTGAGGTGAGACAATCAAGATATAAGCCTTTCCCCTTAATGTTCATATTCTTGTACTGTCTGTGATTCTTCAATGCCCCTCTGCACCAGTACTCAAAGAATGGCCACCCTTAGCATCAAGTCAGTAACCTGGCTGCCAGAGTTTGGGTGATGAGCAGGGGTTGGTTCGACCACATAGGAAATTCCCATGATTTGAGTGAGCACTTGAAGCAAGGGTCTACCAATGTCTGATGTCATGGATATTTTGTATTTCTATATGCAGATGTTGTGGCATAATGGGCTGCAGCTTGATTGACACAGAAATTGCCATCAAGTAATTCTATCAGTGGCAGGTTTCAAGGTTGCATTGTAATGTGGTTGAATTTTGTGGGTTTGATGCAGGGAATGTTGAACTCAAACCGTTCATTGTCCACTGTACCCAATCATACAATTACCCCTCTCAATGTGCAGCCGCCCATGGATTCACAATTTTCCAATGATGAAAATCCCACTTATTTTCAGCAAATTATTGAGGATTCCATGTATGCCTTGCCATCTGAAACACGTTCTTCTCCAAGTGGTTCTCATCTCACAAATTTTCAACCATCTGGTGCTGTTAAAAGCCACCACTCCAAGAGAAGGAGAACTGGTCTGAGGGGACAATGGACAAACGATGCTTTGGCAGAGGCCATAGCAGCTGTTAAACAAGGAGTGATGAATATGCGTCAAGCAGCAAGATTCTATAACATTCCTCCATCATCTCTTTCTGACCACTTGAAGGGCAAGATAACCAAGCGAAAGTATGGGCCGCAAGGAGTGTTATCTGAGTCTGAAGAGAAATTAGTTGTAGAATGGCTACTCCAGAAGCAAGAGGAAGGAGAGGCTGTGTCTATCCGACAACTGAAGTTGAAGGTAGCAGAGATCACAAAAACAAGGCAAACACCATTCACCAAAGGCATTCCTGGACCTACTTGGTGGAAGCTGTTTAAAGCCAGACATCCTGATCTGTCAATATGTTCATCTGAGGTTAGAGACAATGCAAGCTTTAATTCATGTGGGTTCAACAATAGTCTCAATCAGAAATTGAAAACCTATAGTTTGATTGGTTTTATTTCCAATATTCACATTTGGTGATGTGAGTTGTGTTGATCTGGTTGCAGGGTAGGTCCAACCCAAAACCGTACATTTGTGTCACTCCCCCGATTCCTGCTTCACCATCTCATTCTGCTGAGCAGATTCCCTCAGATTCTCGACTTCTAGACATTGAGCATCCAGCAGATTCCCAAGCATTTCCGCCATCTGCTTTAAGTGTTTGTCAGGCAGTGGGTTTGCAACTATCTGCACCTCATATGTCAAATGTTGATCAACTGACAGAACCTCAAACTCCAAATGATGAGCAGCCCATGGATTCTGAACCATCTGCACATACTAATGTTCAAGTAGGGAAGAGAAAGGGAATGACTAAGACAGGACAATGGACAAGCGACTCATTGGCAAAGGCCATCATGGCTGTCAAACGGGGAATTATGGGATTACGACAAGCAGCAAGAGCACACAACATTCCTCCTTCATCTCTATATGATCACTTAACTGGGAAGATAAAGAAGCGGAAGCGTGGGCCTCAAGGTGTGTTATCTCAGGAGGAAGAGGCCTTGGTTGTAGAATGGATACTCAAGACCCAAGAGGAGGGGCATTCTGTGACTATCCAGCAGCTGAAGTTGAAAGTAGCAGAGATTACACAATCAAGACCCACACCTTTCACAAAAGGGATACCGGGACCCACTTGGTGGAAGCTGTTCAAAGCCAGGCACCCTGATTTGATGATTGTACCAGAGGTTAGGGTGTATAAGAGCTAATGCTGCTCCTTTCCTGTTCTGGTTTTTGTAAGATGTATCATGCCAGTTGCGTGCGGTGGTCAGGCTAGTTGCAGAGGGCATTGTGCATGATGAGTTTGATGTCTCCATCTCTCTTCAATTTGAAGTCTATGTTTTCTCCAATCACCTGGGTGTGAGAATGCACGTGGAACAGGCCAATTCAGGAAGCATTTCAACCAAGAAGTGCCAAGTTCTTGGCCACTGACTGCAGTTTGGTAGCAGGTTCTACCAAAAGCAAGGGCTGCACAGATAGCTGCTAAATTCTGCTTGAGCTTCTTAGCTCTATGTGTGAAAGGGGGATTGGAGCTTCTGTTTGTTGCTTGATTTGTGTCCTGGTGAGGTTTGCTTAGGACTGGTGCAGTAGCTAGGTTTCCAAATAGAATGAGCTCAATGGGAATGAGGCTGTTCGGAGGAAGTCAGAGTGATAGTGGGTGCTTGGCGGGTTTCCAATTGCACTCTTGGGCTTATTACTTGACAGCAACAGCCCTCACTGCAGGTTTGTACTTCAGTTTAGGAAATCTCTGGCTTACAGGAAAGCCTTCCCAGTGGTGGAATTTGGAAGCATTGTCTGCAGAAACATCTGGGGTTATTTTACAGCAATTTCTTGATTTCCATGCTGAAACCTCAGTGAAATGTGTGAACACTTGTAAACTGTGTAATGTAGAAAAAGTGGTGCTCAGTGGTTAGCTTTTTACAAGAAAAGGTACATTCCTTTTCCAAGTGATGGTAGAGAGCTGGAATATCATAGTATTTTAAATGACAGTATGTCGAACCTTCTACCAGAGTTAGGCAAAGTCCACCAATGACTGGTAGTCTAACATTACATGACCCAGGATGTGATGTGCACCATGCTTTAGCTCTCTTGGAAGCATTATTTCTACATAATCCCTGAAGGTTCTTACAGCAGTGGAATTGTTTTCAAGATGACAGGAGACAGTCTTGAGAAATGAAATGCTGATTTTTTTTGACATGGATTCTCCTCACAAAGCAGTTGGTTGTATCAGTCAAAGCACATGGCTGACTGATATGGACAAAGTTCTCAATTGGGAGAAAGTTGACATCAAAGAAAAACATGCATAATTTCGCAGTTGTTTTGAGCAAAAACATGTGACAAGAAGGAAACCTCTGCTCTGCTACTTAACAATTCCAGAACAGCGTTGAAGCACTCTTACTGTACATGAATATGTACCTACTATAATGGAAAGAGATATGGGAGGTTTTGACACTGACAAATCACATGCTATCCCAATTCTACCCAGTTTGAAAGTCTCATATAAGATCACTGAGTAAGTTTCAAGGTTGGTTTGTACCTGAAGACAACACTAATCAGGCAAAGCTGTGCCTCTCTCTAGATTATTTTTAATCTCCACAGTGTATTTGCCAAATGCTCGCTCAATCTTGCGGTTGAAGTGCTCATTGCGGTCATTGATAGAATCCACATCCCTTTCTTCATGAAACTTACGGCGCCGGCTGAATTCCTTACGCTTGTGACCCCGATCCACAAGCTCATTCACCATCCTGTCGATATTTGCTTCTGGAAGTTCTGGAGCCTGTTGCCAGGAAAAACCAATAGACCCCACTGTGATTAACCATTTCACCTGACCAGCTGGAGTAGCTCTTTGCAACACACTCAAGACAGTCCAAGCCATATGTAGCACAGGAATTGAACAAATATTTGTGTGCCTGACATAGAATGGGTGATATTTTTAGGTGCATATGATGGTGCATGAGGCTGTACCTTGCCATACTGGAGACTGGTGCCATCACGATAGAAGTCAGGATCTGCTTTCTGCGCCTCTATATACTCCTCCATGGTCACTTCAACGTTTTTTGTGCGTTTCTTATAGGCATTGTATAATGAGCGTTGGTTGAACACTGTCAGAAAACACACAAACCAATCAGTGCAATTCCTGGGAAAAGCATTCTCTAAAGGTTACCATCAGCTACTAATGTTTGGATGTTTGCTGCTGTGCACTAATGACACTGGCAATCATGTTTGACAGGAAAGAAATAGGATGATATATTCTGTCCAGCAACAAACAGTTTCTCTAGAGTCCAAGAAGATGACAGAAGCAAAAGAATTAAATTGACACTCACCATCCCATCCAAATGGGGCAGGCTTCTTATCCCATTTTTTGTATTTGTACTCAGCATCCTCCTGTGTGTCCAACATGTAAGCCTTGGACATATCCAGGCCATTGGACTCCAGCTGCTTGCCAAGCTTCTTTTGCTTCTCCTCAAACCATTTCTTCTTGGAAATTCCGCGAGACTCTTGAGGAGCATCCTCCCGCTTCTTCTCAGCAACTATTGCCATCTGATTTGCCTTGCGAGCCGCATTCTGAACAAACCACCAGACCACAACAGTCACCACACCAGCAATGTACATTCCCATGCACCACAAACATTTCTCTGTTTCCTTCACATCCTGAGATAAAAGGAGATCCTCACCATAACAAAAAAAACAGCACTACAATACTGTGTAGAACAACAACATCAATACTGCAGAAGAGAGAGCCCCCATCACCCCTCACCAGTTTCAGCCGCAGGTCAAATAACTTCTTCTCTTTTGCACTAAGACCAGCATAAACTTCAGTATCAACAGGTTCATCAGCATTGTCTGTGCTTTGGTCTTGAGCTTCAAAGATTTGCTTTCCTTCCATCCCAGCTGATCCCTCACCACCATTGGCCTTGATGTCTTCATCTGACTCCTGTGCACTTCCTTGTGTTTCCTTTAACTGGCGTGTAGTATATCCTCTCCCAAATGCTGTTGGTAGCCCTGCATCTATGTGTCTAACAGAGTCTGCACATCAAGGTGTCTTTGTGGTTCAGAAAATGGATCAACAATCCATGGTCAGAGGTCATGAACACTTCCTACCTGGTTTTAAGAGCATGCCACATGTTGCCAGCATCACAAATCAACCCAGCTACACTGATGGTGTTCATCACAGCAACCAGTCCTCCAGGCCACAAGTGTGCATCTTCAATAAGTAAGCAACAGCCCTAACCCTACAGATGAAGAGACTATCAATTCATCTTCTTCATCTTCTTCTTTCTTCTTTCCTCTCTTCTCGTGAAGGTGTTCGGACCTTGAACGAAGCAATGGAGATGCTTTTCACATCCTCTCTCTTCTCCATTGATGAAAACTACAGCGGACTTCCGAATTTCATCAAATTCAGCCAAAAAAAAGGACAAAAAAAGTGATTGATTTTGGAACGCTACCATCCTCTCATACAGACAAACACAGTATGAATCCCCACAGCTAAAAAAGAAGACACAACGGAGCACAGAAAAGAACAGAACAGGGGCGAGGCGTGCTCATTACCGTCAGAGGTGGTTGCATCCAGCGGCTGTTGCTGTGCTTGAGCGATTCTGCGAAAACAGTACTCAGAGCATTCATGAAACGGGTTGCTTGCATTGATACATGCAGGGTGCACTCTCCCGTCCGTCTCCACCGAACTCATCACCATCACGAAGCGAAGGAGCTCCTCCTACTTGAAGCAGCGACAGCGATCAAAGCAAGCAAACGCACAATACAAGGAATGGAATACCAGCTGAAGCAATCACTACCAAAACCAGGGTTTGTAGGATTAGGGTTAGGGTTTGAAGCTTGGATTAGGATTTGTCTCCAAGCCCTTACCTCCAGCAGTCTCGAGCATCGTTTGTTCTCTTGTTTGAGAGAATTCCATCGACGAGAGCATTCGAATGCATTTTGTTTCGCTGCGACTCTTGTGACAAAACTTTCAAGGTTCGATCCAGGAATAGAGTTTTGTTTGTGTGTGTTAGGGGATCAGGAAAGTTCCAGCAATGGTTATGGTGGTGCCACGCTTACAAGGCTTGGCTTCTCCTAACTCTCTCTCATTCCTTGACAAGAGGATCGCAACAAGACTTCTCCTCCCGAATGCACTGGGCAGTCGTCGACTTCGGTTTTCAGCCACAACTCGCTTAGGGTGGTGTGGTGATGAGCCCTTGCATCATCACAAACAGCAAAGCACTGCTCTGCATGCCACAACAGTCATGTCCACTGAGGATCTGGGAGCCGTAGAAAGAGCAGCACCTGTCTCCACACCTGAGGTACGCCACATTGCTCTTATATGCATATTGTGCTAGTTCAAAGCACGTGAGGATCTTGTCTTCTTCAGGTTGGAAGTGTACTTGGTGCAGCAATTAGAAGAATAAACTTGGAAGCAACGGAATCCACGACAAAGTTCTGTCATCACTTTCTCTGCATTTTATGTGTTTCATGAGTCAAGAAGGTTCAAAGTTGTTCAAAGTTGCCAGATGTTTGGTACAATCTCTGGAATCTGGTTGTCCCTTAAAGCAACTTCATCGTCAATGCCATGGTGTCGCTTGCCAGAAAATATGACCAGTGCAGCAACTACTAAGCAGCGATTTGAGAGTAACAAAGTAGCATTTGAGGGAGTGCAAGTGCAGCTGTTGATTGGCACAAATATTGAGTGAGCAAGATTTCTGCTGCAGATGGAGGTGCTGCTGGACATGCTTAAATGGGATAAGCAAGGGTTGTTGGTGGCTGTCGCACAACATGTTGATACAGGGGCAGTGCTTATGCAGGGCTTTGCAAACCGTGATGCAGTTTCTGCTACACTGGCTTCTCGAAGGGCCACCTTCTACAGCCGCAGCCGCTCTTCACTGTGGACCAAAGGCGAGACTTCTTCCAACTTCATCCACATCCTTGATGTTTATGTCGACTGTGACCGAGATTCTGTATGACATTTGCCCATGACACTCACTTGCTTTGCAATTCCCTCTTGACAATGGATCTTCTTCTCTAACAGCATGGAAAAAAATGTTTCAGATGTGATGAGGATTTTGTTGCTGTCATTTTGGAGGATTTTATGCATTTGAGTGTGAATTGAATGATTTTGATGAGTGATATTTCTGTTGTGGCAAATTGTAATCACAGGAAATACTGTATGAGCTTGGTTTTGATTCAAAATCACTCACTGTTAACTGAGATGACTCATGGGAAATACAGCATGTGCTTTGGTTTTGATTTGTAAAGTGTTTGCTGTGAACTGAGATGACTCATTGTAAATGTATGCAAGGGTGTTGCAGATCATATATCTGGGAAAGCCAGATGGACCCACATGTCACACAGGTGCTGAAACGTGCTACTACACATCTGCTTTACAGGTTAGGAGGGGTCCACAACTCAGTTGTCAGGCAGGATACTTGTCTTGCACAGAAGTTCATCCTTTGTCAATTCTTGATTTTGCATATATGTTGTGTTTCTTTTAGGGCTTTGCAAGCAACCCAGGGTGGGTAAGTAATGACCTATTATGCATGTTAGTGCTATTTGTATAGTCTATGAAGTATTGAACACAAAAGGAAACAATCTTCTCTCCCCATGAGGATGACCTCTGATTGCAATGTACATATACATTTTGACCCATGTGTGGTCAGCAATAGTCCTTACTTTGATTTGGGGAACTCAGGCTATACATCTCTCCACCTGACAGATGTCAATGGAGCTTTTAGGATGAGTGCAATTGTGTGCTCCAACTTGATAACTTTGCAGCAGAGAGGCAAAATGTCAATAGATGTTTCTGATGGTACAAATTAGTGTGGACATTTGTAATTTGACACTGTGTAGAAGGAATCAGTATCTGACAAATAGTTTGCACCTTGTCAGCTCCTGCAGGGAGGGGGTGCCAAACCACTTCTCCCAACTTTGCTTTCACTGGAATCCACCATTGCTCAGCGGAAAGCTGAGGAAGTAACAAACCTGGCAGCAAAACCCTCCTGGACAAAACGCCTACTTGAAAATCCCAAGTTACTTTGTTCCAAGATCCGGTAGGTGTGAATTTTCGACCCTCTCCACTTGGTGGGAGAACTTCATGTTGAGATTTTGTTCCTTATGTTTGCTTTTGCCAACATGTGGAGGAAAGAAGAAGTCTGCAATGTTTACATTTGTTGGAAGTCTTCCTCGCTTTACCAAGTAGGATGCATAATGAGATGAACAGGGATAATGAAACAATATATTTACTGTGAGATATTGATATGGATTAATAAAGTCTTTCTGAGCTATTCTCATGTTAGCATTTAGGATGCCTGATGGGTTGAACATGTCTGTGCCCTGCATGTTTTTATCTTGGCAGAGAAGAGGCGGATGAACTATGCCAGACTCTTGAAGCATCAGAGGGCAAAGCCCGGACAGCATCAGAGATGGCAGATGTCTTGTACCATGCAATGGTTTTACTAGCAGCTCAGGATGTTAAGCTGGAAGATGTGCTGGCCACTCTCAGGGCTCGTTTCACTCAATCTGGTGTAGAGGAGAAGAACAGTCGATTGAAGCAAGTCTAGCTAATATTTGCATCAAATCTCTCATAGCTTATCCTCAACAGTTGTTAGGCGGATAACTATTTTTGAAGATGTTTGAAATAGTCTGAGTGCAATCACAGGTGTAGTTGAAATCATTGTGCTTTTCTAGAGCATCTGAGTGAGAGAGCTTAGTTGTCTTTTAAAATTCCTCTTTGGAGCAATGGGAGGGGGACACAGAGATGCATAATTGGAAGTCAATGTAGAGTGCTATCCTTTCATAGCACAAATTGGTTGAGATTTGTTGCATAAGGTTCGGATTTGTTTGCACTTTGTGGTTAGCACATTTGAGTTCCAATAATATGAATGTTTACTTACCATTTCCATGTTTTTCTTAATGACCATTGCACAATTGGGTGCAAGAAAGGATTTATTATTGGAATGGGACCATTATGGTCAAATATTTTATGGTCATTCCCTGTTTGTTGAATCTCATGAGCCAAAGCAGCTGATAAGTTTGCATACGGAGTTTTCATTGCACAGGAGGAATATTAGAAGCTTGATGGTCAGATACTGAAATCGCCATAGTGGGTGAAATTTGCTATGGTGGGAATTGGACTATTGATAGTTGGTATTATTGATCATTCAAGTTAAAAGAGTCTTTACAAAAGTGAGGCAAAGTAGGCTTGCAATAGTGTTTCCCAAAAAATACATTTATGAACAGCAGCGACCCAAATTTTAGCATTCATAAACATGTCTATTCCACTTTGCACAACCTTAAAATTCCAATAATTTCATCTTTAGGATTTTTCACTTACAAATGAATACAACCTGTCTGGCAAGTCATGTTGGCTTGCCAAAATTTGCACCTAAAACAACCATGATTCTTTTCATTGAGATTTACCAAAAAAAGTTTAATTAAAACTAAACATTTAATGAACTTAATTTGGGACAATTTTCCAAGTAACTCATACTCTAATGAATTTAATTCTACATTGTTTTGGAGGAGGCTTCTTCCACTATTCGGAGTTGATTGAATAAGTGTTTACGAGAGTTGGGCTTCAACTACATAGTTATAGTTGATGATCATATGTAAATATTAAATTGCAACTAGCCCCTTGTTAACTTTGATCACTTCTAAGGCTTTGGTCAATCTTTCTAAATAGAGTAAGAGTTTGCAATTATCACTTACTCTCCATTATAACAAGTCTGACTAAGTCTATTAGTCTTTCTATCTTAGTAAAAGCCTGATATTGCAGATCTTTCAATTTGAACCAAGAGCTATAAAAGTGAATATACAATGGCTTGACCCCCAAAGTTGGATCATATGTTATCATACTGCGAGACTTGGTTCATAATACCAAAGATGATACCATCAATAGCATTATGTAATATAAAAGACCAACCCCAACCATTGTCTTCTACAAATGTTGGTCTTGTATGTGTGAAATTTATTTATAAAAGATCAACCCCAACTATTGTCTCCTATGAGTATCGGTCTTGTATGTGTGAAATTCATTGAGATGGTTAGATACACATATGCAAGAGAATCAGAAATTGCTCAGGAAGAAGAATTAGAAGTGTTTGGAACTACATTTGCCCCGCATACAATGTTAGAGAGGTTCCTATTTTGGAATCTGCAACCAAGGCAATAACCCTAAATTATGAATACACATTCGAACCCCTAAGCATATACATGTATCGCACAACAATGTAAAATCCCTCATTTGGTCACAATCAAGAATGAAAAAATTTCCCATGGGGAGCCCTAGAGTATAGAGTTTACATAGTAAGTAGTGCTTCTTTCATGGGTCTGAATTGTGGATGTGTTTTGTAAATGCATTTCTGTGCAACTTTGTAGTTGATGACATACCTTAAACAGCCTTATTGCACATCCTTCCTTTATAGAAATTAATCCATATTCAACTAATTTATGGAACCAATTAGACTTCACATAAATTTCATTCATAATGGAAAAACTAACTTGACAACACCAATTGTTGACTTGGAACTAGGCACAGAAATTTATTCTTAAAATGATTCAAATAATTAAATCGTATATGGGCTACTTCAGGTTGCATCCTTCCACTCTAAGCTCTTGAAGCTTTCAGCAAATATATATATACAAATTCATATTTCTTACCGAATTTCAGATTGGCTCCCTTCATTGTCAGTCACAGCAAAGACTCCATTGCCCATCAGACATCTACTTTGTGCCCTGTACAAAGAGCACTATACAATAAACAAGATTACATATACACCTACAGTTCCTGTCTGCACATAATAAACACCTGTTGCATCAATTGAATGTATCCCTTGATTACCCCAATCATTCTACCAATTAAATGAACCAATGCATAATTGTCAGCAAATTGTCAGTATCTCCAATGTTCTCTAAAAAGCTGTTTTTAAGGCTGCCAATAGGTAGCATACTTGTGTCAAGCACACATTCAGTTCCAGTAAAGTCAAGTGCAGTTCTTCGGCCAGGTACAAGTTACCCAAATGACATGCCAGAGTGAGAGGAAGAGAAGAGAATCCAAGTAGGGCTCCACTGCTTGAAACACAGTAGCACCGATGTCACTTCAGTGCAGTTGTCTTCTTTGAGTCTTTCTCATCCTCTGCTTTAGACTTTGAGGGAAGATTGCGAATGCCCCTGTGGTCCACTCCCTGCCGGGAATATTCTCGCCAGCATCGTGCAGCAGCTGCTGTTTTGGCTGCTCTCTCTCGTGTACCCAGATCCTCTGGACAAACAGAGGACTTGTCTCAGAGACCAGCTGTAATGATTACACTTCCTTTCAGGAGATTTGGTTGAACCCATAGATATTCAGAAGAGAGCACAGATTGTAATGTCTGAAACAATTTCTTAGTACAATTACAATCTCCCATCTTTGAACCCACTGCCCAGTTGATAGTAAGAACTTAACAGGTCATGGTGACAGCATTATATGGACATACCTCTCTGACCATGAATGTTGTGACTGTTTACAGTAACATGGCAACCTGATTTCAAACTGAGAAATTGTACAAGGCAGCCATACCTGGCATGGGATCACCATCACCTCCAGGATTTGACCAGATGCCTTGCCACCATGGTGCCTTCTCGCTACTGCCCCTCTCCTTCATCATCTGGACACGTGCACGTTCCTGCATGCTCACCTCCATCACTTAGGCTAAGTCCCAAGAGCTGCTGTGACAGACTAGATATTTATGTCAAAACACACAAATCGCACCAGGAGAATGATTGTTATTTTAGAGCTTGCAATCCTGGTGACATTACTGTTGAACCCTGCAAAATGGGTGCTACACGTCTATTACAACAGTCCCTAGGTAGAGTTTTGGCTGCAAATCCAGGTTTGAATGGTAACTGAACAAATGACTTCTTGAGTCTAAAATGACAAGCTATCATACCAGGGCCTTTGCTTGACGCTTTTCCCATCTCCAGCTTGCCTGAAGAACCCCATTATTCCCTCAAGGAGTGAGATAGAGCTCATAAATTGAACAGGTGGATGAATGCACTTCACATATCTTCTCCATCAAAGATTGTGGAGAACTCTGACTGCCATCATGGCATGAACTGAAGGGCTTTTCTCTCTTTTCATACATAACACTCTTACTCCCAACTTCATACCTCAGGAGTGTGCCATAATGACAAGGAAATGGTTGCATTGATCATTCACCTGGGAGAAGACATTAGGAGATCTGTAGCCCATGCCTGATAGCATCATGCCCACCTGTTCATAACCAATGAGAACCTTCTTAATACTAACTGTCAGCAATGAGCATGGTTAATCCAACAGATCAATATATCAGCATACTTGACCTTGAAAGCTGTTGCCAAAAGAGAATCTAGGATCCTGCATCGAAGACATACATACTGAAATATGCAAGCAACATCCTCACTGTCCTTGAGTTCCAAGAAGTATCTGGGTCCCATGCTAGTGTATTACTGCAAGCAAACTAGAATGTTGAGACTATTCCTGACTGGAAGTGTAAGAAAGAGAGGGCACACATTGACACGTTCAATTCTCCTCATTTCATCCTCCAATAATGTCAACTGGGCAGCTGTTACCCGATGTATGCAATCAACAGGGCTGCAAGATTCAGATACACCTTGTCAACACCGTGAATGCTTGGCATGTTGCCCTCCAGGGCTGTCCTTGAAAGAGTCAATAGCAGTATTCCACATGCAATGAAAATGAAACCTAATGACCATGATTTCTACCCTTCACAAACAAAAATCCCAGCACAAGTAGAATGGTTGTGGTGAGGCTCAAAACCAGGTCTCAATAGCTGATTGTGCCTGTGCAGGATTCCCTGATTGGGACACAACACGGGCCCTTCCAAAGTCTTCTTCTATGGCGAACGTGTCTGGTGCTGTGTTGGCACAATTCTTACAACCTGCAAGACAACCCAACCTCATATTTCAGGTGTCACAGGTGCTTGAGAGAGTACATACTGATGCTGTGTGAAGGGCGACTAGAATCAGAATGGTCAAATGAAGTATTAAAGCAATCAGAGCAAAACGTGTTCAACCTTCATTCCTGAGCTCTGAAGGCCTTGCAAATGCACAACCTAGGTGTCAGGCCATTTGAGATCATTTTTCATGAAAGGGGAAATGCAAAAATATCAATGGCCTCCCAGTGATGCAATGACCCATTGAATCAAAGGGCATTACTGTTGCTGAAGAACCAAAATAAAATTTGAACCAAACTACTTCTGCAGTAATTATCAAACTCATGATCTACCACACAGAAACAGCTTGGCTGATTTTTTTCCAACAGACCATAGATGCAACTCTATGAGATCTAGTTTTAACCAAAGAGAAACAGGATATCTGACCAATGCAGGTGAACTCATCAACGAAAACATGGTCACGCTCATGGGCACGATTTAGAAAAGGGTTGGTGGATGTGAGTGCATAGCCATTGATCTCATCATATACCATGCGCTGCTCTGGATCACTCAGCACCTGCAGCTCACAGGTACCAGATGACTAGATTCAAATCCTAGTGTACAAACACAATAATGAGTGGAAAATCAGAGCACAGCTACAAACCTTCTTTATTGCACATCTTCATGGTCTCTAAAGAGTAGGAAATCCAATAGATGCAAACCATCTGAATTTGCAAAAGAGACAGGTAATAAAAAAAACTGTGTGATGTCTTGACAGGGCACCTCATATATTTCATTAACAAACATACAGAAGTCCGTCGACTCTGGATGGTTGCCACTTAAGTCTGGGTGGCAGGACTTCATGCACGAGTAATAAGCCCTTTTTATCTCGTCTGCAGTTGCATCCGAGGTCTGCAGAGTCAAAGCAAAATATATGCTTTAGTTATCACACACTAACACATAACACAAATCAAGGACTATCACACAATCCTACAAACAAATCCAGGATTCCATTCTCTCAATAACTGTTTTCCACATATTCTAGAAGCAAGCTTTTCGCGTTCTCCTTCCTATTGAAGAATCTCCGATTGCTTCTCAGAAAATGTCTGGCATGCTCATCTGTCTGCAAACCCTGTTCTATGGACCTGACAGCTTTATGTTCGCGGTTTGATCTGCCACATGTATGTGCTCCGGTTTGAGAGATCTTCTAGTGGAAGCATCTTCAGTTCGGATGCCTGAAACACAGTGTAGAAGCGATGAAACAAACAGAACGGCAACAAAACAAAACAAAAAAACAAATCTCTGGAAACAGCACAGCCTGGGAGACAATACCAAGCCAAGAACGGAATAGAAGTCGTCGGCAACTGTTTCGCCATAGAGGTCGATGTCGCCATCCCCCACTATCCTTGCCCGCACTCCAGTAGACCTCCCGCGGATCTTCGCGTCTGCCGGGACACCTTTGATGAACACGGGAGCGAAGAAAGAACTCGAGGCGTTGGCAACTCCTCTAATGCCCTTGCATGTCATCGCCACCGATGGTAGCAACAAAGCCATGGTTATAATGAGCCTTGGAATCAAAATACAAAACCGACGACGACGACGACGACGACGAGTCTTTTTCTTCTTCCTAACCTCGGCGTCAATCACTCCAATCACAAACTGATCTTTTCTTCCTTCAATGTGCCCTTGCTCACTACAAGCAAGCAATCTCAAGGCTGTTATTGCCTTGGTTCTGCTTCAGGAAACACAAGAGAATAGCAATGTTTCTCAAGGCACAATTCCTCCTTATACAGAGCTCCAGAGCTTGCAAGTGTACATCCATCTCCCTGTGTGACTGACTACTAGGCACCTTTCCTTCTTCCCCTTTCACATCCTTGTCAAACAAAGCTCCAGGGAGTGGTCATATCGGCATGTCCCGAGCACCAAGAACACCGAGCGCACACACAGATACACATACAGGGTTCAATTTGCACAGAGCTTCATGGGATGCAGAAACAAAGGCGGACAGTAAGGACAGTTTTGAAAAGTTTTTGGTGAATCTTCTTTCTTGATGGCCCGTTGCTTCTTTCTTTGCACATGCTGCCAAAACAGGAGCGTTAAATTTTTGTGTGCAGATGCGATGATTCTTCTGCCGCCTGGCGTGTCGGGGTTGTTGCTGCTGCGATTGCTGCCGTGTGTGGCTCCGGTTCCATGGACCGCGGACATGCGCAAAGAGACACCCCTCCTTGCACGACACTGCACGCAGGCACACACGCACGCACGCACGCACGCACGCACGCACGCCAGAAGAATCACGCGCGCACGCAGCCTGCAATGCACAAGACGGCCCACCAAGTGACCAGAGCGCCACCATACGCGGCGTGACTGGTAACCGCCTGGTATTGAATTTTCCAGAATCTAATAACCTACCTGGATGACATGATTATCATCCAGGCTTGTGTAGGGGATCATACATACATCGACCAAAGCTCGTTAAGGCACGGGTATTTACATCCTCCCATCCATTGCTCATGAGAATCAAGATGCCCTTTTTTTCATCCATGCAAAGAGTGATTACAAAAATCTTCATCGAAGTAAGAAGGGTTATGAAATAAGTGGGCCAATAAAGAGCCCCGGTGGGTTGTACCTTGTGTTAACTAATAGGTCACTAATGAAACAAATAAAACCCTAAACCCAAACATATGAATTTGTAAGTCTTCAAATGACTTACAAGCTCAGTTTTTGAAATTCTAACTAAGTTTTTACACAATGCCCTTTGTACTTACTTTGATGTATTTCCTCTTAGGTTTGAATTATTGTGTATTTTTTAACATCTTTTGACCTAGTTCTTGCATGAGTGTTTTCTTATTAGTCCAAGGTTTTTTTAATGGTCCAAAAGGTCACTTAGCTTATTATCACACTTTTCTTCCTATATTTTGAGGGGATGTTGGTTGGGTTTCATTTTCCTATTGTTGCCACCACCCCCAATAACAATTTTTAAGGACTTCGGCACTTGTTGTTTCATGTGTTTCATCCTTTTGATTTTTGACTAATTGATGTATTTTCTTGTTCAAAGATTTTATTCACATTGAATCAAACAACAAAACAACTTTGTTTTGTTTTGCCTTCAATCTTATGATGTAACAATAGGCTGAGGTAGGTGTGTATAGTAATAGAAGACATAACCGTTGACTCAAGAGATGAACACATGATGATGCCAAATTATCAAACAGCTGAAAAATGTAACAATCTGACATTATTGTGCCCAACTTATGGCAGGTTCGCATGCTTACAGACAATTTCAGTTCTAGATCCACAAGTCTAAGATCTGCTTCACTTTTAGTTCAAGACCATGGAAACCCATGCAATGGTCCAGAAATATAACAAGTTACTGTTTCATTTAATACAATCCACAAATCTTTTTCTACAAACTCTAGACTCTTTACCATTTTGGATTTTGTTACCTCGTCTAGCTTTTCATCTTGATCTGTAATCTCAAAAGCCTTTAGAACCAAGACCCATAAAGAAAGAAGACTACTGGTATTTGACAAATGGGAATTGACCATTTCTGTACTAGTAAATTGACCCTAGACCTGTCGGGGCTCAAAGATGTCGCAAGGCAGCCAATCTTTCCTCCATATCATCCACTCCCAAGCTGCAGCTTGTACTCCCGTAGAATTCAGATCAGGAGTATATACGTTCAAACCCAAACCCTGACCTGGGAAGAACACTACAACTACCAGAAACTAACTACTTCGCTAAGCTGAGCATCAGATCCATTTATGTTAAAAATCTGATGGTGCTGGGATCTAGGTCTATTGTAAAGTGTAGAATTTGTCCACTCTTCTGAACAGGTAGTAGTGATGCCCAACTGTTCTAAGCACATATCTATACAGAGCTGCATCCTTCTAATATTTATGTGCCTTAAGAGAAGGACGAAGTTGTACATATGTTGCTGTCATGCATGAAGTTACTATTATGCAGGGGGCAAAATCAAAGACTGTACCTAGTGTTTTCAGGCTTTGCAACCTTCCTCATAATTTTTCCCTTTGGTGCTGATGACATCTGCAATTTAGATTGAAACTGCCTCAGTTCAAGTATTTCAATGTTGCATGAATCAAGAAGATGTGCATGTAGTAACTACAACTTTTTAGGAACTCAGTGGTGAGGACCCTTTAATCCATGAATTTTTTAGTATGGTCAATGCAGCATTTTGCTTCATTAGTTGCGAGCACAATGTAGATTTGGAGCATCCTTACAACTGAAACCTCCTAACAATGGAAACATGGGTTTAGGTATATAGAAGATGTTACCTGAGTTGCAACATCTACTCCAATTTCATCAAGCACCTGCAGTATTGAAGACACCCAGATTAGCAATAACATGAACCTGACTCACAGCCACTGGATGCATTAATTCATATCAAAATGGCAAAATGCCACTGATTGTGGGACATATGGATAAATTGGTCCAGCAAGCAGATATCAACAGAGAGGAATGTCCTAGAACTGCAACTTGGTAGCTTAAGATTCAGTAACAAATGCCTCTCAGACCCATATGTCATCATCCACAGCATTTGCTTTGGTCTCCTAATAACTGCAAATGGCATGTGGTAGTCTGGAAGTACCTGGTTGGTTAGCTCTTCTGTCTCCTCCTCTGCCTCATCATCATCAAGGGTGTCATCGATAGCATCGGACATCATCTCCATCTGTAAAGAGTAAAACATTGGCTCACATATGGCTCACTCCAACCCAACATCATTACTGTGAAACAGTGAACTTGAAACATATTCAGAACACAAACTCGTAGTGGAACTTGATTTGGACTAACCGTCATATTGATTTGGGCTGACTGTTTCTGGAATTCCTGCATCACCTTGGCCTGTTTTGCAGGCTCCACTTTCTGCAATCTCAAAAACTGTTAGTAAAATCCTCTCCCATGCGAAGTTGACATTTTCTGCTTGCATCATTTTCCACACAACATCTGAAGGCTTGTACTTGTGCCCAGTTCTTCCTCCAGAATAACTCAACGATCTCCATGCCTACTTCACACCCTCCATTGTTATATGACAACTCACATGCATAGTAGAATGTGCAAGTTAAGAAGACTGGCCAGTTGTACAATGGTTTGCAGGGTTGGCAGTTGGATAAGCCACCACAGGAGTACCTTGTTCATGGACGCCATAGCTTTTGTTGCCCCCTTCATAGCTCCTGCAACTGCTGTGTTTGCATGAACAGCCTATTTCCCCACCAGTTTCTCAAGTGAGTTTACACACTATAATGATCCGTTCTGGACCTCACTTTTGCAAAGGAAGCTCTAATAACAGCACCCTGCCAAGATTTGCAATGAGAGAATGGATGTAAAGCTAAAACCAATATACACCTGAACAGAGAAGTGGATGTTCTCCATGTCAAATAAGAATTACTTGCAAAGATTGCTTCTACAAAAATGCAACCACTAGCTTGGCTTCCAGTGATCCCTCTCACCTGTGTGTGAGTAGCCACCCCCCGTATCTGTGCACGGCTACCCTGAAGCTTCGCAATCTGCTGACGTAACCTTATCAACTGCTGTGCCAGTATCTTTGTTGCCACCTGATCACCCCACAAAACACTCAGAAAATGTGCTGCAACATTGTTCAACTAGGAAAAAATCCAGCTTGAATGTGTCAGCAATTGCAGTTTGATAACACTTTTCTATTCATAAGCCATTCATGAAGTGGGAAGACATAATAATACCCATGCTCCCATGTAGGATTCAGCATCATCTACATTTCATAAAACTACCAATATCATCCTGTAACAAGGAAAACGCAGAAGGGCATGTGGTTGGCAGTCCTGTAATCAATCATGACCACATGAAATGCATTGGAACAGATCAAGGATCAACTCTAGCTGGAGCAAAACACACCTCATTTCCAGTTTTTGCAGTCTTCTTGATCTCTGCAACAAGTTTCTTCTCCTGCAAGTACCCACACACAATGTGATTACAAGATGCTGGATTTATCATTTCATCCTAGATGCACAATCTTAACATTTTTTTTTCAGTCCAAAGCTGACAATGGCTGGATGTATTTCACAAAATCCCTGCTGACAATCTAAGTATCAATACAGTGCAGAGGTTGCCAAGATGTACAAAATGTTCTGAGAGTGCATTGCAGTACCTCTAATTGCAATGATCCAATCTCACGTTCAATCCCTGAAAAAAAATTCATAGTTATACCATGTCAGTAGTTTCAAAACCCTCAGAAACACCTGTTATGTGATATTGTTTATCATGTTTGCTCATCAACTTAAGACACTCTAGAGAGAACATTCCACAACAAAAACACAATATAAGGAAGTATAAAGAGAAGAGTCAGGTGCATTGAAAGTCAGGTTCATTGAAAGGCAGACAGAATGTTTAGCTTGATTGCCGCAAGTTCTTTTAGTTCTCTTACATGACCTAATCATGGAACATCTCACAGACAGCACAATGTGAGCTTTAGACAATTATCAAACACAAATGCTGCGAGTAAGTATTCTTTCATCTGCCAAGGATTGCAGCAATGCAAACTTGATTTGATGCTGATATGTTAAGTACTTGCCTCTTGTGGCAACTGACATCTCCCGCTTACTTACACGAAGCGCCTCTGAAAAATGATCATTTCAAACCAACCCCCATATATGAGCATGCTGTTCTGTATCAAACATTTGATTGCAGGCAATGAAAAACTGTTGGGGGGGGATTTTAATATTTTTTCTTTTCATCAATCTCATTCCAAAACCAGTGCAGTTATGATGATGTTCAAATTGCCTGGTATAAACTCCAAAACCAAAAGAACACCAAAACCCAGCTTCCTAGTTTCACAGCCTATCTTTATGTCAACCCTAAATTCATGTTCTGAGTTCTCTGGATGCACATTGCCAGAATCTATTCCATTACAGACTCGGCACAGCTTCATGAGGAGAAAAAAAAGGAGGAAAAAAACCTCAACACCGCAAGCTTCCAGAGGATCTTAAGAAACAAAGAGAATACAAAACACATGCAAACTACATACCTTTAGCATCCGGTTTCTTCTTGAAGAGATTCATATTCTCGTCTGGAGTCTGAACACCACTTTTGCTTTCCTTTCCTCCTCCTCGTCTCCCCCGCTCCCCGCCCCCCAACGTCCGCGCTTTGATTTGGGTCTCAAAAACGACTCCGAAGACCCAGACTAGAATCTAACCGATCAAACGACTGAGGAATAAAAACGAAGGAAGTTTTCAAAGGTTCCTGTCCTCGTCACTCCCCGCCTCAACTCTTCCACAAATGCAACAACGGGAACAAACCCATAACGCTCTCCCCACAACCACCCCCCAGCCAGCTAGCTGTGACGACGACACACAAAACTTGCACCTTATTTTCTAAAATCTCCGAGCAAAAGATCAACAACAATGCAACAACCATAACATAGGATGATGATGGAAAGTGTAAGAATGAGAAGAATGTGAAGAATGCATGGGTGATGCCCAACCAAGAAGATCAACAAGAAGAAGAAGGACAAGGAGAAGGCAGGAATGTTGGGTGGATGTTGAGTGAGACTGTGTGTGTGTTTTGGGTGTTACTACTGTTGCAAACGGCTACTTTGAATGTGCTGTTGCAAACGGCTCAATTTCAACACCTCCAAAGTCCCAAAAAAACAAAAAACAGAGCATCCTAAGCAGCGATTTTTTTTTCCATT
>Ga0209611_10000832_pt1 | contig 49087 bp, 32 predicted proteins | sample S1TSphgellanicum_3_FD_187693 | JGI IMG/M metagenome (GOLD analysis project Ga0209611, IMG submission 187693) | Host-associated microbial communities from peat moss isolated from Minnesota, USA - S1T2_Fc - Sphagnum magellanicum MG (SPAdes) (version 2) | ecosystem: Host-associated > Plants > Peat... | reverse complement strand
GGAAAAAAACTAGGGGCAAGAGAAGAAGACACAATTTGGGAAGGGGAACCCAAAGGCTGTTTTGAGAAGAAGAAGCTTTCATGTCCTCTGCTCAAATATACCAGAGTACCCTTGGCAGCTTTGACACGTATTTTTGTCATATAATTAATTAATTCTGAATTTTTCATTTAAACAAATAAGAATATTCTTGAATATTCAATCTTTTTTTTTCCCTTCTGGAACAAAAAAAAATCCAAAATTTGAAGATTTCAACTGTTTCTAAAAAAAATAATGTTATTTTTTAAGAAACAGTTGAAGGGTACATCAATTGGTTTTGGCTTTTCCATTTTGCACTGGTGGGCTTGCCTTGTCTCCTTGTTTCCTTGGAATAAAGTTGGGCAGCTTGTTACATCTATTGTGTTCTGAATCAACCCATTCTCTCTGTATTCTTTTCATATACGTGTTTCAATGTGTCGTGACAAGGGTGGTGATACCTTAGTGTCGTTTCAACACAAATTCTTTCAGATGGGGGGTGGAAAATAACCCTCTCTCTCTCTCTCTCTCTCTCTCTCTCTCTCCTAGTCAATAGGCAAATGGAAATGAGCATTCTTCTCTTTACATACAAAAACTTAAGGGCTCCCTTAAGACAACCTAGAGGGTTTTCCTAGTGTCATGGCAAGGCATGTTATAAAGCACAATAAAGTGTTGGTGGAGCAACTTTTCGTTTTTACAACAAGTTCCTACCCAATGGTATCACAAAAAATGGATGGATGATAAGACCCTTGAGACAAGGGGTTACCAGAACCGTTATTACTCAATTGTGGATGAAACTCAACTGAGTTAACATTTGGTTTCACCTTGGTAACCAATTCTGTAGAAAATAGGTCTCATACATAGGTAGGTAGGTAGGAAAATAAGTAAACTAGTAGGTAAATAAATGGTTTATAGTTCATACATAGGTAAGGGCCGGTTTTTCCTACCTACTTACTAACAACCTGCTTGTGGGTTGATTAGTAGGTAGTGAAAAAAAGCAACTGATCGAGCACCATGATTATTATTAGCTAAGGAACTGGAACCCAACAGAAAACTGTTTCCTGACCACTTATCATCCATCCTTCAGGTGCTGGTTCACTCTGGTTGAGTCTCAACCAGAGTGTGATTGTTGTCCAGTTAAAATGTAAATTGTCCAAGTAGCCAAACTCACAAATCCATTGCAACTAATAAGCCTGGATTTGTTCCATCAACTAGGGTCCAGAAGTCAGAGGATGAGGACAATGGTAGAGAACATGGATGAGTCATGACCCAACAAGTGAGCAGAACTGGTAACAAGACAGAAAATGTTCAATAGGCTCAAGGTTTCCCCCTTAATGCTACCAGTACAAAACTACTGCCACATTTTTATTAAAAAAAATCTTTCTGCCCTTGGCCCATTAAAAGAAAAATCCCCCCAAAAAAAAAAGAGTGAATTGCCTAGACACTTTTTTTACCCATAAAATACCATCCATGTTATGGATGCTAGAATATACATAGCATGCTAGAAAATCATCCTTTATATACCTATCATGGGTATGTAATCCATGATATGTAATTATACCCATATATATATATATGTTCATAACCTGCTAAGTAGGTTATGTACATGGTTTTTCTTTTGTTGTGGTTCTATCTTAAATGGGCAAAGGGCAAGAAGGGAGAATAAATAAATAAATAAATAAGTAGTATCAGTACTTTTGTACTGCTTGCATTAATGGACCCTTTTTTGCCTATTTTAACATTTTCCTTAACAAGAATGGCATTGACAACAAAGCTTATTATGGCATGTTTGTTTTGTCAGCTGCAACAAATATGCCTGGTGAATCCAGAGAACCATTCTTAGTAATAAATAAATATGTCAGGCAAGAACCAGAACTGTTGTTGAACATACCCCCCACAGAAGAAACCAGAGTCAGGGCTTCCAGACTTCCATCTTCCAGTACTCAAGATGTGGAAACTCCAATGGAAACATAGCCCCTGTGTATGTGTATGTGTTTTAGCAGCCTTTTCTTTATTGGCCAAATTTTTGTGCCAGAATGTGAATTTTTTAAAAAAATCAGAAAATGAAGTGTTTATGGAGTGTTTCAATTTTAACAATTTGAAATTTTCCAGATTTTTTTTGTTAGGATTTTCAAAAAATAGCCAAAAATATAATATAGAAGGAAATCTTCAAATATCGTTTATTAGACAAGTTCCTTAGTTTTCAGTGCTAAAAGTTGACAATTAGATTGAACTTTATAACTAAATCATTAGTTTTAAAACTTTGTACTTAAACAATCCATAGATTGAATCTGTTGTAAAACTATGTACACCTATACAATCTTAGGGAATGTGTAGTATATACATGGAACCTAGACTCAGTTTTTAAGCCTAGCTTGAAGGTTCATCAATTTGAAAAAAAAGGTGCTAAAACCAAAATCACCAGGTTAAAAATTTGAGGAATTAGGCTCAAACCTACATTGAAAAAACTTACCAATTTTTTTTTGAATATTCAATCACCTACACTAGTACCATTCTACGATTGTACAAAGGAGGGGGTGTTTGATTCTTTCTTTTCAAGAGAACCTTCTCTCTTGGTTTTAACATTTTATATTGTTTTGGAGGTTCTCTAGGTGTGAGTTTTGGTCTCTTTCTTCCAATTTTTAAACCTTTTGATTTTAAATATAGCATTATTTTTTCCAATTTTTTTTTTAGCATGATTAAAAAATCAAGTATGGTTCCATGTACACATTACACACTCCCCCATGCTAAAGGAGAACCCCAAATTGGGGGACGTGAAAGTGATCCCTTTTACTCATTAGAACTTATGAGGGACAAACATCTGGCTAAGGCCATTGTCCCAAACTGCAATTGTGACACCATTCCTTAATGAAACAATCTTCATTCCTAGTATGTTTACTAGGGTCCCTAGTTTTGAAATCCTTCTTGAAGGCATTCCAAGCCTTGAGACCAACTTCAACAATGGAGGTCCAAGCCTACATCACTCCGGGCTTGGAACTTGAGTGTGCATTGCTCTTTCCACATGAAGTACATACATGATAAAGCATCTGAAGATGTGCAGTGGTTCATTCAGGACGGTGAATCCCTCAAAGGAGGCCGAGGTTTAGTTATTCCAATCTCCAAAGATTTCTCCCCAGGAGCACATGAGGTCAAGAGGTAAACCCCTGGCCCCATCTTTCTTGGACGCTCTGGTAGGCTTCCCAAGCATGACTGATCCCCAATGCTAGAGAGTGTGTATAAGTGTAAGGTAAAGAATTGCCCTAAAGGGCTTCATAAGTTTGAACCCATATGAGATTGAAAGGAGTGAGAACTTTGTGAAGCACCAAAAGCGGTCCCTTAACCTACATAAACTGTTTTCAAAAAAAAAAGAAGGTACATTCACCTAGTCTATTAGCTAAAAGAATTGGTTACACTTTGCAAACCCATGCCCATGTATGTTCATGAGATGAAGCCCACTCTAAATGCAAAGGGATTTATTTCAAAATATTTTATATACATGGTTTTACAACAAATTAAAACCAAGGACCCATTACATAGGTATGGAGTTCAACAAATTAATTAAAATTAATAATATTAAATATAAAGTTCAGCCCACTTGTTAACTTTTCAAAAAAATCACCTTGTCTAAGGAGCCTAACCTTTTTCTCAAGAATGTTTTTCCATAGTTTTAGTTTCGATTCCAAATACATAACAAAAGGTTACTTCCACAATCCCAATTCTCATGCCAATACCAACTAAAAGATGCTAGCTCAATTAAAAAGCTAACCATGAACTCCCAGTTTTAAAATTACAAACTAGGTACCTAATAACACTAGTTGAAACACCGATTATTATTATTTTGCATTGTTTCTAAACAACATAGATATGTAATCTAGACTAAATTATGGTTTTTCTGAGTCCAAATTTAACATTTTTCTCAATTCATTAAAAGGTCTTTACTCAAGAAGGTGAAGGTTCTAGTATAAGTGCTGGTTCACCATGGGCCCCCCCCCACCCGACCACCTTACACCAACCCCTGACTTGCTTCTGGAAGGGGAACTTCTTTGTAAACAACAGGCAGAATTGACATTTAGAACCTTTGCAGGACCATATGCAAGTTTTGTAAGTAATGAAACTAAAATGCCATCATCTATGACATTGTTGACGAGGAGGAGGAGCAACTTCTTCATCATCATCATCATCTATGACATTGTTGAGGAGGAGGAGGAGGAGGAGGAGCAGCAACTTCATCATCATCATCATCATCAGCTACCCAGTTCGTGGACTGGCCAGACAGATCAGGACTTGTATCATGCATCCTGTTGTCACCACGACTCACCAACCTGACAGACTCTTGCGAGAACAAACATTAGGATCTGGATACACTTGGGGTCATTTCATTCTGAATGCGCAACTTAAGGGATAAGTTATTGGAAAATTTGATGATGTACTTGTAAGTGTGTGACACACACACAAAGAGAGAAGTTAATGCAACAATTCAGAGAGTTGTTTGCATGCACCCCACCTACAGCGCTTGAAATCCCCCTATCAAGTTCAATGATACAAAATCATAACAATCTTTCAAAGTCAGGACTTGTGTTCTTCTCTACATTATATTCACTCAATGATGCCATGTGATTAGAAAGTTTGGATATGTTTCTGCTGCATATTGGTCCCCAACTGGTTTGTTTTTACACAGTTTTTAATGGAAAAAGAATTTAAAATTGGAACACATCTCAAAGACAATAATTTTAAATTTAGTACAAGTTCACAGAAAAAATTATGATAAGTTCAGAAACCCAAATTAATTTGTATGATTTTTCATTGACAAAAATCGATATTTATCAATATAATATCATATTGTCATATAGTCTATTAAAAATAGTACTTGGTTAGCACCATGGTGTCATGGCCTATTCCTTTTTAAGGTTCACCTTTTGGTTTACTCAACCCATGAGTAACACAAGAGTCCGGATGCACATGAGCTTGGATGCACAAAAGTTAAGGCACATAGGAGTATTGAGATGCACGAGTTATAAGGTACAAATACATACCATTGTGACTTTGGCGGACTCTAACTACTATGAGTCTCTAACTAGTATTATACTTGTGATGACAACAATCTTGGGAGGTCATTATTTTCAAAACTAAAGTTGCCAATAGTTAGGAATAAACATAAAATAAAATGAAGGAGAAGCACCAATCATATTTGCATAGCACCATCAAGAACACTTGAAATAGATTTTCAAGTGTGAAGTTCTACGTGTATTGTCGGTTGGTTTGTGCACAAGATATTTCAATTATTGCACTATATTTTACATTAGAATTTTTTATACATGCATTATACATATATGCAATCTTTTATCTCAATTTAGTGTTTCAAGGCATAGGAGGGATGCTTGACAACTAAATATTGCTCGAGTATTTTGGACATCAACCCGTCCTCAAAACATTAGTTCTCTCAATATTTAATGTTCCAAAGCATAGGAAGGATGTTTAACTACTCAATATTGCTAAATATTTTGAATATCCACCTATCCTCAAAACATTGGTTCTCTCAATTTAATGTTCCAAGGCATAGGATGGATGTTTAACAACTCAATATTGCTAGCATATTTTGGACATCCACCCATCCTCAAAACATTGGTTCAACAACCAATTGTTGAACTAGCAATTTAGCCACATAGGACTAAATTTTTGTTAATGCAGATATCATCATAAAAAAATAATGATAAATTTTAAGTAATTATGTATCAATTGTTATGTATTTGAATAAAATGCCTAATGTTCAGCAAACAGATACCTATATATGTTTCCAGGTCTGAAATCAAAGGTCTTCAATAGATGAGTCCCACAAACTTGGTTTTTTAAATTTTAACACACATCCAAAAACCAAAATAGGTGCTTGTGTAAAAAAATCTGTCCAATGGGTTGAGCCACAGGAGTTGAACAAGTAATTATGGAGAGGAGAGATTTTTTTATTAAAAAATTTAAATAAATAAATATTTATTTATTTATTTATTGGGGAGGGGGAACATGTTTGCACCTGCAGATGCAGGCGAGCCTGCAGATACTTGTCTTGCAGGCCTGAAGCAAGGGGGACTTTTGGGCATATGACAGGAGGAATCCCCCAGCAAGCAACTGACACACACCTCGACACTGATTTTCAGTCACATGGGAAGGAGGAAATTTGGAGTTGTGGGGGGGAAATTTTATGAAATTTGAAGTCCTTTTGTTGTTCCCAAGACTTCCGATGTGTGGGTTGTCAAAGCAGAGTTGATAATGGATATAAAGAGTTCATCCGATTTTTTTCAGTGTAATTGGAGGGCATGTTACTAAGTATATTTTTACCTCCGCTGGTGTGTGGGAGCTGTTTGAAAAAAGCCAATGCCTCTGCTGGTTGGCAGGGGTTCCATTTTCGTAAAGCACTGCCTGGATTTTTCCTTTGTATTTTCAGCTCACTTACCTTCCTGAAGAAACCTGTTTTCAGCAAGCTGGATCTTCAGTGGTGGAAGGTACCAGCCAGGCTGTACTGGGATCTTCTGACCAGCGGAAGGTAGCAGCCAGCCTGTCGCTGTTCCTAAAAAGTGAAAAAATCCCAGCTCTGCTTTACGTAGGAAAAGGACATGAGTACAGGCCCTTCCTTGATTTTCGACCAGTTCCCTCAGCCTACCGGCCTCGGACACAGATCTCAAATCACAGAAGGGCTTGTACTCAGGCCCTTCTATCTGAAACACCCCTCTCTTATTTATTTCCCTTTTTTTTCTGTGATACCCTATGGATTTGAGGGGTTTTAAAACTTTTTCCACGGTACTCGCTGGGCATCAGGGTATAACCGGGTATCAAAGGAAAAATGTCGGGGGCTGGTCTTTGTGCACGGTGTAAGGGCCTCAGCCCAGGCTTTTACCCTTCACAAAAACATATGGGAAAGGGGATGATTGTAAAGTCAGGTACAATGCTCTCATTGCACCTTGCTAGTGCTTTGCCCTAATGAAGGATAGTAACAATTCACATAAGTATGGAGAAAATTCAATGGAAGTGCATGGGCCTGCTGCTGCTAACATGTGAGCCCATGTGAATGACGCATCCTGGCAAAAAGGCTGCCCTAAAATTGAGGGTCTCAACTTTTTAATACCAAAACAAAAAAAAACAAAAAAAACCATAACTGTCTCTTTCTGACACATGAAACTCTTGTGTGGGCCCTGACATCCACCCAGGTCAAGAGGACTTTGGGAACTTCAGTTCCAAGCAAAGGGAACCTAGGGAACTTAGGGAATGAAGTCCTATCAACTCCAGAAAGTTGTCTTCAACAACACAAAGCTATTTTCTTCCAAGTTCCCATAGATATATATATACCTACTACTTCTTCTTCTTTCCCTCCCAAAACAAAAGTTTGGACAAGACCACAAGTCAAAAGAATCCACAACAACAACAACAACAACAACAATACCAGAGTCTTGCTGAAGAAACAAATTAATCAAACAAAACAAAGCTTGTGGCATGCCACAGAACAATGCCAGGAGGATCTGGATGGGAGCTTCAGGATGTAGAAAGAATACTAAAAATACTTTCTCTTTTGTCATGGGGTAACTTAAGTTGTTGCTGGCCATGAAGCTCCAAGAAGCAGAGCACATCCATTATGCACTGCATAAATGACTCATGTGGGCCACAGTGAACTAGCACCCACCAGTACTACACCATCCACTTTGGATGCCTGTCATTACTCAGCTGTGGATGAACCTCAAACTGAGTTAATATTTTGGCTTCACCCCCTAACCAATTCTGTAGGAAATAGGTCTCATACATAGGTAGATAGGTAGGAAACTAAGTAAATTACTAGGTAAATAGATGGGTTATACATAGGTAAGGGCTGTTTTTACTACCTACCTAATAACAACCCTGCTTGTGGGTTGTTAGTAGGTAGGTAGAAACAAAACAAAACAAAACAAAAGCAACTGAGCTAACCACCATGGTTAGCTAAGGAACTGGAACTCAACAGAAAACTGTTTCCTAACCACTTACCATTCATCCTCCTTCATGGTGCACTGGTGGGTGCTGGTTCATCACTGTGTGGCATGACTGACTCTCTCTCTCATGAGGAGGATACTTTGCACTGTGCAGTAGGGTTGTCACTTGTCAGTAACAGACCCACTGAGGCTACTCTTTAATTTGAAGTGTTGTAAGGTCAAATGTTGTAAGGCTCAGGCTTTTTTTCCTCTTGGGGGATCCTTTAAAAGTCTTGGAAAGATTTTGTGAGCCTGACATCAAATCCAAGTGGATGGGATCTAAATTTTCAATTCAGTAAACAGGTGGTGAACTCCATCTACCTACCAACCTAATTTGAATCTCAAAACTTTCCTTATGGGCATATGTAATGTTAAGGCATGTTACCATGTTGCATATGTGCAATGGGTTCTAAAATTAGGGCATGTTACCATGTTACCATGTTGCATATGTGCAATGGGTTCTAAAATTAGGGCATGTTACCATGTTGCATGTACAATGGGTTCTAAAATTAGGGCTATGTTACACCATGTTGCATATGTTGCAATCCATTGCCTCAAAGTGACAATTGGGTCTGATCAAATCTCTTCCTATGCCTGTTTATTACCTACCTACCAATGTTCAAGAATGATTCAAGCTAAGTGTAACCATCTAAGGACATCTTTCCACTGTGGAATCTCCCATAACAGCCCCTTTCCCTTACAATTGTGTAGGTATTGGAATGTGATTATTGATACCCCTTTCTCCCCCTTAGGACCCAGATCTTAGAAGTCCTTCAATTTTCTCAACTTTGTATGACCAGTTGGCCAAGCCCTTATCATTTTGGGTTGGGGGTTGGGTAGCATCGAACATTATGAACAACAATGACAACCATCACTTGAATGATGACTATTTTGTACACTAATGTTTTCATGTTTTTTAGTAGTAGTAGTAGTAGATGATGGCCTTCCAAACTTAATTGGCACAGAAACACTGAAAAGGATGAAGAGGAAAAGGACTGAAGTCCCCTACCAACTTCAAATAAGTGGGTCCACAGGGTAGCAAACCCCATTGCTACTACTTTACTAGAACATAAAGTAGGATGGATAGGGCTCACATCCCAATTGGGAATTGCATCTTTTGGAATGCAAATGACTCCCTTTACCTAAGATATCTTGGATATGCATCATTGTTGTGTTGTATCATAAATGGCACCAAACTCTCCATATGCTAGTGTGACCCAAGACCCATGAACACATCACCCTCATTTTCTCATTTTGAGACCATCCACTTGGATGAACCCCAATTTTTTAACCCATTGCACATTTTTAGATCCCTTAGCTATGACAAGTTACCTAGGGAACAAGAACCCAATAAAAAAATTTCTTGTCCATGCACCATACATTCATGGTGGTGGGTTCATGGGTGTTGGTTCACTCTAGCTGATCAAAATTGTTGTTATTAGGAAGAGTCGGAAAGAATCAATCTTGATATATAATTGCCATTCTAAAAAATATTTTAAAATAATGAAAGAATCATCGAAAAAATCAAGGTTCTTTAATGAAAATATTTGATTCTTAAAGTTTTTGGAATGATAAAGATATATGGAAAGTGGCCTAGATTGGGGCCAAAAATCCCCTTATTCAATGAATATTATGGACGAAGTCTGAAATTGGGTGCTCTTAGTTTACAAACATAAATAGCAAGCTACTAAACTTGAATTTGCACAAATTCTAGTGGTTCTCCCAATTTCATCATGTGCCTTCCCATATTGACCTCCCATGAGAAGTTTGTTTAGCATAGGAACAATTTGAAAAGGTTTGAGGAAAGTTTGAAAGAGGAGCGAGCTAGGACAAAAAAACTTAGAACAAAGAGTGTTGAAGTGCATTTAAAAGTGTGAGCATTTGTGGTGCAAAGTTTGGAGAAAGAAGAAGAAGAAATGAACATCGCAAACTCAAAGTGTTGAAAACTCAAAAAAAAGAACTTGAAGATTTCAGAGAGAAAAAAGTTCAATAGAGAAAATCTTGTGGAAGAGAGAAATTAGTGAGAGAAAAAGAGGCATTGCAAAGAGATGTAGGGTTTAGGTTTGGCAAAAATGTGTTGTATACCACTTGGGAGATGCAAGTTAAGGTGTGGGTTTGTGCTTGGGAGGTGCAACAACTTTGCAAAAAAAACTCAAGCTTCTTTTAAATAGAAACTATTTACCCAAACAACTTACTTCAGAAAGAAATTTCATGTTGGAGGAGCATAGTAAAGTTGCAATGAAGGCCTTCCTTTCAATGCAAACAAAAAAAACCTTGCATTCCTATATGATAAAAGATTTTTGTTCTTGATTATCTTCATAGCCAAAACAATGGTGCTAGTATGAGGTGTGGGGAAAGATGATGTTTCCCATGATTATCAACTTAAAAACCTAATAATAGTGTGGGAGGCATTTATCTTCTCCTTGTGATCTTTTTAAATGTTTTGTTGCAAACTTTGTGAACTTCTGTAAACCTTAATTATTGCAATACTAAACATCTTCTTCCAGCAACTTGAAATAAAGCCTATGAGTGAATTGGAACCTCCAATTCTACCTATCTAATAACCCAAAACCTTGTCTTAGCCTTCACATAGAATTCCAAGTAAAAGGTCACCTTAAACACATGTCAAACCAAGATTTGATTAAAGATAAATGGACAAATTTTGTTATATGATGTGATTATGATGTGTTGTTCATATTTTATTTGAAAATAAATTAATGATGAATATGTACATTGTTTGTTAGTTGTATTATAATTGTAGAATATTCATATTTAGTTTTACAATATGAATTGTTTTCACATTGTAATGAGGTTTAGTTTACATTGATGTGTAAACATCATTCCAAATTTGGTACTTATCAAAAGATAACCCAACTTGGATAACTTTTTTCAAAATATTAATGTTGAATACTAATATATACAATCATATAATTGGAGCAAAATGTTTGTCATTATTTATACAATGAATTTATGTAATGTGTCTCATGATATAAAATTATCATTGTCAATTTTAATAGGCACAAAATAATACCATCCCTGATGGACATTATTTGTAAAGTAATTCCATCTTGAATTGATAAATTTTAAGTTGGAATTACATTAATTAGATTCAAGTTGTAACATAATACCATTGACAAAATTCAATAATGCATTATTTACATATTAATTATAATGGACATCAATAGATGAATGAAAAAACCACAAACATTATGTTCATTCATGGTTATTTTGCACCAAAAAAAATGTACGTGGATACATTAATTACAATCTAATTGCACCTAGTTACATAAAGTTGAACATATTTTCAATAAATAATTTTTTTCATATATGATGAGTTAATTGGTTGCAACTTTTCCAAAAGCACTCATCCAAATGTTGTTTGTGGAATATATATATATATATATATATATATATATATATATATATATATATATATATATATATATATATATTTAAGGTCAATGTTGAAACAATAACCTTAAGACCTAAACCTTAATTCGTTTTGATAAATAACTTCAAACCCCCAAAAACAATAATTGAAAACTAACCCCTTCAAAATAAAATTTACAAAATAACCTTAAGACCCAAATCCAAAAAAAATAACAATAGAAGAAAAACCCCATTAAAATTCAAACTCTTATTTTTTTGGGGGGGAAAAGCAACCCATAAAACCCAAATTTTATACCCTTGTAATTCTTAAATAAGGATAATCCCTAAACCCAACTAAGGTAATTAAAAGGTCCCTAAACAAATTTGAAATTGAAATTAGTTTCTAGTTTATCCTTAGTTTTAGAATTTTGTCCCAGTTGGGGTGATTTTAAATATAGTAAAAAATAGGGTTGAAACAATAGTTTAAAAACCAAAATGGGGGCAAACTAGGTATTAGTTTAAAGCATGACTTTAATAAAAAGTGACGATTATTTGGATATGAATTTTTTTCCCCAAAAATTGGAACTAGTTGTTCTTTGTAATGTTTTTTTATATATTTACAATGTGGCACAAGTGGTTATTGGCAAGTAGTTTAAGTATACAAATTTAACAATGAAATTTTTTTTTGGTTGATAATGTGGCTATGCTTGTTTAGAGAAGCCTATGAACCAACTATATAATCAAATGCAGAATAGGAAACACGAGGCAACCTTATGTTATTTGAGGTATAAAATTAGCAACTAAGTAGAACCCAAGGCAAAACAATTGCTACTATGTGAAACTCCATGTAAGTAAATGGTTATTGAGTGAAATTTCATGTAGATAAGTTGGCTAACACTTGCATTTCAATAGTGAAGAAATGGCAACAAGGTGCAAAAATTAATAGACATTAGAGTCTAGTGCTAAAATTTCCTAGACTAGGGTAGGGAACCCTAGTCTTGAAGACCCTACCCATTGTAGTAGGAGATTGCTTGCAATAAAACAAAACAAATCAAAACTACATACTACTTTATTGAAGGATTGTGCACAAAATAGATATTGCATACACCTCAAGGCTCAAACCAACCAAGTTGGCAAAATTGATTGAAATGAAACAAATATTGCAAACATCAAAACAAAAACATAAGAACAACATATTGCATAAAAGGTTAGGGTTTAGAAATTTTTGGTTGTTTGAACTCTCCCTCTACACCATGGTGGGATTTTGCATTAGTCCAAGAACTCATTGCTATAGCAAAGGGGAAAATGTTCAATGTAAAGAACTTTTGATCAAACATTTTGACAACCAAATCCAAATGGGTTGTCATTCTATTCCTTAGCTTGCTTTTCATAAACCCTAGATTAGAGAAGCATCTTTCATCTTCAACGCAACCCCTAATCATGGCCATAGATAACTCAATGAATTCTAGCCATTTAGACAACCAATGAAAAAGTAGTTGATTGATAACCAAGTTGGTTCAAATTTTTGTGCAAGGATTATAGTCCAAAGGAGGATTCATGGCAACATGGCAATTGGTAAGCATAATGAGCTTGAAAAAAGATGTTTGTTGCACCAACAATGTTCATCAAGCAAAGGTAGGATGAACAATTGTTTTGGGCCAATTTGCTTACCAAAACAGTAATGAATTTTCAAAATGGAAAGTTGAGCCATAAATTTATGTTTAGCTTCATGTTGCACCCAAAATTGAGGATAGATCACACCACTGGCATTCATAATGTTTTGAGTTGGGAATCGTCATTCAAGTTCTTATATGAGGCCAATAATTGTAGCACTATATTGTTTCACGACTTCAACTACATTCAACCAATCAAGTCTAAAAACATAACTTAAACAACCAATTAGCACACCCCTTTTATGAACCATGTATGTCCTACAAAAAAATTGAAACCTTAAATACTCCACACCAAAATTAGATTCAGAAATCCAAGCCATATATAAGGGATCATATGAGTGATGCACAATTGCAAGGAATATTTGGAAAACCCCAACAACATGCCCATAACATACCTACTGCTTCTCCTAATTCTATTAAATCACCATGGGTAAGACTCCATCCATAGCAAAATTGATAGATCCAACTCATACGTTTGTAGGTTAAAGGAGAACGTATATAAATTGGTTTTGTCCGAAGATTTATTAAAAAATTTGCAAGACCAACTGTAATATCTTGATTATGCATGGCGATGCATCTCCCATTTATGTATAAATTATTTGTTAATACACGGCCAACGTACAATCTATACAGATTTCTTTCACAAGCTTTAATTACATCAACAAAATCAAAATGAATACATCTTGAGCTTGAACAAACTTTAACAAAAATTGCATACATTCAAACAAAGGTATGATACAGTTTAAACCCAAAAAGTTTCTACATCACATAGAAGGTCTAGGTTTCCTTTTGTCATTGTGTTTGATGTTTGCTCATGAAACATGTGCATGACCAAGGTCTCATACTCTACCAAGATGCATTTGGTATGAAACAACATTGAGATCCAATGTGTCTTCACATTGTGCAACATTTTTAGCACCTTATTCTCCAAAAATTCAACCAACTTAGTTTTTTCTAAAGACCATTTTGAGCTTTGTGCATAATAGTTGTAAACAACTTGTAACAACGCCTCAATCTTTGCAACCAAAAACAATCAAGACAATGTATGCATAACTAAATTAGTTTAAAGTCAAACTTTGAAAGACCACCATACAATAGTAAAGATTCCACAATTACCTTTGTTAAATTATCAACATGGGAACCTTCAACAACTTATTGCAACGTTAAAAGAATTAGGAATTGTTTTCACCCTTCCACAACACACACATGGATAGAAATCCATGATTGATTATCAATTGTGGTCACTTCATCACAAGACACATAAATAAACTAGGCTTTTTGCATTGCTAGATGAATGGCATGGAACACAAGTTCATGCATAGTTTTTGCCATGTTCCAACCAATTGTGTCTGTTTAGTGTTTTTGAAGGTTGTTTGGCATTTAAAAAAAATCAAATAGATCTTTACAACCCTTGAAATATGTCATAAGTCGTCCCTACCTCAATAAATGGAAAAGCATGACAAACTACACAAACTTTCTCTTATGTTTTGTAAAATCTCCATTTGCAACTTGTTGAGCCACATAAGTGCACCCATGAAACACAACATACTGCCACTCATTCTTAACATGCTAGCTAGTGTTGCTGATGTAGTATTGACCAATAACCACCCTCGGATGTGTAGATGTTGCTTTCTGATAACTTGCATGTTTTTGTAATCCATTGAACTTAGGAACCTATAGTTATTTTTCCTCAACCTCACTACAAATCTTACGTCTCACCTAGGTCATTTTCCCTTTAAGACCAATAAGTGTTTTAGCCTATGGAAGCTTAATAGCCTAGACATCCTGAAACATCTAGTTGAATTCCTACTTTTTTTTCCAATTTTTTTTGGTAGGAAGAATTTGAATGAGATCAACAAATGGAATTGAATTAGTTGCAACAATGCCAAAAGATAAAACTCTTGGAAATCCTTCTGAAACATGGGATAGACACTTACTTTGTGCAAAGTGTTGCACATTTGCAACAATTGCTCACCCAAAGGCATGCTTAGGAATTTTATTGGACATGTAGGTGTAAACAAACCATCACCTTAAGCATCACTAGAAGAACAAACATTGACATCTAAAGGATTAGAAGAAAAAATCAATATTTGAAATTTGTTAGGGGCCTCAGTGGTGACATCATCACAAGCTAGAATGAACCAAAGTTCCCCAATGCATCAATGTACTTGAACTTAGAACCAACCTTAATCACAAACACAATAAAAAACTTTTGCAAAAAAAATGTTACAATAGTTATAAACAACAATTTAAACCTGGATGCAATTGCAAGAAACTCAAAAGCACAAAGTAAAATGCATCATAATACTTACATTAAACACCAAAATTAAAATGCAACACCAATTGTTTGCAGCAGAGTACAAAATTCATGTACACTAGATCCCTAAAACTGCTACATTTTAGATGCAAGAGTACACAATGTTACAAAGGCATTATCATAAGTTCTATACATAGTGATGATCATACCTAGAGGCAATTACTAACAAGCTTGATGACGGTGACAACTATTTGTTGGAGCTTGGAGGTTTGGGGTCTTCAATAGCGGTTGTCCATTGGCACTTCTCAAGTTAAATCTTGCAACTTGCAACTCAAGCAAGGTTTTTGAAAGACTAGATTTAGGCGGCAACGACAACAAATCTAAAAGAGAAACTAGTGGCAATGAAGATTCATAGTAGGGTAGTAATGGCGAGAGAATGGGTTTAGAATGCTACAAAACACAAATGTGATGAATGTCGTTGCCAAAGAGGATTGCAACGAATTGATCAACGTCACAATCGGATTTTGACATCCAATGGCCAAACCATTTTGCAAAGCTAGCTACTACGGATTTAACTTTCAGCAACAAAGTGACTCTTGCCACATCAAAAGGGAAAAAATTAAAAAACCCTATGGCAGAACAACACAATTCACCGCAAGGCTGCACTGTTAGAGTGAAAGCAGCACTGGACAAAGCTCATTAGGGGGTGTTTAGCGTCCCACAAAGGGAAATGGACCCCTTTTTTGGGGTATGCATTATGGAGTAAGAAACAGGGGCCGCTCAGAAAGAGTATGAATCTGTAAAGCCCCCTTGTCTTTGGGCCCTAGTTTTCGACCTTCTAACCCCAGTTTTATGCTCAATATGAGAGGGTAGTTGGAAAGTGAGAAAATTTTGGCACTGGTTAATGAAACTGGGCATCATCAGTTCACCAGATTTGTAGGATTGAATCCTGACAGGACTTGACCAGAAGGCCCAAGCAAAGGCGAATGCAAAGCTGGGGATGAAACTCCTCTGAGTACCAATTTAGGTGAGAAAAACAGTTTGGGGGACCAAACTAAACTCAGTTTGGTCACCAATTTCATGTTGCACCACAAAATCTCCATATGTTAGAATTACCTCTGATCCCGCAATTAGGGGGCGAGAACGGTTAGTTTCAACAGAATAGGGCATCAAACGCGTAACTGGGAATGAAAATTTTTCAAAGCGAAATAACTGGGACGCAAACTAGTTTTTCCACCAATTTTGGTGGTAAAGTGAGTTTCATCCTGTCTTTTCTTTTTCCTGAGCGCCTCCGCTGCTGCCACACATCACTGCTCCTACCTGTACAACTCCTATACGGTAACTACTCTCGAACCTTGTGCATTAAATGCTGAGTTTCAATATTTCATATTGAGATTTAATAAAATTTCCTTTGCAGATACCTCTGAAAGAGGGGATGTGGGAATCAAGGTAGGCCCAAAGACAAGGTGAAGACACGGTGACTTAATGGATAACTCTGTTAAGTAGTGCAAAAACTTATTTCTTTGTGTGAAGGCACTCAAGGTAGGCTAGCTGCACAATGGATGAAAATGAAGAAATTAGCCCCAATTCCATGTGAAGGCATGTATGGAATATGTGAAAATGGATGAAAATTCGAGAGGTATAATGGCATTCATGGACGTTGCATAATGGATGAAAATCTGAGGAAGTTGGTACCTTGGTAACACTTCCCCCAAGGAAGGTAAGTAGGTAGGCATGGATGAAAATTGCACAATGGCATTGAAAACTGTCAAAAAGTTGACCCAAGTTCCATGAGAACTGGAAGAAATGGATGAACCCAAGGCAAATATTTTCAACTTCCCTAAGGGATAGTGGATGAAACCCTTAGTTTTTTTTTCATAAGTTTTTTTTTCCTAGTTGGACTCTCGTCCTGTAAAATATAGCATTGAGCCCCATGCCACATTTAATTCTCTGCACACACCTGTGTAAAGTGAATAGGTAGGTACCAAAAAACATTGGCCCCATGAGAACCCAAGAAGGAAAGTTGTTGAGTGTGAGTAGCCTACCTATTATTAGGTAGTTGCACCAAAATCAATATTTTTTTGTTTTTTTTTTTCAAATTTCTCATGTAGCTTGTGTCTTATGGGAGAATCCCAAGAGGGATTTCGCATTAAATGCAAACAGGTTTCTATAACCTTTCCAAAAAAGTTAAAAAGCTAGTACAAAAAGTCCCCTCCCCTCCCCCAAATCTAAGTAAAAATGTGGCGAATTTTTTTCAAATTTGTTTTTTGAAATTTGATGATTTTTCTCCCCCCAAAAAAAGAGAAAAGAAATAATATGTGACAAAATATTCATTATTTCCCGTATTTTGCGAAATTTCACAAGAGAAAATTAAGGCCTGCCCATAGCTTAAAATATATATATATATGCAAGGAAGAGCTTCGATTGGCACATCACTAATTTGTTTTTGAAACATTGGGCACTCCCCCCAAAAGAAAAGTATAGAGGGGCTTCCCTTTGGCCTAGCTTTATAGGTTGTGAAAGTTCAATTTTGAGTAAAAACTATGGGACAAAGTGTGTGGCTATTGGGATAATCTTAGAATGTTGGCAACAAGTTGGGAACCATTGGGAACTTGTGGAAGAAACAAACACACAGGGAACATGACAATCCTATTGCTTGAATATGTTGGACTTGTTCAAATTAAGTAGGTCACCATAGGTAACTTGAGTCTAGGTAATTGCAATGTCAGAATTTAAAGTCAACAAGACTCATGTGTTCTGTGTCCTCAAGATTTTCATCTGTAGTGATTCAAGGACCAAGGTTGATGACATGGTGCACAATTTGTACATAACACATTCATTTTTTCATTTTCAAATTTCATTCTTACCCAAATTTGGCTATCTAAATGATGGAAATATGTGGTGAATTTTCTAATTTAAAAAAATAATTTGTGGTGACAAGAAATCCCTAATTTGGTGACATAATAATTTGTAATCATAATTCCTTTTGCAATGTGCAATCATATTTCTTATTGCAATTTGGTGAAAATTTGCCAAGAAAAACAAACATCAATATTAACAACCCTTGTGCTGAGGAAAGGATACAATGGCAATTGTGTTGGACTACCATACAAACTGGTTTACTGAGTTTTGCACAACACAACTTTGCACGCAAAAATAGGATAGTTTGTATTCTTTAAAATGAGAACTTCTTTCAAATATAAATGAAAATTTCTCAAAAAACTTGCAATTTTTTTTTTTGTTCACTCAAAGTTATTACTTACAAGTAGATCCCAATTGTATTGGTTTGGTCCAAAGTCCTAACCAATGTTTGGCAGGTTAGAACCACTAGTTCTGGTTAGGAAGAAGCATATTGGAATTGGGTTAGATTTTGAAAGTCAAAGCTGGAAACTGATTTTTTTTAAAGATTAAAAAGAACTGGACTAAAACCAATATATATGTTTTTTGAAAAAAAAAAATTCAAATTAAGGGTTTAACCAGAGATTAACCAACCATTAACTCCTGGTTCCAATCTGCGTTGGCAAGGATCGGATCAAAACTGGGTCTGATTTTAAAAATTGAAACTGAAACTGAAACCAAAACTTAAATTTATTTTTTTGATGAACTAGACCTAGAATTGGAATCCTTGTTCCAGTATTTGCAAAACTGGAACTAAGACCACCATTCTAATTAATTTGTTAGAACTGGAACCATAGGTTCTTCATAAAAATAAAGAACCGCCCAACCGTGGTCCAAACCCTTTTTGTGGACCACCTTTGGTTTGGTTGTTTGCACATGATAACATTGTTTTCCATGTGCAAATTATTTTGTACATGTTTAAAAATTTCTTGTGCACCTATTGTTATTGTATCACAACTTCCCTTCCTAAAATGCTTTAGAAAAGTTGTGCATATCACTCAAAATAAAACTCACTTGGACCAAAAACTACATTGAAAGAACTTATCCATGAACTCACCTTGTCTTTGGGCCCTAGTTTGAGCCTAATCCTTGTTTCACTCCCAATTGGAATGTAATTGAAAATTGAGAGAAATTGTGACCATTTAATGAGATTGGATAACAAGGTTTGTGAGATTTTATTCTGGCAAAGCTTTGTTTTAATAGTGGGTGTGAAACCTTTGCTAATGTTTGTGAAATCAAGGTTGTTATGGTCGATACTAATGAGAAAGGATCGAACGAAAAAACAGCATCATAACCCTGAGTTTGGTCATTAACGGGGTGAGATTTTTAAAAAACCTGCAAATAAAATACATTAGCACTCAAGGGGGGCGGTGGGCGGGTGAAACTCAGAAAACCATCAATTTTTGTGGTACACTGAGTTTCATCCAATCTTTCCTTTTTCTTGAGCGCCTCCAGAGAGAGCTGCTACATATATTTTCACTGCTCGTACCTGTACAACTGCTATAATTATTCTCCAACCTTGTGCATTAAATGTAGAGTTTCAACATTTCATACTGAGATTTTGGTGAATTTTCGCATACTTTGCGGATACCATTGAAAGTGGGGGCGGGGGTGAAAGGAGGCCCAAAGACAGGGTAACTTTAGAGATAACTCTATATTATTGTCACTTTTGCAAACCTCTTCACCATGGGTACCAAAAAAGATTTGTTTCAATTATGTGCGACAAAACAATGACATCAATACCGAACAACACTAATGGTTCATGCATATGAGTTACAAGTTACAATATGAAAATGCTTCACATAGAAATAGAATGATTATCTTGATTTTGAAGATGATGTTGTCATCTCATTATTGAATTACTCATTGTATTATAGCAAATGCACACCATGTGAAAACTTTTCTTAAGCACGACAAGTATGAAAAATCAACGAGTGTTGGTTCCCTATTGACTTTGAACATACTAGCCTAGTCCTCGTAAGATATCAGATTTTTTATTTTTTGTTTTCATATCAGTATGGTACTTGTATTAAATATTTTTAAAAACTTTCATGCAAGCATGATCCTGCACACTTGTATTGGGTCGGAGACTGATTTTTGGTTGGTATGAAGTTGGTATGTACCTGATATTGAGATTAGCGTAGCATTGATAAAAGGTTGGGATTACCTCATGTCCCTACTGGGGTGATATAGGTATAAGTCTGGTATGATGCAACACCATGTGGGGAGGGAGGAGCCCTAAGGATTAGGAGATAGGACAAACTATTCATGAATCAAACTGGGTAGAAACTAGAAACAATACGAACCGGAGAAGGTATTACTAGCTAGTTAATGACCACCTTAAACTAGAACCCACAAAGGTATTTCACCCTTTTGATTGAGGGTTCTCCTTGACTATATTTTGCTTAATAAATGTTTAATATTATATCTATTTAGACCCTGATTTTGTGTTAGGAATAAGATATGACGAACTAAAGCAAGTCAAATGGGTTTCTAGTTTTTACCATGGTACAAGCGTTGGTGCTAGTCACCCAATCCCCTAGCTAACCAAGAATTCATCTATTGAAGCACTAACAATATAAGTGTTTTCCATCTAAAGCTTGTTTGTTTTGTCAAGTTGAGGTCTCCCAAACCACAATGCCCCTTGTTGTGCTCTTGGTATGATTGGAAAGCCCGTGACAAGTAGGGGCAAATTGAGGTGGTTTCTTAATGCTTACATGTATGATTGGCAAACAATTTTTAGTTTTGGCATATTTTTTCATTGAAAATTGAATAAAATGAAACTTAAATCTTATAAGGAAATTGAGACATGCTATGGATAATGTTGGAAATCCCTGAACCAAATAGGGTTGGTGCACACGATTTCATAAATTTTAAACCTAAGGTGCGAAAGATATTGAATTTTGAGAAATTTTCTTATTAAAAATTGAGTAAATTTCAAAAATCAAGATTGTAATGCAACTTGAATTTCAGACTTAGGTTAAAGATGCGTGCATCCCTTTCAATTCAATATTATGATGTATGCTCAGCTGCACAGTCAAACATGAGCCACCAGAGGTGAAGAACAAAAAATAGACATTATAATAGCTAGAGAAGAAAAACAAAAGCTTGAACATCAAAAATCAAATCTTATAATAGTGAAAGCAAAAACAAAAAGCCAAGATTTGGGGGTGAATGTAGAAGGATAGATTAAAAAAATTACAATAGGTGAGCTTTACAATGAAAAGTTCAATAAGTTTTTATATTACTATTGGGTGCAAAGATATGTAATTCCTAGCTATAATACAAGTAGTCACAAGAAAGGTAGATTTGTTCAACCTCCAAGAAATCATAATTTGGTTTATACACCTATAGCTTGCACATAAACAATAAACCAAAATTTAGTTTAGAGCGACTTTGAACAATTTTATGCACTTATTATTTCTTCCCAAGAATTACTTGCATATGCATTTCACACATATCCTAACCTTGCATATTTTCTTGAAAGTTGGAACAAACAAAGAAATTCAAATATGTACCTCTTATAAGGCTATAATGCACATCTCCAACTTGTTCGAAGTTGGGGCTAGGGCAATTTAAATCATGATGTTAAATGTGCTTCAAAGGAGGCGAAATTGACAATAACAACAACCAACACAAGACAAAGAGAATGTCCCACCATCTTCTACATAAAAGCCAACAAAGAAACAAAAAAGACTTAATTGATGCAACATTGTTGGCAAGATTAGAAGTAAATGGATTAGCGAAGCACTAGAGGAGGCCATGGATGCAATTGAAGGTGGGATAACTTCATTGAGGAAGGCAAGTAAGCATTGGAACATACCTCTTATTTCATTATCTTATCATTTGTATGGTAAAACAACATCTAGAAAACTTGGGCTAATAGGTGTGCTAACATAGGAAGAATATCAAGCTATGCTTGTTTGGGTTTTGGTAATGCAAGAAATTGGACTATCAATTAGTTTGTAATAGCTAAAGCTAAAAGTGGTAGAATTAACTCAAGCTAGGCCAACACCTTTATGGGGAAGAATGTTAAGGATTCCTCGTGGAATTGGTTCAAGCGGAGACATCTTGAGCATAACATTCATCAAGGTGATGGCTTGGACATCAATCGAACACAAGGATTAACAGCCCAATCTTGCCCCCATCTTGCCACAACTTTTACCACAACTTAAAATCCTTATACAACAAACATAACTATGTTGCATATCACATCTGGAATTTTGATGAAATAAACATCTAAATAGGAAGACAATTAGAAGCAAAGGTCTTGGCCAAACGAGGTTCACACCAAATGTATACCACCATACCTAAGTCCAAGGAATGGCTAAATGTTAATTATGTTGTCAATGTAATTGGAACATCATTGCCAAGGTTTTACATCTTCAAAAGAGAAAGGATACGTGATGATTACATACAACTTTGCAAACTAGGTACTTGTATGGCCATGCAATCAAAGGCATGGATGACAACCTTCCTTTTCAAGGAATTTTTGTCTTTTTTCAAAAGTTCAATATTAAGTGGAATATCCATAAGTAATAAAAATTTGTTAATCTTACATGGACATGGATCCCATGTCACCTTAAAAATAATTGAACAAGCAAGTGAATTCGGGCTAAATATGGTGACTTTACCTTCACATACATTTCATGCGCTTCAACCTTTGGATGTGGCTTGCTTAAAATCTTTCAAGATTACTTTTAGAAAAGAAAGTAACACAACAATGGTCACAAGGAATTACATTGAACCAAATAAAATAACATTAATGAGGTGGGTAAACAAAACCCTAGACTAAACATTCACAAGAAAAAAAATCATATCAGGGTTCAAAACTACAAGGAATTGGCCACTTAACCTTAAATCTACAAATCATAAAGCAAGCCCTAATAGCTTGTACACATTACAAAATCAGACCAAAGAATAATAACATGATGGCTACCATTCAAATGAAAATGAGGATGGTGAAATGCAATGGGTAGAAAATGTTGTTATAGAAAAGTTAATCAACATAGCAATACAATAAAATCTACAACTCACGAAAAAATAATTAATGATCTAACTCAAGATTAGCCTAGGTATTATGTAAATATGCTTAGGCCTTTAATAATCATTAACCATGAATTTGTAATAACATCAGAAACCTTAGTTAAAGATTTGGTGTAAGGTTCACTAGATGTGGAAATAGTAGTTAAAAACCCATAGTGTTCAACTCAAGAAACATTAGCAAGGAGGGAGTTTGTTATCATGATTGTTGTAACTACTACAAAAAGGACCCATGGACAAAAACCTTTAGTGGATTATTCACAAAGCCATGTTGTGACTTCAGAATTATATTTGAAAGTTATGCGATAAAAAATAATGAATAACAAGGTAATAGATTAGACAAGAAAAAATTGAAAGAAAGAGAGGCAATAAAAGCAAGTTTGAAAAGTTCTTACAGTAGCAACCATAGCTGCAAGAACAACTAAAAGGGAACTTAGAAAACAACATTATGCAAGTTTCATCTTAGTTTGGTCATTCTTAGCAATTAGAGAAGTAGGGGATAATTTCACCACAACTTCAAGGAAGGCATGAGAGTTCACCTTGCTGAATAAAAGGGTGTCAATTTAAGTGAAACAACAAATGCCCAAAAATAGGCATGTAGTGGGCTAGGGCTTGAATGTGGCAAAAAAAGGCCATTGTAGCATCCCTGCAACACACTCAGATAAATAATTGAAATTAAAAAGAGCGGGGAGGGGAGTGAGGTTTGTTGTTCAATGAAATAAACAATGATGACATTAAAAAAAAGGGGGTTGGGAGAGAAAAAAAGAATAATAATAGTGAAGGTTTGATTCTTCACAACATTATGAAAGCCAAATCATTAAAAACACCAAAGTTGTAGCTCAAAATCGAAGTTCAAGAAGAGTAATAGGCGATTAGGTTCCAAGCTCAAGAAGTGCGACAATTGATCAGGTCCCAAGTCGAAGAAAACCAATAATTAATCAAGTTCCAAGCTCAAGAAGAACAATAGCTGATCAAGTTTTAAAAAAAGAAGTAATTAAGGTTCCAATAGCACTAGGAACAATAGTTAAGGTTCCAAGCTCAAGAGGAACAATTGTTAATGTTCGAAGTTTAAGAGGAACAACATCCATTCAAGCTCAAAGCTTAAGGGGAGTAGTAATTGATCAACTTCAAAGCTCAAGAAGAGTAACAACTAATCAACATCCAAGTTCAAGAGGAATAGTAGCTAAGATTTGAAGTTCAAGAAGAGCAACAATTGTTCAAGTTCAAAGCTCAAGAGGATTGACAACTAATCAACTTCAAAGTTCAAGAGGACAATGAAGTTCAAACAAACAACACCACAAAAAGTAAGCAAAAAAATACCTTTAGAGCACTAGGAGATAACTATGAAAAACACATGTGGGAAGATAAGGAGAGGACCATGAAGAAGACACACACCTTTCCAGGCCATTCCAACACTTGCACCCCACAAACAACCTATAGTTACTAAGCATCTAGGAGAGAAGTTGGGAAGTTGCAACTGCTTATACATTAGGCAAATATCTTGAACACACTATGAACATCGTGATAGAACTATCACAAAAATCTACACAACGAACAAAACTCTAGACAATAATGAGAGGGCCACAAGCAAAGGGGATTCATAATGAATGGGGGTAGAAGAAAGGGAATGGGTGTTGGGGTGGTGGGTTTTGGAGCAGTGCCATGGTGGAGGGGGTTTATAAATTAGGGTTTAGCTACACATTAGGGCATCGATCACCAAACATGTTTTTGCTCATCTTTGAGTTTTAATCTTGACCATTGAATAAACATGTTCGTTATTTTCAATGGAGGATGTACATTTTGGTAGGAGATTGTTTGGTAATATCCTGGATGTTGGACATGTGTAAGGTATGATGTGTTTGTTAAGACATGTTAGATTGCTTTAAGATCAGGGCAAAAATTGCTTGGTCGAAGCTTATTTTTTAGGCAGTGAGGCTGATACCTTTGGGAAGCCATAACTTTTGCGTCCCTTGTCCAAATCTTCAGACAGCAAAGGCAACCAATGCTGTAAGAGATCACAAACTTCCTCTGACTTTTTAAGTGTACTTTGACTGGTCTGTTTACCCTAACCCTAGTTTGGAAGTGTGGAAACCAAACCCTTGTTCTGCATGTTACTTTGAAAGATGTTACCACACTAATTAAATTTAAATGAGGCCTCAAATTAAATCAATGATTTCTTTTACTGGTGAATTTTTGCCAAAATTTGGCCTAAAAAGTATGATTTCAATCTATAAAAAACTCTAGCAAATTTATTATAAGTGCCAGTCAATAGCCAATAATATAGAAGGATCCTTTTTTAGTATCAAACTTCCATATCTGGTGGTACAGCCAAATTTGGCTATTTTTTCTGGATGATCACCACTTTGGCTACATTCTAAGATATTAAAAAAAACAGAAAACCACGAGGCTGAATTTTAGAAAAGCTCATGTCAGGAGTCCCAAGTCGCAACCCTATAAATAATTACAGGAGTGAAAATGTTGATCCAAGGGGACAATTTATAATCTCCACTCCCAAAGACAAGCCCAAGACAAGCACTAGCTACTTCCCCCAAAAAGTGCCCATAGAGCACTAGGGCAATTCATGTTCTAGTAAGGTACTAGGAGCTAATTTTCTTGTCATACTTGGAATTTGTAACAAAGTGCAAGATGGTGTGTGCTAGAGATATGTATGATTTAGGCACACACTTGGATGATTTCCTTTGGAGTGTTAAAAACTTCTTCAAACCATGAAAATGTGCATGGCCAACGTTGGAACTCATATGTAAGTGTGGATTTAAGTATGTTTTATTGTGGGTGATTTCAATAACTTAAGTGAGTCATTGAGACACTAGGACTTGGGCCCTAATGTGTGTACTTTGGTATTACATTAGGGCCCAAGTCCTAGTTTAAGAAAATTTCTAGTGTATTCGGAGGGCACATTACCAAGCAGAATTTTTCTTCACCAAACGAAGGGCATTTTGTTTTTGGAAATACTCTACTACCTCTTTTTTTTATCTTATTTTCTCACCGAGTATCATGATACTCATGAGAATTAAAAAAAAGAAAATTCAGTCAATGTTTTATGTCGGGTAACAACCATAATGTTTAGGCATTTATGTGTCCCCCACACCCACCATAGATCCCGTAGACCTCTTTTGCAAATGGTTCATTGAGTTCTTTTGTCGATGGATCATTCACTCGGTTGCCAGTTGCATTCACTTGTTTGGCCAAAAGTTTAAGTTAAATTCAGGTTGGGGGGGGGATACAAGGCTTTATCATTTTCAATGAAGTTATATGGGATAATTTCATGGATCCCATAAAACCCCTTACGATCCTAGGATAGTGGACAATTTTGCCTATGGTGTTATTTGAAAAAAACACTTTTATCTTTACATTGGGAAAGGAAATTTTTTTAAAAAATTTATTTATTTATTTATTTATTATTTTTCCGGGAGTAACACCCAACATGGTCAATGAGTGACACTCCGGATCCACCCTCATCCTACTCACCTCACATGACATAATAACTTCCTCAAGAATGTGCCTTTCCCCATACGTAATGGCTTTCATCATTTGCAGCACAATGGGCAAGTAGATTTGCACAATGAGCAAATGGATTTACGTAATGGGCATGTGGATTTTGAACCATGGTTAGGTCATGTAGACGCAAGAACGCCCTGTCCGTTGTAAGTTGTAAGGGGGACTCAAGTGAGCCAGAAAAGGCCACATGAAAACGCCATTACTTACGTGTTTTTGTATATAAATAGGCTGGGCAAGGGCTTGTGAGTAAAAATGCAAGCGAACATAGGCACTACTGACGTATGTATTGTCAGTGCAATTAATTTCTTGATTGAAAAGGGCACATTAATTTTCTTTAGTCATTTGTTTCCCAAAAAAAAGAAAACAGGGGGGCACATTATTCACACCTGGAACAAACAGTTATAGAATTAATGAAGTAGGGCCCCAATGTTTTTATTTCTTGGTTTTTTCTGGCGAAATTTCACCATTTTTCAACAAAGAAATTGGGGGGTTTTTTTTTTTTTTTTGCAAGTGTAAATTCGACCAATTTTGCTATTTTTTGGGGTTTAATTTCGCCAAATTTTCGATACAAAAAAAACTTATTAAAAAAAATACTGGGACTCCCACCAAATTAAGGAAGTTAATAGGTAGCTACTTTTATTAGGGTACAATACTATTAGTGTAATACGTACATAATAATATACGTACATAACGAGTTCCAACCCATGCAGTCTCGCTCTGTACAGAGTGTCGCATACGCTCTCGCCAAAACTCCGTTGCTTGTCCATCGCGCTTGCGCATTCCTTGCCTGCAAATCTCGAGTGCGTGCATTTGCTCGCGGATTCTCTGAAAGCTGCTCCGACTCGCTGATGCTCTCTCCTGTTGTTTTCTTCTTCTTCTTGTGCGTGTTGATGCAGCTCACGATGTGCAGGTCAGGCTTCTCTCTCTCTCTCTCTCTCTCTCTCTCTCTCTCTCTCTCTGGCTTTGCTCTATGGTTTGATCTGTGGAAGTTGTACATGTTGTCGCACTTGTTCCTTTGTGACGGGGATTCATTGCGATTCATTCCGAAGAGGAAGAGATCGCGTTTTTTTCTTCCTTTCTTTCAAAAATTGGTTAGTGAAGCTTCGGGCGGATTTTGGTCTTTCCGTTGCCGGGAGTATTTTCTTTGTGAAGTCAGTAGTCACGGGAGCAAAGACCGTGACAAATGTAGTGTAGTTCGAGAATCGGTCTCTTGCTTGCTTCGTTGTCGCTATGGAAGAGGAAGAAGAAGAACAACAAGTGGAACGTGGCCTGCATTGACGCTTTCATTGAAGTGATTCGTGAAGAGTTGTGGATTAAGGATTTGGAATGTAAGAAAATTTTGCCTCTCGTTGCTGGTGCCACCACGTTCTCACGTCGCCAGATGTAACGCCGCGTGTGTAAGAGATTGCTTCTCACCATGCGGATTGATACATCATGCTCGTAATAGATAGCCTGCAATCCTGTTCTTGTCTTGCGTTTTCAATAGACTGCTGCTTGTGCAACTTTTGACCCTGTTTCTTTCTCATGTCATCATTCTATTGGCATAAACATGTGGATCCTGAATAATGGAAATGGAAATGGAGTTTGTTCGTAAGCTTCTGTGATCTTGTCTCGTTTGCCTCATTATCTAATGTGATCCAAACGAGTGTTGCTGCACACTGAATGCCAATTTGCTGACCGGGTACTAGTACCACATGTGAGGCCTCTCCAAAGAGTCTCTTGTCATGATTGTATCTGTTGTGGAGTATCTTCATTTCCTTCGTTGTTGTAGCGCATCATTGCTTTCTGTGGTGAGACAGCAGCAATGGAGGAAGCTTGGGTTTTTTCCAATGTCCAAACCTTTTTCAAGATTAGGTTCCTCTCTTTTACAAAATGTATAGCAAATGAACTGATCTGGTTTTTCTCTCTTGTATTGTGCCACCGCATTGGTAGCATAGTTGTCTCCAGGTGGCATTTATGAAGGTCTATGGGGATTGTTCTTCCCTGAATAACCTTCTGAGAATTGCTGCAGAGGGATGTTTCTTTTGAAGTCTCTAGACTTCATAGGAAATCCGCAAATAAAACTACTTGGGTGTTGATCAGAAGTGGAGATCTGACCCTTATTGTCATTGCATCATGGTTGCATGTGTTGCAGAGACCAGCACTGGACATGATAAGGAGAGAAGAGCATATCCTGGATTAAACCGTCGTGTGCAGGTGGTGTTTTCAACTATATCACTCTGCAAGGACACAAACAAATGCTGTGAGTCTCTCAACTCTCCTAGTTTGTTTCTGTCCAGATGCTCAATACTACTATTTACAGCAACTGCTTGTTTTTTCTACATGTGGTTTTCATGTATGCTTGAATTGACCATGGTCAATTCCTCTTGTGTTTGTTTTGGTTTGGTCAGAACTGACAATTAAAGGTGCTTACACCCAAAGTTATTGTAGACTTTTCTCTGCAATCTCAGACATATGCTTGAATTTGTAGCCACCAGACCATCAGATTGCTGTATTGTTCGTATGCTGCAATATCCTCATTGGTTGTTAATATGGGTAAATTCCTTGAATGAGCACTTCCATAGTTCAGCTGCGATGCTGGTAGAAGTATCTTGAGATCCACTACATGGAGTAAGTCATGTAGTATCCTTTTGGAGATTTGCAGTTAGTCTTTTCCTCCCCTTGCAAGTTACAATGTGTGGATATCTCCTTTCTCATTTGTGGTTCTTTGTGCAGGTTATGAATGTCTGGATGCATTACTGCACAAAAGAAGATAGTCCAAACAACTTGCAGAAATGAGACTTAGCTCTTCAAGCTGTCTGCAATTGACATTCGCATTATAGCACTGAAGGATGAGAGGCAGACAATGAAGCGCACACACTCGCAAAAAGGAGCATATCTGTCAAAGCTTGGGCTCTAAAGTTATAGGGGAGGAAGTCAGCAGAGCAGGGAAGTATCCAAAGTTCTGGTCCAGTGTGGGTGTGGGTGTGAGGTTCCAATCAAATCTTGACACTGAAATGGGTCAGGAGCTTGTAGTTACAGAACACAAGGTTCTCTCTGAAACCAATGTGAGGGTCTTGGCTGCAAAGCAGGTTGAAAGATCTAAAAATGCAGCTCCAATTTCACAAAGTAGTGCAGTGAAGCCAATGCAGAAGGAGAGGGAGTGCACCCCACTCTCACAGAACAACAGCACAAAACCAATGTACACAGTAAGCTCCAGACAATACATCAGTGGCCATCTCAATTTCTCATCAAAATCTAGTTCTCCAAGTCACTCTATGAGTGGTGACATGACAATGGTCCCTCCAAAGGCAGAGAATGTGAAGATCATGAGCAAAGAAGAGAAAAAAACTGTTCAGGTCAGGCTGCATTTCTCAACTCTGTCCTTCTACAACTTGTCAATAGTGCTTGCTGAATGTAGGAACATCACTAGGCAAAAGGGGTTTGGCTGTTGTAGAATGGTAATGAAGAGTCAGAGGATTTAGTTGTCAAACACTTGTTTCTGATGAATCAGAGTGGTGGGAATATGGATCTAATTGCATGCTTGCTTGCTTGCTTGCTTACCTTTGGAATTAGCAGAATAAGGGGCAAAGGAGTAACAGAAGCAAGACAGTAGTGACTATGGCAGAGAAGCTTAAGGGGGGAAGAGACAATAGTGGCAAGAGGAGGCCAACAGCCTCTATAGCCTGGGACAGCTTGAACAGATCCCGGGAAAGCAGTCCACAGCATGAGCTGGCAGCAATTCCCTTCAAGTGGGAAGAAGCACCAGGCAAGCCCAAGGAAGAGGCACATCTCCATGTCACGACCATTGCTGAGGCAGCAGAAAGGGCAATGGCCAGGAGAATTTTGCAAGGGGTTGAGAGAAGCCACAGACAAGAAGTGCTTCTACAGAAGAGGATTGCAGCTCAGGTTTTGATGGAGAGCTTGTCCGATCATGAGAAAGCTTTGGCTAAGGTAAAACTTCAGGAGTGTCAAGCTCTGGGAGAACATTCTCGCCATAGCAGTTTTGGGAGTAGCCACAGGTTTTATGCTAGGAAAACAGGAACTGGGCTGGAGCAGAGCAGCAGATTTCAGGGGCTCAGGCTTAGTGTGGATGGTGATGGCCATGTTGTCTCAGAGATGGAGACAGAAGCGCACATTGATCTTGTGGCTCCTGCTGCTGCAAAATTCCTGGTGGATAACTGTGTCTCCCCCAATGGCACTACCGAGAAAAATCCGACAAGAATTCCCTTTGAGTGGGAGGAAGCTCCAGGTAAACCCAAATTTGATGACACAGCTGATGCCATTCCCAAGAAGCTCCAGCTCCCACCTCGCTTGGTTGCACCCCCAACACAAAAACTGGACTTCATGTCCCAAGATGTGCAAGATCAACAGAGACTGAGGTCAATGAGTGGCCCCCTTATGCGATACTATCCTTTGGGTTTGAGTAACCATAGTTCACCAGCTCGGACCAGACCACATCAGCACTCTCATCCTGTCATGCGATCTTGCTCACCCTCAAGACGATCCAGCTCCCCTTCCAAGATCCAGGCATTGGCAAAGAAACTGTCACGGAAGGTTTCTTCTACTGCTCTCAGTCCTGATATGTTGCATGATGAGCAGTCCTGGCAAGGGGCAAGGCGTGATCCCTCACCTTCGAAGAGGTCCATGTCCCCTTCTAGGATTCAGGCCCTGGCTAAGCATCTAGCCTCCAAGGTCTTAAATACAGGTTCAGCTCCAAACCAGGGTTCAAATGAGGATGAGCTGTTCTGGCAGACTAAAAACCCATCTCCTTCAAAAAGCCCCACCTCTCCTTTGAAGATGCAAGCTTTTGCCATGCATCTGTCACACAAGGTGTCAGGCATGAACACAGTGGCCCAGGAGAGCTCCTATGAGGATCACATATGGACTGCTCAACATTCTTTGCATTTGGAAAGGCACATTTCTCCTTCAAAGATCCACACCCTGGCTAAGCATTTGTCTCAGAAGATTTCAAATACAGCAGCTCCAGAGAACAATCCATATGATAATCCAAGCTGGCAACAAAGGAATATTCAGCATAGCCTTGCTTCTGGATACCACTCTGGCCCATTGGAGGGCCATCATAACAGTGCCGAAGGAGGTGGAAACGGATATGGTAGCTTCTTATTTGAAAGAAGCTCCTTGGGTGCACCATCTTTGCAGGTCAACAGTGAGCAGGATTACGACTGGGCAGCAGGACACAAACAAGCTTCAAGACAACAGTCTTGGAACCTAGAGTCCAGTACCACTTCCTTGAAAAACTCAATCTCACCATCAATGCGATCTATCTCTCCTTCAAGAATTCATTCTTCAGCAAAGCTGTTGACAAAGAAGGTGATGTCACCCCAAGATACCGCAATCAAGGATCCCAACTGGCACACATTCACCACCAGTTATGACTCTGGCCCCTTAGAGAGGTGCGCTGATCAGACTGAAGGTTGTTCCAGTTCCTCTTTGGAGAGGAGCTCCTCAGATGATTTGTTTGGACCACCTTCAAGCATTCTGCAAAGCTCAGAAATCTATTCTTCTGAGGCATGGGTAGACAAGCAACCACAAGGTCTTCATCATCCCTGGTCACCAACCAGCATTTTTCACGGCCCCAGTGGGAATAGTGAAGTGCCCACAGATTCAGTTCCTTCTTCAGGCTCTGACATTGATACACATATACAAACAGCAATGCAACCTTCTGTCATGCTTTCAAAGTCACTGTCTGGTATCTCGTATGAATCTTTTGAGCATTATTTTGAAGAACTTCATAGCCCAACTTCAAGTCATCCCCCTGAGTGGGAAGCAGATAACAACTCCTCTGTTAGCTCCCCATATCTAGGCCCCATTTCAGCAAACTATGCAGCCCAGGAGTCTGGAGGACGAGCGACTTCTGATGGAGTGAAAGCCATTATTAAGCTCTGTAGGGCAGGATCCAAATGGAGGAAATCTAAGAAATGCCAAAACCCAGAGATATGGGCTCCCACACTTGCAACATATTTTCAGTGTGTGGAACCATCGGCGACTACAAGTGGACAGATCAATACAGCAAGGAGCTGCCCCAAAGACAATAAAAATGAGCATATGGATTCAGGTTCAAGTCTAATGGAGTCTCCAGAAGCTGCAACAAGATTGCCGTATACAATGCCATCTGTTGTGGAGCAGGAAACAGTAGGAAGTGAATTATGTGATTCTTCAAGCACTCACTACACTTCATGTCTAGGTTTGATTTCACCTGCAATCTTTATATCAAGAGCCGAGAATCGCTCTTACTCCAAAGGCACATTGGCATGGGGTGGTAGAATTCCAGTCTCTTCAGCTTCTACAAACACTAGTGAAGAAGGGTACAGGTCTCCAGCCTACACAGCAACTTTAGAGCTGTTGTCACCCTCCACGAAGCTGATCTCAAAGAAGGTATTGGGGAAGTCGCAGAGCATCACCAGGGGACTGTCCTCTTCAAATATTCACAACAAGCTCATTGTGAGGAACTATCTGCTGACTTTTTATATACCATGTGAAGGATGCATGTCTCTTGGAATTGTGGCTTTTCTTTGTTCAAGCTATGCAACTGAGAATGAGCAACAATTATCAAATTCCATGGAATGAAAGACTCACTTAATTTTTGATGAGGGGAAACTGGTCTATATCTCAAACTGATATATCCCATCAATTGTTTGGTGAGGAGACAGTTCAATCTAAATGAAACTAATGAAGCGCATGTACAGGACGCAATGTGCAAGTCATTGAAGCGATCAATATACAATTGTGCAAAGCGGTGTTGTCATAGCACAAAGTTACGGCTCCATGAAGACCGCCACCAATTTACTCCTACTGGATTCAGTTTTTGCAAGGTAAAACCCCTTCTGCAATCTCTTCTGCAATCAGCTCTTCAATTGATAAGGCTTCCATATATGTAATCATTCTACTTTGCTTTGTCCCAGTGATCCTGTGATCTGACCAATGATTCATGCTGGGTTCGGTCCCAGTCCTATGTTCCCTTTGAGCTATTTAGGAGTTTAGGGCCCTTGAATTTCCTGCCTGCATCACGTATCCTTGAATGCATTGACTGAAAATCTGTCTTGCCATTGCAGCCAAATTGAGTGTGATGGTGGGTTGATTAAATGGTAACATCAAGCTGTGAGTGGTGCTTTTTCTTCCTGGAACCTTTGAAGCCAACCAAGGCATCATCCAAGTTTTGGGTCTCCAAGATCAGCTCATGCCATCTGATTTTGACAAAGTCTGGACAATGTCACTGCAGAAAGCAATTATTGAGCAACAACCACCCAGGTCAAGATCTCAGTCTTTCTGCAGTACAAATCAGCTAAGAAAATTACTGCTACCAATTGTCCCACAATCTGATTATCTTGAGCAGTCAATTTTGAGTTCAAGATTAAGGGTTCTGCACATAAATGAGTGTGCGGCTCTTTTCCTTTCAACCAGTAGGGAATAGGGAATGACAGTGGAAACGACGTCTAGTAATGTGATCACTAGTGGACTTTGAACCTGATATCCTATACAAGCACAGTTTTACTGGCAATTTATACTAGTCAGGAGCAACCAAGTCCATAAAATCTGATGTGATTTGTATCACTATCATTTCATAATACTATTTTATTCAGCACTGGTCAGTGGCCAGTTCAACACTGGGCAGAACTTGGAAGGGAGAGAAAATTCTTATCAAATGTTGTAGTAACAGAGGATTTTGAATCAGCAATGGGTCCTTATTGCACAAGTACAAAAAGTATTGTCTGTTTCTCTTTTTTTCTGACTGCCCAATTGCCCGACCAAGACACACATCACCAGACACGACTCAATGCTGCCCATACACAAAATTTTGTGTCCTATTATACACACTTTGGGTTTGAAATGGACACTAGGAGGGAGCCATATTATGCCTCTCAGTGTTCTATTACACGGCCAAAGTTTGCATAACAGGACTCAGATTTTGTGTCTCGGAAAGATGGGTCAGGCCAAGGGCAGACAAGAAAAAAAAGAAGGACCCATTGCTGATTTGAAATCCTTCATACTGTAGTAGGACCTTGGCAGCTTGGACACTAATTATGGTATTTGAATAAATATTGAATATATTTTGTTAAAAACCACTTTGGCCAAGGAGCAAGATTTGATCTGAGAGACATGGGTTGAAGCTGCCCCCTGTACTATGGTCGTTAGTGGCCAGTTCAAAAGTTTGAAAAGTTTTGTTTCCAAGGGTGAACAAAGATTCTGTTAACAAGACAAAGTTCATAACATGAGATGCTTGGAATTGTGAGAGTTTGTCAGGATACAATTACAAATTGTGTTGCAGAGAAGTTCTTTCAACTTTTTCCTGGCTCTGCCTGATGCAATGTTTTTTGCATACAGTGGAAAAGAGTGGCCTGTTGGAGCCCTACGACCAAAGGTTTGATGAAACCAGGCAAACACCATCAAACAAAGCACCCAACAAAGGAGGAAAGGAAGGACAAAGAAAGAGGATCCAGGTCCGAGCCACAAGAGCAAAACCCAAACATGGTCACAAATGGGCAAAGGCATAAATTATGTTCCAAAGCCCCACTAGTTGCAAGAAGCATATCAAAACGGAAAGAGAAGGGTAATGTAAAATAGTAATAAGCTTAGAAGAGCTCACTTGCAATGACATGCCTCAAAATAAAAACAGCCTATGCTCTCTACAAAGTTAAAGACACTTATCTATCTATAGAAGGCACATAGAACTGCTAGAGGAGGGCCATCAATGTCCTTTGTTGATCACACCATGTTAACACATTGATGAAAAAAATTGTTTGCTTGTTGATGATGTAGGCAACCAAAAACCTATATGGCAAGGGGAAGAAAAACATCTACCAAGTGCCGATTGTGGTAAAATCCTTCTTTTGCATGAGCCACCATTGTCATAGCCACCTTGCAAAATGAAATAACACATGCAATCAAGTTTGCTTGGGTAGGCTTGGTAATGACCACGTCAGCCAAAGTGTGAATGTCTTCAACCAATAACATGATGTCAACCCGCCAACAAGAAGATTAAAGAAAAAGTGACAAAAGGATGTGAGTTTGGTCATGTAAAACATGAAACCCCACATCTCTAGCAGTGGAGGTGAAGGCATTTTTAACGACATTATGGAATGCAATTTGTTCCCCCCCATGGGAATAAAAAAAAGATGGGTCCTTGCTAAATTTAAAAGCTAGCCACAAATGCATTGGGTCAACCTTAAAGGATGGGGGAGGCCCAACCTAGTGCACAACATAGAAGAGAAAAAATTGGAAGCCAATTGAAAAGATGAAATGACTGGAACGCAAAAAGTTATGGACCTGCCCCTAAGCCAAAGCAAGACATCAAACGCGTGCAATGCAAATCCAAAGCCATGTTACAAACGATGTTAAAGAATTAATGGTGATGTAATATGTTGAAATATTATCTTGAAATAGATCATAATCCCCTTTCTACAAACTACAAAAAAGAAGAAACAAAAGTCATCACATCAAAGGGAAAAAAACTTTCATATCAATCTCAAATGGGCTTAGAAAGGGAGTGGGTCAAAACTACTTGAACCTATCGCCTTCAATAAAAGTAGGTGCAACAGATGCCTTAGTCCCCAAATAGGTCATTAATGCAATGAACTCTATGGAAATAAGGTTGATCCCCCACGAAAAATGGGGAGAAAAGCATGTTGGCACATTAAATGGGCTTGTGAGCACTGCAAAGAACCTTGACCCAAGATTTTCCCAAAAACTTGCATGAGAATTGCATCAAAGGAAAAACTAATGTTAAAGGATCAATGGGGGGGGAGAACAAAATAAAAAGGTTTCTAAACAAAACACCAAAACTAAATCCCAAAAGCTACTTAGACATCTTCTAACCTTAGAAACACATCTACATAACAAACATTTTTGTCCAACATGTCCTAAAAAAGAGAGCAAAAGAAGCAAATCCAAACAAAATACTCTTGATACCATCCAAAGGGCAACAAGAATTGACAAAAAGAGAAAAACCAAAAGGCATATTAGATAATGATTAAGCCAAACACTTGTGGGGTTAAACTTTAAACCTTATAAAAACTAATTAAAAGACAAAATGGTCAAAAGAAAAAGGAACAATAAAGGTCGAGCCAATGATGTGAATGTCGTCAACATAGAAAAGGAAAATACAAAAGGGGAAAATGCCCACATAATATTGTAATGCATGAAAATGGGCTTTTGTTAAAAAAGGCCTCATGGCAAATAGATCACCTTAGCATGTGCCTTCTAGAAATGGATGATAAACAAATCTTCCAAAAGGCAATGGTGGTTGAAATAAAGAGGAACCTATTAAGCATAAAAGGATTGAACAAAAAAAAAAGTTGATACAATTAGCCTCTTGCTGCACAAAGTTCATAGGAGATGGCTCTTCGAAAGATGGTGTTGAAAGTGTTTACAACATTTACCTACACACCACCTAATCAAAATGGACATTTAAAATAGTTCAAACACCATGAACCACCACCTCGCACCACCTTTCATTGCCACACTAAATAGATGAGATGACAAATGAATAAAAAAAACATCACAAAATTGCAAACATAAAACTTTGTTCACCAACTGATACATGACCTCGCCCACCATAATTAGTTAAATGCCTCTAGAAAGCTTGGCCAAAGCTAAGAACTTAAAAACACCTAGAGTCAAAGTAATGGACCTTGGGATACAACCTGCAATAACATGGGAATCCACCTAGAAAAGTTGGGTGAAATCATTGGTTGAGTCAATCAAATAGGTTTCAAAAATGTTCAAAAACCATACTTGAAGGACCACCAATTGAAAGATGTAGTGAACAAATGAAAGTTGATTTAGAGGAAGTGAAGGAAAATTCCAAATATAAATCAAACCATACTTGAAGGACCACCAATTGAAAGATGTAGTGAACAAATGAAAGTTGATTTAGAGGAAGTGAAGGAAAATTCCAAATATAAATCAAGTTGAAAATCCAACAAGGAATCGAAACAAAGGAAAAGACAAGTATGAAGGGTGAAATGTTTTCAAAGCATTAACAATCTTTGAAGAGGCTGGGGCCAAGGCAAGGGGGGGAAGCCCTAACAACACAAGCATATTCCCTAGCACATCCTAAGGCAAGACTCCATCCAAGCCAACATGGCGAGGGTGGGACCAACACCTAAATAATGCCTAAAAAAGGTTGTTTACTAAGGGGGTTTGAACTAAAGATAAAGTCGTCACAAGTGTTTGCACTTAGAAAACATGTTCCATTTGATAATCTTCCCAATTACTTGTTAAAAAATGTTGTAAGTGCGTCTTAGTCTCCCTATGACTAGTTACACCACCACAAGGGGGGAGGAAAAAACACCATTATGAGAACAACAAAAATATATGCCAAATGGCCACGTTAATGGGTCACAAACCAAATGGCCAAAAGGAAAATGAAAGGATAACTGTACCTCTCGCTCCAAAGTTGAAAGGATGTGCAATGAGGATGAAGATGACCCAAATGAAAAGCTCCAAAGGGGTCCAAAGCCAAAACCCAAGCCCAAGTTGAAGGCGAAGGAAGAGGGGCTATAAAACAATTGAAAGGACATTGTTCATTAGGCAAAGAAATAGCTTGAAATGCTTGGTAATGCTTTTAATGATGAACTATACCACATTGCAAAAACAAGGCTCCACAACCAACACACGAAACATCACATTAAATATAAGGCCCCATAAAAAAAAAACCCCCCAAAGCCAAGTCCTACACCTTGAGAAAGGAAGAAGACAAAATAAACCAAAGGCTATGATTCTACACTATCTAGGGGTCACATTCTAGCCTAGGGCTTAGGGAAAGGGCTTGCAAACTAGTCAAAGGCCTATTGAAAAATAGGAACACAAAAAAAGGCCAATTTAGTTGAATGCCCACTTCAACCTTGTGTGATAGCGTTTTAGGTAACCAAACCCCCTTCCTTCGCCATTTTAGCCCACCTCAAGCATGTGTGAACAATGCCAAGTGATTAAATCACATTTCCTTACACTTGGGCCATAGTTAGAAATCAAACCCACTAGCCATTTGTTCTAGGGTTTGGCACTCTTCATCATCACGTTGAAACTACATGTGAAACGTGACAATTGTTGTGGCTAAAAGGTCAAAGGTGATGGCATCCTTGTCCTTAGTTCCAATTGGCAATAGCCATATGCAACACAAGCTTGTTGCAACAAGTGCTGATGCCATTACTATTGTGAGTGTTGTGATCATTTCACGTACTCTTACTCCTTTTGGTTCAACTTTTGCAAATCTTTATGATTTCTTGGAAATGAAAATCATAAAAAAACCCTACTAGCTAGCACAAATGTAATAGCAAGAAGTTCAACAAACCCATCTCCAAGGCCAATTGCAACAAGGCCCATGACAATGGGCTAAGATCAAGTTGTTGAGATCCTCATTGAAATTGTTATACACAATTTCTGACAAAAAAATTATGTTACAAGCAAGAAAATCCAACTTTGCAAGATCCAAGTTTATGGTGACTAGAAAAATGTGTTGCACACAAAATCTAAGATTACAAGATTAGAGTTTGTGGTGACCAAAAGTTTTGATGCAAGCAAAATCTAAATTTGTGAAGATATGAGTTTCTAGTGACTATAAATAAATTTTGTTGCAAGCTCTTGTGCTTTTTTTTTGTTTGCTATTTACAAGAGCATGTACATGTGAATGAACCCCAACCACAATAATTGATCCATCATGCTTCGTTGTATCTTCAAATCATTTAAAAAATTTATGTCAAAGTTGTCTTTGTACGAATCATGTGTTGTAGAATCTATAACATTCATCTCCATGGTGATGGTCATGAACTTTTAATTTTTCAATCATTCGTATTGGGGCTTTGTTTATGATATTGCAAGTACTACATCAAATGTGAATGAAAGCAAATCAAAACTCAATGTACATCTCACTCAAAGATTGTGAAATGTTTGCCCTACAACAAAAATTTTGAGTCCAAGTTGTGACCTTGCACCTTACAAGTATGGACTATAAAAAGCAATTCAATTTATTACATTACCACAATATATTCAAAATATAAGGGACATCTTGAATACTTATATTTGATTGTCAAAACTCTAAAGTGTTCATATTGGAGTTGTCACACCAATTTTTTTTCCTCCTCTTATTTCCTTGTTTATCATTGTTTTTGGGATTGAGAGAGGCAAATTGTTTTGGAAAGGGCATCATCCATGATTGGCAATAAACTAAATGTCTTTGAAATGCTTTGAAGATCTTTTGCATTATGGATAGAAAGGGTTTTCACATCATAGACTTGTGTCACCTTGATTTGTTGGCTTGGGGGAATAGAATTTACAAATGCATTTTTTTGCATCAAATACTTCACTATTGTGTTTATCTATCATATCAAGCTAAGGATAGTCATTATGCATTGGGGTTTCCTCCATCACATGTTTGCACAATTATGTTTTGTTGCCATGTTGAGAGGTTCAAATACAAAGTGTGCACACTCTATGGGGAAGAGGCAATGTTTTTTATTTTCGTTCAACATTCAACTAAGTATGTACAAAATTCTAACACTTATGCACAATTAAATTAACATGATTTAGTTTCTCATAAAAAGGAAAATATAATTGAATTATTAGTTGCATTCACAATAGCCAAAATAGAAACAACACTACAACATGCACCATGTGAAAAAACCCTTGGGTTCAAATCAAAGACTAAATAATAAAATTGAATGTGGGTTGAAGGTTTACTGCACATAAATTTTGCACACCTCTAAAGCAAGAGGACAACCTTTCTCTATGGAAGTTTGAAATACGATGCTTTACTAGGTTTTTTTCAATTCAATTCTACATTTTGTTGAACAATTATTTACTACATATGGGATTTGTTTGACATGGGCTATGAATTGTAGTAAACCTATTCTAGCTCAATTGGCATATTTGATGTATATGTAATTTTTGTTTCAAGTTTGACAATCAATAGAGGTCGCAACACATGTAAAAGAATGTGTAACTTGTCATATGCTTACCATATTTGCACTGGGAAGGGGCTTGGCGACAATGGTTACATGCTTTAGATGACATGTTCTTCCTTTTATTCATTGCATCAAAGGCTTTTGTAATAGAAACATTTTTTGTCATTGCACATGTTGATATCTTTCACTATTTTAAAAGATTTTGTCCTTTTAATTTTTAAATCCATACTCCATGTACTAGGGACTATTTCATCTTTATGGATTAGGAAATGTTTATTTTTATCCATGGTGAATTTAAAGAGGTTCAAAATCACACACTTAGGGCTTGAGCTCTTGCACTAAAACCCTAAACCCTAGGTCATTTTGATCATTCAACATTGATGTCCATGTTTTCTTCAAATTTAAAAATAAAATAAAATATTGCAATGTTTGTAACCAAAATATATATTTGATTTCAAAGAAATATTTCAATAAGGCTTTATGACAAAGAAAGCTCAAACCACATTTTTCATTTCACCTTCTTGAAATATTTTTTAAAAATAATATATTTTTTTTTCTTACAAACAATGCAAAATTAAACAATGTTATTAAAATTTGAAAAAAACATGGACATCAATGTTGAATGATCAAAATTTGGTTTCATATGTGTTACCAAGTTTTATTACAACATAGGGGATCGTAATTTGATGCAATTTCATATTATTGAAATATTCATAAAATCCAATATATCTTTGGCAAAATAGTATGGTACATTTGCAGGATTGTTTAAATTTTGGGACCCCATAAGTAGTGCAATGTTTTAGGTGTGAGTTAATCAATGGCTTTTTGCATGATTTACATAATTGGAAAGCAACTAAACATATGCATAGAATTTCAATATTAGTTGCAAATGGTGGGTTATGGGGCAATTTCACAAGAATACATTGGATATCACAACATTTGCAATATCCTATACATTTATGGAATAAAATTAATGGCCAAATCATGGTAAATGTTGGGGAAAATACTCAAAACAAAATTTTAAATATTATGTATGGAAACAACCATTTTGAACCTACTTAATTATCTAATCATACAAAAATTGTTGTATTTACAATAGTAAAAACAATGTTTTGTGAAATTTGAAATTTCTAATAATACTGAACAAAGTTATATGAAAAAAAATGAAACTTGTATTGAACAATTTTTGTTTGGGGTAATGTTACATTAAATAAAAAGGTGAAAACACATTACAATGATCCCCTTTATGTAGTCACATTGTAGTGTTTTCTTGGGTGAATGTTTTTGAATCTAAACCACGGACCAACATTAAAAAGGAGTTTCACAATTTTTTGCATTATTATAAAGCATAACCCAAGCAATATATATATAATTTTTATGTATGTCTTAGTGGATTGGAATATATTTATGTGAAAATAATACCTATAATTGTGTGTCAAAAAATGTATATATACTTCCAAATTTTGAAATGATTTGTAACCTTTATGAAATTTGTAATAATTATTTCACATTCGATTCCACATACTTTGAATTATGTTTGTGAACCATGTGAAGTTTGATTGCTTTCATATCACAAATGGGGTTTTTTTAAGGCATTGACTATAAATATGTGATAAAATTGAAACTTTAATAAATAATCACCTTGAAATGGAAAGTGACAAGCATTGTGAGTTGGGTCAACACAACCATTTCAAACACTTATTTGGATGATTAATGAAACCAAATATCTAATGTAGTCTAAAATTTGAAACAATTTTTGTTATAAATTGTATGCCATAAATACACCCATGGTTCTTTGAATTTAAATGATCTCAAATAATATTAGATAACATTAACTTTGTGAAAATCATAATCCTAAGACTTGAATAGCAAAACTTAAACCCAAAATTAAATATATGCACCATGTTTTGGGAGGTTTATATATATTATAATACTAGACCAAAAAAATTGAAGAGGGTCATCATAATGTGCTTTCATCTAAAAAATAATTATAAATATTTTCTTAAATGTCCTAAAGGGAAAACATATGAAATTGCATCAACATTATTGCAAGAATTCTTGTACATGTTCAAAATAATAAATTAAATAATTTTTATCAAAAATAAATTCATTAAAAAAATAAAAATGCTATTAAATATCAAAAAGAAATTGAGAACATTGCAAATAATTTCTTCAATTACTATGAAAGGATATAATTTGTATTCCAAATCTATGAAGCATCAAGGTTAGATTTAGAAACTTTCTCCTCAATCATCAAATTAACCAAAGGATAAAAACACAATCAAAGGAGCCACCCAAGTGAGTGGACATTCTTTAAAATGACATTTTTGTATGTTTGAAAGATCACAAGTGAAACATAATAGTTTGGATTGTCATAACTTTTTTGGGAAAATTTTCCATTAATTGCAAAGTTTACATGCTCAAAGCTTGACACAAATAAAAAAATGTTTTTGCATGTTCAAAGTTTCAAACCTTGAGAATGAATAATCTTTGTTTTTTTCAAATGTTTTTTTTTCCCCCTTTTTTCAAACATTCCTTTTAAACATTAGAAAGGATTTTAACATTGATGATTAGAAGGGCAATTGGACTAAAACTAATGAAAATTATTTTTATAACCGATTCAAGTACATTTGGTTCAAAAGTGTTTTTGACCCTAAAAATTATGGATTTTGAAAATGTGCCTTTAACAAAAATTGTTCATGTTTATGTGATAGAGGGCATGAATGGATAATATACATGATATAAAATCAATTTGTAGTCAAAATGTATTTATATTTAAAATGCATTGTTAAAGGGAATACCCAAAATAATTTTTAAAAAGTTTATAAACTAACACAAAGACAACATGTGTCATGTGCAATCCTTAGAAAAGGACTTTTACTTTGGCACCCTTAACTCCTTTGACTATGTTTTCAGCCCAAATTGAATAATGAAATATTAATTTGTAATTTTTGTTAAATAAACATTAAATCAAATCAACCATTGAATCAAATATTATCATCATTAAAAAAACAAGATTGTACTTTAAATCTTTGAAACACAACTACTTAGATTTCCAAGAAACTTGTTCAAATGAGATTAGGTGAAAACATTGCTTTCAATGAATTTCTAAAACATTCATAATAAACAAAAAATAATATTCTTGCATTGCAATGCACATTGGAAAATATGTAAACTATTGTTGAAAAAAAAAACCAAATAATATATGAACAAATGTTTTTGATATTCATGCAAGAACTTTGTGGGAAGCAAACACATACATGCACAATTTATTTTAAATCCATATGCAATTACTACTTTCTACGGTTCTTACTTGACAAAAGTGAATAAAATTATCATTCAATAAATGTAATCAATATGAAATAAATGTAAATAGAACCTTGAACTAAAACATCAAACTATATAAAAAAATTAGTAAATGTGCTTTGAATTCATAACAAATGTATGTTCAATAAGCAATACATTTAACATTGTCTATGACATAAAATTATACAACAAGATTTTTCCAATTTATTAACACATGCAAAGAACATGAAAAAAAATTTGTGTTGCTACCACAAACACTCTTGCAATTTTTTTTTCTCAACTTCAATGGATATCTACTATAAATCATTAATTGACATATACATAAATCTTCATTATTTTTTACATGACATATGTCTATCAAAATTTGCAACTAATGATGATGTCAAAACATGTAAAAAATGTAACAATAGTAAATTTATTGATTGGGTTTCTCTCAACTTGCATAAAGATCTAGATAATCATTATAAATAATTATTGTTACTATTCAAACATTTTTGTTAATGTGAAACCTAACATAACAAACAACAAAGTCTTTTGGAAGGATGCCTACATGGTTTTTAAAAATCAAATTGAATATATTCACAAAAAAAATGTGTACAAGTTTAGTAACAATAATATATACAACAATGAATGGGAAAAACTTTTGTTAAATGAAATAATCATTCATACCCAAAAATTACATAGTAATGTGGTATCTATTATAAATAAACAAATTGAACTTTACAATCTATCATATAGAAACAATATCCAATCAAACAACAAAAAACAAGGAACAAATTATCCACACATGATACATCCAACAAAACTATTGCATATTTTTCTAATGGGTGGTGCAAGATAAAAACATGGTTAGGTGACTCACTTTTGACATTTTGAAGCTTTACATTTTACACTAGCTAAAATTATTACATTTATAATAATGATCAAACTATAAATATTATACTTACTCCCTATGCTTTTGATCAAAAGTATTCATAGACCACCCTCTAGATATCATTAGACATGTGATTGGTCCAAAAATTGATGTGAAAGTTTGAATATTTCATTGTGAATGATTAAAAAAATGGTGAAAATAATTTCATTTATTTATTTATTTTAATCCAAATTTCTTGTATTGGGAAAAGTTCGATGCATCTTAATTTGAAATTCTTCATTTGATGGCGACTTATTTTTCAATTTTTATTTTCACATTACCATCACATACATTTTGAATTCATTATTTTCATTTTATTTGCATGACAAATTTAATCTCATCATTTCAAAATCCCATTTTGAGTCCATTCCTTTCTTAGAATTCATTCATATATTTAAAATACAATTCACACTAAAGTATATTGCAACATGGATAATTTGAAATTTGATAATGTTAATTTTGAATATGATTTTACATTTTAAGTCCATCTACAATTTTTCATTTGTAGTCCCCTTAAATAAAAACCTAAACAAGCTAAAAACATTTACTAATGAAAAACATGACAATTTAATTAAAAAACTATGAGAAATTTCATTTAATAATTATAGGTAGAAGAAATTGGGTAAGAAATAACATGCTAACTTTCACTAATTACAAGTTGCACATAAGAAACAAGTTCATAATTGATTTATGGGTGGTTTTGACATAATTTTGATTGGAGATTTTTACCAAGCTCATTTTTCTTTGAGATTTATGGATTTTCAAACCTAAAACTAATGGGTTTAATATTCTTGGAACTTATTTATGGCCTACACATGTTAAATGTTTCAAATTACAATAGGTGATGTGACAAAATGATAATACGTTCATTAATGTTTTTTAAAAAGTTGAACATCAACACATAACATTGAAAGTATAAACTATTAGAACAAAATTTCTTTAAAAACACCTTAATAAAATAGTACTCTACCACAAATTAAAAAATAATACCACATAATACATAATTTTTTGATGCAATAATCGATGACACATTCAAATTTTTGGCACAAGACATTCATTCTAGCATGTACCCTTCTCATTTTAAATTATTTTCAATGTGCAAAGAAACATGTGGCTTGCACTATGAATTATTGTTGAAAAAAACTATGTTAATAAAATTATGTGTAGCATCCATGCAATTATGTCACATTTGATGGTCTTGAAAATGGTGCAAATGAAACCTTCCAAGACTACACAAATATTATTTTGACACCATTTGTACTAACTGATTTTGATAACCCTTGAATTGGATTCAACACTAAAGTAAAAATTTCACATATGTATGAAAAAATACACAAACTTAACACAAAATGCACACCAATAGAATGAAAAATGATTAAAATGTTTAAATACTTGTTCCTTAAAACTACATTCTAATTATGTCCTAACTAACCAAAACCTACTAGAATGTTACATTCTTTGTTTGAACCCAAAAAAAAAAGAAAGTCCCTGCAAAGAAACAAATTTAGAATGAATTATTCAAAATATTCAACATTTTATTCTTATGATTAACATAGCACAATGATACTTAATGACAAAACTACCTAAAATCATTTGTGATAATTAACCATGGTGCAAAATTGATTTATGCAACTTTCAATGAAAAGACATGTGAATCATTACACAAAATTTTGACTTATAAACCACCTAAAATGCAAATAGATTGTACTTTATTTCAATTTTTAAAAAATACAGAATAAATGTCTATAAATTGTTCAAGTGATAGTAATAGGAGATTTCAATGTTGACATGTTCATAAAAATAGTTGAATCAACATTGTGGATGTTGATGAAACTATATCATTTAAAACTTATGTTTTTCTAATCAACCATAGCTTGCAACACACAAATAGACCATATATGGATTATTGCATTAGCACGATAATCTCATTTTGAATCTACATAAGCTTATTGACATACCATAAGCTTGTATATTTTGCATTTAAATTACCTAACTTCATTATTAATTTGTTTTACCATTAATTAAAATAAACTCCCAACACAAAAGTAAAGGCCCACACGTTCCTAATGCATTGTTTAAATCATCATTTCTAGAGCTTTAATGCTCACATGTGCAAGAAATGATAATGCATGATGAAGGTCAAAACAAAAAATCCTCATTTGCAAACTAAAGTGATTTAATTCTTTTCACAATATAGTTCATCATGTAAGGTGTTTGCTCCTTTTGAAGGTGGTCAACTTTTCTAATGTTTCCAATGACATTGCCCAACTCTAATTTAAGAAAATTGATCTAGTCATAGAATACCTTGAAGGGTTTTTGAGTAATCAATTGAGCCATTGACTATTAATGTACCTATAGATGGATTGAACCCACAATTGGTTCAATTGGGTGTTTTTTAGAAAAATCAACTTGATACCCAATTGTGGGTTCAATAATTGGTTTAATTCTAGTAGAATTGAAAATCAGTTTTCCAATGAGGTTTGGAACAATTTGGGAGTCAAATAATCAATAGTAGTCATTAAATATGACATTCATTAAACCCATGATCAAATATAAAAATTCCACATAAGATCTTGAAAGTTCTATAACTTAGGTTACACATTATTCATGTAATTGTTTATGTGATCGAATTCATGGTGTCTAGATTAAATTCATCTACCATAATCCACATTTCATCTTTGATACATGGAAATTTATTCATCATACTCTTGTTATTTAATATAATGTGAAGTATAAATTTGTCTACCGAAAGATATTTTAAAGTTGGTCATAAGAAGGTAAGACCTAGTAGGTTGTTAGTAGGTAGGTAGAAAAACACAGCAACTGAACCAACCAGGCTCGTTAGCTAGGGATCTGGAACCCAATGGAAAAGTGTTTTGGGTCCATCCACCATCCATCATCCCTCATGGTGCACTGGTGGCTGTTGATTCACTACCACTCCTTGGCATCTTTTCTTGACAAAGGACCCTTTGCAGGCTGAGATTCATGTACACAATGATCTTGCCATAATATTTATGTAACCAAAACTTGAAAAGATCAGAACAAGTTGCACACTACTTTGGATGTCGTACACGGTACACAAGTTGCTTAGAGAGTTGCAACTTGCCATAGTATCTGTGTGACAAAAAACTTTAAAAGAGCATAACAACTTGCACACTACTTTTGGATGTCGTACACATTACACACCGCTAAAGAGTTGCCATATCAGTGTAACAAAAACTTAAAAAGATCCAAACATCTTCCCCACTACTTAGAATGTCGTGGCACACAATAGCACACAGTGCTAGAGAGTTGTCATATTGGGGTGACCAAAACACTTAAAAGATGAAAGGAACTTGCACACTACTTTGGATGTGGTACACACTACACACTGGCAGAGAGTTGCCATGCATGTGTGACAAAAACTTAAAAAGACCAATGCAACTTGCACACTACTTTGGATGTGGTACACAACACACACTGAGCACTAGAAGCTCACATACCGGTCCTGGGTGAACCTGTTCTGACCAATGCGTATCAAAGCTAGAAAGTACTGCGCATATATTCACATTTATTCAGACACCTGCCCTTTGTGTTTCCTCCAGTGTTCCATCCAGGCATGTAGCTCACATTAAGCATATGATCCAATTCTGAATCATTAAGTTCTTACCCGTGGCACTTCTTTTTAATTGAAGAAACAAGACAGGACGAGTCCAAAAGCTGTTCAAGGAGTCCATCTTTCTGGAGTACTTTTGGCCAACCGACTATCCCAGTCCATGTTTCTGGAATACTTCTGGCCAAACGAGCATTCCATTTTCACTATTTTAAATGATTCCTTTGTGTCTGTCTACCTTTTCCTGAGTATTCTTTTGTATAGGGGGAGGTGCTTTGCTGAGGGGAGGGAGTTTCATCATGCGAGGTGAGAAGACATCGACAAAGCCCAAGTCATGAGGTGACTCAGGAAAGAGAACTCCCATAGGAAAGTACCTCCCCACGCATTAAGGTTTTTGAGCAATGACTTCAATTTTATGTTTCAGTTATGTTTTAGGTGCCCACCCGTACCACCTTGCAAGAAAAAGTCCTCTGTCCTGAGATCTTATGGATTGTTTCATGCACTTCCTTCAGAGCTTGAATTATGCCATATAACGCTAAAGGAAATAATGAAGCCTTGGAGCTCGAAAAATCTTTATGGCCAAATGAGTGAGCAATCCACCTTCAATATTAAAATCACT
>Ga0209611_10000831_pt1 | contig 49103 bp, 56 predicted proteins | sample S1TSphgellanicum_3_FD_187693 | JGI IMG/M metagenome (GOLD analysis project Ga0209611, IMG submission 187693) | Host-associated microbial communities from peat moss isolated from Minnesota, USA - S1T2_Fc - Sphagnum magellanicum MG (SPAdes) (version 2) | ecosystem: Host-associated > Plants > Peat... | reverse complement strand
AGGTTGGAGGGGAGTTGGATATCTCACTCCAAGCATTGTTCACATACTTGTGTGTCTTATGTGCTTGTAATTGCGCAATCTCTCCTCTGATCCTATTGTTCTTCAATACTTCAATAAGGCTCATAATGAGCAATACATGGCACATGGACAACTGCCCCTTAGATTAAGGATGTCTCTTCTACGATCCTTCTTTTGTTGTCCCTAGGTGTGGACTCCCTAATGGCATTGTGCTGAATCTAGGTTTTGAAAAGCAAATATGAGAGAAGGTGGCTGCAAACAAGCTCAAGACTCAAGACCATTCCCCCATGCCTTTGTTTGTTTCTTTTACGGGTTATGTAATCTCCAAAGTTCAATTCATTAGTTTTCACCCCTCAGGTTCACCTAGGAAGGCATAGCCACATTCTGGTTATGTTACTATGCAATTGTTAATTCACAATGCAAAGCTCGTTTTTGGTTTGAATGCGAGATTCAACTTTTTTTTCATGAATTTAATAATAGACACAATTTCAATAGAGGCTACAAATAGCCAAAGCATAGTAAATTTTTAGCCTTCATTACTTACTCCCTTTTATAATAGTTGGCATTGTTATTTTTCATCTTGCTACATTGCATCAATATGGTTCTAATAATCCATTGGGTATCAATTCTTCTGTGGATAAAATAGCTTTTTATCCCTATTTTTACGTAAAAGATTTATTACGTTGGGTAACTTTTGCCTTTTTTTTTTTCTATTTTCGTTTTTTATGCACCTAATGTTTTGGGACATCTTGACAACTACATACCCACAAATCCCATGTCAACTCTAGCTCATATAGTGCAAGAATAGTATTATTTACTAGTTTATGCAATTTTTCGAAGTATATATAATAAATCAAAGGTGTAGCTGCCATAGGACTAATTTTTGTGTCATTATTTGCTTTACCATTTATTAACACATCATACGTACGTAGTTCAAGTTTTTGACCAATTCACCAAAAATTGTTTTGGTTGCTTTTGGCAAATTACTTACTTTTAGGCTAGATTAGATGTCAACTTGTGGAAGCACCATATTAACCTATTGGACAAATTGCTTCAGTTGGTTTTTTTTTTAAAAAATTTGCTATTACACCCATTCTTGGCAAATTAGAAGCTAGATTAATCCAAAATTCTAATGTTTGCAAGGACTTAAGTCCTTGCAAGCTTTCCCACATTTTGCAAACGGAAAACTTTGATAATAGTAAAAGGTAAAAAAAGGGGTTTATGCACTTGCTTGGTTTTATAGGTTTTACTTTCTAAAACGGGCACGAATCCTACTTTCGAGGTTTTATGGCTCAGTTGAAAGCTATGAAACAAGTATGTGGTAGCTTAAAATTAGAATTGGTGCAATATCGTGAAGTAACTGCTTTTATTCAATTTGGTTTAGACCTTGATGTTACTACTCAATATTTATTAAATTGTGGGGCCATGTTAATAGAGGTTCTCAAACAACCACAATATAGCCCAATTCCTATTGAAAATTTCAAGGTTGTTTACTCTGTAAAGGTCAGAACGGTGCACATGTGGTGGAAATGGTCTACACCCGGCACCCTTAGGTCGTCATGGCAATAGAAGCGAAAAAGAAAAAGAAAATAAAATTCCTCTAGTGAGTTTGCAAATATCATACACTATGCTTACAATAAATAAAATTGAATTATATTCAATACAATTAGACAAGTTGCATAAAATAACATAATAATTCCAGAAATATACATTTTGGATAATTTTACAAAAGACCCAAATCCCACAATAATTGATGAATTCCATTACTCATATGATAACACAACGCCAATAAAGTAAAATTGACTACGCTTAAAATGAACCAATGAAAATAAAAAGTAAAAATAAAACATATTGATAAAAATAATAAAAAATAAGGTTAAGATCGCCTATTTTCACCAAAAAAAAAAAACCATAGTAGATAGAGTCAAGCTTTGGTAGAAAGTGATCATTTACTCCTACCTACTAAGTGCTCTTTGAACTGTACAAGATAGTCCCCCATCATACGGCTCATTAACTTTCCTTTCTGTTTCAATTTGCCCCATATGGTAGCAAACGTGCTTTAAAGATTTCAACTTGTTAGATGCCCTTTCTACCCACTGATGTCTTAGTTAGATTATTTGTGGCACTAGATGTATCATCATATATAATGTATTGACACCAATATAATGTGAATCTTGAGGCATAACAAAAAATCTATTTGTTAGGTTGTTTTATTTTATCGGGTTTTAGAAGGTAAAACCTGCTGAACAAGGCAAGTGCATAGACCCCTTTCTTTACCTTTTACTATTATCAAAGTTTTCCATTTGCACAGTCCTTTAGGATTGGGTAGGTACTATAGGTCTTCTAATTTCCGACTTAGACCATAATGTATAGTCAGATTTCGCCGATATTACTTGTGAGCTATAACACTTGAGATGTTGTTTAGTTCTTTGTTCTCCAAAAGGTGGCTAATATGCTTTCATCCATAAAAAAAATATCTATTTTTTAATTTGTCCTTATTGTTTTTAACCGCCAGTAGGCTGAAAGCATAACAATGTTCATTCGTGCAATTCCTCGCGTGCTTTTTTGCACTAGTTTATTATAAGGCAAGTTGACCCGAAAAGAACTTCAATTTTTTAATAAAACTCCATCATCTCATGCTACATAAAGAATATATATATATAGCAAGCGCCAACAAGCTTGCACAAGCTTGTAGAGGATTTTTGGGCAAGCTAATAAAGTAACCAATGAATGTCCCTCACCGCTACTTTTATGACATGCATTGTTTTCCTTGCTATCAGGTAAGCCTTGAGCCCTTCAAGCACTAGTGCCTTTATTGTAATCACAAGTTACCTAACGGCCGCCCCTAAAAAAGCCCCAAATTTTTTATGGAAAATGGAAAAAGAAGAAGTAAGCTGTGGCTTATAAATGGTAAGATGAGGTGATAAGTGTCGATTTATTTTCATGTATTTAGTTAACTTTGATTTTGATTCAAGGTGACAAGATTTGAACCTATGGCCCTCTATACCCAAAATAGTTACGCTATACCTTGGCTTATGTTCCCCAATAAATATTCCATGAATGCTTAGGATGTTATCATTAATGGACATGAAAAAAAACTAAGGCTAAGAAAAAAAAATCTCTTTTCTGCCACTTGGTCAGTAGAAAAAATCCACTATCGTCTTGCTCACTTTCTTCTTCGGTTAAAATGGGAAAAAATTCTTTTTTTATTGGATGTTCATGAGTGCTTCAGCTCTCCAGGATAAAAATTCAAATGGAATCTGTTTCACATGACACTCTGCTTGAAACTTGTATCAATTCTGATTTTGTACCTGATAATTTGTCATGCTGGTTGAATGTCAAGGACTTCAAGAAACATAAAATTCCATAGTGAGTATTCTGACATCAGTCAATCATGAGTATGAATACAACTCATCAAGTGTAACAAATTGTCCAGAGCAGAAATCTCCAAACTATGAAGGACAAAGCTTAAAATATGCACTATCTGATAGGTCATGGCCTTGTCATTAGCCTTGGCCGAAAATGGTAAGGAATAGAGGTAGGCATAGAAATTCTTGGCAGCTAATGAGGTGAGCCAGCGAACACCCAATTCATTGTCAATTGCAGTGCAGAGCAGTGGGCCCAAGTTTTTTTAAATAGCATATCCTGTTGTGCACTTTGTCTTCTGATAGCATTGAACTCAGTGCTCCATTTTACTAATTGAACCTTGTTTGTGTCAAAAATTGTCAATCAGTTGTGGCTCCTAATTCTTGCACCCCTTGAACCCCCTGAACCCTAAATCAAGAGAACTGGTTATCTCATTCACTGTGAGCACAATTGGGCATTACATGGCATAGTCAATAAAATATTTTGACACCTTGACAAGGCATTTTAAGTTCTCATCTTGCAAATGTGCTCACACGATTCTGCATTTTCATTTCCACTCTACTCAATTCTCAAGTCCCATAAGTTATCACACATCATATGAACCAAATCACAAGATTGCAACTTACAATCAGATTTTCACAAGCATCATTCATGGCAGCATATCTATTGATGTGCCTCTCTTCCTTGGCTTCCCAGCAAAGAATAGATTTTGGCACGGAAAAATCAAGTTTCAACTCCCAAGAGCTAGCAAGCTATGAAACCCACCAATGAAAACAAAGTGCACAAATAGAACAATTGTAGCAAAAGACAACAAACAAATTGCCATCAAAACAGTACCCAAATAAGGCCCTGGCTGCTGCTGCATACCAAAACCAGACAAAAATAAAGTTCAATAGCAGATTTCTTCAAGTCCAAAATTTGGAATCCTGAAAATTCCCCCCAAACAGAGAGCTAATGCATTAATAGAATTCTCAAAGTACAACCGTTCGATGGCCCCAGATGTGTTAGGGCAGAAATGTCAAAGTGACTACCAAAAGTTAATGTTAAGACAAATAGAACAGAAAAGTTAGCCACTACCAGTGACAATCAACTATTTTTTCTCTCTTATGTTCCCATATGGTTTTCCAATAGTTCATCATTATTTATGTCACTATCAAATTTAAGTTAAATTAATATAAATATCATAGACATGAAAAAGACACATGTTAATTTGCCTTTTCATATCCATGTTGGTGGGTACGGAAAAGGAGTGAGGTAGTTATTAAGAAAAAGTGAAGTAGTTAGGCTTGGAAATGAGGTAAGTATGAGTTGTCTCTGGAATTACCCAGGGATGACCATACCAAAGATTATGCAACATCTCCTATATACCTGTTCCTTGAAATCTTGTCACAGAAATTTTGACAGCCTGGCCTATTCGGGATCACTGATCTAATTTTCAAAAAAATGAGATTGGTGGACATACAAATGCAGAGTCAAGCATACCTTCCAAGTTGCACAAATGTGTTAGTGTCACTTGAGGACCACCAAGGAAATAAACTAGAATAGCTTTACAAAAGGAAGCATTCAAGCTGCAAGTTGGCACCACTGCCCCCCACACATTGGGCATCCGAAAGCCCACCGTCCAGACCATATCTCCTTAACTGTCTGGCTTGGTGCTCCAACATTACTGGCCATGGACAGAGATGCCGTTTGCCTCCCACATCGCAAACACTGTCAACAGAGATGACCAAATATGGAACATATCTTTGTAAGTATTGAGAACTTCTCCATAGGTATGAAATAAGTCAACCAGAACAGAATTGAGAAATGGCCAAGCATTCAACACCACAGAACATCTTTCAAAATCTATGAAATTGATTCCCTGCAAGAAGGCTCCACAATGTCCATCTGCAGGGAATTGAATTCAAAGTCTAGAGGCCTTTCCCCTATGGCATTGCATTTGTTGTTCTCCCATTGCATTCACAGAAGAGAGTATGCGGCAGGTGGGTGCAAAGCACATACAAGTTAAAGGTAAAGAGAAAACCTTGTGCCAAATGCCATGCCCAGCTGGTTTCCAGACTGAGGAGATCACATCACGGCGTGATCCAAGTAGTGTAGAAAAACTGCTCAGACCTACTGCTGTGCGTAACCCAAATCCAGCATCATGCTCCACTCGTCTCCGTTTCCTTGGCCACAGTTCAATAGGATTAGGGTCCAGATTTTCCACCTCCACCTCTGCCTCCAGCATGCCTGACCATGGGCCCCCTGACAATGTTCGTCGATTCCATTCTTCTGAAGGGGGGTGCAGCTCCAGCTCACGCATCAGCAAGCCAGGTGCATCAGCCCCTCTTGGCCGTGGCAGTTTCTTTCAACCACAACCACATTCTATCAGTTACAAGTTCCACCTGGTTCACAAGAACATCTGGTTCCAACTTCACACCTATTTCATCAGAGATCCTTCTGTCTGTCAGCCAAAGTCCTAAAAGGCACATTATCATCATAATTGTTGCTGATAGGATCTACTTCAAATGCCAACACAAACTCTTATAAGAATCCATGTTTTGAACATGAGCTGTTTTCTCATGTTGGCTCAGGCCTCTTAAGTTTCAAACAATCTGAACAGAAATTTCTTAAACACTTCAGAATCAGTTGCAGGTTTAGTTACAAACTTGCATGTGAGGTCCAAGTGAAGCCTCCACAACTTCAGGAGCCACACTGAACTGGCCATCAATGAAGTGCAGTTGTGGAATGGGAGTAGTGTTTCCCACTTGTGACTTGGGGAGGGGATGTGCCAGCTGTGCTGTCCTCTTGCATAAGTCCACCAAAACCAGAAACAAATGCTTCACCTGGAAAACCTCCAGTGTCAAGCATTATCACTGTCTGGTCAATTTTACCACTCCTTTGTGACCAAATGGCTGACTTCTAAAGGTGAAAGCATGGGATCAATGGCTGCACTGGATGTTTATCTAAATAGCTTATTCATCGATCTCACAGGATCCTGAGATGCTACAAAATGAAAACTACAAAAGAGTAGAGTGAACAAAACAGGGCAACAAGGTGGACAGTTACAAGTCTATGCTTCTGACCTCCTCTGAGGAGTAGCCTTGACCACAATTTCCATAACCCACCCGAGCAGATCGAGTGTTAGCCACCTCTTCAGATCCTTTGGTGATGGTGCCTGTGCTGTGGTTCAGAATTTGGCCCCCATCCTCCACTTTGACGACAGTGGTTGCAGAGCCTTGGACTCCAGTCATGACCTCCTCTTTCAATGGCCCTACCTTAGTGATTGGTTCACTAGTCCGCCCAGGCACACCTCCTACAAATCGCAGAAGCTGACGTTTACGAAAAATTAGACAGAAGAGGAGTAACTGGCACAACCTGTGAAGGAAGTGGCAGTCGCCAATAAGGCGCACAGCAGGAGTCCCTGGGAAAGTTGCTGTACTAACATTCAATGGAAGGGGCACAACTGGCCCTACCAAATTGGTGCTTGAGATGGCAGCAGATGCAGGAACATCAGCACTAGGGCTTGTGGCAGTGATTTTGGCAATGGCTCCCTGTACCCATGCTTGCAATTGTGCTGTTCCACCATTGCTTGTTGTCCCTGTCTGCACACCTGGCTTTCCAGACATTCCATCACTTTCTGAACCCTAATATTAGAGACCCTGCCCCTTTCCTATCACCACATTGAAGATGACATGTGCCAATCGACAAGTCTGGACCATATGGAAACAGAAGTAACATCCAATTATCAGAAAAAATAAGTATCAAGACTATTCTTCACTCCTTTCAAGAAATCTTAGATCTCATAGAGATGAAAAGGCACCAGCCCCTTGAGCATACAATTATATCCTAAGGTGATTGTTTAACTGAGCAGAGCTTTAAGCAACTCTGCAGAAGCTGAAAACCTTGCAGGCCTGACAACTTCATAACTCAGGAGGGCCCATTACCACAGCAGGGCAAATTGTGATCCTTGTTCATTTTCACCTTTCAGCACACATTAGGCCACACAGATAGTCCTGCAAATGATTGCTTTCTCTGGTACTATCCAAAATCCAGTGAGACAAGACTTACCAGCTGTAGTGGGGACTGGCGGGATGGTGGCAGTGCTGGGAGCAGTAGAGGGTCGCAAGGGAGTAGTTGAAGCAGCATTACTGGCAGCTGCATGTGCTGTTGCCAGTGTACGACAAAAGCTGGCATACCGGCGCAATCGTGTCAAAAAATGAGATGCCAAGTCCAATATTGCATCCACATATGCCTGTAGTCTCCACATATTTTATAAATGAAGATCATTAATCGGCTGTGCACAGCAAAACAACTCCATAAAACCTATGAAGTGGATATCAACCTATATCCTGCACCTACTGGGACAGCAGAAACCACAGAACAATTTGCTGCAATGCAGGATATGAAAGGTTTAAAATCAAGACACCTGCCTACCTCGTTGTACTTAAAGAGTTGCTGCCTTCTGGAACACATTAGTCTTGCCCAAAACTATATCCCTCTGCAGACATTTGTGAAAAGAATTTAACAGGATCAAAAGCAATGTCTAGTGGACGAGTACCTGAACTGTTGGGACCAGTGCAGGATCCACTGCCATGGCATCAACACCAAGCCCTGTTAGTCTTTCATTGGAGGCTTGCCATGGCTCTGGAATGAGTGTGGAAGGGTTTACTAGTGCTGCCTCTATTCCATGCCCCAACATATCCAACATCAACCGCCCTTGCATGTCCAACACCAACACCCGGACATCAGCTGCTTCCACACCCTCCAGTATCCGACACTTTATTCGGTCCATTGCCTGCCAGACCCCACCCAACCACCCTCTACTAACTCATCATTGGAAATAAGCATGGAAATCCATGAACAGAAGGATGTGTGTAGCTATTGTGAACTGGTTTTTCTAGATCTCAGCCTGCAGAGGCATATCAGGAGGATTTTGAACCTTTTTGGAACCTGAAGAACCACTGGAGAGCAAGTAACCTTCTACCAGCATTGTCTGATTGATTGTGCCTCTCAGCACATGATAGTGAGAGCTATTAACACATAGAATGAGATTCTCAAGCTAGAGAACTCCCTCAACAGATCCTGGAGGATATACTATGAGATTGCTCCAGCAGTCTGGTCTGGGCAGATTAAGAATTTACAGTTGCTGACTTCAAGGGTTCAAGGACTTTGAGCTGATTCATATATTTTTGGGGCATTCACGCCCTGGGTTCACCTGCAATGGGACATTCTACCTCACAAGGAACAGCAGCACCCACAGTATCTACTCTTTTCAATTATTGCTCGTGAGAACTTGAGACCTCTGTCCACATCAGTAGCTGAAACTTGTAAAGGAAGGTTGAAAGGAGAAGCAGCATACAGGGCCATAGTACTGACGATGCACAGAGTTAAGGCTGTGAAAGTCAGCGTCAAGCATTGCCATCACTCTGCCATGTGTCACTGCCTCCAAATACCATCACCAAAGAGTTTAGAAATGACAATTGAGAAACTAGACCGCAATGGTAAGAGGAGAAAATTGAGGACTACCCAAATGAGTGACCAACCCAACTAGGCCAGGCCTTTAGCATGTTCAAGGCTCAGCCTTCTAACATTCTGTACAATACACCAAAACTGCAACATCTACCAAACCTACTGAAATGACAAGATGCCCATTCATAGGATGCTACCAATGACGACAAACTTTAGAAACCCTGCCCCGCAATTGAGCAGTACCGTACTGGTAGACCAGAAATGTACCAGTGCCATCGTCAGCAGCACATTGTGTGCATGCAACAGCATCCCACCAATCCACCTCACTCACCAAACTCCACCAAAACCTGTTGCAACCCTCAAAAATGCTAAGTTCCAGCTGAAACAACTCAAACCTACCTTCCAATCAGTGAACAAAATCAAAACTGGCTTTGCTAAAGCTGCTGAAATCTAGTCACATGCTGCAACTCAGTTTGCAGGATCTAGGTTCTACAAAGGGTTGGTCTCATCCTGTTGGAAATTATTCAAGCCCAATTACAAGGGTTAAGGAGAGACTATAATCAGAAAACTCTGTGTGCTGCAGCTTTGTGGCCATAGCCCCTATGCCTAGCTTGGACAGAGCAAGAGGAGTTTGAGGAAGAGCAATCAGAGTTGGGGAAGGAACAGTGGTCACCACTGCCATGCAGGCAACTATAGTGCTGGGGAATATCTTTGAGAAAGAACTATACAAAAAACAAGCAAAGAAGAGGCACAATGAAACTTGCAAAGAAAATACACATATGCAGGTTTTGAGCACATGAAAAAGAAGATAATATACCTGTCAGCTAAATGACGATCCCATGTTAAGGGGGCAGATGCAGTGACTGGTGGAATCCTCACAATGCGGAGCACACATGTATCAGATTTGTGATCATGCCACACAGAGGCAAGACAGCAGCTTGTGGGTGAGAAGGCTGGAGCCGCTAAATGTGATGACATCACCTGGACTGAGAAGACATCAATAGGTGTCAAGGCCACCCCTGAGAATACATGAACTTCACCACCAAAAATTGCTATTGCAACTTCTCCCCCATGAGCAGAAAAACTGGCCTTGCCTATTGCCCTATGATTCATGGGGCGCTCCCTTTTCTTCTTCTGTTGCTGATTCATAGGCTGGCTGTTTGATAGAACCCCCTTGTTTATGGTGTTGTTCACCACTGCAGTCCATGTTGTCATCATGGCCGGTGGACTCCCTGCACTGTCCAATAGTGCATGTATCACTACCGGTTTTTGTACACTCTCCCACCTTTGTATTCTCCAACCAGTCGCTGAAGGACCAGCATCTGGATCCTCTGGGGATATGTAGTACCCTGCCTGCAAATTGCACCTTAGAATAGGAGAACACATCTAAATGATTGCAGAGAACTCCACAAAAACACTTTGAAGGTAAACATTATGTCAATTCTGGCCTAGTCAAAACAAACACAAGAAATCAGACTGAAGCTCTTGCAAACTTGGTACTGGAAGTTTGGATCTGTTTGGGTCATTCCATATTAGAATTTTGGATAGAGACTTGCCATTACCTGTCTCTTAGCTTGAAAGGTGTTTTAATAACAAATAAAGATTGCTGTCAGCTCTGTCTAAATTTCTTACAGCACAAAAATCTTCGTACCAATGCAGACAAAAATTGCACAAAGGAACTTATGAGGCTCACCTTCAACAATTACTGTGATGAGAGCATTCCCTCCACTGGAGGGATCAAAGGCAACCACACTAACCCCAGAACCCCATCCACTTGATGCAGATGCTTCTGGATTAATGTAAGCTGAAAAGTTGGAAACAACTGAGCACTGTAGTAGTGGGCCCATATAATCCCCACCCTCCACCCTAATTTCTCCAGAGGCCTGTTCTTGCCATGACAATAAATAGGCTGCAAGAGGTGCAATCCCTAGCCACGAAGGTGGTGTGGCCAATAATGGCAACTGCATTCCCACTGTGGGCTTCATGGCCAACTGTTGTGTGCTTCCTGAACTATTCAAGCCCCAAGGAGTCACCTCCCATATGACAACTGTTGATGGATTCCCAACAGGGGCCCCTGCAACAAGCAGTGCCCCAGCCTCACTGACAGTAATGTCACCACTAAAAAGCCCACTTGGTCCAGCACCCAAAACTCCTTTCTTTGTGGCAAGCCACTTTGGAGTGGTCCCAGGCCACCGCCGCCAATGTAGCTGAACTGTGCCTGACCAGAATACACTGCACACACACAAGAAACTGGGCCACCGTGCTGCCATAGCAAAGGTGACACCATAAACCACCCCACCATTGTTAGACTTTGCTAATCCTGGAGAAAATGGGAAAGGAAAGGGAGAATGGCAAGTCTATACTTCCTTGGTGATTACAAGAGATTGAAACAAATTATACCATTAGCCCTGGGCTGGTGATGCAAAAATCTCTCTTCAAATGAGGTTTTTGAGCTTGATGCTGCTGCTGTCCACCGATACTGCACCACACAAATACAGAGTCAAGGACACAAATGTGAGATCCAAATTGAGCATGTGTTCGTCAAGTAATTAGTGCACCTCAGGATTTGCTCATCCAATACATGGGAATGGTAGTGAGAGCATACCGGGGACATTACAGGCACCCACTTGGTTATGATAGATTGCTCTTGCCGCCATTCATGCTCACAGCTCCAGCGATTACTACTGCTCCCAATACTTGACACACCCTGCACTCCCCTCACTTTGTAAGCAAATTTCCTTTTGTTGTTTTTTTAGTTTCACAGTGAAAATGTTTATAAGGGGTCCTCTTGCCAAACACTACTGGAGTGCAGTGACAGCAGAAAGGAATTGATAAACATGACTTACTTGAGTAGGCTGTGTCCATATTGTGACCCTGCCACCTGAATTACCAATTAATAGGGCTCGTGGACACAAATTTGGTGACCACTCCAGAAACTGGATAGTGTCACCTGGTGTATCTGCACAAGCAAAAGTGAACTGCAGTTCTCGCAGTTGACACAGATTGGGTTGTTGTAGGCCAATGATATTACACTTTGCCATTGCAGGCCAAGGGTTCTTCTCACAAAGAAGCTGAATATTCACAAGAAGCACCAGCCAACAGTTCTATGACATACTACATTGAAAAGTAGCTAAAACAAAGGAAAAATGTTGGCAGTTGAACAAGCCACCAGCCAAAGAACAGGCAGATTACTTGTACAATGATGCAAATCAGTGAAGATAGATACCTGCAGGTACATTTAAAATTGAGTGTTCGGTAGGGCGCTCGGGGTCAACCACATGCACAGGTATCCAAAATGCAGATTCTGGACCAGACCTGATTCCCTCCCCCATTTTCCGACCCTAAATGAGGTGACAGAAATCCAGGCACTTACACTTAACTTACTCCTCATCTCCCTTCTGCACTCCCCTTCTGAGTAGACATTGCCTTCAGAATTGAGAAATGAAAAAGTTGGTCAAGAATGTGTCTAGATGTGTCATAAACTTCCTTATGGTGAAACATAAGCACCAACCCAATTTCACTGCATCCTTGACCTGCAGCTACTGGAACTACACAAAAGAGTGAGTACCATTTATATACCAGAAGCTTGTCCTCTAGTTCTACAGTCCCTAGTAACAAAACAATCAGATACATAGTGAATGTGCATATGCCTACTAGGGCTGCAGATTGTCCCTCTCCTGAAATCTGGAGAAGAAGGAAACCAGGCTATACATCAGGAAGCCAAAAAGGTTACAACTGGAAAATCACTGACCCTTGATCACTTGCACAAGTCTCCACAGCACAACAAATCAGATTTGTTTTTGCACACCATGCTACTGCACTGCAGACAAGGTCAAACACCAAAGAGCCATTATAACCCAAACACCATTAGTTCCAAAACAGAGACCTGATAAGCTAAACAAAACTTAAAAGGCTGACAAAAGCATAAGTTTCAACCCTGCACATTCACAGCTGATTAGTCTGCCCACAACAGTATGTATTTCACTCACAAAACTGAAATGTCTGCCAAACATACAAACCTTGATTTCCAATAACAGGTAAGGAGAAAGAAGGAAAGAATGGAAAAGGAAGTCAGTTATTCCATGCCTGGAGACAGGGAAGTCACATTGTCGGTAACACAACAACCAGGGAGACTGGCAACATCTCCAACGAGGAAATATATCTACACTCTCTGGTCCAGGATATCATTCGGATGAGTCCATAGCTATATGATTACCAATGTGGACATGGAAAATTATGGTGTTGGATGTATTTCAACATACAGCAGCAGGCAAGGACCATACCAGGTTAAGGACCATAACCCTAAGACAGAGAGTTTGCATGAACTCCCCTCTTAAGGATAGCAAGAAGCTGTAGCAATGCAAGAAAACAAAACTTGTACCTCTTGAACGGTGTTGGATGCATTTTGATATATTGCAGCATGCAAGGACCATACTGATTTTCATAACCCTAAGACATAGGGTTTGCTCGAATTCCCTCTTAATGATGGCAAGACAAGAGGCTGTAGCAATAAGAGAAAACAACACTTGTACCTTTCCAACACGGAACGAAGTTGAGCCGGGACAGACAGAAACAGAATAACAAAGAAGAGGATAAAAGTCCAAAACCCCACTTGTCCGAGGAAAGAAAAAAGGAACCTGAAACTTTTGCAGAGCTCCGGGAAGCTCATTTTGTGGATACGGACAAAGGATGAAGGATGGAGTGTCACTTGGAGAATAGTATTGTCCAGCTCCTCCTCCAGCTCCTCCTCCTCCTGTTGCTGGTGACCATACTCCTGCTGCTTACGTGTCCCTCCTTCTACCACCGCCATAGCTCTCGATGGAGTAGTACTCTCCCCGCCCCCTTCCGCAGCCGGATTCATGTCTCCTCTCTCTCCTTTTCTACACTTCCGCGACCAAGTTCTTCGTTCTTGATGCCATACCCAAGCTTCTGATCGCGCAAGTCAACACACAAAACTGTCCATCTGATTCTCGCTCGCACGCCGTTTTCTCATGAAACTCCAGTCCAGATTTCGCAAACCCTCCTGTCGACGCTGCGATCGCATGGCACTTTCTCGTGGAACTCCGGTCCAAATTTCGCAGACCCGGCTCCCGTTGACGCTTTCGCTCGCATGCCACTTTCTCGTGGAACTCCGGTCCAGATTTCGCAAACCCTGTTTTGCTGCCAGCGAGAGCGCCTGGTGTCAACCAGTCTTTTTTTTCTCTCAAATTTGTGGGGTAGGTGCGTTGGCGAGTCTAGCGTTTTTCTCTTGTGGCGAATTTGTTTTTCAAAAATTTAATATTATTTCGAATACTTCTTTTTTTAAATCTAAATATTCGCCACGTTTCTACACATTCTCCAAGCAAGTAGCCATGATTTTTAAAAATAATAATAAATTTCTGCTTTCATAGCTGGTCTATAGCCATACATGGCTAAATCTCTTCGGGTGGGGGCAATAGGGATTTTTTTCTGCTTTTCAAAAGGGGGGGGGTTTTTTTTTTTTTTGTTTGGGGAGTGGTATGGGGATGGGGGAGGGAGCCAAGGCTCTGCTAAATAACTTGGGCTCTGCATTGCTACGCACTACTATGACCATAAAGTCTACTCGCATTTGGAATTGTGATTATGCTATTTCTATGTGTAGAATGTAAGACTTCAACCATATACAAGCATAAGCATAACATTGTTTTGGACTGTATATATCTTATGGTCAATTTCATGTTACTTATTTTTAAACCAAATCATTATTTTGAGATCAAATATATTGATTATATGTATATTGAATTGAATTTCAATTTGCTTCAATTATGTAATTTATTACAAGATTTCAAGAATGTATTGCAGGAAATGTTTAAGAACACAATAACTTTTAAAATTTGATTGAACAACAAAAAACTTGGAAAACATAATAGTTGTAAGTTAAGTTTATATTATGAGCAAGTCTTGTGAGTCAATATTACTCATTATTTTCCATGCTAGCAATGTTCATCAAGAGGGAGTATGATGGATTCAATTCCATGTTTAAAAGGAACAATCTATGCATCAAGCTACTAAATAATTTTACAATATAAAAAAAAAATCATGTAAAAAAAATCAAGGACAAGAACCCATCGATCAAAAGTACAAGGTGAAGGAGAGCACAAGTAGACACAAGCCAAAGAAAAAACAAAAGCAAACAATCAACAAAAATAAAGTAAAAGCCCTAAGCAAACAGGACCTATGGCAACAAAATGACGATCAATGATAACAAAAAAGACCTAAGATGAAAGAGTTATCAGCTACCACAAATCAGCTGGTGATGGAGGTGCACTAACTATGATCTGCAAAAGAGTTGAGGAACCTCGACCAAGTGCAACAACCCGTTAAAGAATCGTTGTGGTTTACACATGTTGCAAGGCTATGGACACGTGTTGTCAATAACAAGAAACAAACATTAAAGGGATTAAAGAAGACTATTAATGACGTGCAATAATGGTTTGTGCACAAGTGGTCAAAAATGAATCATAACAAAAATGAAAACACCCATATGTTTCAATAACAAGGGGAATGAAGTCATCACCCGATATTCGTTTGGTGTATGATGTGTCTTATCCTGAATAGCCATCGTGGTGGCATGTGTTGTCATCGTTGATGTTCGTTACACCATATCTATGCAAGTCGAGTCAACAATGACAATGCCATCAAAGTTCGAAATCTATCTATGGTGATAAAGATATCCACCAGTCATAGGGTGTGGCGAAAGAAAAGGTGGGAAATTTCTCTTTGAACATGTGTTCTACTCTCCAAAACAATAAATGTGATAATATTTCGAAGTGCATCATGGGTTGTTGTATGCTCATTCCCAAAGGGGCATTGAAGTAAATGAATACTTAGATCGTCATTGGTATGACCACATTAACACCGTGACAGATGAGCAATCATAGGATGTGGCAAGACAAGAAGGGTACATAGTGTTATAAAAAGAAGTGGGCTAAGGATAGACAAAATGCAAGTGTGGTAAAACAAATTAATAACCAAACGCCCACCCTTAGACCCACACATGAGTGAAGACATGCTCACATGTTGTTTGAAGGAAAATTTACTAAAAGCAAAACAAACTCCTATTTGTTATAAATAATCTACCAAATAAGCCTATAATTGGGGATAAGACTGAACTATTAAGCTTTCAAAGGGTGGGACTTAAAAATGGACAACCTAAGGTAACATGGCCCATGGTATCTCATAATGCCATCTAGAATGGGAAAGTGTCAATCTCAACATGTGCTATTGCATCCAAAAGAATAAGGTGATCATCTTGCTAGAAATGAATGACAATTGCAAGAGTGATCAATGCCCAACATCCCAAAATTAAGCGGGCAATAGTCCAAACTATGGAAAGGAGGTTAAGCCCACTTGAAGAAGCAAAGAAAATAGTCTAACGATGAGTTAAATGACCAATAGAACTACCAAAAGATCATGCACCAAATAATTTCTCCAATGTAACTATAGTATGAGTATTGAATTCAACATAATGTTGCAAAATACCTGGAGACGGAAACACTATACGAAGTAAGTAGCTCGGGTGTTAGGCATAACACAATGAAAGCATCGTAGAAGTCGCCTAAGGATTTGCAAACATAGGGAGACTAGATATTGTCCTAAGATCCTCATGAAGAGCCTCAATCATAAACAATTCAACGATGAATCTAAATCCCATCAGTGCGCCCAAAATATGAAAACCCAAGTCAAGAGTAAAAAAATCAAAAGGAACTAATATAAAATGGTTTATCACTTGCGAAAACCAAGCTACACATTTCGTTAGCTGCATTGAAAGTTCTAATGCTAAAAACTCTTGCTCCAATCATAAAAAACAAAAACCACATTTGATGCAAGAACTATTATATGTGTGTCATCTACCAATGAAAGGAAAACACAAATAAGGTGGGTTGTTGTTGTATGGCAAATAATGTGAAAGTGAGCCAAAACAAATAATGCTCCTCTCAATGGGTCTCCTTGTTGTGTACCTGACTTTAACAAAATGATTATGAGATCCCCATGTCAAAAGGCCTAATAAAAATACAATGGGGATGGGTGTGCATGGAATCATCAAACAAATTGAAAAAGTTGATCCAAAGAACTGGGCGAAGATCGTAACTCTTGAAAAATGGCTGATTATGACACCGAATTGAAGATGTTGCGGACATCTATTCAAGGGGTAGATTAATTAGATTATTTTGAATGAACAAGGCATTAAAAATAAGGATTGATCATTAAACATTGGAGGTTTTAAATTTTGAATTTTTGGTTAGTTTTGAATCATGTTGATGGTGACTTGGGACTACCCAAAGATGGAGGTTTTAGGGGAAGGGAAATTGTTTTTAAACACACATTTTTGAAGTGAGGAAAAATGTAGTTACTTTGTAGAGGAAACTACAAATTATGTTTTGGAGATACCACAGATGTAATTTTGTTGTTTTGATTTCATTTCAATAAAACATGGAATTTTTTAATGTATTTTGATTCAAATTTTTAATAAATAAGAAAAGTAAAGACTTCTACAGTGATTTTCATATTCATGTTATTGTGTGAATTTTTTATAATATCAAATATATAAAGAAATAAAATGTAATTATTTTTCTGAATTTTATACATTTTATTTTGAAGTACAAATTCTGATCATATGAAATAACCATGAATATGGTGTTTTAATGAATTGTAGAAACAAATGTGTGTAGAATTAATGCAATAATTATGAATATGTGCATATTGTAATGCAAATATGTTATTACAATAAATGTGGAATAGGTCTACAAGGATTTAATCCACATTTACCATTTGGTAACCATCTTTAGGGGCATTTTTTTAATTTTATAGGAATAAGAGGGTTTTTTGCATTTTCCTTTGTTAGTATCATAGATGAGTGTATTCAAAAGAGTGGTTTAGTTCAATTTAGATTTAAAAGGGGTATGTAAGAAAGCATCAAAGGTTGAGGCAATTAATGTTATGAAGATTACATTTGGAAACTCTAAAAGAAATGGATTGTGAAACAAAATGAATCGAATGGTGACCCACAGTTTATAATGACAATTAGATTTGGAGGCAAATTGTCAAGTTACTAAATGAGAAATAAAAGAAATCTGGAAAATGGAGAGGAGTATGTGGGAAGTACAAAAACCCCATATTGGAATTTGATGTTAGATAGATGAGTTCTGAGAATAGAAAAAAAACCTGTAAGAGATTGGTCATTTTTACCAAAAGTGGTAGTAAGGCATGAAATATGGACTAGTGGTTTTCAGAGAAAGCACAATTATAGATGACAATCTCCACAAATAGAGATGCGGTGGAATTCTCACCTAAAAGAATGGGTGTAATATACTTCCTAGCCACAATCTATGGTTCAAAGACGTAAGGATCAAGACAAAACATGGATTTTTGTAGTACCTAATCAACTGTCAAAAATCTCAAGTTCAGAATTGATAACTAGCCGAAGAAGGGATATTACAGGAGGCATACAATCTAGGTTTGTATACCAACTTGCATCTCTAGATTATTATGAACCAGTGGAGGACTAAGAGGTGGAAGAAAACACCAATATTGACGTGTTTGAGGAAATAAAATAAAATTACCTATAATCATTTAAATATGTAGAGGCACATGTGAATGTGTTGGATGAAATACCACATTTGTATTCACATCAAAGAAATTTAGAATTGGATCAAACAAGATACATAATTGAAACACAAGATCATGAATATGTGGATTCGAAGGTAGTCATATTATTTTCAAGGGTTTATGCATTATGTGAAAAAGAAGGACATTCAATCATGGATTGTCATTTTGTGCCTTTTCATAACAAAGTAAGTATTACTAAATATGTGGAGTTACATAACGTGGCAAGAGCATTAATGGACCAATCACAGGGCCAGGAACCAAAAATTCCTATAGTCTAAAACAAATTGAAAAGCATGGAGTTGGGAGGTCAATTAAGACCACAAAACCAAAATATTCGTCCATCCATTCAATTTAGGAGCAGAGTACCAAATGTGTGTTCACATCCACATTCTACACCACAAAATGGGGCATCATTAAACTTGAGTAAACTTAGCTCCACCAAGAATGTTAGAAGCTGCACATGTTGAAATTCAAAAATAACCCGTTGGAATAAAGGTTATTCAATCACCTAATGTTGTCATAACAACCATAGGAGTGGAAATGGTTGTTGCACCCATCACGAATGTTGTTAGAGGTGGAATACTAATTGGATTTGCAACAAATTTGGGTAGTGGATCAGGTGGAATCTTGGCAAGAAAGAATTTGAATCAAAGTCCAAGACTACCAATACTAACTATTGGAGTTGTTGGGACACCCCAGATGGTGTTTACCAATTCAATAATGATTACTCATGTGAACAAGACTGCAAATTGACCACTAATGAATTCAATGGTTGTTGGAAGGTACAAAAGTACGAATGTTGCAAATCCAAGAGGAGGATATTGAAAACCATCTATTATAACTACATAAATTCCTGATCATAGAAATGGCCATTTTGTTAGGCCAAACAAGGTAGCTTTTAAATATCCCGACTTCAAAAAAGATGTTAATCTAAATGTTCATGTCAAAATGTTCAATTTTATGATGAAGGCAAATGTGGAGACTTTTGAAAAGTATATCATTAATGCATTTAGCTATATGCTAAGAAATACAACATTGGACTAGTGCCACAATTACATGTCAAAATTTCTTAATTATACTTTTTCAAAACTTACACATGCATTTTACAAATGTCATCAAAAGACTTAGAATGATGAACAAATATACATGGAGCTAAAGAATATGAAGCAGGAAGAGGCTGAAAGGGTGGAAGTTTACTATGAGAGGATTCAAAAGTTGGCTCATGGTTTACAAATACTACCCAAAGATAGTTTATTAACTATTGTGTTTAGGGTGGGTTTGCAATCATACCTCAAAATTGTGATTCTAAAGATGAAGAGGTCAACATTGTAACAACATAAGGAGGTGGTGATGTTGTGTGAAAAAAACATGACTACTACAGAAGCAAGGAGTGCACTTTTAGTACCATAAAGTACCAAACATGTAGCACCACCAAAAACACAAAGTAATATAAGGAAGACTGACAAGTATTGCACAAATAATGGTATGACTAATCACAATGTGGAAACATGTAGAAAAAAAAAACAGACCACAATGGAAACTATAGAAATAACACTACCAAGTCAAAAACCATAGAAGACATCTTCATATGCATGCCACATCTATGGTTTGAATGGACATAAAATGACAAATTGTCCAAAGTTTATTAAGATGTAGAAAATGTTTCATGGGAAATCTATGATAGTAGTAGAAGTTCAACTTGTTGTTGAGACACAAACAATCATTACATATGTGAATGTGGTGGATGTTAATGTTACAACAAGAAGTAAAGCAATTAAAGAACAAGTGTTCAAGGATAGAGAACTAAGGAAAGCAAAAATTGTTCCTGACTAGGAGAAAGAATAACGGTTGAAGAAATCAACTGTAAAGAGAATTCAGTAGATTCAAAAAACACAGATTTAGACAAAAGGGCCATCCACATCCATGGAAATATGGAACACAACTTGGTCGAGTATGCCAAATTATATTCATGTGGAAACACATAAATTTCAAAAGGTAGTGAATTCACAAGAAAAATTGATTACAATAAAAGAATTTTTTTGGATATTGGTAAATAAATTCTAAAAACAAGTTATACATTAAACTTGGGATAGTTGCTTAAAATAGCCCATAAGTTAAAGAGGTATATTTGGCAAAAGCTAAAACAAAAAAAATAAATCAGAATTTGAATAAAGCAACCACAGATAACCAAGTTAGTTCTTCAAGACCAAAGGTAGGAACAATTGTTGTAACAATAGATAATCACATGGTAATTACTCAAATACAGATTGGGAAGAATATAATAAAGGATGTGTTTATGGATGGAGGTTTTGGAGTTAATATCATCGTAGAACAATTGAGTTGAGGTTGGGGCTTCCAAAGCTTAAACCTACACCATATAATTTGAAGATGGGAGATCAAATAACCATAAAACTAGTGGGTTTGATTAGAGATATGAAGATGTTCACAACATTCCCTACATAACTATGTTTACTATGCTTCAAAATAATGCATGGTAGATTTTGGTTATTCCATGTTATTGGGGAGACCATGGTTAAGGGATGCTAAAGTGGCACATGATCAGGGGAGTAACATTGTTATCGTACATGGGAATGGGACAATCAAAACAATTACAGTCACCAAGCATTTTGGAGGCGAAGTAAAAAGACCTAAAGTGTTATTGTGTTACGACTATCAAAATGGTATCACAGATGAAAAAAAAAATTCATCACTACAAAACTAAAGTTGTTCTCGATAGGAATAATCAGTTTAATTGACACAATTCAATCTATGAAAACTATAGATGTAGAAGTCATGGATGTTAGTGTGAATATTAGTAATTCAAAGCTAAAATCAAGAGTACAGATCACAAATCAGAAGACAATTGGCAACAAATATGAACCAAAAATAACTTTGGAGGATAAGGTGTCTCTTGAGACATACTATAATCATCAACAAAGGAGTATTGTGGTGGATGAAACTCATAAAAATTAAAGCATAGGAATTGTAGATAGTTGGATGGATGTTAACTAAAGACTAACAGTTGATGAAACTCAACCTTGGAACTAATGTAAAACCATAGTTGGTGAAGATCAATGCATAGTTAGAAACAGGCAAAGTGTTAGAAGCAGAACAACTATTGAAGGAATTCAAAGATGTTTTTGCATGGACATACAAAAATTTGAAAGGGATTCTACCAGAGCTGGCACAACACAAAATTGAGTTGGATACCACTATACCATTAACACATCAAGCCAAGTACATATTAAATCCAAATTATGCTATAGTAATCAAACAAGATATTGATAAATTGTTGGCAACTGGTTTCATCCAATTTATAGAAGGGGTTATATGGTTGTCACCCATAGTAGTAGTACCCAAAAGAATGGCAATTTGAGAATCAATATTGATTTTTAAAAAATTAAATGCAACCACAAAGAAGGATCCATACCCATTACATTTTACAAATGAAGTTTTGAACACAATAGCAAGGTATGAGGCATATTCTTTTTTAGATGGATATTCAATATATCATTAAATTTTTATAACTCTAAAGGACAAATACAAGATTGCATTTGTTACAGACTAGGGGCTTTTATATGGAAAGTGATGTCGTTTATAGTTTAAAATGAACCTCCAACATATCATAGAGCTATCACCAAAACATTCAAAAAATATTTGGACAATTTTATGAAGATATTTTTGGATGACTTTATAGTGTCTAGTGACATGGACAGTCATTTGTAGAAGTTCAAATTATGTTTTCAAAAGTGTAAAGAATATGACATTACTCTGAATCCAAACAAATGTGTATTTATGGTATTTTCAAGGACGATATTGGGTTTTATTATATCCAAAGAAAGGAAATTACCAAATCCAAAGAAGATACAAGCAATAGTAAACATGCCACCACCTAAGAATCCACAGTAGACTCAAGTATTCAATGGAATGGCATAGTTTTACAGATGTTTTATCAAAAAAATTGTTGCTATTATGGCACCTATTACTAAACTAATTAGAAAGACAAAGACTTTTATTTGGACAAAGGAATGTCAGAAGGTTTAACAGTTGATCAAACAAAAATGTATTGAAGCACCAATATTGATATTACCAAACTAACAAGTGGAATTTCATGTTCACACAAATGCATCATTATTAGCTATAGGAGTTATGTTATCTCAAAATTTGACAAGGAAAAGTCATTAACTGGTGGTGTATGCTTCTAGACTTCTAAACAAAGTATAACATAATTATAACACAATAGAGAAAACAACTTTAGCAATGGTTTTTGTTTTGCACAAGTTTAGAAATTATTTGTTGGGTAATAAGTTTGTCTTTTATGTAGATCATATGGCATTGGTTTATTTGGTCAACAAACCACATGTTTCAGGAAGAATAGCTAGATGGTTGTTATTGTTCCTAAAGTATGATTTCACAATAATATAGAAGCCAATCAAAATTCATGTAGTTATAGATGCATTGCCAAGACTACCAAATATTATAGAACCCATAAGTGTACCTAATCAAACCATAGATGTAAGTCTGTTTTACAAAAAGCCTAGATGGCTAAACGATGTAAATTTTTTTTTTGAAAACAAACTAGATTGAAGGCACATTATCTATACAACAAAAGAAGAGACTAATAAGGAAAGCAAAGCCTTTCACATTGAAGAATGGTGAATTGTATAGAATGGGTCAAGACAATAAACTACGAAGATGTTTGACAACTATAAAAACATAAATGTTGATGAAAAAACTGCATGAAGGACCATTAGGAGGTCATTTTGCGATCATGTAGAAGAAGATATTAGATACGGTATTAGTGGCCAACTCTATATTAAAATGTGCATGATTATTACAGATCGTTTGATGCATGCCAAAGAACAAGCGAATTAACAACTCAAAGTTTCATAAAGTTGGTTACAAGTTTTATACAGGAACCATTTATGAAATGGGGACTTTATTTTGTGGGGCCAATTAAGCCAACAATCATATATGCAAGAAACAAGTACATTTTTGTAACCATAGATTATGCTACCAAGTGGGTGGAAGCAAGAACATTGAAAACCAATATTGCAATAGTAATAACAAAATTTATATATGAGTGTATATTAACGAGGTTTGGATTTTTTTTACTATAGTCATAGATCATGGAGTTCATTTCATTAATGATGCCATCAAGTATTTGACATATCATTTTATGTTCAAACATGTGAGTTCTGTAACCTATTATCCTCAAGGGAATGGGTGAGTTAAGTCTACTAACAAGATATTTGGGACGCTTTTGACCAAGTTAGTTATTGAAAATAGAACAAATTGGGATAAACATTTACCTACAATGTTATTTTCATACAAAAGTACATATAAAGTAACGACAAGGTATACACCATATCAATTAATGTATGGATTAAATCCATTGATGCCCATAGAGTACATAGTACCAATTGTTAGTGGAAAGCAAAAAGATAGCAATCAAGTAAGAGTTTTAATTAACAAGGTTTCAGAACTGGAAAAGTTACAGGAGGCTAGGATGCAAGCTACAAAAACCAATGGTATTAAGTAATGGAATAGAGCATTATGGAGTCAACAAAAGAATCTAGAAAAATAATTCAGTTTGGTGATTATGTTATGTGGTTTCGAAAGGGAAATAAATCACACATAGGGAAGTTTACTAAAAAACGGTTTGGAGTATACAAAATATAATATGTGTTGCCAAATAACATTGCGTTATTAGTGACAATTGAGAAGTTTGAGGCTAATCTTGTTCTGGTCAATGTGAATAAGCTCAAACCATACAAATACATGGAATCTGAAGTTCATAAACAATAACAACAAATGCTAGTATATTGGGAACAAAGTGAAGGTGGACTTCAAGAGGAGGGTTGTAATACGGACATGGAAAATGAAGACTATGTAAAACAACAACCATAAATACGAGGCAATGAAGAAGAAGAATAGATGGAAGATTCTAAGGTCAAAACAATATTGACTCCAATACTTCAGACGACAAAATAATCGTTGAGTGATGATTGGAGAAGAAAAGAATTTGGCATACAAAAATCTGAAGTTGGTGTATCAAGGGCATTAGGTAAATCTACATATGTATTTGCGCATTCATCAAATGTGTGGGCATAGTAAATGGCTTTATTGACACATTCAGCAAAAATATTAGGACAGTCATCAAATATATTAGCACAGTTAGTAAAAGGAGTATAGGAATAACGATGTGGAGTTAATGTAGCTAATTTAGGAGGATTGTAGCTACATAATAGTCATGAGATGATATCTAAAGCATTTATTCACAATGATGACGTGACATGCTTCCACGTGGTTATACAAGGGACATAAAAAGTGTTAGTGATGGGTCGTCATAATTTCAAGGATCAATTGTTAATTAAAAGACAGTGCGTAGGTCAAAAAAAGAATGTGACGAGCGAGAAGCTCAAGGATGGAAAAAAATAGAATAAACATCGAAACTTGCTTTTGCTTACCACCAGAAGCTATGTGTGTTTTCAAAGTTCTAGAGTGCACATAAAAATGAATGCAAAGAGTGCGATTGAAAAATTACAAATAATAGTAAAGGAAGAGGAAGCGCAAAAGAGTGAGCATAAACAAAGACAAGAAGAAGAAACAAAACTATTGAGAAAAAAAAAAACAAGAGAAAAGTTGAGAAGAGTAGAAAGTATAGGAATGTTAAATATTCAACAATTGGTAATCAGATTGTTGCCACATTCACCGTCATCTTCAAAATGTGGAGAAGGCAAAGTGTATAATGAAAAGATGCAATTTATGCACATGACAATTTAAGATATATATAGAACTAGAACATCTACAGTTGAATTTTTATACATACGTAAAAGAGGCTGAAGTTCAAGTGTGTAAGCAAGATTAGGAGCTACATTAATGGAAGTGGTGAACATTGAAAAATTGGAGGACAAAGGTGTGGAATAGCGATCTGTCAACACACAATTAGCATAAAAGGACACATAGGATGAAAAAATATTTGCGGAGGGAGTGTAGCCATCCATAGAAGTGTAGACATCGACAGAAATACAAACAAATGTGACGAAGATCAATATGAGTGTGCTAGGTTTTACAAAGGCAAAAAGATGCACAACCATCATGGATAAAGCCACATTTTTGGATAAAAGTATTCATATTCCAGATCCTAACCAATTTATGTGGATTTAAACCAAATAGAACTATGATAAACATGTTGAGTGGATGGAGAATTAGAAGGACATTAGTGAAGAAGAATAATAAGATTTCAAAGCAAGGCTTTTCACTCTATTTTTGATGAACTGGGAAGCATTGATGCCAGATATTATATTGGAATTTCTGAACACATTTGTTATCAAAGGCACATATATCTATTTTGGATATCAAGACAAGGTATATGTGATTAATAAACAACTGATTATAGATGTCTTTGGAGTCTATGCAAAAGGGTATATAGAAGACCCAAAAGGGCAAGTCAATAAGGCAATAACAATGTAAGCATTACAAAGTTGTAAAATTACACCCACAAATTTTGCAAAAAGATAAGTGGATCGCAAGAGTTTGGGTTTGCCATACTCTATCGAACACCCTGCAATCATATATGTGATTTATTACGTATTTTAGCAATAAGAATGCCATCACATTGATGAGAACAAAAAAGGGGAAGAAAGTGGATTGGGCACAAATTATATACAATAGTTTGTGTAGTGAATTCGATCGGTGATATAAGTATGTTAAGGAGAATAAGGGGGACCAAAAGGACACTTGTTAGTTAGCCCTGATATTTGCAAAAATCTTTAAGTATATATGTGTTCACCAAAAGGAAAATCCACATAAACCATAGGCCAAGGTTAAGATAACTAGAAAAGATATGCAAGTAACATTGGAAAATAGAAGGAAGGTTGCAGCATAATCTCAAATAAGTGCTCTTAAGAGGAAGAACAAAGTTGAAGAAGGTGGAATGTCAAAATTAGGAATTAAGAAAAAACAAGAAGGCACAAAAACACAAGCTCAGAAGATGATGAGGGGGAGAATAACACCATCTATAGTGCCAACATTGGTACCGACAGGTAAGCAGAGTGTATAAGTACCATAGATGTCATCTCCATAGGAAAGACAAATGAGAGAACAAATGCAAAAGGTTAAAAAAAAACATGATACCAAGATTCCAGAAGTTGAGGAGCATCCACAAACAAATGGAAACATCTATGAAGACTAGATGGACAACCATGAAAGTCAACAACATTTCCATCATTTACAACAACATTTGTAGCACCAACAATAATAACAACAACAATAGCAATAGACACAAACAAGTACACCATATCCTATTGGAATGCAAATGGAGAGAGTGGGAACACAAATTCCTATAATAATGTTTAGACCACCAGAACTATAGGTACCAGTTAGTAAACTAGGATCTGCATAGGGGCAGTCATTTGAGTTTGGGCTCAAGAGTATATTAGTACATGAGTTGGGATCTTCTACAAAAGGATCTAGAAATCCTACAACACAAACAAGTACACCAAAGTCTGAGGAGGAGGTGGCTATAGAAGTAATGCAAACATATAAAGCGATAGAATAATTTCAGACTATGGCAATTATGAGTATGAATGTGGGAAATTTGAATCTGGAGGTGACAGTCTAAACAACAGATTGGCCACAAAGGAGGAAAAAAAGGCAGTATTACAAGTGGAATTGGACAAGGAAAGTAACTTCAAAAGGGAATACAAGCATAACGTAAAAATTTGGAGGAAGAACATGGCAAAGAATGAGCAAAAGATCAAAACATTCATACAAAAATTACAAGATGAAAATCAAGAGCTCAAGACTAAGACAATTTTAATGAAATCAAGGATGAAGAATTCAGGGAGTTAAAGAAGATGGTTGAGGACTAAGAAATTTCATAGAGAAAATGGGCAAATACAGTGTTCCATTACAAACAATAACAAGAGGCTTTGGGAAGTTAGGTGGAAGCATTGACTAAGGAAAAGGAGAATGTTTTGACATATTTGGAATTGGTGAATCTGAATAGTGTTTATTTGCTAAATTCTAAAGAACTTTGAAAAAGGGCAGTAGAAGAAAAAAAAAGTTGATGGAGGCAAACAAAGAGTATAAAAGAATCTATAATAATTGCAATCATAATTAGGAACTACAAATGTTAAGAAGAAGAGTTTAAACCCAATTAGTGTCAAGAAATGGTTAGAGGATTATGAACAAATGTTGCAGTATTACATTTTGATGAAAACTAAAAATAAGATGAAGGGTTCTAATGTAAATTTTGAAGAATGGTGGGAAGTTGTAGAGGAATACTTTATAAAAAATTTGGAGAAGAATCTAGCCTAACACATTTGATGAGAGGATGTTTAGGTTCAAGTTGGAGATATATCATTAATTTAAAAATTTCCAGAATTTGTGTATGGAAGTCCGATAAGTATAGAAACATCGAGCCAAGATGAAGAGGTTGAATAAAGGCCCAATGAGATAGCTCAAGAGGAGAAGTACATGTTGAAGAACCAAAGGAATTCAGAGGAGGGGTTCGGAAGAGAAATAACCACATATAACTTAGGAACAAGAATAGGTGGAAACTACTCCAAAACCAAAGGTAGAACAATCAAAGATGCAGCCTTTGGAATTAAAACCACAAATTGAGTTAGTGGAGGAAGTAGCCAAAATTGCAGATTCAGAGGTGGATATTGAACCATTGGTTGTTGTACAAGTTGAGACTATAAAAACTATAGTTGAACAACCAAAAATTTAGAAGGTTGCACAATAATTTCATTTATTTTTCTATCATTTCACAAGGATTTCAGGGACAGAATCCAGAGTACAAAGGGTGTAATATTAAGGGGTTAGGCTGATTACATTATTTTGAATGAACAAGGCGTTAAAAATAGAGATTGATCATTGGACATTGGAGGTTTTAAATTTTGAATTTTTGTTTGGTTTTGAATCTTGTTGACGGTGACTTGGGGCTACCCAAAGATTGAGATTTTGCAAGAAAGGAAATCATTCTTAGACACATAGTTTTGAAATGAAGAGAGATGTAGTTACTTTGTAGCAAAAATTATAGATTATGTTTTAGAGATACCACATATGTAATTTTTTTGTTTTGATTCATTTCAACATAACATGGAAATTTTTGTTGTATTTCAATTGAAGTTTTCAATAAACAAAAATAGTATAAACTTTTGTAGTGATTTTCATATTCATATTTTTGTGTGAATTTTTTATAATATCAAAAAAATAAGAAGATAAAATGTAATTTTCAAAAATATTTTTTACATTTTATTTTGAAGTAGATATTTTGGTTACATGGAATAACCATGAATCTAGTGTTTTAATGAACTATAGAGGTATATGTGTGTAGAATCAATGTAGGAATTGTGAATATGTGCATATTGTAATGCAAATATGTTGGTACAGTAAGCATGGAATAGGTTTATAGGGATTTAATCCACATCTACTAACATCCACGTATAACACCACCTAATTTGGATGCAAATATAATTTATCACTCAAATGCCATGAACCACTATCTCACACTCGCCACAAATTGCTACATCAATCTAATGAGGACTAAAATGTTTCATGAGAGTATCCCTAAATTTAATAGCCAATGTGCGAGCAATCAAACAATAGGTCACATCACCAATCGCGGTGAAACATATGCCTTTAAATTATTTCTCCAACGCAAGGACTTGAGATGTAAAAAGTAAACACAATATTGAAGGTGGAACATGACTTTAAATAATGTGCCCCTACATACCTTGAAAAAGAGGTCGAAGCCATTCATAGAATCATGCAAGACAAAATAGTTTCGTAAAAACTCATACACCATACTTGAAAAGCCATTGGAAGAAAGACGTGGTGAACGAACCAAGGTAAAAATAAATGTTTCCCAATATAAAGTAACCTTCGTTTTAAGATGGAAATCATTAATGAAAAGGGGGATATCAACATCAACAAGCGAATGGAGAAGGTGAAGGACTCCCATGGTCTCCTCAAATGGGGTTATAAGTGTGCTCAAAGTTAGTGCACATATTGTTCGAGCATATTCCCCTACATGAGCAAAGGCTCATGCATGGCACAATCGTGCTAATGGAGGTGGGGTAGGATTTGGTGACGCGCTCCCAAGTCACGAGGTGAAACCCACTTGAGGGTTTCACAAAGTCAAGTTGCGGAAAGTTGAGACTTGGAGGCACGCTCCCGGCTTCCAACTCTAAAAAGGGGTAGAGGGTCGAGTTGGGAGCCCAGGGATTAGACTAGGAAGAGGGACTAACTTATTTCGTGTGAATCTGCATCCAAAAACCAACCACAAAAGGTTAGTTTAGCATTTGGGACACCCATTGGTGTTGGGACTTGCCACGAGCACTTGGACACACAAGACTCACCACAGCCCGAACTCGGGGGAAGCCACCACCTTCCCCCATATAGTATTCTCTGCGGCTGGTCGTGGAGGCTACATCCGAATGGCACATTTTGTTGGGACTCCCGAAATGGAGTCCCGAAACTGTCCCGGGTTGGAGTCCCGGGACTTTGGACGGCCACAGCTCCTCGCCCTGAACTCGGATCGGGACGAGTCCTGAACCAAAGTTATAGCTCTCGTCGAGAGCTTTCCAACGTCATGCTGCACTCTTCAAGGCGACGTCGGAAAGAGGTCGATTCCTAACTTTTAGTGGTCGGGAGTCAAATTGCCAATTTGACTCCCGGCCCTTCTTTTGCCCATAACTTGGGCTACAGATGTCCGAATTGTCAATGCGAGGCCATTTTCAATATTTACGTTTCAAGACATTTCCAATGACACCAAGAACACCCCAATGCGAGGTGTTTTGGGCCTTGCTGTTGAGCTCTGAACATTCAGGAGTCCCCGAGGACTCCAAACCTCCAACTTTTCCAAGAGTTGGGCTTCACCCCAACACTTGGCCAAAGTGGGGTTGCGACATTTGGAGTTGACTCTAAACATTTACGAGAAGCTAAAACAAGCATTTTAATCATGTCATCCTCTTATAAGGTTTCTCAATCACCACCCATGTATCGACATGAATGAATGCAAATATTTTAATGGCCTTTCTCACCACCTCGTGGAGGTAAGGACAAACATTAAGAATGGAATAACAAAAAAAACATATCAAACACAAATGTCGGAAAGATCTAATGTTAATTGAGATAAGGGGATATGTAAAGCTTGTTGAACATCAACTCTAAGAGAATATGGGATATGATGATATAAACGAGGATGAGGTAAACCCAAATGGAAAACATCAATGATGTTTATGGATGCAATCCATGTCCATGTTGAAGAGGGAGGAAAACATGGTAAAGTTGAGGGTAACATTGACTCTAAAACAGATGACTACCTATGGGCAGTGCATTAAAATTGGTGTTGTGTTAAAGCCCTCCTTACACTAAATAGATGACCATAAGATGGATAAAGAACGTGGGGTCACGGAAGAAAGGACCATATGACAAATATTAAATACACTCCTAATGGGTGTGGTGAGTGAGGCATAAAAAGTGTTCATGGACCAAAAAAGGATGAGAGGACTAACTAAAGTAAACTAAAAGGGATGGGAATGATGGGTGGACTGATGGAAGTTGGAGTACAACTTGGCATAGGGGTAGAACTAAGTATGGGCTCATCGTTGGATGCCTATTGGGAGGGCCAAGATGCCCGGTGACATTAAGGGGACAGAAACCGACAAAATTTACCATGGTTATCCCCGACATAACATATCTAGTCTAAAATTGAGACCTTAAACCCCCATCTTGAAAACCCCAATTCAAAAAATTCCTTCAATCTCCCTCAAACCTTAAAATTATTACTCTAAAAACAAAAAGACTTCCAAAGCGAAAAAAAAACTAGAAGGGGACATATGGAAGCAAACTCACAAAAACCTAAAGAATGGGTGGGAATAGCAAATGAACTTAGTTCAAGAAATGCCACTGGTCATATGTGTGTGCAACTGCTCAAAGGCCATGCTTGTTCTACCTTGCATGTCTCACTTTGCTTCACTCTGTCTTGCTTTATCTACTCCATTTTGCCTCTACTGTACTATGATTTGATCCCTTTGGATCTTGAAGGTTCAAATTACATAGCTTGAGAATAGAAGAAGCCCTACCCCATAAACCTAAACCTTTAATTTTTTTCCTTGGGGCACTTTTAAAACCCTAAACCCTCACACACACACTCTTTTTCTCTCACTTATCCTCTCCCTTTCCTCTATAACTACAATGCCTATCTTGACATTCTACTCCTAATAGAGGTTAACAATGGTGGAACTTCTATTCTGTTGTTTCTATTAATTTTCTAAACATTAGATGGCTAGCATCAGCCACCACCTTGGACGTAACAAACATTTGTGGAGATGCACTTCATCATTGTGGTTAAAGTACTAATATTAATACTATTACTACAAGTATTATGGATTGGTTGAAACTTGAATGCAAAATTTGACGAGGCATTGAAAGAAGGACATGGTGTCAAAGTTTTTTCACCCCCTCCTTTGTTGTAATTCAATGTAATTTTTCTATAGGCTTAATAATCTCTCAATAGTTCCAACTCACAACTTTCGTAACATTATGAATCATTGTAACCTCTCTTTCAGATCCATCAATCCCCCCTTTTCTTTTAGCATTCTAAGGCGACACAAGGAACACATGATCAATGCAAAAATATGAACATTAGGTGTGGCTCTAAACACCAACAACAACAACAATAGTTGTTTTTATGGTCGTGACCCACCCCCTCATACAAGGGTAAAGTTGTTGCAAAATGTTTGTGTAGGATATTTTGTTGAAAGTTTGATAACTTTTTGTCAAACATAGAGAGCACCATTCTGCACATAACTTTTATGATTTTTTAGTGTCATAATAGAAAGGCTTTGAAGGATAGAACATGCTTCATGCATATGGAATCCAAGTCAACAAGAGTAAATGAAATTTGCAACTTATTTGCAGAGCTTTGCGGTGGATTTGGCTATTGGTATGGATTTGATATTGCAAGTCGCATGGTTCCACTACATTGTTTACATTTTTTACGACCTTTTCATGCCAACTATGACAAGCCCAAATCCATCAAGCTCCTTGTGTTATTTATTTTTTTGTGCAAAGGCAATGATGAAGGTGATGTTTAACTAGTTAAAACACATAAGATCTATCTTTATTGTGTGTGTGTGTGTGTGTGTGTTACACTAATACCTAATGCTTATTGTTGATGAAAATGTGTTGAAGGGATTTATTTATTATTTTATTGATTCCTCCTATGATTGCATAAGTGTGTTATTCATACCCCATCCACTGTAGTTTGTTAATATATAACATTTGCATAGTTGTTCCTAAATGTTTGTCATTTAGTTATCCATTTTGATTAAATAATAATTTTCCATCTTCTTTTGTTAATTGAAATTTTTCATGCCAATAATATATGACATTATTATCATTAGTGGCATCATGTAAATCATCCTTTATTTCAATGATTTCTTTAATTTTGTCTTCATTCAAATCATAATGAATTTTTTTAATTATATTATTATGTTGGATGGGCGTGTTAATCTAGTCAAGGGTTGATTTCAAGACAGTTGTGTGGTCATTTCCAATTATCTTTTTTTGACATTAACTATATGTATATCTTGAATAGTGATCTTGTAAAATCACAAGTTTGTTTAATGAATGTAAACATGATAATGTTACATATATATTATGCATGTTTAATTGCACAATGTCAGGTGGTTGGTGAAGGTTTATTATTAATTGTTCAAATGTTTGTCCTTGAAATTTAAAATCGATTAAATAAAAAGTTGGGGCAAGTGGTAATTGATATCAATTGATGTTAAATTTTTTGAAAATGCTGGAGTCTTGTATGAAATGATGATATTGGAAGTTTTTAGTTATGGGTGCTATCAATATCACATTTTGGGGTAGACCTTTAATATTTATATTTTGTTATGTACCATGTTTTTGTATGAATTCATTAAAATCAACTAAAATGTTAATGGGTGGGTTCATTAATTCATCATAATGAAGCCAATGTGAGTGTGATGTTTTCAACATAACCAATTGTCCCATTAACTATTCCTATTTATGGATATAGGTTCTTAGTGATTATGATTTCATTCCTTTATAAAGTTTTAAGAACTGTGTTAAATTTTGAATTTTACTTGTTGGCATTGTCTACTTTATAATGTATTGAATATTGTTACATATTAGCCTTTTTTTATAAGTGTTTGTAACTAAAATTGTGTAACATTTTTGTTTTAATGCCTTTGAATTAATTTTTATCATGTGATGATTAATAGCATTGCGTAATTCAAATCTAAGAACTATGAAGGTTGTCATCCTCTATGGATCTTTGAACAAGTTTATTTTCAAATTGGATAAAAATTGTGTTTTGACTAATTTTGAATAAGAAATATTGCTAGTTCTAAGGTTTTTTAGAACATATGCATATTGGACGTATTTGTTTTGTTAATACAATGTTATTTGGTCAAATGTAATTTTCCCATAAACTTTTACCTATGATATTTTTGTGTGTCAATTTTGTGAATGCAAATGTAGGTTGGATGTTTTTTGAATATTACAATGTATTTGTCATGGGAGGAAATTGTAAAAAGTCTCCCATGAACATCATGTTTACCCCACCAAATGGTAATATAATAGTTTTAAATTTTTGTAATTTCAAATGCATTATAATGAACATGTTGCAATCAACCATTGAAATTTCATCAATAATTATGAATTCAATAATGGGCCATATATCTATTATTGAATTTTAAAAACTTACAGTGGCATATTTGTTAGTGGACAAGCCCAATAAAAAATGGATTGTCATTTCACGTACGAGCAAGGTTGTGCTTGCAATTTATGGTGTAATGTGAAAATTTTGCTCATCATTGTTTTCATAAAATATTCTTAAATGCCTTTGACTATTTGTGTTTTTCATGTTATTGAAACACCTCTTACATATTGTAATTTTTTTTATTATAATTTATTTTTGTGAATGTTTCAAATGCAGAAATATGTAATTTGTTTAATTTATATTAATCATTTATGGATCTTTTAATGGTTGTGGGTGAGGAAACATCCTCGTAAATGGATGTCGTGTTATCCACATTGATATATGAATCATTTGATAGATTTATTTCAATAATGGGCATGTTTCATAGTTCAAATTGTTGTGAATTGATATTTAAGTGTTTATGGTTTGTGTGTGAATATGAACGCAAAGGTTATAGTTTTGATTCTTTTGGTGTTTGATTATGTAATTGATTCAATGTTACATAATCAAAATTTTGGATATATTTCATTCAATGTTACCTCCCATGAAAGATTTTTTTATGTCTAATAAAGTTTGGCATGAAGAAACAATGGAAATAGCCCAAACATAATTTTTTGGATCATTTTTTTGTGATGGTATTGTATAACTTCAAAGGATTGGAATTTTAGGTATTTTATATTCATATACACTATGAGTGTCATGTTGAGGGTGATGGTGGTGAAATCTATGACTACATATGTTGTTGATTTTATTTGTTTTACTTGAAAATTCATACGGAGAAAAAAAAAAAACTTTTTGGGTCTTTATTGATGATTAGTTCAAAAATTATTTATTATATATTTTGAATTTAAATTTTTTTTGTCAATTGTAAATGTTTCAAAATTATCAATTGTGATATCATTATTTTCATTTTGATTATTATATTTGATTTCTTGTTCATTTACCCATGTTGATAAACTATATAAAGGTATGTATGTGAAATCATAATCAATTATGTGATATGATAAATTTAACAAATAACTAATTGCTTTAATCACTCTGGGAATCACATTCATCAAAACCACACTACCTTGCAATTAAAACTAAAAAAAAACTCATGTACAACTATTGTGTAACTATTTATTGGTTATTATAGCTAGTGTGCAACTATCCCCCTAAAAATATGGTGTATTAATAAATAAATTATCACGTCAAAAAATCAATTAATTGTATTATAATTGCAAGTGAATTGAAAATGGGTATTCTATATTGTAATTTATACACATTGTACATATATATGTAATCAATCATTTTTGATTTTTTAAAGATTTACATTGTAGTTGCATGTGGTAACTACTTTAGAACTATTGTAAATTTGCCATTAAAATAACAACATTGTTACAACTAAATACCATGTACGTACATGTGATCATACCACATGTCTACATTTCCACCACCCATTATGGGATACATTTGTAACTAGTTTTTTATTATGATTCCAATTAATACAATTCATATGGCCACTAATGCACCCCTATTAAAGTACTATTATTCAACTATAATACAACTACTTGTAACTTAATCAAAATACATATTATCAATTATTTATATCTTCATCATATGTGCTTCATTTTGAGTGATTAAAAATCTTATGGGAACATTACTTTGAGCTTTTGAAATCATCTTTGGAATGCCAAGGAAAAGTAGTAATAAAAAAATAACAAAAAGATAAATAAATTTTCCAACTTACAAAACACATTTATTTATTTATTTTTCTTTTTGGACCCCTCCTACTTTCGAACCTCATAACTTTATCATTTTTTATTCACTTTAAATAATTTGAAATGTTATAAGAGCGCCATTTAAAGTTCTACAAATCTTTATAAACTTTAATAGAAATAAAATAACATACAAGATTTTTTTAGGTGTTTGGGAAATGGCCTTTGTAACATTTGGTGGTTTGATTTTTGAGTTTTTGACCCCCTTTATTTTGGGGGGCCATAACTTTTTCACTTTTATTTTATTTTTGATGATTTTTAGAGCCCAAACACAAAAAACAATGGAGCGCTCCCCTTCGATCTAACATGCCCTAAGTGTTTAAGTGTTATAGTTACAACTCAATTTGCAACTATGGAACAACTAAAAGATTTAACCCATATGTTTTGTTTTTGAATCCCATGTTACGAACTTTATAAAAAATGATTTAAAAAAATATTCTCACATTAAAATATAAGTGCCATTTTGGGATGAACTAAATAAAGTTTAACCTAAAGGCAAAACATAAAATATATAAAACAATTTCATAACTATTATTTAATTCACTTAGTCTCGTGTTTTCCTACTTAATTACCACCTATGGTTATGTACATCCTACCGGACTACTAAAATTAATATTAATATTAATATTAATATATTTATTCCAAAATATAATTAATATGCCATGTGGTAATTTTCGATTATGCTACATGTCACAATTTCAAACCTTCATTACCAATCAAAATGGACGATGGAGATCAATATTTCGAAAAGAAAATAAATTTTATGTCAAAAATCTTCATAGTGCCACGTGTTATATTTTAATAGATGGATGACAATCAACGACATCAACATGACATTATAGGTGTAACTATAATGGAGTTGCATAGTGGTTGAAGATGAGTTGTTTTGACAAAGTTGTTATTGAATTGTAATGAATTACATTGTATATACGGTGAAATGCAACTCTACAACTCATGCAACTTGTCTGTTAACATTCACAATGTATAAATACAATGAATTTACAAAAAATTGAGTTACAAGGCCAATTACAAAACACCCCTTTTTCTCATAGTGAATGCATGATATTTCTTGTTGGGTTCCAATTGTGTTCAAACATCATATGATTAATTAACGACTTTTGTTGATTAAATCATATGAATCCATGTTTTTGTTTATTGTTTCAATGTTTTACACTACAATTTGTAAAAGATAATACATCTCTATTGTGTAAATGGATTTTTTTTGTGATGTGGTTTATTATGTAATAAATCAATGATTCATTATTTCTACCAAAAGTTGCTATGAATTTGAAATCATGGTTACATCCAAATATCCACAATTTTGCATTGTTTAACAATTTGTCAATTCTTTTAATGTGTAATAGTTTTGTGTCATTATCAAAATGAGTTTTGCTAACTAAGCTTTAAGGAAACCCATACCTACAAAGTTTTTTTGAAGCATCTACATCTTATTTGTAATATGTTGGGTTACATAATGACAATTACATGTGTTCATTAATTTGCACACATCAATGTGAAATAATTCATGAAAGTAGTCTTCACTGGTGTTAGGTGGTCATGTGGTGCATGGGTGTATGTGATTGTCTTGTTTTTATTACTATCTTGTGTTATTGGATGACATGGCCTATACTTGTCAATGTCATGTTTGATGATGCCATTCAAATAATTAATCACGTTTTCTCGAAATTCTACATCATTGTGTAATGTTTGAATCAATTTGTTGGGATTTGGAAAATCATGAACCACAATAACGTATGGATACGTAAACTACCATTTTTTGCAATTTCATAACATCCATAGTAAGCTTTAATATGGCTAAACACACATGCATTTTTATTAGTAATTTATTTTGAATCCTTTACTTGCAACATGTATTTAAAGTTGACATTAATAAGTGTGTGTACAAATATAGTTTGGACTTTTGGGTTCATTGCTGCTTATTTGCAGTGCCCTTTTTTTAAAAATATGTTTGTGTCATAGAACAAGTCAAGATTGATGTTTCATCCAATTGAAACAACAATCATTTTTTTTAAAAATGTCCTTTGCAATCAAAAATCAATGACTAGATGTCCTAAATGACTACATTATTGAATATAGTCATTGGATATTATTTAAAATCCTATGTGGAAAAAGTTATAGTCATATATTAGTGGTGCATTCGACTAGTAGATGATGACATGATAATAGGAAGGATGGCATCATTATTTCATTACAAGTTTTGATCCATATGGCATCCATGATCGATGACAAAGTGATGTGGATGTTCAAAATATCATTTGAAAATGTGACTAGGATAAAGTCATTCAAAATATGATTAAAAAATAACTATGCAAATGACATGGATAAAATGATGTGTCATTACATAGACAATGTGATCATACAATTATTCAAAAATGACTATTAAAAAATTAATATGAGTATAAATAGACATAATGAACTACAACATGTAAAGAATTGAATTTGATTAATATTATACATATAGGTAATATAAAAACCGTTATCAAAGTTTTCTTAAATATACTTGATATGTAGTCTATTTTAATATTCAATGTGAATAAATTAAATATTATACATTGAAATAAAAATTAATGGTAAACGTATGATATATTATTTAAAAATTATATTGTAATTTAAAAATAAAATAGAATTGTCAGAGGTGGCAAATATATAATTTATCTTGTACATAAGAGTTTTAATAAATATTTATATAATATATGTATAATTAAATAATTGATTTTACATGTGTAAGAAAGAATTAAATTTATAATTTCAGAAAATTAATTAATATTTTAATATTTATCATTAATAATTTTAATATAATAAAAAAAATTTAGATTAACTTTATATTTCATATTCAATATGATTAACATAAAAACATATAATATATAAATTTGATTTATTATCCATTTATAAATATTTTACATGGATAAACTATATGAACTCATACATTTGAATTAAAAAATTATTAATAAAATGATGATATATTGGAATCAAAATTGTATAACATGAAGTCCTAAATCAAAATGAAAATTTAAAATATGAAATATATATTTTATTTATTCATGTATTAACCATAAGGTTTTTCCATTTACAAATCATGTGTTTGATTTAAAAAATTCAAAGAGTGGCCATTGAAATGTTATTCAATAACAAACTTCAAATAATTTTCTTTTGACCTAAATTTACATTTTTCAAAAATAAAATATATAATTGTGTATATTATTGAAGGAAATTTATGTATAAATTTTCAATTTTCTCATTTGGACAAATTATCAATAAAATATGAATTATCAAATTTGAGATTTTGTGTAATCTGTAATTGTGTATATTATTGAAGGAAATTTATGTATAAAATTTCAATTTTCTCATTTGGACAAATTATCAATAAAATATGAATTATCAAATTTGAGGTTTTGTGTAATGTTTTAATAAATTATGGTTTAAGTAGAAAAAAAATTAGACTATTTACACAATAAGTGAAGTGGTTTGGTGGTAAAGGAGTTGAATTTCATCCTTGGGGTCTAAGGATCAAATTTCACAAATGACATTTGCTATGGTCAACATTGAAATATTGACCAAATATTTCATACCTACCTAGATTACCTATGTTAGGTGGTTATTTAGGCTGACTTGAGTAAATAAATAAGGTATTCTACTTAGCCACTTAAATTAGGTTTTTGACTTGGTTTAAGTGGTGACACATGTCAATAATTGATAGGGTGAAAAATAATGAGATTAAAAACAATTGAAAAAATATATTTATATTGTATATTATATATTCATAAATTTAAATATTATAAATTTAAAAGTAATGCTCCCCAAGTTTTTGGGTCCAATTTGTAATTGAATAAAATAAATAAATAATGAATAAATTATTGATAATAATTTCACATATGTCTTTTATGACTAATGGATAATATTTGTCACTTCATTGTGCCACGTCATGTCCTAAAAAAGTCATTCATAATGACTTTAGGGTTGTTAATCATTTTTGTCCTTTATGATTATAATACTAATCATAAATTCAATCATATATTTGAAATTTTCTACTAGTGAATTAAAGGATGATGGACAAATGCAAGATTTAAAATGAAACAACAAACTTGGTGTTCCCATGAAATTTATCATATTTAATATTTGATTTCTTTGTGATGCACGACTACCAAATGCCATGACATATTTGTTAGAGACTTTTACATGGCGTAATAAATTTTGTACATTTTTTGGTCATTTATGTTTTGTGGGGTTTTTACAATTTCATCAAAATCTATCAATTGTAATTTATTTAAATTTTTTTTTCATTTGTGTTTGATGATCTAAATATAGTTATTTTAGCTCCAAGACATATTTATCTTCATTGAATTATGTTGAACACAAAAAATGGGAATAAATGGTGTTTTGAAAAATTGTAATGTTTCATTTAAATTCATGAGGTGCTTCATATGTATTTGTAAATATACTTTGATTAGTTTGTTTTCCATTTCAAGAACACCAATTTCGAATGGGAACAAACTTGGAAACATGCATGATATTAATGTCGGGATAAATTATATCCATTGATCATTTTAAATTGATGATTGTATGATAAATATTGTTGATTATTTATATTGTGTAATGCATTTTTCATACGTTCATGTTGATTTACATCTATTGCATCAAAATCAATCAACTTAATGTTTCCATGTGTTCAATGTTTAGTTTGTTCATTTGATTTGATTTGCATTCATTCATTTGTTTGTGTAAATCAACGATGTTAGTATGATGTTCTGCATAGGCTAATTCTATATTTGTTGATTTGAATATTAATCTCATTATAGAATTTGGTATGTTGTTATATGGTAACATGTTCAAACCATTTATGTTACTTATTGTATATTTGTATCTTGCATGATTTGATTGTAACCATGCAAACCATGTAGTTATAACATGTTTATGTACATATAAAAATTACAAGTTTTGATTATTTCCATGGGTGGATGTGTATTGCCAACAAAATGGATTATAAAAAAATTAGATATAAATTCTAATGATAGTGGTAATTCGTTTAGAAGTTCAATTGCATGCTCATGATCTTGTGCAAAACTGACCATGTTGCTTTTAAGTGCATTTTGTCCCCTCATGCCACCTTTGTTTATGGATCTTAATTTAAATAATATAATCCGACAATGATATCATGCTATTAAAGTTTCTTCTACCATTGTCAATTTTGGTTGAATACCAATCCATAGACTATTAGCTAAATTTTGGCATTTTATTGATTTAAAAAAAAATATAACAAGTTTTACATATGGAAAATTTAGGTTCAATGTTTGAAATTCCTTCTTTTGCAAATAATAATCCTTCTAATTTAAGATGCACATGTTTAATGTCTATTATTAACTCTTGTGGAATTATATCATTGTAATTTGGAATATGATGTTTGGGGTTGAATTTGAATAAAATTATCATATTTTCCATTTTTGTATTTATGTTTAATATGTGGTATATTAGTAAATATTGCATGAATTTTTTTTCATTACATACATAATAACAATTGAATTTAAAGTTAACATTTTTCATGAAATTATTAAATTGTTTTAGACATAACATGTTTCAATTTGTATTTGTGGTGGAAAATTACATACACTAATAAAATCAGCCAAAATGTAATCACTTCATTTGCACTACATGTGATTTGTAATCATTAACGACTAAATTTGGGAGTATTTACAACTATAAGATCAAATTTCAACTATTTTGGTCACTCTTACAATTATTGTCATGACGTGTAGTGTTGTGACGTTCGGTGTCGTAAAGGTGTAAATCGATAGCAAATTCTACTAAACAAAAAAACTAAAACTAGTCAAAGATAAAAACTAATCAGCCAAAAAGAGATGCACGCACATATATATACAATGCACAAGAGGAGGTTGAAATGAAATTCTCATATATTAAATTGAAAAGAAGGAAAGAAAATGTAATGTATGTAAACAGTGGTCGTGTAATAGTTGTTGTGAGCATCTAGGAATCTAGTCTGACTATGGAAGAAACTCTCCTTGACAAAAGAATTTTAGAAAAACTAACAAGAAAAGGGAAGAGCGTTAGTGTCAGAGCAATATGCCCAAAAAACGAGGGTGGAGCCAAAGGTCTAGGATGTACTACCCGAACAACAGGGCCTTCATTAAGGTCAAGCGTGTGACTCAACTCACTGCACTATTCAACAGTCAATCACTTTTCAATGGCCAGGATCTTTAAGATCTAATGGTCACAATTACTAAATGGTTTGGAGCGTTCTTCCACCCATAAAAAGAAGAAAAACCCTGTTAAGAAAAACGGGTGGAAGAACCCTCTCTTTGGTATGGGGTCTGATTACCAAAAATAAGGGTACCTCGCATTACACTTAAAAACAGAGTGCTTTACCTATAGGGAACTTAATACAATAAAGGGTGGAAGGACTTTTGTGGCTGAGAAAAGCACATGGGCTGTTTCAAGGACTGGGCCAGGTTCGTCGTCTTAATCGGGCAAATTGCAGACAGGATAAAAAAGAATGTAGCAGTACTTTTGCACTGTTCGCATTTAAGAAACTTGGCCGATTTACTAATTTCCAAGGCATTGTCGTCGTAGATGACTGCCTTGATTTCTAGGCTTAGTCCTTTTTGGTGTAAGAGATTGTTGGAAATGGTGGCCTAGGGTTTTGAGTTTGAGGCTAGTTAAAGCCCTCACAGCTGGACATTCTGAAATCTGTGGCTTGAGGTCATCTCTCACCACACATCAGGCCCCCATTTTGTAAAGGGCCTGCTCCTTAGGGCCTTCCCTAATGTCAGGGTCCAAGACCTGAAAATTAGAGGAGGCCTACTGGAGCAAGGCTTCCCCAGCATAAAGGGCAGCAATGCTTTTGACCTTTAAAACTTAAGATTTTGTTCTGCACCTGAATGTTCTTGTTTGTTCACAACAAAAGATCATCTTTCTATCCCACAGCATTCCAGTCTAACTTACAATGATATGTGATAAAGGCATCTTTCACACATGGCAGCACCTTCTGTATGTGAAGGTCCCTTCAATTTGGGAAGGGAACTTCCATGTGTGGAGGTGGTTTAGATACCAAAAAAAACATTGGATTGCTTTGCATACTAGAAAAGGTGTCACAAATGGTGCATTTTGCCAGGTGTACCCTTACCGGTGTTGCCCACTGAGGACTTATGTGGCGGCAGAATCCACTGTCCACTGCACATTTTCTGTCATTAAAAGCCAAGGAACACCATGAGATTTCCAGAGAACAATGTCTGAAACAGCACTGCTGCAGAATTGCTAGCAAGAGCCAACTCCACCTCCTATAATGCGGTCACAGGGGAGCCTGAATTGGCTCGCCCTGCTTTTAGGAATAATGTGCCATTTAGGGCCCTAATCTAAATCATAAGTGTCCTCCGGAGGAGTGTGGTGTCTATGGCAGTGCAGTTGCCAATCCCTGTCCTCACACGTTCTCAAGCTTAAATCCCCAATAATAAGTTACAGAGTTCACCATTTCCACGTGACCTTGAACCATGCAAAGTGCTCAATTTGAATTGCTACAAGCAATTTTTTATCTGGTGGATGCTGGGATGCTTTCTCAACATAATCCAAATGTTTCTCAAGAAACTCAAAACCCCATAGTACACTTCGGCCAAGGGTGAGTTTCTAAACTGATATTTTCCTTTTGTGGACAGATCCAGGGGTAAGGGTCATAGCCGTCCTGGAGCTTGATCCTTAAAAAGAGAATCAGTTTCATCAAGTTAAGATAAGCACCCAAGATATAAGTGTAGGGTAAAGCCCTTGGCAGTGGGTAGTACTGGAATAAGGGCACATGTGAGGTGGAGCCAAGCACAGACCCAAATCTGGCAAAGCCCACTGCCAAGGGCTTTATCTCGTGTAATGACTAATGACTTGCTTGGTTTTTTTCCTGTGATACCCACTGGGTATCATGGGGGAAAAAATTAGGGCAGCAAAAAATCCATCTTGTACGCATTACGGTTCTCAAAATACACACCCCTTGCAGAGGAAAGATTATGTGCAGAAAGGCACCCTCTAACTACACTAAAAATTTCGAGCAGTTATTTTTGCACCCAATCATCACATTTAATCTGCTAAATAATCTTCTTCTGATCGAACAAGGAACTCATAGACAATTGTTGTGAGGTACAATCATGGCATGCAAAATCCATTGGTGTTAATGAACCACATTGAATTCAATGGGGGTTTGGTTGTGATTCAATGCTGATCACAAGTAGTGTAATCGATCAGGTAGAAAGTGTTTTTCCAGTGTTGCACATGCAGCTGCTAGTTGCTGAAGAGAATTGTTAGAGTGCAATTTGTGGAGCAGATTGTAAAGTCCCTGAAAGCATTACATTAGTGGGAAAAAAAGCAGTTCTTTTGTGGGATGAACACCATCAGGTCAGTCACCTCATGCAAAAGATGGATAATTGCTATTCAAGCTGCTATATGATGATGGATGAAGTGTAATCATTGCTACAAACCAAAAAAGTTTTGCAAGTTTTCTTTGAAGGAATCAGGGAGTCACCATTTCCATGAAATTTGCCATTACATCAAGTCACTAAGGTACAATTATCATGTTAGCAATTTTGCAATGTTACATCACTGGACGATGTGATAACATACTGGGCAAGACAAACACCATCTTCAGATCCAATGGCAGCAATAATACTATTCTGAACTCTGAACTCCAATTGTACCCAAAGCCCTGAAAATCTCTGAAACTGTTAGCCATATCAGAAGGCCATCTTCAGGTTCAGAGGTAGGAGGGGCAGGGGTTCATGAAGTATTTTGTAACCTTGGCTTGAAGCTCAATTCCTCATTTCTTCCCCACATCAAATTCCGGACTACTGGAAGAGTGACCCATCTGTAGAGTATAGCTAACTCTGATTCTTTGACTTTATGACTCTGCATCATCTGTTCACAACCACAGAATTTTAGCATTACTTCCAGCCTTCTCTTTCAAGATCTTTCCTCACTTCTGCACATATGCATAGATCAACTGAATTCTACTACTTACAATCATGGTGCTTGATCCACAAACACATTTTGGACACTCGTTTGCTGAAGTGATGAAAACCGAAGGAAAGGTGATCTTCATTCAGAGATCAGGGGGGTGTATGATGCACGGACTTTTGAAATCAGTTGAAGAATGGTTGTCTTCTACAAATGGTGTTGTCCTAAACGAGTCAGCTTCACCACAGGCTTGAATACAACTTAGGTACCAATTTTTCCATCTTCGAAAACACTTTATACATGTAGATCATCATCACAGAAAATGCACCTTTCAGCCATAACAAAACATTGGCCACTGCAATACCCACATCCTCAACATCATCATCATATACCATTTTTCTGTGTAAATTCTTTTCTCACCCATTCAAACTTTGTGCCAAGTGCTACAATCATCAGCAACAGTGCACAATGACTTCAGCAACAACTGATGCTTGATAGATTAACCTCCTAACACACGAACTCTCTTTCACAATTCACTCAAGTCATGGGGTAGTAGTAGTAGTAGTAGTAGTGCACATGACCAAAGCAAATCTCACACAACCCAGATGACTTCTGCAACTGCAACTAATGTAACTGAACTGCATCCAAGTCTAGCTTGTGATGGGCGGCAGTTATTTGCTTTTCTTGCCAGCTTCCAGTTATCTTTGGGGTAGTTAAGTTTCTGGACAACAAGGAGTGTTCATCCTCTCTCATTATTTTCTCAGCCTGCAAATTGTCAAACCACCCAACGGGAAATTTTGAAGCTTTGTAGAGAAAACACATTTTCTTTGCAAATTCTGAAGAGTTTTTTTCAAATTGCTCACTGCTCAACAACAATGATGATTTATTGTACACTCACAGAACACCACAATTACACACAGAACTAACCCTGCATGTGTGAGTGACTTATTTCTTGCATTCCTTCCTCTCACTACCCTCAACCACTCCATTTCTAAAATTCTTGCTCCAAATTTTTCTGCAAACTTTTATGAAACTTTTCAGATTATGGACAGAAGTATGAAAGATTTGTGAATTTCACAGCATCCAACTGCCCAAAAACCAATGTACAAAAAGGTGATCAAACAAAACATTATAATGAAATAATTTTACCATCTCAAATGCAAGATGGAAAGAATTGATCATTCCATGCAGACTGAGAAATCTGCATTCAATTTGTCACAGATACCACCAATCTGTAGTCCTATCCATATTTACAAATGCCCTCTGACAACAGTCTCTAACATTATCTTCCATATTCCATATAAGCAGCAAGAAAAGACTGACCAGGCTGCGAAGATCTCTCAATCAAACTAAGAAAATTTTGGACCTGAAACCACCTGAAGACTCTTCTTGGTGGCTAATGAATATGTGTAGAATGTACATGTGACAAAGCTGGTCCTGAAGCCAACTGCAATCTGATGCTACTTGACAACTAGTGGTACATCAGAGAAGCTGCTTCCTGAACTAAAGGTCCTGTGGCATGTACATGGGTTTCAGCACTGTGGGCTTCCTCCTCCCAAGGTTGGAATGTCCTCCCTTCCTCCATGTGCCTAACAAAAGGCACAAACTGTCTCCAGTTCTCACTGTAGAACAAATTCTCACCCATCCTCAGAAAGGTGAAAGCACACATTGGTTCAAACTCCCCATCAGTGTCACCCATCTCATTCATGTGTAATCTTGATTTCCTCACCACCTGGTCATGTGCAGACTTGTCAAACCTAGGCAGTGCATTTTCTCCAGCCATCCTGATCCCGGCTTTCCTTGTTGCAACAGCAACCTGCCTGACGAGGCTTTCAGGACAGCAGAGAGCATCAGACGGTTGCTCAAAGTCCCTCATCTCAATGCAAGTGAAGTTGAGTGTTACCCCATGCTTTGCAAACATTTGTGCAATTGGAGCATATCCATCTCTAGTCCGTGTGTTGTAGTAGCCTGCTGTCAACTCGGCGGCATGCGATCTTGTGCCATAGTGCCAATGGATACCAGCCACTTTCCCAGAAACAATGGCTCCAGTACCACAGAAAACTCCAGTAGCTGCCGCTAGCACTCGCTCACCATGGGCCAGCAGCATCTCTGAGTACCACTCCATAAAGAATTGTCCATAGTCTGACTTCCAAGATCCATCTCTGCTGAAGAAACTCGTATCCTCAGGCCATTGATTGTAGTGTCCAGCATCATGAGGACCTCCAAGACCCCAATGAGGTTTTCCAAGTGCATGTGCATTTGCCTTCAAGCTTGCTAGCATGTATTTGTCATAGCATTGAAACTCCCCAATTCCAGGGAACCGCCATTTCCCCTCACTTTCAGGGTATGACGGATACCGAAGTTCTCCAGCAGGTCCCAAACCACACTGAATCTCCTGCAGACAAGACCACAAAAAAAAACTAGTTTCAGCATCCAGCAAGCACAAGTACACCACAAAAGCATGGGGAAGAAAGAAGAATGCTTCTAACAAGAGACGCACATACATACATACATACATATGAAATGGGACACAAAATCTGAAATAAGTGGAAATTCTTTGCAACAACAAAGCAGAATAAGGTAACTCACAATGATGACATCACCAAGCAGATTTGAAAAAGTGTCCCTGAAACTCCTCATGAAATCTGTGTACACTTGGACTGGTGATCTTCCCTTCAAGACAGGAAGTGTGTCACAACCTAGAGACAAGTACTCTGGATTCCGCCTCCCTGCCTTGTCTGTGTACACAAGATCAGGATTTCTTTCCACCTCTTCCATTACCCATGGGGGCAAAGGAACCCTGCAAGAAGGAAAGAAAAGGAATGACAGTCATAAACAAACCCCAGTCTGTCCGGACAACATCCTTGGGAGTTACAAAAGGATCCTTTTCAAAGACATTAACAAAAGGATCCTTTTCACAGAAACAATGAGAGAAACCACCATGGACAAAACTAGCGCCTTCAAGACAGTAATGCAAAAAAACCCTTGGAAGTTTGAAGAAGAAACATAACAGAACACTGTCGCCGGCCCGTAAACGACAACGAGACATATTCATTTCTTTCAAAGGAGAAAAAATGCAACAGAACAAACGACTTACGTGCAGCTGTCACCGACGTTGCCTCCGCACTTGTGAAACGACATGACGGCTTGGACTTTCAAGCCATGACTCCGCACCAAATCGATCAATTCCTTGTACGCAGACCAGTTATACATCTGAGGACCGTCTCTCTCCACAATCCCCCACCAAACGTCCAGCATCACGCCCTCGACGCCGGCGCTCTTGAGAGCCATGAGGCTAGCATTCAAGGCCCTCCGTCTGTTCAGAGTATTGTTCATGTTCACGCTATCCAACGGCAACATCACGAACACTGGAACTCCACCACTCGTTCCCCTGCTGGTCGGGGTTTCCAGAAACGGATACTCCTGCCACAACGCCGCCGCCTGTTGTAGTTGCTGCTGCCATGACGATTTCTCCACAAGAATGGATTCCCTGCCCCCTATTTCAGCCGCAACCAAGGAGCTATGAAGATTATCCGTGATCCGCGAATGGCCGTTCCCCGCGGCCGCCTCTTGTTGCTGCTGAGGGCTTCGTCTCCACCAGTCATCGGCAGACGGTGGTGCAAATCCGCGAGAAGAAGAAGAAGTTGCTCTTCTTGCATCAGAGAAAAAAACCGCAACGCCACCGCCATCCTGCCGCTGCAACTGCTGCTGCTGATCTCTTCCGCCGCGACGCTGCCAGCTCTTCTGCAGGACAAAGCTGCTGCTTCTGTTGCTACAAGAAGCTTCTGTTTGTTGCTGCTGCTGCGACGAGGAGCATTCGAAACCCAGACCTGCTCGCTGCGAGACGCCCAAAGCAGCCACTGCGCTCCTACTCAAACAAGCCATAGACGTCATAATTCTTTCACTTTTTCTTTCTTTTCCTTTCTCTTCTTTTCCCACAACCAAGAGTACCTACCACCACCAGAGTACTATGTATACCTATATGATCGATTACCAAACAAGAAAAGAAAGAAGAAGAAGAAGAAAGCTTGCTCTATTATGTGTGTACACAAAAGAAAAAAAGATCTATGCACACGCGCAGACAAACCAACACAAGTATGTACTACAAATTACACCCACTTCGTGAGTCACAAGTTCAAGTCTTTGGGACCAATCGAGTCAAAGGGAGA
>Ga0209611_10000830_pt1 | contig 49113 bp, 35 predicted proteins | sample S1TSphgellanicum_3_FD_187693 | JGI IMG/M metagenome (GOLD analysis project Ga0209611, IMG submission 187693) | Host-associated microbial communities from peat moss isolated from Minnesota, USA - S1T2_Fc - Sphagnum magellanicum MG (SPAdes) (version 2) | ecosystem: Host-associated > Plants > Peat... | reverse complement strand
TGCCCATACACATGCCCAATGTTGTGATGCTTGCCAACGTTATGCACGTAATGACCTTCATATGGATTTACCATTACACCCATCTTTACCATTGGTGCCCTTTGAGAAATGGGGCATTGATTTCATTGGTCATGTCTATCCTAGCTCATCTAAAGGGATGAAATACATCATTGTAGCCACATAACATCTCACAAAATGGCAGAAGCCAAGGCAGTCAAGGTCGATGATGTTAAAGCCACTGCCACATTTTTGTATGAGAATGTCATCACTAGATTTGGTTGTCCCAAGATCCTCATAAGTGATAGAGGCAAACATTTTTTGAATGAAGCAATTGAAAACATGGCAAACCTATTCCAAATCAACCATCGGAAAACCACACCCTACCACCCTCAAACAAATGGTCAAACTGAGCGTGTGAACCAAACTTTGGTTCGTATTTTGCGTAAAACAGTTCACGATTCTAAAAAGGATTGGGATTCAAAACTAGCAGCAACTTTATGGGCCTATAGGACCACCTATAAGGTTACCACGTGTGCCACACCTTTTTCTTTGGTCTATGGCATTGAGGCCATCTTACCTATCGAGTTTGAGATTCCTTCTCTTCGTATTGCTATTGATGAGAGGTTGGACGAGTCACAGTCCTTGAAGGATAGGTTGAAACGACTAGAAGGGCTAATGAAGCTAGGCAGTTGAGTGCCCAACACATTGAGACTATGCAACGGAGGCGCAAGGTTCAATTTGATAAAAGACACAAATCTCGAACTCTTACTCCTAGCATGTTAGTGATGTTACAAGATGCTAGGAAGCTTGAGTTCCCGGGCAATTTTGACGCATTATGGTTAGGACCATTCATCATTAAAGAGGTTTTTCCTAACAATTCTGTCCAATTACAAAATTTGGATGGATGAGACTTCCCAACCCACACTAATGGGGGTCGTTACAAGGAATACAAGGTATGATGTGTGCATGTTTAAGCATCTCAAGGTGACGAATTATTATGGCGTGTCCTTGTTTCGGTCTAGAACTCTTGATCTTCAATTAATTTTCAACTTGTTGTCAATGAAGGTTTAACGAGAATTTAGCGCTCGAGGCATAGGCAGAGAGCAACAAGGGAATTGTTCTGATGGGATAGATTAAACAAAAATCTTCATGAGTCATTTCATGTGGGGCATTCTCTTCAAATCTCAAGTTTTAGTTAAACCAATTTGGGGGGTTAACATCAAAGATGGGATTTAATTGGGAAGTTGAAGTTGCAACCTTTTTTGGAATCGGTCCTATGAAATAAAGTGGGTTAAATCGCTAAGGGAACGTTCACCATCCATTAGTAGGGTGGGTAGGACTCTAAGTGGGTAACTCTAGGTTACTTTTTCCTTATATATCATGTTCCGATCTTTTGATCCAAACTAATTGGGGCGGATGTTGGTTTTTTACTATTTCCCATTGTTTTCCATGGTATTCTATCTTCTTAAGTAGTCCAAATCCATTCCGTTGGAAGAGGAAGGAAGGGTTTTATATTTTATTATCTATAGATCTGAACTTGTTCCATCAAGGGAGGATGGGTGTACAATTCTATTTTGTTGTAGTTCAAACTCACCTTCAAAAGAAAGGAAGGTTGGTTTTCCCTTTTTTCTTTAGGTCCAAGCCTACTCCATTAGGGGTGGACGTTATTTTTTAGTATGGTTGGATTATTTTCAATAACATTAACTCAACATTGAACGAGGGCGTGTAGAGAACCAGAGAATCCGAGTCCGTTCTAACTTAACAGTTAACCCCAGTAGGCCGCCACGTGTGAGCCATGGATTATAGCTCAATAATTAGTTAAGCTTTAGTTCCGTAATTTTCCTTAGTTTTAATGATTTGAATGCTTATAAGCTTCCAAGTAGTGATTATTAATAGTTGAATAAGCTTTTGTGATATTTCTAGGCATATAGTACTTATTTATTTCAATTGATGTAGCGCTTAATCATTTAAGCACTTAGTAAACCTTTTAAAGTACATTATCCTTTTTATGTTGTAGAGAAGGGAAAGGGATGTAGAATTAGATGTGATTTATTGATATATAGGGAATACAAACCCATAATTAACAATAGCATTTCGCCATGACAAGGTTAAGTTAGTCTGTAGAAGAATCTTCAAGCACTAATGATGTACTTGTAAGATTTTTAGGATGTAGTCCTAATGCATCTTTAATTAGTTCACTTCTATCAGACTTTTAAATAGAATCAAATCAAACTTAAGTATTAACATTTTCGCCTGAGTAGCCTCAGGTGAATTACAACTTTATAACCGACTTAAAGGATAGATCACAATTGCAAAAAATCTAGAATGCAACAAATGGTGTGAGCGAGGTACTCGGCTCAGTGCTCCATGGGAAGGGGGTTGATTAGCCTCGTAGCCAACGATAATGGCCATCATCGGGAACCCACGTTCGATAATGGAGACGGACATCATCATCTTCGCATTGACACTCTTCAAACCTTTCTGGCGCGGCTCCACGAGTAGGAACAAATTCTAAATAAATTGTTAAAGCATGTGGGTTAGGAGACAATTGACGATCCCATGCCGAACGACCGACTTAAGTGCGCACCACTCGCTTGGGCGGTTCTTCTTCGCGTGGCCATTAAGAAACAATCACGTCAAGCAGTGCTTCTTAAAGCTCTTCCCGTTCTACTGGTGTAACTGGAGGATTCGAAGGCGTAGCGACATCATCCGCCATGACTAGTTATCACCTACATTAACAAAAACTAAGAAGGTAGTACAAATAATGTGGTACTGGCGTTCAGAAAGGGTCGAAGCCTTTTTATTTAACAAATTAGGGTAGGCGTAAGGTGTGGGAGTGACGGCGGAACCTCATGAAAACTCGAACATCCTAGATCTAATGGATTCATCAAACCCTAATTTCGACGGCTAATTTAGAAGTATGCGGGGTTTTTTTGTGGTGCAAATTTACTTCCAATTTACTATGTATTACATAGTTAACTAGTGCATGGTAAAATAAATAGGTAGGGGATATCAAAAGAGTAAATGGTACACGGGAATGTTAGTTCAACCATTAAATTAGTCAAGTAAGAATTCAAGGACGTGACTTATTACTACCAATAAATTATCCTAATGGTTAGTTACTTGAAGTAATTAGGATGAAGAAGTAGGATGTGAAGGTCAATGAATGGAAAGGATAAGAATCAAGCTTAAGAGACCTCATCAAGATATCCAAGATAAAGGAAGGGATGAATCATGCAATCCCATTAGTCATGAGGATTGTCATCCTATTTGATTGGAAGATGGAATATTTCTTGTGTCTCATTGGGCCCAAGAATTCTCATCCTAAACTCAATTGGATGGCAATTTATTCTCAATTCTCATTAGCTCTAGAAAGATGTGGAGGCCATTGATTGGAGCAAAGGATTTCAAAGTTTTCATTGGATAAGGGGAACAAGCTCAAGGAAGGTCATGGAGGCTTACGAAAGGAGAGGGTATTGTGTGTATGTGGGAAATAAAGAAAGAAGAGGTGTGAGGAAGAATTTTTAGTTTTTATGTGTGGAGAGGTGTTCATGGAAAAGGTGTGTGCAAGAATCAAACATGGAAGGAAGTTGTGTGTAACAAGTACTTTCAGCAAAGCCTCTGGATTTTTGGTTCAATTAATTGTTCCTCCCAAATCCATCGTTGGATTTGTGTCAAAATGAAATCGGTTTTAGTTTGGAAGGTGTACAAGGTTCTCCCCAATTTTTAGTATCATCGGGTTTGCTATCATGGAGCTACACTGGTTGGAAATAAAGGGTGTTATAGTGGAGTTCATGGAAGGATTTCCATGACAAGGCCTCTGGATTTTTATTTCAATTAATTTTTCCTCCCAAATCTACCGTTGGATTTATGTCAAATTTAAATTAGTCTTAGTTTGAGAGGTGTAGAAGGTTTTCCTCAAAATTCAACATCATCGGAGTTGTTGTAAGGGAACTACACTTGTTGGAAGTAGAAGGGGTTGAATTGTCTGTTTTTTTTTTCAATCTAAGCAAAGTGGTTTCTAGTTCAAAGCTTAACTTTTGATCTAAAAATAAAAAATAAAAACTTATGAGATTTGGTAACATGGCTCCTTTTATATTAGCTTTCCAAAAATTCAATGCATGTCATATTAAGAGGTTATATGTAGATGTTGTGACAATTGAAACGGAAGGGTTCCAACCATCAAGCGTGACATTGGATTGAACATCAACATACGGCTCCTTCATATTCCATCATGGTGAGTTACGATTATCTCATAATGTCTTTGTATCTTCAAATTGGACACAACGCATTAGATCCTTAATGAATTTCATTACTTACCTTGAACCGCCTTACATGTTAGAACTACAACTACATAATAGTTCCACTTCCAACCGGTTTTTTTTGTGATTGCATATCTTAATGGTGAAGGTGCGCAAAAATTCCTCACATTTACCCCCATATCGTAATTGTATCCATTTGCTCAAGATATACATAGTACAAAATCCTACATTTATAAGATACATTTCTATATGTTCCATTATGAACATATGTTATTCCAGTATTAACAACACATATCCCCAGTATGGTTGCCAAATGTTAGTGATGCTTTTGATGAAAATTAAGTTTGACATCACTGTTGGGTTCTTGTCTACTAGGCTACGCACAATACCACATACCCGAGTAATTAGGACATATTGCAAAGCTACAATCCATTATTAGCAAACAATGTAAGAATGGGATCATGCACGTAGAAATATCATTAGACAAGGAATTAATGTAATGTGTATTATCAAGTTTGAATACAAGAACATCTTTCATTCCAGGCTACTTGGTAAAGCCTACTCTATGCCCCTTATATTTCCATTATCCTTCTTGACTTTTCAAACCTTTAAATAACTAAAGCTTTCGTTGTTTCGGTAGACCCATAAATTCGATAGGTAATAGTGATGACAATTGAATTCGGTAAGGCCCTACTAAATAATACCCTATTGAATCTCGATAGGGTGTCTACCTTAATTTGATTGGACAACTATCGTAGTTCGATAGATAGACTACCTGATTTTAGAAGGACTATTTTCAAGACTTCCATAATTATTCACTACTCCCTATTTTGGTAAGCACTATATTCCTAACACCAATATTCAAGCCTTGGTTAATGAAAAATTTCCATTTTAGAGGACAATCAAAGATTCGACGAAATATCCAAAGAATGTTATTTTTGAAACTAATGATAGCCACCACTCTTCAATGATGAATTTTTGAGAATGTGATTCACATTAGACAATTTTAGTAATGCTTAATTTTATTATCAATTCCACACCCACTAGCCAAATCTACACTTTTGTAGAGGTCCCCGCACACATAGTTGGAAATTGCCCCTATAAATTTAACCAAGTATCGATTGAATTGATTTTTGGTACCACACAACCTACCATTTCAGTTAGCTTTCATATTCCAATGACTTAGGTTCTTGTAATACCTAAAGCATATCCCGAAGTTTCATAGTTGCCCCAAGTTACCCTGTGACTCAAATGTTGAGTAAGCAATATTCGATAATCAATCCTACTAGAAATAATATTTCACCAACCTACCTTGGGAACTATGGATTGTCCTATGTAGGCAATGACAATATTCCCCACCCATGAACAATGATTCCCAATCCTTATTACCTAGGAAACCTTCCCCTTATTTTCTCCAACACATTTGGACCTACAACATACCCTTTCTCAAATATGGTGTCTACTAAAATTGCTACAATTGGAGAAAGTCAAGGTATCTAAGTGTTTGTGATGACTACCCCAGTAATTACTCCTATTAGCATGTTTTCTACCATAAATCTAATGCCCTATTTCCAACCACCCATGTGAAACCCCCCATTAAAATTCAATAATTATGGGGGTGGGATACCTTTGAAAGGTGGTGGCAATCCTCTTCATGGGAGTGGAGGACCAATAGGAGGGGGGAGTGAACGTTTGGGAGGAAATGGTGGACCTCTGGGTGGAGGCGGACCTTCAAGTGGAAGTGGACCCCCAAGTGGTGAAGGACCTCCCAAGAGGAAGTGGAGGTAGAATTCTGGTTAGAGGTGTAGGTGTGCCGTTTGGTGCTCCCTAGCCATGTTCCCCTTGGAACCCATGGTACCCATTGTGGTATCTACCACCAACACCCACTACCCTTGTGGCTTTTTCATAAAGGAAATCGTTGCCGTACCCAATGTATTCTGCTAGGACAAATCCAGATGTTCGTGTTTGAGTGTTTTAGAAAACAATTCAGGCTAATGGTGAAAAGTGGGACCCTAATGTTGAGAATTCAAGCTCAACTAGTTAGGTTTCATTAGTTATTAGAATAGGAAAGTAACTAGGTTACTTTCACAAGGTTGAATTACTTTCGTTACTTACTTTAGTTTGGTTATTTGTGGTTTGGTTTTTTAGTTAAATACCTTGGTGTTGATGGTTTGGCTCTCTTTTTTCTTCATTACACAAGTTTGTGTATTTCATGTGACAAGAACCTTGGAGAGTTTTTAATGTTGTGTTTTGTGTTGTGAACATTATGTTGTAGTTTCCTTTCAATAAAGGTTTATGTTTGCACTTGAGTAGATCTCCTATTTGTTAACACCTAACATAATGAACTTGTTTTGTTTCACCTTAAGAGATGTAATTTTGGAGTGGGCCGAAAATTTTATGTATTCTCACCTAGGTTGCACTTTTCTAGAGTTAGAAATTGCAATCTGTAAGCAATATCACACCATTCAAAATGATGAACAAGTGTACATGGCTCTTAGAGTCACTAAGCAAGGCAATGATGAAAAGGTTGAGGTTTACTATGAATGGATCCTTAAACTTACCAACTGTTTTCAACATAAATCAGATGACAACTTGTTGACAACCTTCTTTTAATTAAGCTGGGTTGGTCCCTTGCTTATGAATCACAATTGTAGGAATGAAGGGTTTAGGGTTTAGGGGTTTAACAATACCTTATTTGAACACAAAGAATCTACAATCACTTGTGAGGAGACTATGGAAAATGAAGAAGAGTACCAAAAATTGTTAGAACCACAAAAAAAAAAACTAAAAAAACACCAAAAAACACTTGAAAAAAATAAATGTGTGGTTTTTATCATAAACTAGGGCATCTAAAGGAGCATTATCATTATAACCTAGAGAATCCAAACAACAAATTGAAGGACCAAAAAAAAGTGAACAAAGTTTTTCTTCAGGTAGGTAAAGGAACAAGTGGAAACCGCAAAAAAAAAGGGAACTGAAATCAAAGAAATTCCCTGGTGTACTGTTGCTTCATATGTAATTCATTGGAACACAATATCTATGATTGTCCACATAATTCAATTGCACAAGAGATGTTTCGAAATGAAGTTTCCCTTGCAAAACAAAAAAATGATGAAATTGCTATCAACATGGTTTTAACTATTGAAACGAAGAGCCATACCCAAAGATTGGTGCTGCAATGGGAGAAGGAGCTTCAGAAAACCAAGATTGAGAAAGATTGGGAAAAGCAAGAATAGTTGCGAAAGACCTTTGAATTAGTTATCCAACAAATGCAAGCATCAGAATCCACAATGGAAATAGCCCCAAGGAGCCAACCACCAATGCAAAAGTCATATGGACCATTGAAACCCAAAACCAATTTTGTTGACGATGGAGTAATTATCGAAAAATAGGACATGTTCAAAGAATTAATCAACAATTATTGAATAGTAAACATATTTTCACCCTTGGTCAACTCATGCATTTGGCCCCTGATTTAAAATAATACATGGTTTCTAGAATATCTCCTAGTAACTAACCAACCCATCCTCAAGCTCCACCTTTTGATATAAGGTTAGTTGCTACAAATCCTCACATGGCAGTAATTCTGATGCATGTGGGGAAAAACATAGTGGAGGATGTTTTGTTGGATGAGGGGTTAGGTGTTAACATTGTCATTGAAGATTTGAGGAAAAAATTAGGATTACCTATCCCAAAACATGCACCCTATACCCTTAAGATGGCAAACTAAACCCTAACCAAACCAATAGGGTTAGTTTGAGATTTGAAAATCCATATCCGTGGTATTTTGTATATTGTCACTGTCATAGTGATGAAAAACAACATATTGGATGTTAATTACTCCATGTTGTTGGGTCATGCATGGTTACGAGATGCCAAGGTTACACATGACTAGGGGAACAACCTCATAAGATTGAGGGTAATGGCAATGTTTGCATCATAACAATAACAAAACATTTGGATAAGAACACCAAATGCCCAAAAGTCTTGTTTTGTTATGACTTTGTTAACAAAGTCACGGATGAAGAGGAAAACATGCTGTTGTTGGTGGTCGAATAAGATTTGTTTGCAATTGGCACCATTACTTTACCAAAGTCGGAAATCTTAATAGCGATGGTGGTTGATGCAAAAATTGGTAATGTTGCAAAAATCAATACCGATGCAAAAATTGATACAAATCTCAAAATTGGTATTGATACCAAAATTGATATCAATTAACTAATTTTTGATTTCCCACACAAACTAAGAGAAATTTTGGTAGACGTTATGCTAGCTCGGATCAAAGTGCAGGACATGAAGATGGCAAAGTGGAATCTATCATAAGAGGTCCAAATTCGCCCTCTTAATTTGGGTACTCACGATGAACTGCAAGTGGTGAAATTGAATGTTGATTTGGACTCTTTTGTAACAAATGTAGCAGAATAATTATTGAAAGAATAAAAAAGATGTATTTGCGTGGACATACAAGGATCTAAAAGGTATTCCACCTCACTTAATGCAACGTCGAAGTGAGTTCGATACTAGTATACTTGCATCACATCAAGCATGATATCAGATGAATTTGAATTATGTTGTGGTTGTGAAACATGATTTGGACAAGTTGCTAGCTGTGGGATTCATTAGTGGATGAAGCAAGTTGGCTCTCTCCATTGTGGTGATACCGAAAAAGAATAGGAAGTTTTGAATCTGCATGGATTTTACAAAAGTTGAATGCTACCATGAAAAAGGATCCTTATCCTTTACCTTTTACAAAAGAAGTGTTAGACGTCGTGGCAAGGCATGAAGTCTACTTGTTTCTAGATGGATTTTTAGGCTATCATTAGATAATGATTGCCCCAAAAGACAGGTACAAGATTGCCTTCATTACAATTTGGGGAACTTTTGTTTGGATAATCATGCCTTTTGGATTGAAGAATGTTCCACCAACTCACCAGCAAGCAATGAGTATGGCATTTCATGAATACTTCGAGGTGTTCATGAAATTGTTTATGGATGACTTCAATGTGTTTAATGACCTCAAAAGGCACCTTGCCTAATTTCGGTTGTGTTTTGACAAATGCCAAGAATTTGGTAATAGTGTGAATATGGAGAAGTGCATGTTTTTGTTTACTCAAGGGTCATACTTGGGTATGTTGTTTCCAAGGTGGGAAAATTACTTGATCCGAAAAAAATTCAACAATTGTGAATATGCCTACACTGAAAACGCCAAAAAAATACATGTTTTCAATGGGATGGCCTAATTCTATGAATGTTTTATCACGAACTTTGCCTTTATTATGACCACCATCATGAAACTCTTACACAAAACAAAGGTGTTTGCATGGACCACCAAATGTCAGGAAATGTGGGAGGCCATAAAATAAAGGTATTTGGATGCACCAATTTTAGTTGCGCCCAACTAGGACATGGAATTTCACATCCACATAGATGCATCAAATCTAATAATTGGAACTATGCTAGCTCAAAATCCCATCGAAAAATGTGATCAACCAATTGCATATGCCTCTAAACTCTTAAACAATGCAAAGAAAAACTACACCATCACCGAAAGGGAAACACTTGCCATGGTTTATGTTTTGCATAAATTCAAACACTATCTACTAAGAAACAAGTTTGTTTTCTATGTCAACCACATGCCATTGATGTACTTTGTAAAAAAACCCTCAATTGTTAGGCCAAATTATGAGGTGGCTATTGTTATTCTTGGAATATAATTTTTTAGTGGTGTACAAACTAGGGCGTTATCATTCAATGGTGGACATTTTTTGCAACTTCCTGATGTTATAAAAAATCAGAGGGTTCTTGATAGAACTATTAATGCATCATTCTTTATATTTCAATCAGAATGGCTGCAAGAAGTGCATACATACATCTTTATTCAAATTTTTCCAAAGGGATATTCCACGGAACAATGGAAGAAATTGGTGTTGAAGACCAATGACTTTTATTGTCATCGATGGAAAGTTATACAAACAAAGGTAAGATCAAAATTTGCACCTATGTTTGCATGATGACGAGACTTTTGTAATCTTACGAGAGATGCATGAAGGAGTTGGTGGTGAACATTTTTTGGCGAACATCACAATTCGAAAGGTGCCGGATGCTAAGTCCTAATGGCCAACTCTACACATGATGCACAACAACATTGTCAATCCTATGATGCTTGCCAATAAACCAAAAATCTTTTACATACACCAATGGTGAAGTTTATCACCATGCTGCTAGCTAAACCATTCATGAAATGGGGTTTGGACTTCATTGGCCCCTTTAAGCCTGTGATTGGCAACAAATACATTTTGGTTGCTACCAATTATGCAACAAAGTAGGTAGAGGCAAATGTGTTAAAGACTAACACAACTGCAGTCACAACTCAATTTATTTATGAATTCATTTTGACCAAGTTTGGTTGTCCTCTCATTTCGGTTAGCGACCAAGGTACCCATTTTATCAATGAGACCATTGAAATCTTTACCACTCATTTTTTGTTTTGGCACATTGGCTTTATAACTTACTACCCTTAGGGAAATGGTTAAGTTGAATCTACCAATAAGGTTATTAGGATGTTATTGACCAAGCTAGTAAATGAAAAATCGCATGGATTGGGATGAACATTTCCAATTGTTCTGTTCACCTACAAATTAACTTTTAATGTGGGCATAGGTCATACTCCTTTTCAATTGGTGTATGGATTGCATGCTTTGATGCCTACCAAATAATTGTTGCCTACTATCGATTCTACAATGTCTTAAAACTTCATCATGACATAGGTGCTTAGTACTTGACTATCTGAGTTAAAGAAGATGGAAAAATCCTAAACACTTGCAGCAAAAACCAAAAGCAAGAGACAATGGAATCATGCATTATGGGCACAAAATCATTACCAAACCAAATCCTTTTCCCTTGATGACCATGTGCTTTGGTTTCCAAAAGCACGCGAGGAACACATGCAAGTTCAAACAACATTGGTTTGGACCATATAATATTCAATATTGTTTATTTAACAATACAACACTTCTGATTGATTGTAGACAAATTTGATGCCAACCCCATCTTAATCAACATTAACAAATTGAAACCCTACAAATTCCAAGACATAATTGCTTATAGAGGAACACCAATGAAGTGATCCTAGTTTCACGAGCCAAGCCCAAAAAGGCAGGATAGGACAAGGAATCCAAGTCTAGATGCACCATTAGAAACTTCACCTATGAAACCTACCCCCACATTTTTTAGTATTGTACCCTCTCACACCCAATCCTTGTCTTAGAGGCTTTATGATAGGTTGCAAGGTGAGGGTATTCCCATTGATGGTATACTTCAAATGGACATTCCTCTGGATTTCAATTCCAATGGGACCTGAACAAGGTCTTTTCCCATAGATGCAAAGGCTTCATTTTTAGTACACCTCTTTCACACCCTTGGTTTGGTCAGGACTAGACCTCAACCAAAAAGGGAATCTTTTCCATGGTAGTATTTTTTGCAAGATTTGGAAGGCCGCTTGTGTGTTTCCGATATTTATGTGCAAACTATAGGGACATTGCAACACGCTTTTGAAGTAGCCACTACCAAAAAGAAGACATTTTCACTTGAAGACATTTTCAACACAAAGGCCAAGGTCTTGCATTTGAAGAAAAAATTACGCTAAGCACAAATGCAAGCTCAGGATGATGTTTTGATGATCCAGGCGCTAGAATCAACCGAGTCCAACTTTGCGGGTATGGAAAGTCAGTTCGACAAATCTATGGTTGAAAATAAGGAATATTGAGCTCAATTCCCTACCCTCCAAGACATGTTGATCGTTATTTAGGCTGATCTAGATTGTATGTAGGTAAAAAAAATGAAGTTGGAGGTTGAATATTGAAAACTACATATGAACCAAAAATCGTTAAAACTTGTTGTCGCAATGGATGCACACAAGCTCAAAATTGCAACAAAATGAGCCAAGCATTTTAAGAAGGAGAATGCTGACTTATACATGAAATTGCACTCCTAAGCGGACAATTTGAGGGAATCTACCAAAACCATTGAATGTTCATAACTCAATATCCAAGAGTTGTCATGCCATGTTCCCATCATTTAGGAACAATTGGAGGGCTTGCAATAGCAAATTCAGTTGCTCACTTAGAAGGTCAAAGAGGCAGATTATTCATTCCATCGGATGGCCAAGTTGGAGGGGATCAAAATTGAAAACGTGTTCACAAAGGTAGAATTATTCATTTATCAACAAAAGGTTAGAAATAATTGGGCTAAACAATGGGAGTTCTACAAGATGCAAATTATATAAATTTTGTATGAAGCCTTCTCTGGTTACTAAAAAGATAGGGAACTATTGAAACTGTAGTTAGCTACTTATGCCCAAGCTTTCCCCAATTTTTTTTACCTCCTTTTGTTGCCCCCTCTCCAACTAGGATGTCATCCAAAACCAAATCTAACACAATTAGTATGGGAGGAGTAGAGGAAGGAACCATAACCACAATGGAGGTGGATTCCATTGTTATAGAAGTGGCAACCAAAAACATTTAAGTTGCACCTAACACTATTGAAGTTGCCATCGAAACTATGCACCCTTCAACCCTATTTACCATCATAGAAACTTAGGAAGGTATCGAAAACCTTTAGTTGGGGGATGGAACTAGAATTACTCCTATGGTAAAGTAGATGGTTTTTTGGTGGAAATGTAGGATAGTACTACTTCATCCCAAGGACGTGATCCAAAATAGAAAGGAAGATAATGTTAAGGCTAGAAAGTTTTATAGGTTAGTTTTGAGGAGTTGTAATTTTGTACCAAAAATCAAACCTTACCAAATTTGAGATACAAACGGATTTTACATTTCTATTAGTTTTAGGTTAAAACCAATTTACATTACTATCGATTTTAGGTTAGAATTGATTTTAGGTTACTATCGATTTTGAGTGTTGTTTATTAATAGAATCAAAAAATTAGTTGTTGCCTTTGACTTTAGTTCCAAATTCTAGATGTAAGATAAGGTTGGATAACTTAGAGTTTAGGAGGATTTATAGGGATTTTTCATTTGTTTTAGGATCCCCATCATTTTCTTACGGACTATAAGTCTTTTCTTGGGGAAGCTCGAAGGGTCTTTTTTTTATCTTTGTTTTGGAGAGGATTGTAATGTATTTTTTGGGCATTTTCGAAACTTTTCAAAGGGAGCAAGTTTTTTTTCGCTCAAGTTTTTGCTTTACCAAGTGTGTTGAAGTTATCTTTCCTACTTGTTGTTTTGATTGCCAACTTTGGAGATGTTGTAGAGTTGTTTATTGTTGTTTACTTATTTTCCTTTAGAGAAAGTGGTAGGTTATTTGCCTAACTATTTTCCACTTGTTTTAAAGTGACTATTTGTCACTAAAGATTAACAGATTTGAAGTGTTCAAAGTTATACTTATTTTCAAGTGAATACCCAAAAACACACCCGGCAATTCACCGGGTGGGCCTAACACCTTTCTTTTGGGTAAAGCCTAAGGGCAGGCAACATTCTCAAAATATACTTCATATATTTCATATTAAGTTAATAAAAAATATGCCTTGAAATAAAATTTTGGCATTTCATTTGTCGAATTTTTCAAAATAAACCAACATAAAAAAATTCCATCCTTTTTTTTGTTCAATTTTTCACAAAAAAATAATGTTGCCAACATTCTTGAAAAAGTTCATCCATTTTCATTTTTCATTCACATTTATTGATCTATATATGATGAACTATTTACTGATAATAAATGAAACAAATCAATGTTTCATCCCTTGAAATCAGGAATTAAATCATGAAATGAAAAATTTTAAAAACTTAATCACAATTGATGTTTAAGCTAGTGCATTTTTGAAGGAAGAGAGTCAAGATTTAAACCACATATGACCTAATTTTTATTACAAATAAATATTAAATAAATTGGCTCACTTGATGCTAATGAGGCCAAAAGTTATAATGGGAATTGAAAGGGGGTTAGCTTTCATTTAGTATTGAATGAAGGAAGAAGCATAAAAACATATATTACCTAAACTTTATTAGGAAAAGAAAGTAATAGAATTTATAATTTATGATTACTAGGAGTGAGGTATGGGCTTCAAAATATTTAGAAAATATGCCTTATTAGAAGAATATATAAATAAATAAATATGCTTCTTTCAATGCTAAATGAGGTTGAAAGTTATGATGTTTTAAAATAATGTGTTGATTATTACAGTCTAATAATTTGAAAGAGGGTATCTAGGGAAAAGTAAATCAATTGGTGTCATTTATCATTTATAATGTTTCTATAAATGAAAATAATAATAAATTTAATATTTGGGAATTGAAGTTGGTTAGCTTGCCAAAAGGAGGTAATGTTGTACCAAATATTACCATTTAGCATGATACCTCCATCATCACAAATTTCATGGGCCACAATTTGGTAATAATAGTTGTGCAAATTCTATTTTTCATAGGTTTGTATGGAATAGACACAAATGTCATTCATTTATTTGTATTGTTTGAACATTGATGTTGTGCGCATTGTTTAAAAACAAATGTCATGTCCCTATTCGTATTATCTAAATATAGATGTTGTATGTCTATGTGTATTATTTACACAAAAAAATCGTGCATAGTATTTTCATGTTTAAATAATGCACAACATTTGTGTTTAAACAATACAAACCTATGAAATAATAGATTTCACACAAATTTTGAATGAACACATGAAGCTTATAAATTTGTGATGATGGTTGTCTTGTCAAATTTATAACATGAAAATTTGGTAGCCCATTCATATGCATGTCTAATGTTATTAATGTGGTATGTAATATTATCCAAATTATTACAACTAGTTGTACATGATGGTCCTCCATTGTTCATAATTGTTGTAGTTTTTATTGGATCACCTACAAGGTATCATTAGTTGTAATTGAAATTACATCCATGTCTAAATTATCAAAATACCATTGTTCTTTGATCACCTGTGTGAACATCCATTTGATGAAGTGTCTCCAAAACTTGTTCCATCTTTTATAAGTAAAACAAATATTGCATTGTCAATTAAATTTTGATGTTATTTTCTTAAATACGTGGAATAGAAGCATGGTGCTCTTATTGAATCTCTTCCTACAACACATGTCCATCACCATTTGTCATAGTTTTGTCAATTATTTTGGAACAAGTGATTTTGTTCCTCCTTTCCATTATTGGTGGGTGTGTTGAAGTGACATCATTTCAAAAATTCAAGTTGGAAAGCCAATTCTATCCTTGTAATGGGTTCCCCTTCCATGCATGGTTTTCCCTTACTAGAAATTTTAACAAAATCTTCTCAACTTTTTGTTTTCTTGTGGTATATACCACCTATTGACGTCTGGGCATTTCAACATTAGTTTTGATTGTAGATGTTTCATTACATGGAGCAATTTGTTCGATTTGTCTTTTAAGATTCATAGTCAAAACTTTAAACATCACAAATGCAAAAAAATGATGAAAAAAAACCAAAAAAATTCACAATTTCTTGGAATTAATTTTAATATAAATGTTTTGCAAATGTTCAACTTTTTCAATATGCTATTTGGGATCCTTAGTCTACTCTTAATGGTAGTTAATCATCTTTCTTACTATTTTGTTAAAATTTTGCCTTCATGACCTTAACTATTTTTGAAATTTAATATCATTATCACAACCTTAGCCTTGGGCTTGCAACCAAGGCAAAGACATGGAAAGGTGTGGGTTGAAAGTGCAACTTGAAAGTCACATTTGCACTCTTGGGAGTGTGAGGGAATGAGCCCACACACTCCCAAGTGGACTCTCACTTTGGGAGTTGGAATCCCTATGGAGTCTTGAATCTTCAAAGAGATATTTTAAGGGTCAAAACTCATTGGATTAAAGAGCTCCTTATACCATTAGAAAGCTCTTGAAACTTAAATGTCTTAAATGGGTTCACATGACCCATTTGAGTACTTAAAACACAAGTTATGACCATAAGAAGGGCTGGGAGTCAAAGTGCCAATTTGATTCCCGATCACTAAAAATTACGAATTTCCCTGAAATACGTGCATGTAGGTGGCATGTCACATATTGTTGGAAAGCTCTTGATGAAAGCTAAAACTTTGCTTTAAACTTCACTTAAATTGGAGGTCTGAATAAGAAGTTATGGCCTTTCAAAGTTTCGAGGGTCCCAATTTTGAGAGTTTCAGGACTCCCAAACTTGGGAGTCCTGGGGCAAAATGACATTTGGATGCGGTCCCCATGGCTAATCACAAAGAATGAAATAAAAGGGATGGTGGTGGCTTCCCCCAAATCTGAGCTGTGATGAGTTTTGTGAGTTTTTGTATGCTCGTGGCTTGTTTGTGCATAAAAAATGTTCCAATTACACACAAACCAACTTGTTGTTTGGTTTATGCATATTTGTGTAAATAATTGATCTGCTTGTCATTCGTCTTAGTCCCCATTCTGGAGCTCCAACACGTCTCTCTACCCCCGAAATGTTACGAACAAGGGAGTGTACCCCAACTCCTTTTTCTTCCATTGTTTTCACATTTAGACTTGCATTTGAGTCTTTGAAGGAGTGTGGGGGTGTGTTAGTCATGTTTGACACTATTAACCTATTTCCTCCTATTGTTCTCCTTATTTTTTGTTTTCCAATTTCAACTTCCCTTATTCACTTATTGTCCCTAGACATACTCCTATTATCTTTTTTTGAGTTTTATAAAATTTATAAACAAACAACACAAATTGTGACAAACCATAAAAATACAACATATGAACATAAATCTCCCTTAAACTAGAGTTCTATGTAAAATTCCACAAGATGGTTGCCAAATGGTAAGGTGAAAAGCTTAATAGTAAACTAGGCAAACAAATGCACATTGTAACTGTATTACAACTATTCCAAAAAAAAAAAGAAGTAACATTGCATTAAGAAACTTGTGGCAACTTGATTTACTGAAATCAAGTGTTACAAATTTAAACATGTTGAAGTATAATTAACAAGTAGCCCAAGTATGTAGCCTACATAGTGCATAGGTAGCCTACATAGTCCTTAAGGTACACATGGTAGCCCATAGATAGCCTACATAATCCATAGGCATATGGTAACCCATAGGTAGTTTACATAGCCTCTAAGGTAGGCCTATGTTGTCTGTAGGATGTAAGCAATCTAGGTAGCATTTAGGTAAGTCCTTAAATAACATAGGTAGCCCTTAGGTAGGCCTATGTTGGTGCTAAGTAGGCCCCTATATAAACTTAAGTAGACCTATGTTGGTCCTAGGTATTTTTAAATAAGGCCTAGGTAGGCCTTAGGCTAACCTAGGTTACCTTGGCTTATCTAGGCTAAGGTAGGTTAGCTAAGGTAGATTGTGTAGGCTACTTAAATAGGTTAGGAAAATTGTTTAATAAAATGGGATGACACATTATTTGAACACATAAAAAAAGTTGGTGCAATGGTAAGGACTTTGTTCTTTAAAGTGTAGGTGAAAAGATCAAATCTTAGCTTTTGCTCAACCTAGTCTAGGCTAGGTAGGCTAGGTGCCTAGGCTAGGCCACCTAAGATTCATGTAACAATCTAGACTAGGCTAGTAGGCTAGCTTGTCTAGCTTAAGTGGCTACTTTGTTTAACTTAGGTGACCTAGACTAAGAACTAGAATGCTAACCTAGTGGGCTACTAATGAATTCACTATGTCCATAACAATTGGTACCTTATTTATCAAGTGGTTGACCATTTTCAAATCGTGCTAACTTTATTAAGTTCACTCAAAATATAGTGAAACACAAAATGAACTTGATCACATATCATAGTGGAGGAGGAGGCAAGGTCATGCCCAATGAATATTCATCAAATTTTAGGTTCAGGTCCAAAGATAAGGTCAATACTTCACAAAATTTACATATGGAGGATAGTACCTTGGACCCCAATTTTTGTTTCTCAAAATTTGGTAGGGAATCATGGGATTACTTGACAAAAAACCTGGACCAGAACCCAAATTCACAAGGGGTCATCATCTAGGACAGTATTTTTTTTCAGGAATTTTTGTTTGCAGCAAAAGTGGCGATCGTCATCCATAGGGAATGTAGAAAAAAGTGGGCATCATCCCCAGAAGATTTAGCTGTAAACCAGATATGAAGAACGAATCTTTAATCATCATTATATGTTTTTGACTACACACTGAAAACCAGACATAGATAGCTGGTGATTTTTCTTTTTCTCACTTCTGGCGATTGAAAACCTCCCAAAATCACTTCATTTTTAAATTGTTAATATTAAATTTCACATTTGGCGAACTTTTTCTGGTATGGAAAAGGCTGATCTGGGATGATGCTATGGGGGTGTCTTGACTCACCTGCCGCTTCAAATATTTCGCACACACCCAGGCAAGTGCATGAAAACACTGAGCATGCTAATTAGAAAAAGTTCCTTTAATCGTGATTGGCTTATTTTCAGGTTTGATAGCTCCATTCTTGAAAACCGTATCAGAGGAATCAGGACTCAGAGTTTGAAGTCACTCTTCGGTTGCGGTTTCTAGTCGACGTGAAAGTATACTACAAACTACTTACTTGTGAGTAGCCAAATCAATCAACAGTCTATGACTGACAATCCCATCAAACTTTTTTGGAAGTAAAGTTCTCCAGACATTGCAGCCAGAAAACAACAAGTGCTGCATTTTGTGAGTGACCTAAGATCTGGAGTCATGCATGGATGTACCCAAGGGTACTTGCATAAGATCAGGGAATGAGCCACTAGTTTGCATTAACCCCTAAATGTCAGACAGGCCCAATATGGACTGCTTTTCATTGTAAATTCGCACTGTCCTGACGTTTAGGGGTTAATTCGTATCCCGTGCTCACTCTGGCTCTGTTTGTGTGTCTGAGAGTTTGAGTCCAAAGTATCCTTTGAGACAGCCCTGGTCAAAGGTGCCAAAAAGTTTGCATGATTTCAATTTGAAGCTGGGAGTGCAGTCCACGCGTCAATGCATGCCACTGCCTTGAACATTGAGCTCACTAATTGTGTATAGAGTCAGGAACTGGGAGGTGGTGCTTTTGAGATCCTCCGCATATTAGAACTGGCATGTGGAGGTGGGGGGCGCCTGAAAGCGTTTCTCTGAGCGTGCACCCAAACTGATCTGCAGTCGGGGTGCCCCTGTTGTGGTCAGTAGTATGGGTTTTGATGACAATTTGTAAGAAAGTTCATTGTGTATGTGTGCTCCTGACAATCACATTTGGAGTGACTTGGGTGGTCTAGTTCAGAACATCCGTTGCCAATGCCATGGCGTGAGGAAAGGAAAGTACAATGCTTTTAAAACTCTTTTATTTTGCACTAGGCGCTTTTGCTCAACAAAAGCACTATTGTGATTTCAAACTGTTATTCCCATGAAGGCGATGCTAACGGCAAAGGCTTTGTAATCACACCTTGTCTTGCTAGCCAGAACAAGTGCATAAAAAGGGCCACAGTGAGCCAGCACCCACCAGCACACCATCCACTGGATGCCCATTATTACTTAGTTGTGGATGTACCTCAATTGAGTTAACATTGGGAACCAATTCTGTAAGAAATAGGTCTCATATATAGGCAGATAGGTAGGAAAATAGGCAACTTCTAGGTAAATAGATGGTTTATACATATCTAAGGGCTGTTTTGCTACTTATCTACTAACAACCTGCTTGTGGGTTGTAAGTAGGCAGGTAGAAAAAAAACTCAGCTAACCACCATGGTTAGCTAGGGAACTGGAACCCAACAGAGAACTGTTTCCTGACCACTTACCATTCATCCTTCATGGTGCACTGGTGGGTGCTGGTTCACTGTGGCCCATAAAAAGTTGATTTACAAACACGAAAATGGGTTTAGGGTCACACAATACAATTCAGCAGACTTTCCATCCGTTTGTTCACTGATGTCCAGCAATACCTGATGCTTCTTGTTTACCTTTCAGGGTTTGAGATCACAAATTATTATTGTAGTGCTTTACATCCTGGAATCCTTCCCCATGGACACTAAGACAAAAATTACAGTTGCTCTTTTTCCAACCATAATTTTGTTCTCTACTTTTCAGCCATTATTGCTTGTTTGACACTTTTTTCTCTTTGTAGTTGAGCAGGCCACAAGTTGAGTAGCCTTTCAAATGGTGGGATCTTTACCTACAAAACACATTAGCGCACACAATTTTGCATGCACTATAGATTGGCTCCAAATGTTGAATTCCATTTCCATACCACATGCCATTACAGAAATTTGCACCAAACTTTTGAGTCCATGATCTAGGTCATTCCATTTCATACCTCCATTACACCCTTTCATTTCCCCTTTTAAACTTCAACCATTTCAATCTGGACATCACCAAGAGCTTACTCTCTCATGTTAGTGTTGCAGTACAATGGGTAAACTGATCCTAGATTTTTTATATTTTCACACTTCAACATTGAGAGGTACTGTTGAAGTCCCAAGTTGTTAAACCTGAGTTGCCCCTACTAACAAAGAGTCTTAGCAATATTCGCCAGGCTAAAGATACTAAAATTCTTGCTAATGGATCCATGTTGTAATATTAACTCCATGCAATTGACCTAAGAACTTAAATGCTAAAACCTAAACCATAAACCCTGAAAAGTTATTTCATCTCACCATGTGTTTTCCCTTTTGCATACATTACTGTATTTGTGTAAATAACATCTGCAGGCAAAGTTATGAATGCCCATATCAAACTAAAGGACAGGTTAATTAACATGCCCTTGACATCAAACAGTGATGGTGGAATTCCAACTGTCAGTTGTTGGAAGTAGACAGAACAGGCCGACAATTGCAGAAGTTTTCTATGCAACAAACAGAAGACAACAGTGACTGTGTGATGAGAGGAGATGCTGAGCACAGATCTGGGATGCAGGCCTGTGTTATACTCGTGCAGCAGTGGAGCAAAGTCCTTGATGAGGCTCTCTGGAGTGTTCCCTCCTGTTTTCATCCTAGGTTGGATGGCTACCTTGAATCCTACAAGTTGTATCAAGACTCTTTAATCTTACAAAAACACCTCTCTGATAATCAGAGAAGCTGACTGAATCACTCTGGCTTGAAACTCTTTGAACCAGTGCCTCACTGATTATGCTGTAACAAGCTTTGGTAATGGCAAAACATCTGGTAAACCCTCTGTACCCACCTACTTGCAAGACTAAGGACTTGCAAATGCCATCCAATACAAAGTTCGAAACAAAGGTTGTGCAACTGCATCAGAGCTTCAAAATTAAACTTACAAGGTATTCTATGGCTATGTGTTGTGACTTCCCCATCGTCGTTTCCTTGCCGGCCGTTCTTGTTTTACCTCCATAGTATCTGAATGTACCAAACTAGCGTGATCACTTTCCCGATTGGCAACACCATCATGAGCTTGCTTCCTCAGTTTTTCAAACCGCTCCTTGCGCTTTTCCAAAATGCTTGCTGAAGGCAACTCCTGAACCTGCTGTGGCTCCTTGTGCCCAGACAGTGGGTAGTTAAGATCCAATGGCTCAGAATGCCTGTTCTCTTTCTTGCTGATGACAATTCCACCCCCTTCAACCCCCAAGCCATCCACCCCAACTTCCACAGCAGACTGTTGTTTACTGAAATGTGCAATGTGATACCGCTCCTTTTGGTCCTCTTTGAAGTTGTGTTCACCTGTGTGCTGCTCTTTCTCATGAAACTGGTCCTGTGAGAGAACAATAGACCAATAACAAAGGCAGATGATCAGAACATTTGCAGGGAAGTGCGGAACTGAAATGAATGTCATTGTGCAGACTCAGTTGTATCTCATAGCTGTATTCAAGTACAGTTAAGCAATAAACCAGAAATGGATTCTTTTTAAGGATACCTGCTGTTGCCTCTCATGGATGACCTGTTCAGTTGTCAAAGCAGCATCCTGTCCATGGTGGTCATGAGCTGCACTCTGTATCTTGTCCTCAATATCCACCCAGCTCAGCGAATCCCTTTCCTTGCGACTATTCCAGCGCTCCAGCTTTGAACGGCCCCTGTGATCCCTGGATGCCTCATCTGCTGAAGATGCACCCTCAGTTGGAGCTGGCCTTTCTCTCTTCTTTCTGTGTTTGTGGCTACCTTCATTGTCTTGGCTCTTCCTGACAGAGTCCTGAGGTCTCTTGGGTGGCAATGATTTGTGATCCCCATGTCGCCTAGTGTCCACTACATAATCCTGAGCATCCACATACACACCACATGGGCTTTAGTTAACATTATGAATGATAACACACAAAACAGTACTGTTGGAAGCACTGGTGCTTGGTTAGCAAATAGTTGACCTTGTCATGTTCAAAACTTGAGTGGTGCTCTTCATTTCTGGTTCTCCTACTTCCTTCTGAGTGCACATGGTAGTTCTTATGTTCTGTAACAGATCCATTGCGGTCAACATCAATCTCCCAGGTCTCTCGAACTCCATCCCAAGTTCGTTTCTGGTGGCGTGCTTCACCCACAGCCTTGAGTCTGTCCACAGCATGTTCTCGACCACTTTCTTGCCGTGGGTTTCGATCCTCATACTTCCGTCGTTCTTCACGAATTCGATAATCATCCTCCCTGATCAGTACTACCCTGTTTAGTGTAAATATACAGGAAATGTCAACTGACTCCCCTTTCCCTGTATGCTTCTCTGTTGATTTGAGTGTTCATTGAAGGGCTTGTACTAATAAAGACCTACATGAACAAGACCATGAACAACAATGCTGACCTCCACAAACAGAATTCAAACTATTAGCCAATATAATATTTAGGACAGAACAACATAGTATGACTGAGTGGGAGGGACTCTCTGTCCTACTGGGCTCCACCACAGTGTGTTCAAGCAAGCAGCCACAAACAAGCCCCACAGAGAAGAAAACAAAATAATCTGTGAACACAACCACGTTAATAAATGTGAAACTACATTGCTCCGCACAATCTTGTCTCTTGCTAGTGACAAATAAATTCTGTCTAATGCATCCTAGCTCGGACAAGGAAATCCAGGTGCAACTGTACCGTCCGCTCCTCCTTTCACTATCTCTAGAATCCTCTGCGTATTCTCTCCTCCTTCCCCTCAAGTTGTCATGCCGAGATTTGTCCCATACTCGATCTTCATTTCGGTCTGTCCTTGAAGTCTCTTCACGGATACGACTTCCTTCCCGGTCATGATGCCTTCCTTTATCTCTTCCATGACTCCTGTCATGCTCACCAGTCTGCCAGTTGTCATTGTCACTGCCTGTATGATGGCTTCGTTCAATCCGCCCACTCTTGTCATCTGCTCGTACTTTATGTCCATGCACCTCATCTGTTCTTTGCCGATAACCATCATCCTGCCAGCCCCTTTTCCATAATGAATCCTCCCGGTCCCGGTGGTGCCCATACTCTTTGGCTTTATCTCTCCTCCTTGTTTCTTCCTCCCATTCCCTTTCTTTGTCCCTCCTCAAGTACATCTCATCTCTTGCCTTGTCCCTCCTTGAGTGCATCTCTTCCTCCCTATCATGTCGGTCCCTCTCTTCATCATGACCTCTCCGATTGTGTGCATGATCCTCTTTCCCTCTTTGACCCAGGGAGTCCCCTCTCTCATGTGCATACTGTTTCTCTTTCTCCTCATCCTCATATCTTCTTTGGCGAGCAAGATCACTCTTTTGTTGCTGGTATCCATCTGAACTACGATAAGCCCTTCCACTGTGCTCTACAACCCTACTCCGAGACACTGCATGTCGTTGATGCTGTGAAACTTCATCACTAGCAGGCTCCTTTGAAAGCTCCCAGCTTGAACCTGTATCACCCTCACTGGATTCTGATATCACCTTTTTCAACTGGGCAGCCTCCTGCCTTCCCCTTTGAGGTGGAGAAACATTTGGTTTCTTTGGAGCCTGGTCATTCTCATCATGATCTGACTCACCACCATCAGCATAGAGCTCTTTTGAAACAGACCTATTGTGGCCTTCAGGGTCACACTCAACAGATGCTTCTTCAACACTTTTCTCCCGAAGAGCAGAATGGCACCGCCCACCAGGAGCCCTTGTCTCTATGCCATACTCACGACTGTGACTTTCACCTTCCCTGCTCCCTTGCAGGTTTCGAGGTTCACGCCTAGTCCAATTAGCCCCACTTCCATTGCTTGGTTCATCCTCCCATTCTGCTGGAGGACGAGATCCATGTGTTGGGGGTGTCAAGTGGGGAGGAGTCCTCCGTCTGCTGATGATCATAAACACTTGTCACAAAAAGATCTCCAATTCCTCCAAAAAATTTGGGCATGGCAAGAAGTTGGGCACTGCACCTAATCACAGCATGATTATCCAATGGAGGGATAAGGTGCTTCTGAAGAATACAGTACAGATAATGTAACTTCTGGTTTCTTTATAGGCATTTTGACTCATCTCTGAAACGTATATAGGGCCAACATACCTTAAAGGTTCTGGAAAATCAATGGGAGGCATGTGAGAAGGGTAGCCATCCAGTGGAAAGCCATCAGGTGGTAGTCCGGGCCCAGGCAAAGGTGCCATGCCAGGCCTAGGTCCACCATACATGGGAGGTCTTCCCATTCCACCCCTGCATATCCATAATGAGTAAGGCATAATCTTAGATGTAGCTATTTATATGAAGCAAAGATGAGGTGAACAAGATCAGAAAGATAAAATGTCTTGTTGTATATAAACTATATTAACTAGTATTTGACAATTGATACATGACAATATATCTTGGCATTTTGAACGTGAGCTCCAACCACAACACTTTTTCCAAAAGATCTAGACACTGTCATGGAAAAGTGTGACCTCAAGGGATATTTATTTCTTACAACACTCTCAAAATATTGAGAGCCATTATACAAGCTGGAATAGTACCTTGCAACAGGTGGTGGCCCAAATGGCCCTCCTGGGTACATGCCAAAGTCAGGCCCAGGAGGTCCCATGGGCATACCTGAACCCAAGGGGAAAGGCCCAGGGCCTTCAACACCCATGTGTGGACCTGCATGCACACCCATGGCATGCATAGGTGCCCCTCCCATACCCATCCCCATGTTTTCTTGTTCCCATGGCTCAGGATGGGGGAAAAATTCCATCCATGGAGCTGGACCTCCAGGTCGAAAGTCATGGGGCTCATCTACCATGAGATATGGAGGTGCTTGATCGTGGCCTCTTGCATCAACTTCTGAATACATCTCATTGTAGGTGTTTACTGATGCTGTTGGCTCATCATCGGCAGAATCTTGCAACACAATCTGATACCAAGTGCAAACTTACCACCAATGAGAAAGGCAAAACCCATCTTCTCACTGATTCACCTAGGACACTTGCTTGCAAGATCCAGATCCAAGACCATCACGAAGGAGGTCCATTTCACATACTGCTGCTAGGGACCACAGAACTTGCACATAAAAGGTGGCAACTAGAAGTTTACAATTTTCCAGAACATATCCACCATAATCTGAATTTCCAACTTCACCTGAATTACTGCATCAGAATCACGATTACGTTGGCGGCGAATGTCTGCTGAAGGTCGTCTCTCACCCCCTCCACCTTCAACCTGTATTGCCCGCCCTGTTGGCTGTATGCACAGGACAAGAATTCATGGACCACCCAATGAGACTATATTTTGCAATCAAACCACAATTGGCAGCAGCACAACTTAAGAAAGTAATAGAAATATAAGGAAGAGTGGTGGAGACAGGGAAAAAATAAGGTGGGGAAGGATTGAAGAACTTACCATAGTTACACGCCCTCGCCCTGCACCACGACCACGCCCAGTTCCTCCAGTAGGGGGAGTTGAGTCAGGCAGACGTTGTTGGGAAAGTCCAACATCACCTAAAGATTCCTGCATGCTTGCTGCTGCCATCAACTCTGGCGGCAGATCTGGATCAAATTCCTGTTACACATATGCATAATTATAAGAAACACCATTAGAGTGTGCACCAGTATAAACAGGGTGGGATGATACTTTAAAAAGGGGAAACACTTAGCTTGCCAACTAAGTGTGACTAAGTGGTTCATCACCCTACAGGATTACTTTTGGAGGTGGTCACTGTCTAAGTGCTGTAAACACAGGCAACTAAGTTGGCCAACCCTGTCCCCCTTAGTTTGATTCTCAGGTACTGACATGTTTTTCCAGTGACCAATACTGTACCTAGGTCATGTACATTAGGTAACATCTAGAGTGGCATAGTGGTGATTTGAACTCACAACCACCTGCAAGATGGCTATGAGTGACAACCAGTTGGTCTATTCAGAATTTCTCAATAATACTTCTAACTGAGTAACAACCCAGATTAATGAACAAGGCCCCAGCAATATCATGTGTTTCAACAAGGTAATTCAGCTCACTCTAACCTAGAGCAGGCCTTGCTATGAAGCAATTCTTGCACCATATGACCATATACTGGTAGTGAGGAAATCTGGAAAATTGACCATCCAATTGCCTGTTCAAACCAGATAAAGAACCCTCAACTGCATTCAATGTTGGACCTTAGAGCAAGTATCCAGAGAACACTAACCTGCTCTGATCGTCCACTTTCATACACACGAATTTTGCTCTGCATGGTTGCTTCCAGCCGTAGCTGTGCCTGGTAAGAGACAGCCAACAGTGGAAATCACTACAGTAAGTCAAAAAAACCCTCACCTAAGGACAATGGGTTCAAAAATTGAGCCTCTTATCTCCTCATTGCATACAGTTTGTACATCAAGGACTGCCATGTGAGAGGAAAAGACAGCCAAATTGCCAGACATTGATACCAGAGATGCATAACACACTCAGAGGGCTTAAAAAATAGCACCAGTTGCTGGCAGTACTGTTTCCAACTGCTCTCAATGAAGCCAAAGTTGAAGTAGTCAGTGAGGTCAGCACCAGGTCTTCGCCATGGCTTGTCTTCTAAAGTATCAAGGTCTACATCAAACACTGTCCTGCAGCATTACATCTTCATCAACGCCAGAGAAGACTTTCCCAACTTTCAAAAGAATATAACCAAACCTTGCATGATGCTACAAAAGTAACACCTTCCATATCTATGAGTTGCAAAGAAAACTCCACAATAAAACCTTCAAGCTAACTACTGGCCAGTCCCAGCAAACCAAAACTAATACATGAAAATTAGTGTGGTCATAACCTCATGAGTGTCACTTACTAAGTATCAGACCATTACATTTGCAATGAATAGCAGTGACTAGCTGCTTATGACTCCCAACTGACTTCACAGCTCCCAAAAGTGGTGTAGTGGAGTATATAATAATCTGCCAAATTTTGAAGACAAAAAATTTATTAAAAAAATCTGCATCCTTATTTTCTGTTATATTTCCAAAAGAAATGTGAAAACTCAGTCATGTTGTTTGCTAGCACTTAAAAGACAGATAGCTTATAAAAAGTCAATAGTATCCTCATTCAAGCTGCAAAGAGCTTGTGAGTGACACCTTCTATGTAGCAGACCGCAAGCAGCAATAATCTGATCAATCACAGCAACTAATCACACATGACTTCAGAATGTTGTCAAAGAGATTTAGATGATGACCAACTCCATACAGAACCTAGTACATCACACCAACTGATCAGACCTGCAACTCAACCTTGTACCATTGCTACAAGTACAAGGGTCTAACATTTATTGTCCTTTGCTTACTTGGTTGGTGGTAGATTGAACTCCATGCCATTGGCATAACCACGAGGACCTGCTGAACTCCAAGGACCTGCACTACTTGGCAAACTCTTCTGGGTAGCAGAGTTGCCCCAAGCCCCAGCCCCCCAATCCCCTCGTCCTGCACCTGCACCCCTGCCTTGTCCCCAGGCTGGCACACTGCCTGCACCTCTTCCACCGACAGGACCAACTTGTACATTTCCCTGACTCAACGTTGTCATCCCAGATGTCACAGCACCTGGCCTCACATACTGCAATTACCCAAACACTGACATGCAATGAAACCCTATTTGTCTGTGTCACTATGCCGCATCTGCTACTTATAACTAAAAGAGTCAACAAAGAGGTTGTCTATTAACATGTGATTCAGGCTAACTACCCTAAGGACCTTCTGACTATCTGTTCCAGACATTTTGAATCTAGACAAAGAAGTTTCAAAACACCACCTCCACACTTCTGGAGGTATACCAGAAGTATTTCTGCTATATATCTGACGAAGGTTACTGCAAAGGTGGATAAGAGAGGATACTGGAATCCGTACCTTATACTGTGAATGATGTGGTTGTGTGTGGTAACCCTGACCACTGTAGCCAATGCGTGGAAGGCCCGGACTTGCTCCTGATCCTACTGCCTTGATCACTGGTCCTCTCTCCTCTCCCCCTGCACATAGATTGGGTCTCAAAACTCAGTCAGACATGGACATATTCATAATTTCTGAGTTCTCTTTGTTTAAGCCTAAGGACCTACTCAAAAAGACCTAAAATGATGGAAGGAGGAAACTGCCACACAAACCTAGAATAGACTTGTCAGCTCCCAAAGGAGGAGGTCCACTAGGAGGACCAGGCAGATGTCCTTCGGACAAGATATCATCTTCCCCCCCATCCCGCTCGCCCTCAAGAGGTTCTGTCCCCGCCACAATGACCAAGTCTTCGTCATCTTCACTGCCCTCTAAGTACTCTCCATCCACTCCTCTTTCCAAATTGTTGAAACCCGCAGTTTCGTCATTCAGCACAATCTGTAGGTCGTCCTCGCTGTCACTATCCCAGTCGTCCTCTTCCTCGCCCACTATCCCACCCATTCCCGCACCGACAGTGCCCCCAATCTCTTCTTCCAGAAAGGGACCGCCAGACATTGCGAGGTCATAACTTCCTGCAACATTAAGCGGCCGACGCAGAAGACCACTGTCTGCCGCGACAGGAGCAGAGATTCCCAACTCTCCCGAGGGTACATCTACTTCTGGCTCCGCTTCGATAAAATGCATACGCTTCTCACCACTTGCGACCGCACCAAACGGGATCGACTGAGCGTCATGGACCCCAAGCCCAGAGATATCCTTCGCCTTCAAACCACCCCTGTTGAACACCACAGCTTCTAGCCTACTTTTGTCCGCAACTGTTTCTAGACTTGCCTCCAAATTCACGATACTGCTGGGTGCTGCATTCTCAGACGGCTTAGCAGAAGAACTGCCGTACAGCTGTCCATAAAGCATCTGTTCCTCATTGTCAACGTCCTTCTCACCGACCTCATAACCTGCAACAAAAGGAGGATGACGTCCAACCGATGATCCAGCTGCGTGCGTTTTTGCAGTTGCCAAACTTGAGGCTGAGGCACCATAGAGAAGCAGCTCGTCGTCCTCATCATCAGCATGCTCCCCATACTCCCTTCCAGCGCCTTCCAATTTCCTATAACTACTATTACCACCTGCTCTGGCTTCCTCTTCTGCGCCCATGTCCGCATACAGATCTCCGAAGTCGTCGTCATCGTCCATCGCTTCAGTCGATCTCCAACCACAGACCTTAACAAACCGAAAAAAAATTCTAAAATTTGCAACCTCCGGCAACTCACCTGTGTTAACGAAAACCTCGATAAAACTGGTGCGCGAAGCGAGAGGCACAAGAGCGTAAGGTGCTAGGGCAGCAACAGCCTCTTCATCGCCACAGCTCCTGTCGCTACACAAAATTAGGGCAAACGACTTTCTCGCTCCTCTCCACAGGTTCACTATCTGCGACTGCCCTAGGACTTGCCGCAACAGCCGAGGCAGCCTATTATGAACCTGCACCGCCCTGTAAGTGGATGACCTGAAAACTGTGATTTCGTTGACTTGCTATAGTCTAGGTTCATTCATCCACAAAGGATTAGACACACAGCTTGCCGATTTATGTGCGACCTTTGGGCCTCTACAGGGTTACAAGGCCTAGTGAGGCTACTGGCCTATACTATTGCATCCGTTTCTGAGGTGGTCACTTTCCAATCATTAAGGTCCAGGATGGCAGATTATGTCATTTGCTTGACCACATTAGAGTTATCGGTAAAGTCATTGAAAGAGGGCACGAGAACCCCCAGTTTGGCCAAAACAGGGGACGAATCTCAAAACTGGCCATGAAATAAATACAAAGGGGTTGAACAGAGTGCCAAACTTGACTTTGGGAACAAAACTCAGGGTCAAATGAGTTTGGTCCCCAGTTTGTGCCCATCAATGCAATTTTTTGTGCCCAAAAGCTTCACTTTTGCAGGAGCTTTCACTCTTTTCATTCTCCGTAATCAAAGCTTGCTTGTATGCATTTGAGCAAAACATTTGTTCTTTGACTGTGAATGCTTGCATTAGAGCACAAGGATATGTATAGCAACAAGTGAGGTGGTCGAGTGCCAAAAGCCTAGGCGTTTTGCATTTTGAAGGAGTGTTGTGAGGGTCAACTAAAGCTTGAATGCATGCAAAGCAGAAGGGAGGGGCACTTCTAGCAATTTTTGCACAACTTAGAACTTCGCATTTCCAAATTTTTGCAACTCTATTTGAATTTGTTTGAGACCATGTTTCATGCCCGAGAAGAAAATGATGACATTTTTTATGAATTTCGCACTCATGATCTATCTCCTTGGGGAGCATTTATGTTGGCATTGCGGTCTGTTTTTGTGTTTAGTGCCAAGTTCTATGAATCAGTGCAAGAACTTCTTCATTATGGGTTTCTCCAATCATTCAAGTGAAAACCATCGCCTAGACCTTGTAAAAGCCCTAATGTGGAGGTCCAAAGTTCTATCAACTCAATCTTACTATTGTGATTCTAAGTGATGAAATAGTCATTGGCCAAATTCTAACATGCCTACATTTACACAAAAACCCATTTATGTTATGGTGACTATGTCATGTAAATAAAGCATGGCATGCATCCATAGGTCAAAGCTTGGAATGGCAAGCTTTTGAGGTTGTTAAAAGTGAAAACCCATCTTATCATCAGATAGTTAAACGATTACATCTTAAAAGGCATTCTCTTAAAGAGCAGTTGCAATTTGAAATGGATGGCTTCAAGTATTGGTTACATATGCAAAATTTGATGGCACCCAAAAAATAAAACAATTCTTGATCTTTGTAAATGCAAGTTCATGGACAATTTTTTAAATGAACAAGCTACAAGTTCATAGGCTATGTATGAATGGATTATACCATCAAAAATTTGAGCTTCTAACTACCTATTTGTGTAAACATTTTGCTTTGCAATTCTTAGGTTTTGTATGAATGGCTTATGTGATCATACATTTACTATAGGTCTAAAGTTTTGTGGGTCCACACAAATGGTAATGTGAACACTTGGTTAAGTTACTAAAACCTTAATTGAGCTCCCAAATTGAATAATATTGTTAAAGCATCTTTCATTTGAATTGGGGGCATGCATTTCAAGGTTCTAAAATTATCAATTGAACCACTTATAGGTCTTCAACATGTGTGTCCACAAAATGACCAATTGATCACTAGATTGAATTACTAAAACCTTAATTGAACTCCCAAATTGAAGAATCTTGTTAAGGTATCATTCATTTGAATTCGGGGCATGAATTTTGAAGTTCTAAGGTTGTCAATTGAGCCACTTATAGGTTTGTAGCTTTGTGGGTCCACACAAATGGTAATGTGACCACTTGGTTGAACTATTGAAACCCAAGTCTTTTGGTGACATAATCTTTTAGTGATAATGATATATGCATGATAGTGGACAAGTAGCTCCACCACGAGAGGCTCTATCTTAAAATAAAATATTACATTTTAAATTATATTATGAATTCATGAGATAAGAATTTGTTAGTTTTATGAAGGATTTTGATTTTTGTTTTTAACATTTGTATTCATAATTTTTATTTCTACCCTTTTAAAAATTCATTTTGCATACTTGAAAAGTCCAACCATAGTTCAATTGCTTTTCTTTTAACCATACAAATGAATATAAAGTTGTAAATAACGATATTATGTCAAAATTCAATCCAAGTTTTTCCAAAAAAAAATGTAAACAATTTTTCATAATGTGCACAATGTAACACTATATACTTAGATGTTTAAAACAAACATTAGTAATGAATGAATATTATTTAGATGAAAAGATTTGGAAAAGTTATCCACTTCATTTTTAGCCTCATTTCATTTTCAAATTAAAATTTTTGACATTTTTTATAATTTTTGTTGTCGCATTTTGGCTTTACAATTTTCCATGAAAAGTATTTCATTGTTGTTTTTGATGGGTGTACATGTGAATAAAGAAGCATCCAATTTTTTTGTCATGTTGTGGTTGATAATTATGATTTTTTGTTTGCACATGGTCCATGAAAACTAATAAAATTATATAAATTCAAGCCACAAGGTGTCACCATTTTGGGTGTCATTAATTAGATGGAAAATGCAACATTCATATGCTACACTTTAAAGAAATGGAGATGATAATGGTTTTTTGTTATACATAGGAAGTGTGTTTGGTAATTTGAATGCAACATGAATCGATTTGTGAAAATTTGGCTAATATGCTTCTATTACAAAAAATTTACATTCATTTCTAATAACATTTGCATGTATATGGTCTAGTTGGGATCCAACTTTTGTGATGTTTTCACTAAATTGTGATTTTAATTTAAACTTATCCATTAAAGTTAATTATAGTCCTTGTTTATTTTTTCCATGGTTATTATATTTTAGATTGTCAACATTAAAATCTCCCATTATGATGATTAGACAATGTTCAAGAAAATGTTGAATTATAATTTGAAGCTTGTTTATGAATGTAGAAATTGAACATGATTGAGTTTTATACACACATACAATATGAATTATTTTTTGTGTATTAATATTAAAATTTGTTATATTATGAACCATTGTTAGTTATTGTATTAAAAAAATTAAAATGCATGTATATGTCATACATCATCATTAACCCATGACCATCATGGATTGAAATATTTGAATATTTCGATGAATTTATATATTTGTGCACATCTATTGATGCATGGTGTAGTTTTGTTTCTATAAAACATAATATATGAAACGTTTAAAGGTTATGATCATGATTGATGTCTTCATAATGTTGACATAAAGAAGTTTTATTCAAAGTATATATAATTATAAGATAATTGTGTAAGTTTTTAAAATAAGGAATTAATGGTATATACAAGTCACATTGTTTTTAATGTATTCATTTTTATATGTATTCTTGGATCCACATAAAAAAATTCACGTTGGAGAGGAGTTAACAAAAATAATTTTTCTTTTTCTCAAATGTGGGAGAATGATTTATATGTTTTTTTAACATTAGTAGGAACAAAAGCCAATTCATCTAGTGATAATCCTTGAAAATGATGGATGGTTCTTGTTATTGTAAGTTGAATTGGAAATTAAATCCTTGTTATGATAAATGATTGAAATTGATCAACTTTTATATCTTTGATGATAGGTTCAATTAGTGTCCATTTTGATTAAAGGTTATTGTTATAATAATGACTATATTTTAATTTTATCAATGTTCCATTTTTAGAATTTTGAAACATTATCCATATGATGGTTTTGTCACAATATGTTGTTGATGCTTTAAAAATGTCATCAACTCCATTCACACAACCATCATATGTTGCATAGTTACCAACGCATAATTCAACCAACATGTTTTTAAAAATTTGAATTGTAAAATGCAAACTTATTGTTTTACCTGGATCATTTAAAAATTTGTAAAATGGTGGGCATGAAATTGATGATTAATCTCCATTGGTTTCAAAATAAATGTGGGACCTCATGTATTAATGAAAACATGTTCATTGTGTTTTTGCACAAGTTTATTTATATAAAATAAATATGGAATGGCAAAATTGTTGGGTGGTTGTCAATCACAAATTGAATATCCCTTGTATTTTATGTTACAATGCAAAATTTGTTCAAAATTTGTATGAAAATTGTTGATGGGTTTTTTTATTCTCATTGTTTTTTTCAACTTTTGATTTTTTTCCAACATGTTCTTAAAACAACAAATAGGTGCATTTAAATTAACAAAAATAAAATTATTTATGATTCCTAACTAACATGCATTCAATTCTCATAACTTCAAAAAAGTTTGCTAAAAAGAAAATTTTCATGTTCCAAAATGAAAGTGAAACACAAAGGATCCAAAAAAAAATTTTAAAAAAAATCTCTTATCCTTCAAGTTTATCTTCTTAGTCTTATATTAATTGATTAAAAAACTAAACAATCATAATTGACCATTTAAATAGTCATTAATCAATACTTACATTAACAATCCAAATTTTCAAAAACTATACCCTATTTCATTAAATGTTCCACTACCTGTTGTACCACATGTTTTATAAATTACCGGTTGATTATTTTGTCAACCTATCTACTAACCTAATCTAATGTTACTTGTCGTGTTTAATAATTGTACAAGTTAGGTTAAATAACAAGTTAGATCACTTGTTAGATTTAACAACCTACCTAAATTTATAACTTGTTAACTCACCTATTATTAGATATGGGTAACATTATCCCCCTTTGAAAACTACATTCCATCCTTGAAATGTTAGCCCAAAGTCTTAGGTTAACTTCATTTTCTGTAATTGGTTAATTGATGGTTCCTTCGACAAGTTCAACACATGCTTCCTCCATAGGTTTTGTTTGGCTCAAAGTTTGAAGACATGTTAGCACTACAGTCCTTTGTCGATCATGTGTTTCTATCGTGAATACCCCTGAAGCATGTAATGTATTGGAAATCAAAATGATCTTTTAACCTATATTTCTTTGGTGTGGGGTTAGAAATAAACTAACAGATAAGAATTCTAAGGGTCCTACTCCTCTATTTAGTACAATAAAGGAAGGATCAACAAGTTTAGCTTGTTCCATAACAAACTTTTCACTACCTTTCACAAATTTAGTAACAACAATGGTAACTTGAACATGTATGGTAAAAGTCTAAATAGGTAAAAGTATGATTTTAAAACTTGTTCCACCTCTAAATGGACTAACTAATTTAGTAGCAATAATAGGTTGCACAATAGTTGGTGTTGATAGTGTTTTACTATTGGTTCCAATTTCCACATATACGAAACTAGGGTATTCATATTAAAATCAAGGAAAGCAGTTTGATGCGCTTGTAGTTCCAATTGGTAACTATATTCATCATAATAAGCTAATTACATGATTTTAAAATTTTGTTCCTTTATGAACTCTTGAACGGTTTGCCACCACTCCTTCCACTTAGGGTTCTTCGTTTCCAAGGTGTGATTTTGCACCTTGAACAACATGTTGTCTAATAATAACTCTTCAAACTCCTTCAACTTGTTACTCATTCTAACAAGTAGAATGGGGTTGGGTTTGTTCAGCTGTACTTTAACTATTTCATATTGACCTTTCCAATCTTGGATTTGGGTAATCAAAGTTCATTTTTCCTTTTCAAACTTTATATGAACAACTACTCGTTATTCCTTGAGCTCTTGACATGTTTGTTCCAAACCAATTATGGTATTATATTGTTACATATTAAACTCTTCCATTTTTGTTGTCCCACGTCATTTGTTCAAATTCAATTTGGAAATGTTTCAAATCATTGTGAGTTTTTTGATTGAGTTGATTGAGTTCAATATATTCATATTGTAGGTTTTTTGTTTTCTTAACAACCTATTCTGCCTCTTTCAACTTGTTAAAAAAATTCTGATTCTCATGTTGGACCTTAGTCAATTGCCCCTTGATTGTGACCAATTCTTTGTCATGGTTCTTAAGAGTCTACTGCATTGTTTTTAGCTATAAGCTACAAGTTTGTAGGTGGTTGTTAGTCTCAAACATATTTTCTCTAGTTTGTTCGTACTCAACTTTAAGGTTAGCAAGTTCTTGTAATGTTCCTAACCAAGTTGTGACATTATGGGCAACTTACTCTAAAAACATATTAATATGTTTCAAATTATTTGTAAAATGGCTAGAAATTAGGACAAGTTGGGTTATAGAAAAGTATGGGTTTTTTACATGAATAGGTTCAACTACAAGTTGAACTGGTTGTGATGACTATACAACTGCAACTATAGGTTGTTTGGGCTCTACAATTGATACCACATGTTGAATAGGTTCAATAGGTTCAACTTGGATGTTATCAATTACCTGGTCTAGATTGGGTTCAAGTTATTCCTCTAAGTTGCCATGTATAATTGTTGTTTGAACCTTTTTTCCACCTCCACCTCCCATTCCGTCTGAATAGGTTTGCTCCTCATCCTCCTCCAAGTCAATAACATGTGACATGAAAGTAGTGATAAACTTATTTTTTGGTGGTGAGGTAATAGATTTACAACCTAACATGTCCTTTAATGTAGGTGGTTTTATGTGCATTTTCAGTTTCTGAAATTGACGTATTGGTAAAGGCAAAGATGTTGTTGAGCATGTTGGTCTTCTTTCCTTCCCGAATTGCTCCCTTGTAATAGGTTCAGGTGAAACATGTCATTTTTGAACAACTTGTCGCTCTTGGCTAGTTGGTGACACAAGTTATTTTGGGGTTGTTGTTTTTGGTGAAGACACTTCATATAATGGGAACCATTCCTTAAACAAAATAGTTAGGATAAGCCTTGAGTAGCAACTATTTATCTTGGATTTGTTAAAAATTTGGTTAATTGTTGTTTTTTCTAATGTTCGGTCCAATGGGTAAATTCAACCAACAATTACATCAAAATTATAAAACATTAATTCATAGGTTGTCCTCTGTTGGATAAGTCAAAAGTAATAGCAATCTTGTTGCTAAAATACACTAACCACTATCTTTGGTAAATCATTTGTAAAATACTTGAAATTTTGGCATGAAATGTTTCCTTCATGTGAATTACAGTCCATTATTAATTTTCAACAAAGGCATGTGGACCTACAATCTTCATCAAAGTGGTTTTTGCTTCTTCAAAGGTTGCATTTGCAACATCTACTACTCCTTCCTTGGAAATCTCAAATTGTTCATGAATAAGCACTTGATTAATTAAATTTTTTTAACCATGCACTTGTCCTTGGATTCTTCCATCCTCCAATTCTTCCCAAGTTTGTAAAAAATCTTGTAACAGGTCCTCTCATGGTGTAATCCACTGCAAGGCGAACACGTTTTCCAAACCGACTCGTCTAACCCATTTGAATTTGTTAAGGTTCATCTTAATCAATTGCAATAATTTTGAGTCTCGTTCACTTTAAACATTGTCCTCCTCCTCCTCCTCCTCTTCTTCTGAAATAATAATAACTCGTGGTTTCATAGTTGTTGTAGAAGTCATAGTTCTCCTAAAAAAGTTTAAAGTTGCTTCTAATTCATTTTTTTAACTATTTGTTTTTCTTTTCTTTCACAAAGATTCTAATTTATTCTTTTATAAGTTCTCATGAAGCTATAGGTTCAATGTAAATTGCTCATGTCAAATGAACTTGTTCCATTTTTTCCCTCTCCATTTGTTCTTTCTTGGCTACTTTAGTTTTCCTCTCAAATTCTTTATCTCTTGCATCTCTTCTCAATTTTTTTAAGGCTCTTTCACTCATGGCCTATGATAGTGTTAAGAATAAAACAAGAATGAAGATGCATGATAAAGAAGATGGCAATTTTTTATATTGTTTCAAGTGATAACAACTTTGTGGCTGAAAATGGACGTGACTTTTAGGGTTATAGACCTTTAGGATATAGATGTCTACGGGCTTTTCACTAAATTCGTTATTTTGATCATTACAAATAGGTACATAGTTAAACTTGACATGTACATCATCATAATAATGAACAGGTACATATGTTCAATAATATTACCATGTGTCAAATAATTATTAATCGATTCAAACTTTATAGGTTCAAATTTTTCATTTCCAACAAGTAATGGTTTAGGTTCTTATGTTTGAATAGGTTCATTAGCAACCAAGTCACTAGGGTTAACTAATATAAATTGTAAAGTTTTATCTTCAATAAACCTATATAGCTTCAACTTGTTAACGTTGACAAGGATTGGGTTGGGATCAAATTTGTCAATGGTGATAAATAAAATAATATTATTGGGCAAATATTCTTGGATTCTATATGGCCCAAACCATCATCTTTGGAATTTCAAAACATGTTTAAAAACAACCCTTAGAAACCATAACATGTAGTTTCCAAATTGAAACTTAGTTTCATTGAATTGGTTTTGTGACCATAATGACATGGTTACACTAGTTAAAAACAACTAAATCTTGTGCAATCAACTTGTTCTCTTGTAATTTTTCTAACTTTGATAGTCTACTAATTTAGTACTCTAACAAGTTTTAGATCTATGTGTTCACTAAGTTTAGATGGTAACATGTATTTTGTAGGCAATAATGGATGTAATCCATACACAAGTTGAAATGGGGTATGACCTATTCCAACTTTGTAGGTGGTTTGGTATGAGAATAAAACTATGGACATGTGTTCATCCTAGTCATTATTGTTTTCATTAACCATTCTAGTTAAGTAAGGTTTTAAGACTTTTGTTTGTAAACATAGCTTGTGCATCTCCTTGCGGATAATAAACAATAGAACTAGTGTGTCTAAGAATAAAATGGTTAATAAGGTATTTGATCGCATCATTGATAAAATGGGTACTTTGATCGATCACAATTGTTAATGGACATCCAAATCTGGTAAGGATATATTCGTACAAAAACTTGGCAATTAAAGCAATAATATTGGTGTGAAATGCTTGTGCTTCCACTCACTTTGTTGCATAGTCAGTGGTCACTAAAATGTATTGGTTGCCTAACAATTTGCATATAACTTTAATAGGTCCAATAAAATTCAATCCCCATTTTTGAAATGGTTATTCAAATAAAGTAGTAACCAATTTGGCTAGGTTTTGCATCAACATGTTACCTATTCTCTGACATTGGTGACATGTTTGACAATATTCATGGACATTTCAATTCATCATCGGCCACTAATATAACATCCATGAATTTTCTCATAGTAATGTCAAAAAATAAATTTCTTCCTACAACGCCTCCATGTAACTATTGCAAGATTATGGGTACTTGTTTTGGTTACAAGATTCGACGAAACCTATTGTCTTGTCCAAATCTATATAGTACATTTTTTTGAAGCACAAATGGTTAAGTTCTTTGGGCTAAATATTGTTTTTGTGATGTAATAAACCTTTCTAGCATCACTCCCTCTAATGGGTACTCATAAACATTTTGTAACCACTTAGGTTGTAATGTGAATAGGTGAGCATCATAAGTTTGATAAAATATTCCAACAAATTTAGTCTAGTTGGGTAACATACTTAGTGCATCAGCCATTAGATGGGATCTACCATGTTTATAAATAATCTTGAAATCATTTTCCAGAAATAGTAATAGTCATCTAATTAACTTGCCATAAACTCGTGGCTTGTTAACTATATAGACTAAAGCCATATGGTCTACATAAAATGTGAACCTATTGTTCAATAAGTAATGCCTAAACTTGTGTAAGGCATAGACCATAACTAAAGCCTCTCTCTTTGTGATAATATAGTTGTCTTAACAAAATTGAACAATCTTAATGAATACATACAAGTTGATCTATTTTACATGTTGGGTTTTGGGTCAATATTGCTCCTACTGCTAGTTGAGATGCATTAGTATGAACATGAAATTCTAGTTCCCAATTAAGATTAATGAATATAGGAACTTGAATGTTCCAATTCTTGATGTATTCCCAAATGGTTTGACATTCATTAGTCCACTCAAATACTTTAGTTTTCTTGAGTAACTTGGTAATTGGTGCCATGATAGAAGCAAAAAATTTGATGAAGGGTAGATGCAAGGTAAATTGGCTCATTTTTTATGTCACAAGTTAAATTTTACATGGGTGTTATGATTGGAAGCTTCATTATTATGCACATATATTTCAATTTGATCTTAGGGACTTTGATTTAAATTGTCGACCATTATAAAATGGAAGATATATATTTTTTTGCATAACTCATTAAGGTAAAAATGTTATTGACATTGGAAGTCGAAGTTTTGGACTTGCTGACTAGTAACAATTTTTGTATATGAACTTTGAAACCATTGAAATATTCATAGTATGTTATATAGGGAATTGGAACATGAAGAGTTTAATTTTTTTGTAAAAAATCTAAAAATATTAACATCATATGATTTAAAAATGTTTTGTTATAGACTTTTAAATAACATGAAAGTCCTCAAAATTCATAAAATTCAAAGCTACCTCAAATTGGGGTTTCTTAAGTTAGTTTTTTTTAGAGAAGCATAAAATAGGGGCCTCCAATAAGGTGTGCATTTATTTTTGAAAAATAACATCAAAATCAAAGGGTTGTTTGGTTTGGTTAGTCCTTGACCCAATCAAACTTGTCAAATATGGAGTTTTTATCCTTAAGGTTATGAGCCATTTTACCTTGCATCTACCTTGAAGCATTTATAAAATTATGCCATTCCATTGAACATTTGAATCTCCTAAGGTGTTTTGGGTACTAGGACCTTAATTATAACCTCTATTTTCTTAGGATCAGATGTCTTCCCCTCTTTGGAGACTATGAATCTTAAAATACTTCTAGAACAGACCATAAATGCACATTTTTCCAAATTCAAACTAATGCCATACTCTTTGCATATTAGAAAACATTTTTTGAGTTTTTTTAAGTGAGTGGACAAGTCATTGAAAACAATAAAGTCATCTAAAAATATCTTCATGAATACATTTATGTATTCACAAAAAGTTTTGGTGACTACCTTTTGATAGGTTGGTGGTCCATTTTTGACCCCAAAAGGCATTACAACCCATACAAAAGCCCCCCAATCAATAACAAAGGTGGTTTTGTACTAGTCCTTTAGTGTTATAGTAATTTGATGGTATCTAGAAAAACCATCTAAAAATGTATATCCTCATGTCCAACTATAATATTAATGACCTCATTAATAAATGACAACAAGTATGGATCTTTTTTTTATGGAAGCATTAAACTTTCTAAAATCCACACAAATTATGAATTTTTCATTTTTCTTAGGCATTACAAATATAGGTGATAACCAAGTAGCCTCTTCAACATGTTTAATAAAACCTACAATAAGTAATTTGTCAATATCCTACTTGATAATAACTTCATGGTTAGGATTTAACCAGTACGCTACTTGATGAGCAAGTGGTAAAGATGTGTCTAACTTAATGTGATGTTAGGTGGTATGCCCTTCAAGTCTTTGTAGGTCCATGCAAAGATGTCTTCGAACTCCTTCAATAATTGAATCACTTGGAAATTAATAACAAGTTTTAGATTAACATTGATTTTAACTTGTTGCATTTTTTTTTCAAAACCCAAGTTGGTTTTAGTAAATTGTTGTTCTTCTATGACAATCCATCCAACAATGTAAAAATTTTGAACTCTTATCCAAGCAGGCATCTCGTGAATCTCCATTTCTCCTACTTTATGTTGAAAGAAAGTCTATGGCAAATGTTGCTTGAAAATATCAAAAGTTATAGTTACTTGAACACATAATATAAATACCAATTCGACAAGTACATATACCTTTTTAATTATGTTCAAACCTGCTAATGTAATCAAATCAATAGGTTGTTATGTCTTGATTGATGTAGGAACATATATGGTCCCTATTGAAAATTATCATGGTTCAATAGTAAACATTAAATCTTTTTAATCATCAAATATTCTAGAATGAAAATCATAACAGACTAACACTTTTGGACATTTCGTTGGTGTTCCAAGTTTCTTGGTAACAAGTATAGTTCTAATTGTACCCATTCTTTTTATAGTGATAATATTGTTGCCCTAATCATGAGACACTTTAACATCTTTTAGCTAAGGACGACCTAACAACATATAGTAGCTAGAATTCAAGACTACTTTATATCATAGTAAAAATTACTATATAAGGAATTCCATGGACAAGGATCCTAAGATCTTTGATTAGACTTAAAGGTTTAGCAATGGTTTGATTAGCCATGCATAAGTTATACGGTGTTGGGTTTGGTTATAATAGACCTAACTACATTCTCAATTTCTTAATAAGGATATTTATTCTAGAACAACCATCTAGAAGTACATCTTCTATAAAAAAATTTCTTTCTTGAACCTGTATCACTACCATTTGATGATTAATGGCTATTAAAGCAACTACCAGTTCTTGTACATTAGGTTTTGATAGTATTGAGTTAAGAATGTAACGTTTAATATCAGGTATTACCCACAACAATTGTCCTAAGTTTAATGTATATTTGGTCTCCAAGACTTGTTTGTTAATATCCTTTAAATTTTCTTCCAAAGTCTTATCTATTGTAACTTATTTTTCTCTCACAAGTTGTTGATTTACATAACTGATTCGATTATTTTCAATCGATTGAGTTACATTGGAGTTATTAGGCTGTCTAGCCGTATTCTGTAATGGTTCTTCATTGGTGGTAATAAGTTGTTTATCAGTTCCACCATGTTGTAATTGTCTAATAATTTTAATAAATGAATCATGTAAATCCTCTTATTATTGCCAATCTTCAGTTCCTTTGGCTTTAACTAATCTAACACTTGTTGTTCTAGTTGTTAACTATGAATAATAACTATAACTACCACATTGATTCGCACATTGTCAAGTTAAGGTTATGTTGTTGTAACATTAGAATTAACAGGTTTAGTTTTAAACATGTTTTGTACCTCAATCTTCATGGGACATTCTCTACATTTATGCTTTACACTAAAACACATTATGTAGGGATAATGAATAGGTATTTTAATTGATTTAGCAGGTTGGGTTTTAGTTTTTGCTACAAGTTTTGTAGTCTTAATTATGGCATTGATACAACTAATACTTCTATTTTCTTGTTATGATAGGTCTCAAATGTGTGACCTATTTTACCATAATTAGTACAAGTTGATGTGATTTGACTATAACAAGTACTATTAGTTTGGCTATTGTATTAACATGTGGTGTGGTTAGTAGAACATTGTAACTTAAACTAACATCACTTTCCTCACATACTATAGCGGTTTCCTTGTGTTCAATCAAGGTATCTCTCTTCATACCTACAATTTCTAATTGCAAGTAAGGTAATAATCCTACTCTAAAACAACGATGAAGAAAACATTTAGGGTTTTAACCTACAAGCAATTTGCTAATTTCAACAAACATTCATAGTATACTTTAACACATTCAATAGTTTGTTGTTATATGTTTCACAATTGCATGTAAACCTTTTCATTGTTCTTCATTATTCTACAGAGCTTGCAAAATGCATGCTCCAACTCTTCAAAAGTACAATTTGGATGGTTTTGAATAATGTTTTTTCCCCGTTCAAAGATATTAATTTGGAAAGTAAAACCAAACAGGTTGATGATGTCAACTTCTACTGTTTCACCATTAACTTTAATGGCTTTCTTGAAGACTTTGATGTGAACATCTAAATCAGTGTTTTTGACATAGGTTGGATATAATAGGTTCTTGTAAAATAGTTTGGTTATTAATTTTAGTACAAGTTATACAATAGGTTGTTGATACCATGGTGGTTACACATGTGTGGGTCAGGTGTTGGGCATTCATAAAATCTAACATGTGGATTAAATGGTGGTCCTCCAAGTGAATCTCCTCTGAATGAACTTCCTTTAGGTGTATTTCCAAGTTGTCCTCCATCTAGTGGTTGGTGAATAGAACCTTGGGTACATAAGTTGGTAAACTAATGTTAACTTGTAAATGGTTGGAACTGGTGTAATAACAAGTTGTTGAACAAGTTGTCTATCCCTGCTGGTCACTTGTTGAACCATTGTAGGAAACTAATTTCCAACAAAATGTGGTGTAAATGTAGGTGGTATAATAGGTTGTTTAGGTATTGGGTACACATACTTAGGTACATAACACGTATAATTTTTAAAGATCGAAAGATCAAGTCCTTTTGTTCCAATTGGGTATACTAAATACAAATTAAGATCTAAAGGCACAAAAGGGGGTATGACATTATATTACATTGGGTATGTCGAAGTAGGTAACATGTTGGTTTTGCTTGGTATAATTGGTGTAACAAGTTGGGACCAAGTTGTTTGATAGTCAACAAGTATTATTATATAACCTATACCAAGATTCATTATTTGAGTTCCTAATATAGACACATTGGTGTTGTGTTGTTATGTTTGGAAGAACAAGTTGATGAACATTCATTAACTCCTCCTTCAATAATTGCCTTAGTCTATCATCAACAAATGGACAACGATTAAATATGTGTCCCACCTGTTGATAATATGTATAGATTATAGTTCAACACATGCATTCAACACCTCCATGGTAGTAAAAGAACTAGGTTACACACATTTGTATGAGTTCAAAATTCAAACTTAAAAACTACATCAAAGTTTTAAAAAACAAACATTGACAACTCCAAAAGAAACTACAACATTGAAAAGGTACAATATTATGAAATTGCAAAAGCTTCCAAAAACAAATGGAAAATCTTTGAGAAAACAACAATAATAATGGGAAAAAAAACTTTGAATAAAATATTAAAAGCCAATTCTACGGGGTGCTATTAAAAGGAAACACAAAGTTGGAAGTGAAGAGAACTTGGAGGGGAAAAAATGAATTTGAACTTGTGCATTAAGTATAATGTTCCAAATGTATATTAATATTTTGTATAATTCAAACATTTGTATACTTGAAGTACTAGATAAATATAAATAATATATATAACATACATAACTTACATCGATACCTTTACCATGTACATATTATATATTATGAAATATTATGTATATAGCTAAAATGTTTCAAGGACAATAGTATTGTTTCATATATATTATGTATATTAATATATTAATACATGAATTCAAAGTTTTTTTTTTCCATTCTTGTTGTTTTTTTCAAAAAATTTTCACTTATTTTTTTATTTTAAAAAATATTGTACCTTTCCAATATTGTAGTTTTTTTGGAGTTGTCTCCTTTGAGCTTTAATATAATTTTGAATCATTTTTGAATTCACACAAATGTGTGTAGCTTAATTCTTTTGCTACCATGGAGGTGCTAAATGCATGTGTCGACATAGATCATGATAGGTATGTTTATGAACAACTTTCCAAACCATTGAAAGTGGATGGAATTCAAATTTATTTATTAGATGTAACTTTTAAATGACTTATGTTATGCAAAATGTGACATCAAGAATTAAACATGGCAAAATGATTCTTCATTGTTTTTGTTTCAAAAAATATTATTATAATGAACAAGTATAACATTATTGTCATTATTTTCAAATCTACCTATTGTTAGGTTTGATTTCATGTTTTTAGGTTTTCAAATTTGTTTTCAAAGTTTCAAGCCTCTTTGAAGTTGATAAGTGTAAATATACTCAGTAGATCATTGACAATGGATAGCATTCGTATATATTTGTTGAAAATAACTTGGTTGACATGTATGCAAAATGTGACACCTAAAAAATGTGACAAAATGATTATTTATTTTGATTACATTAGGATGTTCTAATGTAATGAACAAGTACAACAATGGCCATTGTTGAACATGTTCCATTAATCCTCAAATAAAACCATCTTAAATCACCCAAAGTGAAACATACCAAGATCACTATAAAACCACATCAAAAAAACCACTTCAAACCCAACCATAATACCAATGATAAAACAACTCATAGTCTTTTTACAAAACTCATAATCCCACCCACAACATCATTCCTTAAACCATTAAACAAATAACGTATAATGCCACTAATAAACTATTACAATTTATGATACATAAACCACTAACAAATCACCCACAAAACATTCACACCAATCCACCAAAAGCATAGTTAAGAAAGGGAGAAAAAAAAACAAAAAATATTGAAAATAATGGCTTACTTGCATTGCTGCATAAGTTTGTGAAAAGTACTTCCAAATTTTACTGCCACCTTCTCACACCACTGGTTGTGCCAACATGGGAAGTGCCGCCCCAGTTTTCGGGAAATAAGGTAGACCACCCATCATCGAACACTTTCCAGTATTTTCCTAGCTCCTTAGCCAAATTGAGCAATTTTTGTGTCATTAGATGTGCAACCCTGAAAAGGAAAAAAAAAGAAGAAAAAAGCAATGATGCGATGACAACACATGCAAAATTCAAAGATGTGCTGCTCTAATTTCATCAGTTCCGATGCAGTTCATCGGACGAATGAAACGCGCTCAATGCGGCCCTCGTCCTGGCCGTCGATATGAAACCACGTGGCGTTCTTTGGTGACTCACCAATCAAGAGCTGGGTGCAATCTCGTATGTGGCATAAGACTTGGTATTTCCAGTCTCGGATCAGGTTCGGATTTTGGCACGGTTAGACGATCCGAGGCCTGCTAACGGCAGATAGCCGCGACCCCAGCGAGCCCAACAGGGGTTCGGGAGAGGTAAGGATTGGGCTCGGCATCAGGTACGGAAGCGCGTCTTCTTTGCAGCGTTGGGTGTGGAAACCATCGAGACTGCAAATGAGAGCTTTTTTCTCGACTGTTTCTTCCGGAGAAATCAAGCTTAGAGAATGTGACTTCCTATCGGTCTTTGCAGCATATCGTGCAAGAAGGTTTTGGAGTAAAGACAGTGACAAACGAGGGTTTCCTTCTTTGCGAAGTCTGAGGCTGTTTTGTGACGTGAACAGGTGGAGTTAGCTTCAGATCGGCGGGCCTTTGCTGGTGCTCTTTTTTGAAGCTTTGAGACCGGGGGGGGGGAATGGATCGGTCGCTGCAGTGGAGCTGAGAGAGAAGGCGAATCACAGATCGCGCGTTGAGCGCGCTAAAGAGCTGGTAAGAACGATGAAGCCCTAAGGGACCTTTGTAGAAGGGAAAGTTTTTTGGGTCTGCCGGCTGGGTATATGGGGTGACGTATAGGTAGAAGGGAGACGTGGGGAAGAAAGCATATGGGAGGAGGCCTCGTAGGAGCGGGGGCTTGCAGAAGCGGCACCGAGAGCGTTCGACTCGTGGGAGCTCTGAGCTCGCTCCAAAGAACCCCTTAATCTCACTGTCGCCAGGGAACCGTTATCCCTTTATGTGCAGCGCCGGCACTAGTGTGCAATCTGGTTTCTTGAGACTTCCCAGCATCCACTGACCCGCGAGGAAGACCGAACGTCAGATTCGCAGCCTTCTTGCTTTCTTCACGAAGCTCTATATTCGGCTGTCGTGGTTCTTCCACTTTTCATCAAGCCAAACGGCCCATCGGTTTAGGGCTCTTTCCGGGCCTTATAAATGATGCTATATGTTATCCATGAAATGTAACCCAGCTACTTGGGTTCACTCGTCCAAACAGTCAATCTAACGTATGAAGTCCCAGGTGCTTGAGTCTGGTGGGCAGGTGTAGGTCACCAAGTTGCTCTGCTTCTCGCAGGTTTGAAATGTCTACTTCCTTCAAGGAGGCAGTAGCCCTAAGGGCGCAGGAACACTCTGCCGGGCTTCCTGGCTGGCGCTAAGCGATTTTTCTTCTTTAAGCATCGATCTGTTTGTTACTTGCTACTTTCCTAAGCATAGTTAGGTGCTGTCTGCTGCTCTTGTTTCCTCTCTCTATGGCCTTGCAACGTCTTTGGAATTGAAACAGGTTGGGTGGGGTCTGCAGAACATGGTAGACAGCGAGTTCTTCACAGAGTATGGGGAAGCAAATCGGTATCAAATACAGGAGGTGATTGGGAAAGGGAGTTATGGTGTGGTTGGCAGTGCCATTGATACTCACACTGGTGAGAAAGTGGCAATCAAGAAGATCAATGACATCTTTGAGCATGTGTCAGATGCAACACGCATCCTAAGAGAGATCAAGCTGTTGAGGCTGCTTCGCCATCCTGACATTGTGGAAGTCAAGCACATCATGCTTCCACCTTCACGGCGCGAATTCAAGGACATTTATGTGGTGTTTGAATTGATGGAGTCAGATCTCCATCAGGTCATCAAGGCTAATGATGATTTGACTCCGGAGCACTACCAATTCTTCCTGTACCAGCTCCTCCGGGCACTTAAGTATATACACACAGGTTTGACTGGAATCTTACTGGCAAAACTCTAAAAGGGAGAGAGAGTTCTCAGGACCTAGGTTTGATTGCAGATTTTTTGTGGATAAAACTCTTGGTCAGCATAAATGCCTTTTTGCAAATGGTGCCTGCTACACTGACCTTTGTGTGTTTCTCTTGACATTATCCTTCTAAGCATCAATGATGCATTCTGTTTGTCCTTTCATACAGTGTGAAGCAAGCGAATGATGTAGGGCCTGCATGACATGTGCTATTTACTCCATGTTTGAGCTGTAGACAGTCTCTGGGTCTCTGAGACTGCCTTTTGAGATGTTTTGTGTCATATTGTACTGTTTTTGCTTGTGTGTTCACCATGTGTATATACATCAGCACATAAATCATTCTTGCATCTCATTGTCATGTGTGCAGCAAATGTGTTCCACCGGGACTTGAAGCCAAAGAATGTGCTTGCAAATGCTGATTGCAAGCTGAAAATTTGTGATTTTGGTCTTGCCCGTGTTGCATTCAATGATGCACCGACAGCTATTTTCTGGACAGTAAGTTTCATGTTGAAGACTTCTTGGTCTCTGCTTGTTTGAAGAAGTTTCCAAGTGCTCTCACTTATATTTTGCTGGAAAGAACTGTAAAGGCTACTGTAATATGTGCACATGCTTATTGCATGCAACTGCTTGATAAATCTCTTATTGCATGGGGTGCCAGGATTATGTTGCCACAAGATGGTACCGTGCCCCAGAGCTTTGTGGATCCTTTTTCTCAAAGGTAAGGCTCCTGACCAACTCTCATTTTCTGTAAGAGTTATTTCCTCCTGTGGTTGTCAACGATGTTGCATCCTTCAACAAGGATAGACTGTGAATTTTGCTGGGAGCTGAGGTCAGTGGCTTGTACATACTTACAATGATGAGGCTCTCTTTTGTAGTCACTCAAATTGTTGCTGACTGGAGTATAGTGTGGCAGCAGTCGGAAAACATGTAATGTAGAAGGCCTTCCTTTTGAGACAGTGAAATCTTGTTTTGCAGTATACCCCAGCAATTGATATATGGAGCATAGGTTGCATATTTGCAGAGGTGTTGACTGGCAGGCCTCTATTTCC
>Ga0209611_10000829_pt1 | contig 49180 bp, 34 predicted proteins | sample S1TSphgellanicum_3_FD_187693 | JGI IMG/M metagenome (GOLD analysis project Ga0209611, IMG submission 187693) | Host-associated microbial communities from peat moss isolated from Minnesota, USA - S1T2_Fc - Sphagnum magellanicum MG (SPAdes) (version 2) | ecosystem: Host-associated > Plants > Peat... | reverse complement strand
ACCGACCGACGGGTTTCATGAGAGAACCGGTGGTTATTAATTGGAGGTGGGTTTTAAAAAACAAATGGGCTGAGAACCATGAGGGTATATCCGAGCCAGTTGTTTGGTTTTTTTTTTGGGGGGGGGGAGAATTGTGGGTTTATGAAGCTTAAAGAACCATCGGATTCCCTTCTCTTTTTTTTCCTTCCCCCCCCCCCACCCCCTTTTTCCTTTTGTGAATGTTTGCATATTTCCAAATTCAAACTAACTACAAGACATGAACAAAAGGCTGAATTTTTTTAAATTTTTTTGATTTATTTTATTTATTTATTTATTTATGGCAATCACGCACTAGGTTACAAAAAGCATACGCATTTTGGAAAAAAATTAACTTGTTGGGGAGGGAATTGAACTATGCCCAAATGTAAGGCAAGTTTGCTTTCCCCGACCACACCCCCACATAAAACACAAAAGCACCCCCACACCCAAAAAACATGCCACTAGAACATCATGATCCATGTCATTGGGGAACTTTATAAATAAATAAACCTAACAACATTAGAATAGATAGTTTAAAAGACAAAATGTTTTTTAAAAACTTGATCAAGAGTTCCATAAATAAATCTTTCATTTATAATAAGGTGTGTCACAATAACCTCACAAATTAGTTCTTTCTAACTTGCAAATTATGTTATTTAGATTTGAAATTTCAAAACCATGAAAAAAATTAAGATTGCAACAAAAGTTATTTTATTTACAATTGTGATTATAATGGCCTTAAAATTCTAAAATGTACGATGCAACCCATTTTTATTAAAATTTGATATTCTATTAACCTATAAATAAATAAAATTTAAATCACTTTGACAACTTAGTCATTATCTACTCACAATTGTTTAAAGTAATTTCCTTCCTCAATCAAATCATAATTTTCTTCAACTAATGAAATTTCAACTTTCATATTTCTATGTTACATCTAATTTAAATGTGGATCATTAGGCCGATTCTTAATCATCACAACAATGATGTGATTTAACTTCATTTACAAAAGGTAGCATTAAAGAGTTACAACACATTAGTATGGTTAAACACACGTTTAATTTCAATTTGTGACCTTGAAATTTCAAGAATATGTTTGACAAAGGCACCAACATTTGGGAATTGATTATCATTTTCGTACCATCAAGCAAAAAGATCAATAAATAAAATGAAAGTTACAAATAAGCTCTTGAACAAATGTAATTCCCCAACAACAACAAGCTTGTATGAATTTTTTTTAATAGATGTGTCAACACCAAAAATGTTTTTTTTTTTCAATAATATCCTTAAATCCATCCAATTGTTGTTGTACATGTTTCGGTAGTAGGGTTCAATGCATCAAAGCAAGTCATTAGAAGACAAATTAAATCACTTTTGCATCATATTAAAAAGCAAGATGAATAGCATTCCCACATCTGACAAAATTCTTTGTAACTCCTAAGTAATTGAAGTTAGGATTCCGTTGTTGATAGCATCTTGTGAACCTAATGTAGATCATATGTTGTGAGGAAATGGAAAAATTATTTTATCACCTTGGCAACTTCAACATGCATGTTTATTTGAATGAGGAAGACCTTGGGATGAAATCCAAATCGAGAGTTTTAGTCCCTTCAACAACCCATTATTAATTAATGAAAATTATTTTAAAAGTGTACATGGATAGATAAAAGATAGGTAAACCAAGAGAGAGGAAATCTAATAACAAATTAACATGTCATAAATTAACATATACAAGTTGATTCATAGCAAGTTCAAATGTGAACATGTGGCAAGCTAACGAATAGAGTAGCAAGCTAATATGCAATGGGAGCCAACCTCTTTGTATGCCAATGATTAGCCAAGCTAACAACCCAACAATATGTTACACGAAGGTTAAAGTTTGTTAAAAATTTATTAAAGAGTAGTTATTACATTATGAATATAAATATAAGACTTAAAAAGGACTATTATTCAAGGACCATGGGAAGGAAGTAAGATTCCAATTTTTGTCATGCTCTTGGAATGCAATGAGGAATTTTTGGAAGATAGTAAGCTCTTTATATGTGTGTATGCATGTGTATGTGTTGGTGTGTATGAAGAGCTGTAAAGAAGGATAATTGGTTGTGTCTTGAACATCATAAATGATAGAATGAATATGGATTTGATAAAGAAATGAAATATAATAATGTGAATATTTTTAATATAATTATAAGATCATAATGTTCAAATTAGATGAATAAATGGTATTTAGGTTAACATAATGAATAAGAACCCAATGACTTATATTTTTCTAGGAGATATACCTTTAAAAAATAAAAATAATTCATTCATTCCATTTCAACTTTCATAGTTAGTGTCAAATTAATACATGTAATCAAGAAATCAATAATAACCATTGACCTCGTGATTGGTTCATGACACATGTTGTGACAATAAGGTTCAATACACATGTGATTGCTTTCACAATTACCCACATCTCACTTGTAAGAACTTTGTGTTATTGTATCAAACCATAGTCCGTTGCATCATCTTAACAAGCAAACCCATTTTTTAATAAGCATTCACCTTGAGTGGTAAGCTTGGCTCCAATTAATGTCTTGCACTCATACACGTAATAACCTTGTCATCATTTGTAAGGTAATGACATGTTTTAGACAATGTGATGTAAACAAAACAAATACATTCATAATTTTTTTGAAGGTTTCAAAGGATGACAATGCTCAACAATGGATCATAGTATTGTTGCCATAGATGTCAAGTTAATGCATTCATTTGTCATAAAAACAATCATGCACTATGCATAAAATTTAAAAATTCAAGTAAAAATTACAATTACCCAACCAAATAAGGCTTTTGGTCTTATGCATTTCAAAAACACCAACAAAAGCATGCATAAGGGTCCAAGATTTATTTAAATAGTTGATTACCAAGGCAATGTGTTCACATCACCTTTAGATATTTAATAATTGAAACTTGCAAACATAGTTGATATAGATGCAAGATTAGGCAACTTATGAAGGTTTATAAATTTTGTGAACGTTGTACATGAAATATTTTTTCCACCAAAACAAATAAAAAAGGAAAATAAACACAACGACATTAGCATGTAGTTCATTAACATTCACAGCCAAATATTCTTGCAAGTGTAAAAAGAGCCTATAATCCTTACATATGTAAAACATGCGGTGTTCAAGAAATTTTTGATGCACTTCATCACCCTTTTTTAAAGGATTTGTGGTTCTAAAAAATTTCACGATTGCAAAAGCACTTGGCCCAAGTCTTTTCTTTTTCAAATGTTGATAATAATTTATTTAAACGATTTATTTTAGCAAACACTGACTTCCTCTAAACAAGTTGCCTAAGGTGTGCATGGGTGTAATCCCATTAATTTTGAATTTTATTAGATGAAACATTTCCTTCAAGAAAATAATTGCAACAAAGTTTGGCCAAATGTTTGTTATGATTGATAGCTAATACAACACAACATTTGCAAGTTTACCAGATTGAACAATGGTATGACATTGCCATTGATACCCCCCCCCCATGAAAACCTAACAAATAGATGCATGATTATGTGAATTAAATGCACTTTAAAGTGGCTAAAAATTGATAATAAGTGCACTCAATAAAAGTTCATAAGAAATATTCAAATGGACATGCTTATTACTTTTTAAGATGTTGTTATTATAATGGTTTCAAGTATGACTATTATTTCATTTCTCAACAAATACTTATAAGTTATTACAAATATGGAATGAATTTCAATATCATTTGCTCAAATTTTTTATGTTCTAGCTAGATGACTAGTTCATATTTTTACTTTCAAAAATCTCACTAATGACAATGAATGCATTATTTTCCAAAAATAATTATACATGTTTTTTTTATAATAAAGGTATTGATTTAAAAACCACTTTCCAATTGAAAATTTTGAGGTGATGTTATTCGCCATAAACATGATGAATAATATACCTAACCAAAATCATCATTATGATGTCAAAAGCAACCTTGGTTTGACCTAGTGATCAACTTGGCCTTATTAACTGAAAAATGCATAACTTCAACTTTTAAAAAATTATTAACTTGTCATTAAATGCAAGCTCTCAAAATTTGACAAGTTGTGAAACACATTAAAGGTCATTTCAATCTTTTCAACCCCACAATTAAATCCAATAACACAAGCATTTTCTTCATCCATCACATAAAATTAAATCTAACACCTAACCCATATGATGAGAAGACAAAACACATAATTACAATCCAAAAACATGGAATAATATGCATGGCATAAAATCATAAGACAAGGTGATTTGTGAACCTTACTTGCTTGTTGTGATTATAAATCACAAGCGCATGGAAGAGCTACAAACTAAAAAGTTACGAGTGCATTGAAGAGTTATGAAGGTTTATGAAGACTACAAGGTCTAGCAAAAACATGGCTGAAAGTCCAAAGAAACACAAAAATCCATTTGATTACATGCAACATTAGTGCAAAAAGCCACGAATGTAAGCAAAATACACAATCATGCAAGTTGTGATTGCTTAAAAAACAAAATTTAGCAAAATAAAGCTTGAAAGTTCAAAGGAATAATAGTCCGCCTCATCAAAATTTTGTGGATGTAAATGGAATGTAATGATAAAAAAATATTTCATTTATCAAAACTCATATATCAATTATTCCAGTGACAAAATTTTGAGGAGCTGGCATATGGGTGATTTTGCATAATCTTTCATAGGTTCATAAATCTATCGTATGGTTGTCCTTGGACAATTCCAAGGACAATTGTAGAGACAATTCAGAACTACTTCATCATTTCCCAACTTAACCACCCCATTTATTAATAACTACCTTACTCTTTTTCCCTACCCACCAATAGGGATATGAAAAAAAATCCTATTTTATTTTCAAGCTTAATTACCTCATTTCTTTATTAATAATTACGTCATTTTTTTTGTTAATAACTATCTCCCTTTTAAACTTTACCCACCATGGATATAGTGTTTAATAAATTTAAATTAAATTTGAAATTGATATAAATAATAATGAGATATTGAAAACCAAATGGGAACATAATAAGAAAAAAAAAGTTGAATGTCACTAGTAGTGCATAGCAACGCAGAGCCCAAGTTTAATTGTTAATTAAAAGATAAGCAAGAATATAAGGATTGAGGTCATTAGGAACCAAGGGTTCTACACACCAAGGTCTCTAATAATCAAGTTTAGTGTTTGAAGGTAATGTGCTTTAAATTTGTTCCAAAATGAAGTATTTGATTTTTTTAAAGGATATAATTTCACCCAATTGCATGGCAAAAAAATTAAAAACATACATCCCTATCCTCAAAATCATAATCACAAATCTAATGAAAAGTATTAAAATTATTCATTGGTCGTGTTCAATCCATCCTTGGGCTTAGTCACCTATTTCTTGTCCATTGTGTATACCCTCTTGCTATGGCATATGATGGGTTTACATCCCATCCATTATGTTATTGACTTATCATTATACTACTAAAAGCCATTTTCCCCAAGCAAACCATTTGGCTTTATGACTCAATATAACATCCCTTTCCTTATAATTGCTTCATTATTTAGATAAATGTAATTTGTTTATAATCCACCTCTAATGGACATTACATTATCGATGTTACCTCACTGCAAAGTTTGTAATCTCATTCATTTTGCTCTACATGCTTGTAGCAATGTTGTTCACCTATGATGCATACCCAAATTTATTAACTTCATTTATCATTTTGTCCCTATGAATTTGGATGGACATTACTTCAATTAAACCTCTAATTAATTTCATCACATTTCACAAATGTTGGGAGGATTGTTGTCCCATCAATGCATTTGACATGTAGCCTTGTTGGATCAACAAAAGATTAAAGTTCAATGATTCAACATGGATTCTCCTATTCAACTTTCCATGTTGAAAACTATGTCATATTGGCCCATTGAACATGATGTCATAAAATAATGACATTTGTTGTGTCCCAAGGTAGTTTGCTTTGTATTATATATATTTGCAATATTTGTGGATCGTTGATTTAGTTCTTGCAACATTGTGTTAGTGTAAAGTGTCTATATTCTTACAAAACTTTGGGATGAGATTGCAAGGTTTAGGAAGTTGGTGCATACCAACTAATATCACCTTGCTTTTATATACTATAAAATCATCTCAAATTTCCTTTCATTGTTAAGGTTTATCCCAATGTGATTTAACATTTATTTTTATGACATATTTGTACATGCATTTTGGGTGCTACCAAAACATTATTTCATTTGCTTTAGATCATATTATATGTTGTCCTTGAATGTTACAATCATGAGCTGTTGCATTTGTCCTTGCATTGACATTTGTATAATATTTGTCATGCACAAATCATCATAGGATGTTTCATCAATGAATGGAAGTGTGCACTATGGTTATTGTTGGGGGTTGTGCATTAAACTTGTTTTTGAACATTTATGTTTGTTGTTGTGTGTTGATAACTAAATTTTTGGTTTGATTCACAAAAAAAGAAAAAGGTGGCAAGAAAAAAAATACAAGAGTGATCAATTAGTTGGTTTGTTACAAAATGTAATTTGGAACCAAATGAAATGTTTCACATTTGATGTTGTATTTTGGCCACGTTGGGACATGTGAACAAATTTTCAATATCCCCAACTTGGGAAAGGATTAATTGTTTTGGATTGGAAGTAAGTTTATAATTCTTTGTATCCTTGTATTATTTAGTTATCTAATATACAAATATCTAAAAAAACTTACATTACATGACATGTGATTAACTCAAATGCTTTTCAAAGTCATAGTCAAAATTAATATATCGAGTGCAATTTTGAAAATAAAATTGATTTGGTTAGAATAAGAAGTTCGTTCACTTGGACAATGAAAAAGGGACTATGATTAAACATTGATTTGAACTATTGAACTCTGATTGATCTCAAGTAACCAATTTAAAAAATCAATCATCCCTCCTTGAAACCCTAAAAATATTTTTTTTAAACATTTGAAGAATTGAACAAGGCATTATTTGAACCTAATTTAGTAATAGATAAATACTTAGGTCAAAGATGTGATACTTTAGATAAAAATTAATCTAAAAATGTGGTCGTTTCATTTAGACCTATAAATTTTGTATTTTTTATCACAAACATAAATGAAAATTTGTATTAAGCCCCACATGATTTCTAAAAACATATTTTGTGTCCTTTTAAACACAATGCCTTCACCATGCATGATGTTCCCCTTCCTCATCTAAGCATTCAAAAAATGACCCTTTAACCTAAAACAAAATTAGTTTAGGCATGTTAGAGAAAATTTGTCATGTTAAATTTCAAAAATTAAACACATTCACCTCATTCATATGTCTTCCTTTGAATTATGACATGAACTACAATCAATGGTTAATGCACTCCCTTTGACACTAAAAACTTTATAAAACATAATTTGATTAGTAAATCTATGTCCACAAAGGCTAAATAAGTCATTTGCAAAAAAACAATGTTGTTTATAAAATTGAAATGTTTAAAATTGAAATTTGTAGCTTGATCATTACATTCCTCTTATTAGAAGTTAGTACATGATTAACTTTTCTCAACTAAAATTCAAAAGAAAGTGATAGGTAAGTTTTGAAGTTGTTGGTTTTATTGTATGTAAAACTTGCATGATATAATTATTATGTTTTTGTGTGTGATACCTAGAGGTACCCACCAAGTACTATGGGCGAAACCCATAATAAGTGTTAATGGAATGTCCCCCAATAGTGAAGGAAAAATTCCTTTTGATAATGTGCCCTATATGTACACTACAAAACATCACATGGGTTTTACAAGTTAAGGATGCATCCCAACAATTTTTTGTGTTTGGGAACTTGATAAAATGACTAAAATAATTCCATTCCAATTTTTTTTTCTTTTTATTGATATTTCTTAATCAATGCATTTGATCAATGGCATGAAATTCCCAATAACATTTTAATGATCATGTAAATGATAATGATTAGTCTACCTAATGGAATTTGGGTTTTTGGGAGTGGGGATTAAGTGAACTTAGATTGTATAACAATGTTTGATTTTCAAAATTGCACACTTGTGATTTGTAACACAATCATAATTTCACAACAAAGCTTAAGGAATTTGTTTAGTATTCATAGGTTCAAGATGAGGTTTGAGGAGGGTGATAAAATTTTGGATGAGAACCTTGCAATTCAATTCCACTTATTTTCATGCCCCAAAACACCAATTGTCTTGATAATGGTGAATATGTTACATATTTCATTCTTAGTAGATAAAGAATATCAATATGTAATTCACGAAAAATGATGTCAAAAGTTGTGTAAAATCTTATTGTGTTTGCAATTAATGCACATTGCCCATATGAATGCAAAATATGAAAATGACAACTTGGGACATAGGAAATTCTTTGCCATTAAGATATTGATAATGAAAATAACATACGAATTGAATTTCATTTGGACATGAGGGGTGAAATTCCTTTGAATATAAACATATCAGGAAAACAAAAAATAAATTAAAAAAATGCAAAATGTGAAGTTTTTATATATATAAAATGAAAAAACTAATTGTGAATAGTTGTCACACCAATGAAAATATGTTTGACACAATGTTGTGAAAGGTTGAAAGGGTAATTTTGATTTCAAATGTCAAAAACCCTATTATTTCATGAGGACATGGACATGCAAAACTGAGTATTCAATGGAAATTTGATAAAAAATGGTGGCACTTTTATTTTTGTTTGTTGGGATACATGCTTTGTAGACTCCTCCATCATGCATGGTGAATGTAAATCTAGTTCAAAAAAACAATCAATTTAACATGGAATCAACAATGTGTAGTGGGCCTTTTTGGTAATAGATGGATGGAAAGGTGTTGATAATGGGATTACATTTTAAACAATAAAAAATTGAACAAACCAACTTGTGAGGACTAGTGATTTTAAATGGGAAATTTATGCATATATGTGAGAGGTCATGCAATGGTTAATGGTTTGCATTGGCTATGTCACAAAGGCCCAAATTTTGTTCATAGACCATTCATGCACATTCATGTACCCATGCACTCTCTACATGTGTTTTCATTTTGGTGAACACCAATATTTATTATTAAAGGTTGTGTTTGAGAATTTTATAGCTTGATTGTTATCCTACTTTGGGAAATGCATCAAAACATTCACATGGATGTGTTAGACATTTGATTTATATGCCCAAAATTTTGGTTTAGCCATATTATTGATTGTAGAAAAGCTCTTCTTTCAATGGGAAATGTAGGAGGGATTGAACTTCTCATGAGTTGAAAGGTGTGCATGGGAAGTTTTTTCTAAACATGGGTTTAATCAAGTTATGGGGTTTTTAATAGTTATTGGTTAATGGGTTGTCAAGGGTAACTTAAATGCATGGTGGGTGTGGTTTTAATGCACTAATGTGATAGAAATAACATGATTTTCAATAATAATGGATGCACAAATTGTTACTAAAATCAACAAATAGATGACTTTCAAAATCCAAACCAACACATTAACTAACAAACATGGTTTATAATGCTTGAATCCTCTACCCAATTCAAATGTGGGCTAGAGGTCATGCCAATCTTTGGTGCACATTGTGGTTTTTGTTGACCCTTGTATGACATCCAACAAAAAATATCATGGTAATTGTGAAATTTTTTGGGGTTGAATTTAAACTATTTTGTGATTTAAAAAACTTGGTATTTTTATTTTTATTTTTATTTTTGGTAACTTTTTGCTAAATAAAGAAATTTGAAAAAAAAAAACATTGGGTGCCTTGTTTAATAAATGGTTCTTGTTCATGTCAAATAGGTATGTTCATTGATAATAAAATCCAATTTAACCTATGGACCAAGACCAAAATATAGAGATTGGAATTAATGTTTCCCCTTTATTTGTTTTTTAAACAATTTTTTTTTGCTTATGGCTAAGAAAATTAAAAATTAAAAATCCAATGAGGGTTGATCTCAATACAAGATCATATCAAATCCATGTATGAAATAAAGAAAGAAAATTCATCCATTGGTTTTTAAAGTCCCATCAACCTAAACCCTAAACCCTAGACACACACACACACACAAAACAACACCCTTTTGGACACGCCTTAGGTTTTTACACACACACCCCGACAATCATTTCACTGTGTAAATACAGTAATAATGCACTCACGTATGTACTGCAACCTTTTTTTAAAAATTTAAAAAAAAAAAAATGGCAGTAAAATACAAGGACAAAAAAACACTGACAAAAAAGCAAAGAAATTCCCTGAAATTATAACTACACCAAAAAAAGAGAGTACAAATACCCCCCCCCAATACGTATAAATACCCCCCAAAATACGTATAATAATATGTAGCAATCCATGGGGAAAAGGCAGTATAATACAGTAGAAATACTTGGGAGTTGAGTAGGTTGCACAATTAGGTCTATACTGAGAATTAGTACATTTAGATGGAAAGTTATATACCTAGTTTTAAGTAGTACAATGGGTGTATATTATTTATAAATAAATAAATAAGTACAGTAGATTAATTTAATTTAATAAAAAAGGGTGTATATTGGTAGTTATTATTTGTATGTATGTACATATGTACATTTTTACCATACATTAATTGTACATACATTTGTACATTTTTTGGTACCATACATTATTTATTGTACAGTAATTGTCCCATAAATTTTGAAAAAAGGCTTATTAAATTACTATTTACTGCCCTGACAAACTGACCTGACCTGACCTGACCTGACCTGACCTGACCTAACCTGACCTGACCTGACTCCACCCTCCCCTCTTATGATTATTTTTTAACTCCGGTGTCAGGTCTTTTACTACACTAAGTGCCCCAGTAGTTGGTACTGTGGTTTAAATGGGGAAGAGCCCAGGTTTTACCTTTTTCCCTGCAAGCTTTAGTGCTTCCAGTGTCAGTCAGTTTTATTTTATTTTAATTTTTTAATTAAAATTTTTTATTTAAATTTTTTTTATGGCAATAACTGACTGGGTAGGTTTTTAAAATTTTTTTAAAAATAAAATTTTAATTAATTTTTTAAATTAATAATAATAATTTAATTAAAAAAAATTTGACCCACCGGTTATCGATTGCATTGTGAAAGTAATAACCATGGTCACATTCATGTAAGTAGGTAGGTTTTCGCAAGGGTTTCGTCCTTAGTTGCAATTATTCTAAGATAAAAAAGGATATGAGTTTGTTCTTCTAGGTTTAAATTTATAGATTTTCAATTCTTGTTTTTCTACACAAATTATGTATCCAACAATTAATAGGATTATATCCATTATTATTATTATTATTTGAATAACTAATGAAAGCATTATTGAATTACATTTTTAGGAAATGGTCGCCTGTGTTTTTTACATTTTGTTGGCCCTATGATAAGTGGTGGGTATTTGATGGGTACCTACCGCGTATCATGAGGATAAAATAAAATCATGGTTAATGAATTACTACTAGCCCAATTTCTCCCTTTTAATCAACTAATTTTCATGTTGGCCATTCAAGTTATCCGTAAAGTCAGGCGATAAGGGGCGGGGTTGAGAATGGCCAGTTTCGCCATAATAGGGCATCAAATGCGTAACTGGGAATGAAATTTTGGCAACATTCGTGTTGGGTGCAACCACCGTGTCCACTCCTTCCTTATGGTTTTTATTACAGTAAAATAACTGGGACCCAAACTAGTTTTTCCACCAATTCTGGTGGTGGTAAACTGAGTTTCATCCCCCTCTTCCCTTTTTTTTGGCCCCCTGATATCACCTCCACTGCTGCTACATATGTACATCATTTTCACTGCTCCCACCTGTACAACAACTACTATAATTACTCTCCAAAATTATGTAACAGTAGTTAGGGTTTAGGGTTATCCAACTACTAGTAGTAGTAGTAGTAGTAGTAGTAGTATACTAGAAGAGGTATCCAACCAGTCCAAAGGAGGGAAAGAAACAACCCACCAGTCTTTAATACATTTACAATACATGTGCCATGCATTAATGGTGAAGTGATAGGTCTCAATACATGTACAATACATGCATCATGAATTTAATGGTGGATTGATGGGTGAAGGATTGAGAGTCTAAAAGGATAAAGACCAGTGCTTTTATTTATTTATTATTTATTTATTTATTATTTTATTTTATTTATTTAGTATTATTATTTCATTTTTGCAATGTAGTCAAGTGGGGTCACTTGTAAAGTTCAGCTGGTGCAGAAGAAGAAGTGGCTTAAAGCCATTTTTAGTTGGGTAGGAGGAGCTCTGGGCTGGCCCCACAGCCAGATTTTTAACCTCTTTATAGTTGCCCCTAAATTTAATTTCTTAGGGTGAAAAAAAAGATTCTGGCCTCTTCTCTATATATATACTGAGAGGTGCTAACAACATATGGCTATTGTTGAAAAATCCTTTAAAAGCTTTTTTTTGGCTATTTTGGTATTGTACATGAGGTTTTCCAGGTGAAAGTTTCGATTATTTTTTTCTCATATATGGTATTTATTTATTTTGCAAATTATAGTGTTAAGGGTGATCACAAATTTTTTAATGGATTTACATGTGCAAATAACAATTGAGAAGATTAGATTGAATAAATAAGTGAACCATCAAATTTCACAAGCAAATCCAAGCACTTGTAAAGTAATTGAACTCTTGAAATTGATCTTTCTAGCACAAGTGACTTACAAAATCAAACCAAGTTAATATATGGCATACATTATTTACAACTTCAAAATTCGTAGCAAAAAGAAACCGTTGCAATTAGATTTTGGAGAGTGAGTAGACCATGTCGGTAGAATGGAAATCAAGGTGCATGGTTTGTAAAACGACCATTGAATTTAGCATAAATAAAAATATAAACCATCTAGTTTCTACATTTATAGAAACATGCACATGAAGCCCTTCAAACATCACATAACACCACATGAAACCCAATGGCACCACACAACATAAATAATCATAATTCTTAACAAGCAATAATTTGTTTGCATATGTGAAATTGGTTGAATTGTCAACCAAATTTCAACAACTCTGCTAATTTCACATCTTTGGAGACATTAGAAATTACTATTTGAGATGTTGTTACAAGGTGTCACATTATGGTTAAAGGATTAATGTCAAAAGATGATGCCATACATTTTATGACATTGAATTTCATTGTGAGCTTGAACATGCCTTGTTTATAATCAAGGTCATTAGCATTTAGTAATTCAAAGACCTTTTTATCTTGGCCATCCACCCATTGGGTTTTTTCCATAACAAAATGTAACTTTGATAACCTCAAGGTGTCCCAACGAATGATGCATTAAAAATCTGGATGTGGGTAAATATTAGGTCTCAAAGTTCCCATGACACCATGGGTTGAAAATCAAATTTCCAATTTTTGAATCAAAGCTTTTATAATCCTTGCCAAAACACACATAGTTCACGGATGTACATGAACATGAAAACATCAATTTTATATTAAAAAAAAACAAAAAAATTGAAAACTAGAAAAAAACTTAAAAGAGAAAATGTTTGGACTTTGAAAGGTATAAACTCATGAGTTTTTACCTTTGCACTAGTTCTTCACGAATGATTCAACAATAACAAACACATCTTCAATCACAAATAATGGCAACATGGTCTCCAAATCATGATGTATGCACAAACATATTGGCCATTCAATTCAAATGTCAAATGTTAAACTTCATAATTTAAGTTAAGTATCCATTTACATGTGGATGCTCTCATGTTTGAACTCCAGTGAAGATTTAGAAGGTTTAGAAGTTTTTCTTGGTGAACTAAGAGTTTGGATCACAATACATATTATAGATGTCACCTTTACGTACCTTAATAATTGTTATTGGATCATACATAAAAATGTATTTCATTTGTGCAAACTTAATGAGAGCATGCACAAACTCCAATAAAGGCAAATTGCAAGTGAGTCCAAACAAAATTTAAGGGTCATAAAAATGTTTATATTTCAACTTGGTTTGCTGGTTTATAAGGCTGTCCAAAGCCATCTTTATTAGTAGAGTTTTGTATTTTGCTATCACTTGTTTGGTAAGGTTAATAATTGAGATCCATTTCATTTTCACATTTTGAATGATTTTGTTCCCTTGTTTCCATGAGTTTAACTAATCTTGTGAACTCCAAATTTGTCTTACAAATGCAAAGGTTTGCAGCAAATTTTCAAGCCAAATCATTAGAAACAAATTCAAAAAGATTTGCATTGCCAAATTAGTGTGATGAACCATACAATGAACCCTTATTAAATGAGGAACATAATTATCATGGACTTGCTTTATAACATCAATCTTGGTGCCTTGAAAAACATTGACACCATCTTTCCCAAAACAATAAGCTTTTTGGTAATTTAGTTTCATGGCAAATCACCACCTTTAATCACCATGTCCATAATCACCTTTGCAAAATTATTAGACCTTAATCCTTTTAGCATTGGTCCAAAGATATGATAATTGGGATTCTTATTTAATTTTCTACCACATAACAATGGATAGACAACCATGATTGGTTATTAAGTATAGATAACTCATCATAACTCAAAGCAACATAATGGGTAGTCCCCACTACAACTTTGGTTGCCTACATTGCTTTTTGACACATGAGTTCTATCGTTGTTTAGCTTGAACTATCATTTTAATGTTTTTTGTTGTTTTTTTGAGATGACAAAGAAGTCAGGAATGGTTTCTAGGATTCATGGGACAACTTTGTTACAACAAATTTAATACAATGGCAATTTGAATAACTTTCTTGGCTTTCTTTCTAGCCACCCCAATTGCCATTTTGGCAACAACATTATTTCAATTGTGGGAAACAAACTTTTGATGATTTTTGGCATGCTTACACACTTTTGAATAATATTAATCCCTTTTCTTCACTTCAAACCTTACATTTTTCTTGGCTTTCTTGTGCCTTGCATGTTTATAAAAAAACTCCCAATAAAAAACAAGCAATTTGTCTTTTCTTTCAACTTGGTTACAAATTTTGCATTTGACAATGTGCAAATCTCCATCTACCCCTACACACAATTCAACCCATGGGAGTTTTGCAACTTAAGGCTTTTGAAACTTAACTCATGGGCGTTTTGCAACCTAAGGCTTTTGAAACTTTTTGGTTGAATCACAATTCCATTTCTTGGTTGTTGGTTTTAACAAGGTGGGCAAGAAAGGTGGCAAAGTGATTCATTCAATGACATAACATCTTCATTGTGTTCTAGATTTAGATTTGTAAATGAAAGATTATATTTGCTTAGAGAAAAGAAGGGAGGGGAAAATATAAAAAGACCATGATAGAAAAAAAAACATTGGGATTTAGAATGACAAAATGTTTACTAACAATAGATTACCTACTAGAAAAAAAAAATTCAAATTTGTAATTCTATGGGAGTTGTGAAGGCATTATGAAAGAAGATTGAAACTAAATGAAAATGGATAGAAAATAATTTGTAAAGAAACCCTCAAGATTCACCAATGAAACATTGGGTATACTGCAACAACTTTGAAATTACATTGAAAGAAAATGGACAAAACAAAATTTGGAAAAAAAACCTTAAGATTCATTAATGGAATGATTGGAAATATTGCAACAACCTTAAAATGAGAATGGAAAAAAATGAATATGGAAAAAACCCTTCAAGATTCACCAATGAAACAATTGGGTTTATTGTAACAATTCAAAATTACACTAAATGATAATGGACATAAGAGAATCTAGAAAAAAAACCTCAAGATTCACTAATGAAACATGTTTCATTGCAATAAAGTTTTGAAATTGCACAAAATGAAAATGGACAAAAGAAAATCTAGAAAAAAAACTCAAAACTCACCAATGAAAAATAAAAACTATTTGTAACAATGTTGAATCGCACATTATCTTTATAAAAAATTGAAAATAAATAGCAAATGAAGAAAGAGGTTGGAATACACCAACTCTTGTAGATGAATCACAAATGCACATATGGTTTTGAACAATTGTAATGCACAACCCTTGGACAAGTTGCATTGCACATGCTAAAGACCTCCCCAGACCCTTACATGATACATGTCAAGTCCATTGAACCTTGCATTCACCCTTCAAAATGTTTGCAAATTACCTTTTACACAAACCAAAGAGATTGATGGACACTTTTTACTTGGATTGAAGAGAAGATTACAATTCATAGTAGAGAGTAAAAAATCAAAATGCTTTCCATGTGAAACAAAGCATCCAAAATCATCATTGTCCATTACTACCTTTGTCTTACATATGCATAAAAGTTGGCACAAAGGTATGGTGGAGTTATGCAACGTATGAAAGCCAACATAAATGATAATAGAATAGAGAAGTATGAGACTTTGAAGACAAGAATCACACAAAGCTTCAAAGCACAATGCTTGAATGCACATACTAGTTGTAGCAACATAAGTCTAACATGCTTTCGATTGTTCAATGGTTGTCTAATTTAAGCACAAAATGTTGCAAACTCTTGCAAGGAAATTGCAAAAAATCAAGGCCATCAGTAGACTTGAAGAAATCATGAAGCTTGGATATACATTGTGATACTTTGCTTTTACTTTACATTGATGATGGACCTCAAAATCCTAAAAAAAAATTCGAATGTTATGACATTCATGATTTGGCGACTATGAAACACTTTCAACTGAATTACAAATCAGATTGGCAAGAGAAGAGAAGCTTGGGCAAGTAGGCAATATGACAAGACAAGGTTGGGTTCATAGGTGGCAACCTCTTGCACACAATGAGTAGGAACATTGAGCAAGTTGGCATTTAGGGTTCTCATGAATGGGTTCACATTCAATGGCTCTCATATGGCTCTCTTTAGCAAGATTGAGAACCTGAGGTGTGGCCACATCCTGGTTTGGCAGGTTAGAACTGTTGATTTCAGTTTCAATTGGTAAAAACGAAACTGGAACCAGACCTGATTTTTGGAACTGGAATCAGAGCTAAAATAAAACCTTTTAAGAACCAGAACTGGAATGTCAAGAACCGGCCAACACTGTTGTGTACCTTCTGAATCCTCTACAAGGAGCTTCAGTTATGCCTGCCTTCTTATGACAAACCTGGTCAACTTACATACTACATAAACCCTGACAAAAACCCCATTGTATCCATCGCTCCAATAAACTAACATATGTCAGGCTGTGACAATTGACGGTGTTTGTTGGGTAGAAGTGCAATTATGGGTGATGCAAAAGAGTGGTTATCTCTCATGTCATTTCTGCAGACTATTGCTTTCCTTCCTCCCCCTTTTTCACCCAATCAAGTTTGGTGAGTTTCCTGCCATTTCTCTTAAACAAACCCTCACACAATGTTAAGGTCCGGCGTGGCAGATTATGTCATTTTCTTGATCACATTATATGACATATCTTTCTGTGATTATCATACACCTGTTATAGTGACCAAAATGTGTCTGTTGAACATGACTGTTTTTCTCAACCATTGGATCCGCCAGTTTTTTTTGGTTCCTCCAAAGTTCCAGTTCACAATCCAATTATGGCCCCACATGCCAAGCATAAAGGATATGTGAAGCAGCTGCCCATGTTCAACATTGTTGCACAATTGCCCACACGTTATGAAAATGCCAACTTGTTAGGAAAATGTAAAGAACTGGTAGAAGTTTTTGTAGTGTATGTGGAGGGTGCCTTACCAGATCTTTACACCAGGTAAGGACCTCAAATGGGCTGTTTTAAAAATTTGGGTTCCACACTCAGCTTGCACCTCGTGCCTGGTCCTCATACCCAGAATGGCCCATTATCGGTCCTTATGCTACAGTTTGTAAGTAGCAATTCCCTACACCTTGCAATGCGTGAACTCTTGCAACATTGGAAAGTGCATCATTAGGAACTTTGGTAAAACTATTTGCTATAATACCTCACTACGTTGTATGTGCGGGTTGCATGCATTCGAAAGACCAGTTGACCATAAGAAGCATCACACTTGATGTGAAGGTTGGGAAGCACGAACGTGGCACCTCAAAAGATGAGACAAGGCTTCTCTCCCCTGCCACATTCGGTTCATCTTCAGAACTTGATTCTGCACACAGCAATCACAACCTGAAAGTCTTCTGAAGCTTTTGCTGCAATTCTCTAGGACTAAAATGTGGTCTTAGTCACCGTGCTATTTGATTTGATGTTTTCAGAGTACCAAATCTTGTAGAACCTCAAAGCTTGCCTAGTGTATATATCAAGGACAATTATCATGCCATATTGCACAGTAGCCACTATGATTGCATAAGGTCCCCCACCAGGGTTGCATGGGACCGTACAAATTTCATAAGCTCTTAATCAAAAGCGATCAGAAAAAAGAATTGGGTGGCAAGAGAAGGGGTCTATCTTTTGACCTTTCAGAATTTACACAATCAGCCTACTAGCATTGTGAAAGATAACTGAGATTCTGAAACGCTCCCAAAACCCTAAACCCTTCTCCTATGTTTCAACATGCTAGGAACAGACCAAAGATATTATGATTAACTTGATACTCCATCAGAGCAGCATTTGGAAGACATGATTACCTCAAGATACTATTTATCTTTCCGTCCTCAATATGTCCTTGTGTTTCCAACTTTGTTGCCATTGAGTTAAGGACCTGAGAGCAAACACACACACAATCAGCTGCTTGATTGGTCTCTTGCTAAACAAACTCTTTTAACCTCAATCAATTTGCAGAGGGGAAACATGGATTGCGTTTTCACAAGATTGTCGCAGTGTAGAGCCCTGGTGGTAACTATCTCAGTATCCATTACTACAGGAGATTGCTCTACAGGAGATGGGAGTTTCAGAATAGGAAAAAAAAACCCAAGACATCGGGTTGCCATCAGATCCCACTGATGGATACCTATTGTGAATGTGGAGAAAGCTCATTTCCTCCAGTTTGGGACCATTTGAGTAAATATATACACTGAGATCAGAATCTAAGAGTTGAAGAAACATCAACACCCAAGGTATTGAGTCTTGCAATTCTATACCATTATGTAGCTCCATCAAGAGCTTGAAATCTATATTTCAAAAGGACTAACTTTGTTGCAGTAGTCCATGTGATTTACCGATTTCACATACAGCCATATGGTAACAAAAGCCCACAGAACAGCTTTCATCGAGGGATTGTTAGCACAGTGTATGTACATACATGAATGCACAAGAGAGGAAAACTGAGATTGGGTCTATACACTTACCAGATCCTTCAGTTATGCTGGAAATGTTTCTGTAGTGGACTCCACATGACCCTAGAAGGTAGGGATACCAAACTTTGGCCCACCTTTTCTGGGTGCATCACAATGGCCTCTCTCTACCCTCAAGGCCAGAGCCAACAAACAAGATTGGATTTTTGAGGAATTGATATGTCCAGATTACATGGTTTAGGGTTTGGGTGTAGAAATGTTTCTATAGTGGACTCCTGACGCCACATGACCCAGCTAGAATGCAGGGATACTAAATTTTGGCCCGTGGGTTTCTCTTCTTTTGGTGCATCGCAATGTCTCTATCTTCTTTTGAGAGAGAGTGCCGGTGAAAGAGAAGAACCAGAGAGAGAGAGAGAGAGAGTTCGAGAGTTCTTCTCTTTCTTTTTCTCATGGCGGTGGTGTTGCGAAGGTGTCTCAGTAGCTGGTATCTTCTGCTATCAAGAGAAAGCGTACAACGTCGTAACTCCTATTCTCTTGGCAGCCTCCGGGCTCCACCAGCATACCGAAAGCTCTCTTCTTGTTCTTGTTTCTCTTCTACTTCCAGGAGCCTTGCACATAAGCTTCATCATCGTCGTTGTAGTACAACAAACCCTTCTTTCAGCGATTTCTCTTCACTCTCGGTGTTTCCTGCAGCAACACAGATCAAGGCTGTTGTGAGTGTTTCTAACACACCCATTTTGTCCATCAAATCCTCGGAAACCAAGAACCTAAATTCCTTCAGCGGCAGCAGAAGATGATGTTCTTGTAGAAGAGATATTCTTTGTAGCCAATTCTGCAATCTATTTTGCAATAGGAATGTAATGTGTTTTACAAGAGTAAAGACATGGGTAAAGATCCTCTTTGAAACATGGGTGGTGGTGGGTCTTTACTCTTTGTTACGTATGGAAATCCAAGCTCCTCTGTGGTAGTTTTGCTTACCCAATGCTTGGGTGGGTGGGTGAAGAATCTTGTCTCCAAGGCTTGATTGTCTCCAATGACCCTAAACCCTAAACCCTAAACAAGTGACAAAATGACTGTTTGTGTTGGCAATTTGTTTGGCAGGATGTGGGTAGGGATGTGTGGGCTGAAGTTGAAACCTGGGTGGTTTTTTCGGACCTTCATCTGAGCCGGCGCACATGTGACATATGCATGGAAGTTCTTCAAACAGTGTACGAAGAAGCTGTTGCACAGTATGATAAAAAAAACTCACCCATTTGCAGGAGATTTTGTTTTCAGCCATTTTCTTCCTTGTTCTTTTTGCCTCCAAAGTATGCTGTAAATCAGTAATGAGGATTGCAAGACAATGTTGTCGCTTCAATCAATGGGGCAATGCAGAAAAGCAGGTATCATTTTCTTGGGAGACTTCTGGCATTCAAGAGGAGCACTCCCGGTTGAGCTTCTGAACATGGCAATCCTCAAGCTCCAGACATGGAAATGCCCTGCTATTTTCATTCCTGGAAATCATGACCAGGTAGGTAGGTATGTTCCCTCTATCAGATTTGTCAACAAGTGTTTTTTAAATATTTAAATAAAAAAATTCAGATGGTAAATTGCTCTCCCTGTCCTCCTCCCCATTTTTTCACATCAGGGTTTAGGGTTTAGGTGGCAGTTTTTTTTCAGTCTTTCAACATGGAAAAATTCTCTGAACTGATGAGGATGGGACTCACTCTCTAGTAGTACAGCTGCGCTGTTCACATTTTGCTTGTTTTTATTAGTCAAGCTGTTTAATGTGTTTTCTTGTGCAGGTGAATGTGGGAGGGGAAATCCATGCACTTCAAGTGCTGGAAGCAGCCAATCCGTTCATCAAGGTTCTGTCAAGTCCAGTTGAGTACCTGGGAGCGTTGTGGTTGCCATTTCGGCGTGACCACAATCTTATCAAGGAGGCCGTGCAGCAGTCTGGTTCAATTAAAGCCATCTTTGGCCACTTGGATGTGGTCAGCTTGTCTTTCCATGCAATCTTGACTCCGACATTTTTTATCCTTTGCCTAGAGCATGCATATCTGTATGAAAACCTTTAGGGTTTTTTCTGCCAGATATCTGCAGAAAAACCCTAATATAGGTAGTTCTGGAGGTTGTGTGATTTGCAGATACATGCTATAATCTAGATTTGAAGTTGTAAAACTTCTCAAAGAAAATGTGGCTCAAATGTGCCTAATTAAACATTTTTTGCTGGAACTCAGATTGTGGGTATTGTTGAAATGAGTCCTCTTTTACCATGAGAGTTAGGCTTTGTTCATTGATCTCTTTTTTGGGTTGGGTTCAAGGTGGGAGCATTTCTGAATGAGGCTTGCCAAGCAAAGGAGGGAATAGAGGCATCGATTTTCCCAACACACTTGCCTGTGTATACCGGCCATTACCATAAGGCACATGTGGTAGAAGGCACTCAAATTGAGTACATAGGTTCACCTTATCAAGTCTCTGCAGGCGAGAGTGAGCAAACCAAGCACTTCCTTGTTCTCAACAGGCATTGGCAGGCAGGTTTTCCATACTGATGTTTGATCTCATATTCTTCCCAAACTTGTGATTTCACTGCAGTCTTGAAACAAATCCTTGCTTTCTTGACTTCCACTTCTTGTTGTGCAGAAAATTGGAGAAATCCCTGTGAATATAGGTCCACGGCATTTTAGCATTGTGCAAACTGAGGAATCATCTCACGAGATTGTCAAGTGTGCTCGGGCTGGTGATCGAATTCGCTGGCATGTTTCCTCCAATACTTTTGATGATTCAGTCAAATCACAACTGGTATGTGATAACCCTCAAATGCTCCAGGCATCCTTTAAGCTTCAGTTGTTTTCTTTTGTGAGTTTTGATTGTCTGGGGATATGCTGGGACTATGGATGATCATGAGGAGGCTGTAACATAGTGTCAAACTGGGAATTCTGTGCACTACCACCATGTTTGAGCCATGATTTGTGTTGCAGGAAGAACTTCAAACTAGGGGAGTGCTAGTTGACCTTGTTTTTCCGATTGTCACCTTCAGGCAACGCATCAAGGAGGCTGAGCACCTGGTTTGATTTTCTTCCCTCTAGGAATTTTCCATTTGCTGCATGATCCCAAATTTGTGAGGTAGGTAGGTTGGTGACCATCTAAAAGAGGGCTTAGCCAAATTTGGCTACAGGTTAGAGAGGAAAGTAGAAAACTTTTAGGAATCCTGCTATATGTTGGCAACATTCTAGAATGTATTGTCTAAATATGGTGACATGGGCCCATTTTTCCAAAAAAAAAGCCCTTTGCACCATTCACAACTCCTTTTTATTTGTTGCTAGAATGCAAAATTTTGCCAATTTTTTTCTTTACTGGTTTGGACTTCATCTAGTGGATAAAGATGCTTGGTTTTGACCTTATTCATCTTGTGATCATATTAGGATGCATATGGATTATTTGAGCTTTATGCAAAAAGTGTGGAAATGAGCAAAGATGTTACAAGGATGGCTATTGACATACTTCACAGCTTGGACCTTCCTGCTAAACTTATTCAAAGGCGTCAAGGTGTGTTTTCCTTACTGCATCATTCTTTATGTGTTCTCACTTCAGTAATGTATTCTACTCATCACGTGTGGGAATTTTCTGGAGTGGTGCTTTCTTTTATATCTTCCTGAATTTTTAACTCATTTGGATGTTTGGGTGTTTTTTCTTTAACAGTGGATTGCAAACTAGAGAGCGTTGAAATTGAAGCCTTTGGGGCATTCTTGGGGCCTGTGAAATATCCCCTCACAGACAGAGGCGTCCGAATAGTCTCGGGAAAGAATCTTGATTCCATGGGGGCAGACAGCAATGGTGCTGGGAAAAGCACTCTTGTAATGGCTCCTCTTTGGGCTCTCACAGGTAGACACACAAGTTTCCATTTTCTACCAACAGTTAAAAAGTAAAGTATGGTTTCAGAAGGCTTTGGGAGTTAACTCTCCTGTTGGGCTTAGGATTTGTGAACATTTGCACTGGGTCTCACATGAAGCAGAATGTGGGTGCAGGTTCAACAGATGTGCGACCTGACTCGGTGCGTGGGTTAACTGCTTCAGAGGTGGTGCATCACAGTGCCAAGCAGGCACGTGTACGGGTGGATGGAACGATCAACGGGATATCTTTTACAGTGGAGCGGAGAGCTGGCAGGTCAGTGAAATAGTACTAGAGATACTTATCTATATACCCATGATCAATGGGTATATACTTATGGCATTTTCTGAAAAGGATCTTTGCATTTGTTTTGCTTATGGCATTTCAAGTGGACCCACAGGAGATCAGGACTGAAGTTCATATTGGATGGAGAGGATCAAACTTGTCAGGAAATCCGAATGACCCAAAACCGCCTCAATGAACTCATGTAATCTTTCTCATCTTTTTTGCATATCTGTGTGGTTCTTGTTCTTTTGTGATGGGTGGGGATTTTCATCTTTCTATTCTTTTCCAATTTTCAGTAGTATTCTGCTATCAAGGATTTCACCGAAACCCAAAACCCTTCCAAAAGTACTATCTGGGACTGCTGGTCGGTGTGTCCTTGGAAAAGAAGCATGCCCAGGATTATTAGGCAGGAGAGGGTTTCATAAACACCTTACATTTGGGGTGAAGCTCTCATCTCAGCAAATGATGGATCAAGATGGAACTGATTGGCATTTCCTCAATATTGCAGAGACACCTCTGTACTATACCGAACAGTGTTCCATGGACAGCATGGTGGTGGAGGGTTGCTGGATGCTTCGGACAAGGAGTTCAAGGTTTGTAGCATTAATCGCTAGATGGGTTGAGTGTCTAGATTGGAGCTAGGTTGTTTACATACATCACTATATTTTGCTGCAACATGGAAAGCATGAATCAAATGATGTCAAAGAGAGAGACACAAACTAGTCATGAGGTGTTTTGTTGCAGGAGGAATTGAGCAAGTTCATGGCAATGGAGGTGTGGGCAGCTGCAAAAGAACACAGTGCAAAAGCACTTCGCAATAAGCGTACAGATGTGGAGCGCCTTGAGGGTGCATTGCAACAGTTGGCTGAACAACACCAACATTTGAAGATGAAGGTTATATCCTAAAACCTTTCTCTTTGAGTTCCAAGCAATGAAACAGGTCCCCAGTTTCAGTTTAAGTAACAAATCTTCCTTTGACAAGAACAGGTGCATAATAAACCCTAAACCCTAAACCCTATGGATAGCATAGTTGGAACACTGTTCAGTAATGAGAGGACTTATTACCAGACAATAAAAGAATTTGCAGTGTGAATGCAGATGACTGAGCACAAGCAGCAGTCACAAGAATGGGACACTCTCAGGTGCAGAGTTTTACTGATGTCAGGCAAAGCAAAACTGTTGTCTTTGCAGAGCTCTATTTTAAAGATTCTCTGGGCCTGGGTACTTGCCTCCTTGAACAAGTCCTCAAGATATATATATGTTTGTGAGTATACAGGGGTGAACAAGTCACAAAATGTGAAGCAGAGCTGTACTCTGAGGAACAGAAGCTACATGGAGCAATGGCAGATTGTGCACACCTGTATGGACAGGTTGCATCTGCCGTGTCAATTTGGGGGCTTTTAGGGAAGGAGCTTCAACAAACACTTGAAGATGGAATGGGTTCTTCTTGGCCAGGGCTTGATCAGCAAGCTGCTGGGAGTTCCAAGAAAGCTGATGCACAGCTCTTTGAAACTCTCTTACAGAAACAGACAGAGTTGTCTCACAAGGTGACAATCCTTTACAGGATAGGTAGGATGACAAGCCTTTAGATTCAACTGGATAGATGCAATTGGGTCTAGTTGAGTTCTCAGGGGGTGCAAGCACAGTCTCACAACATAAACCCTAAAACTTGTGAACATGAGAGATATGGGTGGTCCCTCAGAAGCCTTCATCGTTAACTAGGATAAGCAGTCCATGTTTGTGGTAAATTGAAATTGCTTATTCTCACCCAATAGTTCGGCAAGAAGCTACTTGCAGCTGTCCTCTTTGGTTTACAGTCTTTTGTGTGTAAATTGTGATGTGGTTTGTGGGTGGGCTCAGGTGAGTAGTGCAAAATCTATGACCATAAAGAGGAAGGCAATGCTGGATGATTTTCAAAAGAATGTAGCAGGGTCACAAGTTTGTGACAAGTGCTTGCAACCCATTGATTCTGCCCATTCATCCCAAAGCCTGTTGAAACTTCAGGCTGACTATGATCTTGCCGAGAAAGAACACCAACTTTTGTCAAAGGTAAAGTTCCATGTCATGCACCTCAAAATTTGAACTTAATGGGAATGTGGTGAGTACTTTTAGCCTCCCAAGGTTCAGAAGCTCATCAATTACTTACAATGATCCTGGCTCTTAAGAGTGTTTGCAGATCCTGAATGCATCCAGGATATGAAAAGTCCCCATTCAGAAGTTGGGTGGTCTTCACATCTAACACAGTTGAAAAATACTTAGGTTAGCTTCGGATTGGGTAATGATTTTGCTCAATCTCAGATCACAAGGAACACAATCTCTTACCATTAAAGCACAAATCTCTGCTTAGGGTTAAGCATGGAACAACAGATGCTTGATATGTTTTCTTCAGTAGCCTTTAGGGTTTAGGGTTTAGTACAATTCTTTGTGAAGTGTGGCAGAATTGGCTGTATAAGGTTTGAGGTAGTCTAGAGGAAATATTGTCTACAGGTGAGATTGGGTCTTAATGGCTAGGATCTGAATATTCACCAGACAGCACCTAATCCACTTTGTGCCCATAAACCCTAAACCCTAAACCCAAAGCATCAAGGAATAACCCTGAATTTTGAACCTTGGGAATTTGATGTGAGTAGGAGCACCAGCTGAGTGAGTTGGAGGTGAAGCATGAACGAACTGTCATGGAGAGGAGAACTGCAGAGCTGGAGGAAGCTCAGGCTCTGTTCAAATCGATGTCTGTTAAGCTACTTGCGCAGGTTTGTTTTTTCAAAAGAGTCTGCTGAGAAGATTTGAATTCTTGGGTGATGAGATCCTTGCTCAATTATTGACACTGTTGCTCCCAACTGCTCTTCAGCTTAGTCAATGTGTTTCTTAAAATGCAGCTGAACAAAGTTCAACAACATGTATCAGCTGCACAAGTGGTGTTGAATAGCACTGCGGAAGCTCTTCTTTCAGCACCGGAGACTGCAGCTTTTCTCAGTCCTCAACAGGACTGGTCAGGAGGAGTTCAGTCATTGAGTGGCACCAGCAAAGGGTTCAAAGATTACACCCCAGAGAAAGATTTTGCTTCTATGGAGAGGGATTTTTTGAATCTTATTCAGCAGCTAGAATCTAAATTGAACAGTGGAAAGTCTTGGAGAAAAAAAGTGGAGGGGCTCAGGAGTAAGTGCAACGAGGTAAAGAACAGGAAGAACCCATATGAGCCAGAGTATGAAGTCATTTCCAGATTATATGCCAAGGCTGAATCTGACATCTTGGAGAAGGAGTCACGGCTTTGCCTTTCAAGACAGGAGACTGAGTGGCTTAAAGAGATTGATACAAGCTTTGGCTTGACTGGAGTTCAGGTAAGTCTTCCTTGTTTTTCCTAAATAAAGTATGCTGGAGGCTTAACCTAAACCCTAAACCTGGACTGGAAATTCATGATCTGAAAGTTTTGGGTTTTGAAGGAGAAGCTAGTTCCACCCACTATCTCATACCAAGCAGTAAGGACTGTCTTTGGCAAGGCTGTTTTACATTGATAGAATCTAGGAACTGGGAAAAGTATCCTTTTTTTGAAGTATCGAATAAAAATCAGTTGGTTTGCAGAGTTACATACTGGAGGGAGCTCTGGCAGATGTACAAGAGAGAACTGCCAGGTATTTGGAAATGCTTTCGGGTGGTTCCTTGGGACTTCTACTGCGACCCACCAAGCTGACCAAAAGTAGTAAGGTGAGTGTGGAAGCTATTGACAAAATTGCAGTGGTGCGCCTTTCAAATGGTATGCTTGAGAATCGCACTCTCCGTCAACTCAGTGGGGGTGAACGCAGGCGACTGGTGAGTTCCTTTATCCATGTGTCTCCCTATTTTTTTCCTCAGTGGTTAGCACAAAAGGAGGAAGATCTGGACCCTGTGCCTTGAAAAATTGGGGTCCCAGAGCAAACTATTAACAGTGCAGATTTTTGTGGAGGAATCAAGACATTTCCTGTTCTGTTTGCTTTGCACTCCTTGTCTGCTTGATTTATCAAGGACACTATATTGTGCATGTGATGCTGCTGGTCATGAGAGCTTATGAGGATTGTGAGTAGTGAACAGAGAGGGGAGTAAAGCTTAAGGGGTGGTTGGGAGTTGCAGGCTTTGGCATTGGCACTAGGATATGCAGATTTTGTCTCACAAAAGGGGGGACTTCAGTGCAATCTCCTTGTTCTTGATGAAGTTTTGCAGGTATCCTCTCCAACCTATCCCCTTTTTATTTGTTCATGCAATGTGGTATGTTGGAGAGTATTGACAGACATGCAAACAACATTAGTGACTTGGTGGTGACACAGGGTTAGCTCTAAGAGTGCTACCTGATGACACTAAACCCTAAACTTATTCCAAATCTCATAATCCATCATGTTCTTAAGGGACGGAAAATGAGGAACAATGCAAATATCATAGTTGGTGTGAAGTTCATGTGGTGGGTGGGTGGGAGGGATTGCAGCATTTAGACGGAGAGGGACAAGCACGGGTGGTGATGATACTCAAGGGTTTACCACAGAGCACAGTGCTAGTAGTATCACAAGCACACAGCTTGTTGGCAGGTACATTTGACCTTGTAGATTGGGTAATCAAACAGCATGACACTGCAACTGTAGAGCTTGCAGAAGTGTACATGGGCTAGCAAATGTGCGTAGCCATGAAGGTTGTTCCTACAAGATTACCTCTAGAATACATGGTAAAGCCCAAAAGCAATTTTAGCACTTTAATTATTGAATTCACAGACACACAAGTGCAGAGAATAGTTAGAATTGCTGCTGCTGCAGCTTAGCTTATCTGTGTTCTATTTAGAATGTTTGTCCAGTTACTGTTACCCGCTACTGATTATTGGCAATATTTATTGGAATGTTTGTAGTATTGATGGAAATGTGGGAACGGGCAACCCAAGCTTGAATATCTCAAATTTCAAAACTTTCCAATGCAATTGCACATTGTTACATGGTTTCAATCATAAAATCTTCTAGATCAACATCATCTTACTCTTCTTCCTAATGTTTGCTTTTCTAAATTGAACATGAAAACATAAAAATGGAGGTGTGACAACATTCACTTGTATAGTTGGAAGCTGAAATTGCATGTTGAAATTCTTTAACAACCTAATTTCTTGGGCAACCTCTGCAAATTGTGTTCATCATACTTTTGACATCTATCCATGTATGAAGAAGTCATGTGCAAAGATTTGGCATTAAGATTGACATTTAGAATCAACTTTAGGGTTTTCACTTATTTCAAGTGGGCTTTGATTGTTGAATAGGTCAAGGAATAGAATTCCTCTATGAGTGCATACTTGAATGGATGTTGGAGGATGTGGCATAGTGAAAATTGGGTTATATAAATTCAAATACCTTGTCTATTTATAAAGGTTTTCAAAATAAAGAAAAAGGACTTAACTCATTTTAAATAAAATTCATCTCCAAAGGAATAATCAAATATCTTATTTAGAGTTGACATCATTTTCATGAAAACATGAATGAGCCCATGTGATGCCTTCTTTTATAACATCCTTTGATTATGTAGCCTTAGTTGTGTTTCATCCATTACTAAGTTATAATGGGTTTTCAATGGATGGTGCATTGGAGTGTGTTTTGTCACATAAACTAGTTCCTTGGTAACCTATTGTGTAGACCTAATCCTAGGTCCCCTTCCTTTGCTAAGTAACTACTATGTAAGTGGGTTAGTGTAATATGTAGCTTGGTGGGGAATGTAAGTGGTTATTAATTGTAGGCAGGTAAATAAAGCATTTGAGGGTTCTTAGGTAAGTAGATGCATGTGGAAGGTTAAGGTGTGGCTAACCACAGTGGTTAGGTTGAGACGTGGATACAATGAAGAACAATTTTCTATCAACTCATCCATCCTGGATGGTTTGTTGGTGGGTGTTGTTGTTTGGCCCTATTTCACCCAACGAAATCAATTATAAAACCTCACATCCATGCAAAAAGTGAGTGTCAAACCTTTGCTTATGTCTTTGAAATCATTAGGTATTATAATAACAAAATTTGAAAGGAACCAATGAAAGGAAATCATCCTTCATTTAATTTCAATGTTCTTTCTACACATTAATTGCAATTTGATTGCTTATGTGAAAAGTTGTGAAAAGTCATGTGAAAATCAAAAAGCCAAAAAAATTGTGATGCAAGGTGCAAGATAAAACGCAAGGAGATGCTCCGAGAAATCTATGCTAATTTAACAAACAGCCTTGTGGAAAACAAGTTCATTTTTTGGATCAACACTAACTTAAAGGCATTTTATATGAGGGTCCAAGGGGGAAGGTCCAACAAAATGGAGCAATCCTATTATTGAGAACCATAAATTGGACTTAGGGCCTTTAGATGAGGACTTGAAACTAATTCAAGCCAATTTGCGGTGACATCTACATGGCATCATTTTAGAGTAGAATTCTATTAACCTGAACCAAAAAAATGATGCTAAAAGGAGAGCTCAAGGTTTGGAGAAACAAGATGGAAGCTAGGGCCCAAGCTTGTTTTTTTCATTGTTTTCTTCCATTTGTTTTTCAAGTTGAATTGTGCAAGAATCGAAAAGACATTTTGTGGTTGAAAACATTGTTGACAGCACAATCATCATTCCATTTTTAGTGCATCTAGTGTTAATCCACACAAGGTTGTTGCTTGAAGGAATGCATTTTTAGCTTTTGCAAGTGCAAAAAATGAAAATGTTTTAAAAATGAGGACAAAAAGTTTTTGTTCATGGAAGGTTGAAGCACCCATTTTCACAAGTTGAAGGAGATTTAGATTTATTAGAAATCTCTAAATTTGTTCCCCTTCCTCCAAAAAAATTAATAAGGAAGAAAACAATTGTAATGATCAAAGAGAAAGATGAGGAAAACAATAAGGTTGGAAAAGATTGGATGGATAGTGAAATATTACATTTGATGGCACTATGAAGAGAAATGGAGCTTGAATTTGCAAAAAATGTGAAGAAACAAAGTGAATTCCAAGTTACTTGAAATCCTAGTTGTGTTTGTTTTGATACAAGATTTCTTTTTAAGATATGAAACCTATTATTTTTAGATTTGAAATGCGAATGGAATGAAAATTTTTGAAAGAAAAAGAAAAAAACTCAATGCATTGCCACACTTAAAACTATAATTACCAATATCTTGTGGTTATACTCATCCATTATGTGTAGTAAGAATAAAAAACAAGGGGAAAAAATGAGAAAAATGAACATAGAAAAAAAATGTCAACCTAATCCTCTTTCACAGTGAATCCCACATTTTTACCAATTGGACCTTAGTATATTAATACCATTGTTTCCACTGTTGTTGACAACTTCAAAAAGCTACCCACAACAATAGAAAGGAATTGTGATTGTTCCTTGTCATCACCATCACATGTACTTACTACCAGTGTGGGGTGGGTATGAAGTCTAGAGAGAAAAACCCATTGGTTATTTGAAGGGGTATATACATATATATTAAATGGAGGTGAACTTGGAAAAGACTAGGACCTAAATCATACCTGGTTATTATAAAATTCATAGACTTGCCTCACCTTCACACTTAGCACACCCAAATTTCTCATTATGATAACCATAACTGACCCTTGAAAAAATGCATGGCTAGGTATTTATGTAATAATTGAGTCACCTTCATAACCGCACCTAACACCTAATAAAATATAGGGTTGATTTTTTATGCAACAACCAATTTAAATTTGGTTAATATTGGAGTGAGGGTATGAGTTTATAGTTTTAGTTTTTAGGTTTAAGGTTTGAGGATGAAAAACAAAAAAACACTTGACAACATTAGTAGTCAAGAGGTAGCCTTTCTTTTCAATTAAATGATTATGTTACTAAGCGTTGAGTGCATTGTTGGTGATTGTCACATCAATGAACACAAGTGATAGCGATCAACAACATTGTTGGCGATTAGTGACAAAAGATCAATGTTAAAGTCCATCTTGTTACAAGCTACAAACAACATTCAAGAAAATAAGAGTGAGTAAACAAAAAACATAGATTTTAAGCTTATGTTCTAAGGATTGAGGTTGGGATGCACTCTCAAGTCTAAATTTATTTTGAAGTTTTTTTCTTTTAAAGTTGTTGAAAGAATAGTTTGATTTTTTTCATGTTGCCTTCCTCAATTCTTTTGCAAGTTAATTGTTCATTTTCGAGCATTTTTCATCAAATGCTTCAATTCAAGTTTGGATATTGATTTAAAGTTTATGTGTAGTGTTGCTCATCTGCTATGGAATTTGATTCTTGGTTTATATGTTGTGTGTTGGTTTATTCTAGAGTTTAATTTTCAAGCAAGCTTCAAGTTCAACATTGTTTGTGTGTTGTGTGTTTGTTTGCTTCATCAATTGTTGCGGGTTTTGAACTACAATTTGATTCTCAAGCGAGCTTCAAGTACAACATTGTTTGTGTGTTGTGTGTTCATTTATTTTGTTGATTGTTGCGAAAGCTACAACAAGTTCATGAAGCGAAAACTACATTAAACAAATGAGGCGGAAGCTACAAGTTGCAACAAGTTCATTAAGACTTTAAGTTTTTTTGAAGTTTTTTTGCTTGCCCCTAAACCCTTAACCTTGTGTTTTGAGTTTCAACTTCTAATGTTGGGTTTTCTTTCTAAAGTTTGATTATTAGCAAGTTTTTTATTTCACTTTTTCTTGAGTTCAATTCTCAAGCAAGTTCATCATTGGGTTGTATGTTGCAACACATTCATTAGCATGTTTTTTCCTTTGTTTCCCTAAACAAGCTACACCTTCCAAACATTTAAATTATCTTGTTTTGTGCTTTTAATTATCTTCCTAGGTTTTTTGTGTCCATCTTGGAATCTCCAAATGATCTAATTGCAGATCTTATTTTCAATCTTTCACACATTATTTTTGCAAGTTTTGCCAACAACAACATGGAAGGTGAAGTTGTTAAAGTTGTAGAGGTTGCAAAACATGCAACTGAAAGCATTTTGCTCTAAAAAAGTAATTGAAGGATTTGAAGAAACAATGTGTGGCATGGAAACCACACAACCACAATTCAATCATTTGGGCTTTTTATCAAATGAACAATAACCAACCTATTGATTTTACCCAAAACCAAATCATGCAAAGTATTGTTTGTCACCACCAAATAGTTAACCTTGAAATCCTAGCCTTACACACTAGAAGTCAAAAAGGGTTCATAGCATACCACAAATCCAATGGCATAACTGTCATGAAAAAACACATTTAGGTGGAACATAACTTGTTAAAGAGGTATGTGGAAGAAATTAATAAATAGCCTAGACCTGCTCTTGTATGTTAATCATTCACTAAGCACCCATGTATTACCTCGAGTGCAATCTTTGGATTCTTTTCATCCACAAACCAATTTAGAAAAGATAATGATACACAAGTTGGATTCTTGGAAGATGTAATGTTATGTCATTAAAGGTTTTTGCCCATGAGGACAATTGATTTTTTAAATTATTATATGGCTTATAAGTTATGCCCAAGGGTGGTCTTCCCATCAAAAAAGGTTTTTGTGGAAAAGGTTTTGCTAGCCTTGGTGGAAAAGCCTTTGGTTACATATGTGCAACCTGCATTAGTTAGTTGCATGTTTGCCACATGCACTTTTGATTTATGGATGTTTGTAGGAGTGTTGTGATTGTCAACTTTTTGTTTAACAATTAGGACCTAAGCATGTGACAATTGGCTTGTTTGAGGCCATTGCCACTAACGATGTAGCCATGGTTCCTAAGCTACGGGAACTTTTTGACAAGTTTTCCTTCATTGATAAGATTCTTGCATATGTCAAGGATGAGGGGGCTAATTTGCAATCTTGTGCAATAACTCTTACTTTTATGGCGATGTGTAAGACTTTGGGTATGCTAGAACCATTTCAACTCTTACTTTGGACATGCCTTATCTAAGGTCTACCAATATGCAACAATAGACGAAAAAGTGGCTCATGGATTATCCACTACATCTGTAAAGAATGCAGAAGCTAATATCCAAAAATGTATTACTTAATCAAAAAAATCTGAGAAGGGAAAACAAGTTTGGGAGTAAGCATGCATTTAGATTGAAACCCAAGAAATTAAGTGCATGCCTATGAAGACTAGGTATGTTTCATGCCCATTTTTAAAAATATTTTTTGTTCAATTTCTTTGTTTATTTTTTGTAATGTTTTAATATTTTGTTCTTTCTATTTTTTTTGTTTTTAAAAAAATGTTTTTGTGATGTCTTGCATCCTAAATTTGTAGCAAGGGCTTTTGTGTTTGTTTTTTTGTTGTAGGTTTGCAAGTCAAGTTTTACTCTTCCAAAATGCATTAACCATTTGAGGTGCTATTGCCCTATGTTATAGTAGACAAACAATGGTTTTACAAAGCCACATACCTTCTCCTAGGACTTGGGTAGTTTGTGAAGTTATTGTGAAGGGTTTGAATCCTATTGTGACTAGTTGTGTTCTCAACTAGAGTTGGGGGCATTGGCTTCTTGGAGATGCTATATAGTATATAATTTCTACATATTGTGAGCTTCACCAAGATGTTGCATCTACGATTGTTCTTGATAGCTTGGCAGACCTAGAAGTGTTTATTTTTTATCAAGAATTGGAAGTGCTTGTTTCTCACATTAAGCAATAGGTGTTGGATGTCATGGACCCTTTCCTTTCTTTTTTACATGCAATTGAAAAAAAGAAGGGTCATAATATTTTTGCATTAATGTTAGATCCCATAATTAAATCCATGCATCTTGTGAGAACTTATATGGGTTGTGAGAATGCAACAATTTTGGTTGCTACATATGATGAATAGGTGTTGGTGCCTTTGCTAGTGAAGGTCTACAAGTCATCATTTCCATTTGTTGAAGAATCTCAAGCATCTCCCTAGATGGTGGCAATCTCGGAGATCTATTTCACACCATTAACACAATTGCAAATACATGGATAAAGATTGTTGGAAGATAACTTTATGGTTATTGTCCATATCCAATTGATGCAAACATTTGCAAATGTGCCTCGATTTCATGGTAGATCAAAGAACACCAGTTTTCAATAGTTGCTAACTTGGCAAAACAAATCTTGGGCATCCAAGTTAGCCAAATTGAAATAGAATGACTGTTTTCAATTGTTGGCATTCTCACCACATTTCATAGATGTTGCCTTTAGACAAAAAACCTTGACAAGTTGATCTTTTGTCAACAAGAAGTGGCCTTCTAACCCATGCATTGGGTGCCCCAAGTTCTATGATCTTCCATCTGCATGTGAGGCTGAAGCAATTCTGATGGAAGAATTAGATGTTGAATTTGAAGCATGAAGAAATTGGTGTGATCTTGTGATTGGTAATAGTAGCATTTGAGTGATTCTTGTGATGACTTTTATGGATAATCATCATGGGTGTGTGTTGTATCCATTTTTTATCCACTACAGAGGGTTAGGCTTTTCATAAAATAACATGTAATTTAGCTTTTTACAGAGTAACATACATGATGACAAATTGTAATGCTTCTTAATTAAAAAAAATGGATAGACAAAATAATGACAAATCCTAGGTTCCAAAGCTCTCCAAGTTCTGCTTATATAATAAGCATGATGATATCTTGGATTAAAAAAAGCTCTAAGAGTGGGGCATTGTGAAAGTCTGATCCACTTACCTGTTTAAAAAATGAATGGAGCAAAACAAAAATGTGTATTGCAATTTTGCTTTAAAACTGCCCTGAAAGACTTTTTGCTCTACCAGTTTGCTCTTGTTTTTGCTCTACTAGTTTGCTCTTGTTTTGCTCTTCTGATCTTGTGTCTTTAGGTGCTAGCAATTGGTCTAGAATGCAGATATTTTGGTATTCTGAAACTAGTATCAAGGTTCTATTAAAAAAAACCCAAAGAACCGGGGTTCAATCAAAGAACCCCCAAACATTAAAAAATGTTCCCATACTGGTATTTGTCAAAGAACCTAAAGACCGTAACAATCTGGGGACAATATGTGTACAAAGGGTTTTGTCAAATCACCATGACATATAACCCCTCCACCCCGCACTGCCTTACTAGCCTACCCTGGACCAAAACTCAGACCAAGAAATTTTAAGAACCCATTTTGCATGATTTCAGCATTCATGCTTTCATAAGAGTGTGAATGTAGCAGGCAAGAAGAATATGAGACTTGAGCTGCTGCTGAGCTGAGAATGATGAAAAGTGTAAGAAGAAGAATTGTCCAGAGTAAAGTACCTGACTTTCCCTATGAAGTCAAGGAGTCCTGCCAACTGCTTATGGGCCCCCCTCCCCTCAAAGTTCAATGCCAAAGATCATACCCTTGTCCCTTCTGTGTACACATGAAGCTGACTTGGAGAAAATTTTCTAGTGCATTTGGAGGGCCCCTTAAATTGATAAATAACTTTGGCTACTTGGTCCTTATGAGTGGGTGGTGGGATCTTAGACCAAATTTGTAAGATCCCTCCCACCCACTCACTCTTAAGGAGTAGGTGTAAGAATCCTACTCCGTGGCACACACTACTTACTTACTTACACCTTGTGATCTATGTATGTTAGTGTAGGGTAATATGCCCCAGGAACAACAGAGCATTACACTTGTGAATTGAGGGCAGGGTAGAGCCCGAGGTCTAATGGGTGTGGTGATGATGCCATGTGTGGAGAGGGCATTACCTGGCATAGTTTGACCGGTTAGTAGTATGTTTTTTCATAGTATCTTTTGCCTACTAGTGCTTTGAAATTGAACATTCCCACGAGGCTCCTTAGTTTTTGGAATCAATCCTTTACGACCTTGGTAAAGCTTTACCGTACACATTGAACATGATCGATAAAATTTCCTTCATGTATTTGGAAGCCCATTGATAGGTATTTCTTTCTCCTTTCCAATTGGAAGAAAAGGAAAGGGGGAAAAAGAAAAAGAAAAAGAAAAAAAAGAAGAGAGAATAATTTCTTTAGTTCTGACAACAGTTGTGTTTTGGTCCTTTTAAAAAAAAATTGTCAATCTAAAATTCAACTCACAATGACCCCACTCCTTACAAGGTTTCCTTTTGGCAAAAAAGGCCAACAGAATTTGACAGCAAACCAAGGTTGAAAAACTGCTTGTTGACATTTGTGCACATTTCCTGTGCTCTCTAACTTTTCTCACCCAAAAGAGAACAACTTTCACCCAACTTGTTCAAAGATATCTACAAAGTAAGGAAAACACAAGCACCAGAACCCCCCCTCCCTTTGCATTGTGGCATAGGTGGCAAAATAATTGAAAGTCTGGATGCATAGATGGCAATATGCAGATGAATGCAATCCAAAAATTTCTGGCATCTTTTCATTATAATCATGGTGTGTGTACTTGGGCGGCGACATAGTTAGTTTCCAAAAACTTCAACGGAGTTCATCCTAGACTAGATATGGTGACATTTGGTAAGTTTTTTTCTCTGTGAGTCATCATGGCAATCCAATGAAGGGCGAAATTTGGCCTTCATTCGCCAGATAAAAAAACTCTGATACTGGACAATTAGAGTTATCCATAAAGTCACCCTGTCTTTACCCTCTCTCTCACCCATTATCCCCTCTGTTTTTATCCCCTCTTTCAGTGGTATCATCCGCAAAGTAATGAAATTCTATTAAATCTCAGCATGAAATGCTGAAACTCAGCATTTAATGCACAAGGTTCGAGAGTAATCATAATAGTCCTATACTTAGGAGCGCTGAAAATATATGTAGCAGCAGTGGAGGCGCTCAGGCAAAAGGAAAGACAGGATGAAACTCAATTTACCACCAAAATTGGTGGAAAAACTAGTTTGGGTCCCAGTTATTTCGTTTTGTAAAATTTTCATTCCCAATTACACGTTTGTTGCCCTATTCTGTCGAAACTGGCTGTTCTCACCCCATAATTGTGTGATTTTACGGATAACTCTACTGAGTCCAAATCTGTTGAAGTTTATAGTACAAATTGCATTCACTTTTGTTTTCCAACCCCACCACAGACAGATTGACTTTTATAACTGACTCCACAGCAATTTACATTGGAATGTGAAACTAACTCTGAAATAATCCTGCCATGAGTAGTAGGTAAGTGGTTGATGCCTTGGGTGAACCAGGAGCAGCACCCACACTAGTACCTTCACCTTTTTGAGTGAGGCACTTGTAGTGGCCATATCAAGCCCCAAAAAATGATGGATTTGGACTCAGAGTCCCTAACTTAGTCTAAGCATGGGATGGGATAGTTACAATATTTAGAAGCAGTTGTGGGTGCTGGTTTACCCTGCCTTGGTGGTTGATGAGTGGTGTTTAGGGTTTAGGGTTTAGGGTTCACCCTGCCTTGGTGGTTGATGAGTGGTGTTGATGCAACTCCAAAGCAGGCCTCTAGAGTACGGTTGTATACCCAGTATAAAATGGTTTACAATACTAAAAATCCCATGGAACATTGAGTTTAGATTATAGAAGAGAGTTCTACATACCATATCTACAACTAATAATTTGCAGATTTTTTTTGAAACACTTTGTGGCACCAATCTGAAAATTTTCAAGATTTTTGATAGTTTATAGAATAATACAGGGTATAAAAGATTTTCCTATTTTGGAGTACTAGCTTAATTGACAACACTACTACTCTGTGCACTCCAGGGGTACAAGGTTCAATTTTTAGGGTATTTTTTTTTCTTTTCCAGACTTACCCTGTTACCTATCTGAACATCAGTTGCTTAAGCAACTATGGTAGTTTATAGGCAATCTAATCAGCAGGTTACATATAGTTCATGTGCATTTTCTCCTATGCTACATCCGCACATGATTTAACGTTGCAAATTTCTCAAGTTAGAGTGTGTCCAGCGGTGTAGCAAAATATATTATTCACATCCAAGTTTAGTTATTTATTTATTTTCAACCCCACCCAAAAAACTAAAATTGTCGCAAGCACAACGGAAACTTAATGACAAGATTTTCGAACCACAAGAACAAAGGTGAGCCTAGTTCTAATATCAAGCCATGGAATAAGAAAATCAAAAGAAAAAACATGATATGTGCACAATGTGAATGTAAAGAACACTTCATTAAAAAAACATGACAATAATAGAACAATATCATGACAAAAATATGTACCCAAAATTGGTGTTGAACAAATTGAAGTTAATATGAGATTCTACTTTTATTTATACCCATTATGCATCTATCTCAAAAAACTTTCAACTTACATGTGACCCATGTTCATCCATGTGTGATCCATGTGCACCAATGTGTGACCATATCCATCCATGTGCGAACTAATAGTGAATTATGAATTAATTAAGAGTGTATTAAAAGTTAAGTGAAAGCTAACTAAAAATTAATGAAGAGTGAATTGAAACTAAACTAAAAATAAATTACAAGTCATGGATCAACATTCATATAAATGAATTCCATGGTGTTAGCATCCATGACAAAAATTAGGTCTGTAAATAGGTGAAAAACTATTAATAGCAAACCAGTTGGACCAATCATTATTATTGGCCAATTAGAAACAAGGAACAACAATTAGATCATATTTGTTATGGTTTTCGTTGGCAAGTGTTAGGCTTTGTTGTGCCTTTTATCAGCTTTTGCAATTGTGCAAAGATGTTAGCCCAAAACCATTTTGTTGAACCAAATTGGAATGTTTTGATTTTACTTCATATAATTTTAATTTGCAAGGTCACATATTAAACACTAGTGGAGTTGCTTTTACAACATGTTTGCGAAGGCAATTTGTATTATGAAATGGTTGAACCCTTGCCCATTATGTTGGGTAAGGTGCCAAATGAACCTATTAAGGCAAGCAACATGATGCAAACCAAAAGAATGGGCAAGGGGTGAGCCATTCCATGACATTAAGGTCTAGGGTGGCAAATTCAACAATTTAAAAATTAAATGAATTTTCAATAGACACATTTGGGTCACTATTACATGTGTATGATCATCATTGGAAGATTATGTCATATAATGTGATCAAGAAAACGACATAATTTGTCAACCCAAATACAATATAAAGTCATATTTAGAAGTGTTCAATTGGGGGAGTTTCACAATTAAATAAAGTTATTGGAATATTTTTTTGAAACTAGGTATCAATATTCCCAGGTTCATTGAAATTGAAAATGAGGTCAAAAGTATGGGCATGGAAAAAAAAATTGGGCATGAAAATCCTTTTCCCTTCACAATTGGTCTTCAAAGGAGCTTTCACTCTACGTTTTAGTATGTATGTATATCATCCAAATTCACTCAATTTTGTCTATTGTAAAACCTACAAGTTTCATTGTCATAGTGACTTTGTTACTAGGTTTGTGAAAACACCTTGATTCTTGAAGAAAACCTAACCATCAAATCTTCAATGCTTTTGGGGCTTGCTAGATTTATTTCCCTAGATTGTTGCAACCTTTCCCCTTTAAAATAACCAAGGGTGAAAATGGATGAAAAAATGAACATCAACCCAATCAATTATCATAGCCCTAATGCAAGTTTTCCATGCTCTTATTTTGTTTACTGTTTATAATTCTTTTTTGGGTGAAGAAATTTGTTCTTTGTTTGTAAAAAAAACCACATTTCAAAAATAAACAATAAGAATACATGGGTTTGGGTCTATTGACCTTGGTACTAAAGGGATTCCCAAGTCCCAACTATGCGTTAAAGCACCAACCTATGGGCCCCACTAGCAAGGAGGTACTTGGGCAAAAAGGGTAGAGGCTTGAAGGTAGGCGCACACTAGGCCATAGTGTTGGGCTTGCAATTAGCTTTTGCTCTTCATATATAGATTGTATAAATGGTATTTGTAATGAACATAACAAACACTAACATTGTGTATCATGGTGTTCTCCCTTCCATCATCTTGAAACTTTTTTAATTGATTATTACAAGAGGGTGAAAGTGGTTCAAGTCAAAAATTTACTCTTGGAATCAAAGATAACACTAACTTTTGGTGTCATGCTTATTATCATTTTCTTCTTATTGAGAGAGTAGGCCTTGCAAAATTTGGTGAAAAGACCTTACACCATGGACCACATGTGTTTTAAATTGTTGATGCATCTTAAGTTTGTCAAATGGTATTGAGGATAAATAATTTTACCACATTTTGCTTTTGTAACAAAATGCAAACCCAATGTGTGTTCCCTAACTCCCACAAAGAAAGAGAATATGGGAGCTTTGAGATGGGACTAGAATAAGTCATAAATGATATTCATGGTCATGTCAAACAACACAAACCAAGAAGAGAAACCAATATTGTGTAGTTTGAAAACAAAATGATGCATGGATGATTCCCATAGAAAAAACTCACCATGGCTTTACTTTGAAGAGTCAACATTTTTCTCCTTATAGTATACCACTATAAACACAACAAGAAACTACATTGAAGTGACATAAATTCTCACTCCCAAGTGCAAGTTCTCAAATTGTCAAGTTATAAGTCTCATCAATTTGTGAACTCATAATTCTTTCATATGGAATTTGATTCAAAAGCTTTAAAAGGGAAAGTTGTAACCTTGAAAAATAGCTTTCTAACAATGTATCACAATTTCAAACTATTAAATAGTTTGTTGAAGTCATTTTGGCAATTTGATTTTTAATCTTTTAAATGGTCATAACTTTTACATGTCCATTTTTTCCTTCAACAAATATTTTCATTTTTGAGACCTTTCAATGGTCTCAAGAGGGACCTATTTGGTCTGTAATTTTATTATTTTATTTTTCATATTCAAATTATCATTATGTGTTTAAATACAAATATTTTTTATTTACATCTTGATCTTATATCATGTATAATATGCATTCATGTTTTTAACACATCAAAATGAATATTTTTTTGTTTCAGTCACATCTACAAAATTTGCAATTTTTTAAACCAAAAACACATTTGGTTCAAATGTGTTGTAAAAACGAATTTCACCAATTTGATGAAATGGACAATTTTTAAAAAAATTCTCTTATCAAATGCGTACTATTCCTTTTGAAGAAGATTGTAACGTTGATTATTAACAAAACAAAAGGAATACTACTTGCAATAGAAAATGAAAGCCAATTTAAGATACCTTCTATTAATTAACAACTCAAAACATGATCAATTTTGAAAGAGCATGCAATTGTGATCAAAGGCTTGACAATGGAACTTTATATGTTGGTGATATTTTATGTGCAAGCAAAATAACTTTTAGTATAATTTCAAGCTCATGAATTGAAATTTGGCTAAAACTATGTTTGGTTGACAAATAAATATTGATGAGGTTAACATTAAAAGCCTTTGCAAGAAGTCTTCAAGCAAAACACTTTTGTGGTACAAGGGGGCAAATGCCTCTAGCATGTGAAGGTGAAGCACCCCACTTAATGCAAAAAGATAATGTGCAATGAATGACTGGTTCTCATTGGCTAACTTCAATGATTGGCTTGGATGGTGAGAGTTAAATAAACAGGTAGTCTATGACGCTGAAGAGTACATCTTTTCACGTTCATGGGGGGAAAATATTAAACATGGGTGGGGATGGGGGGAGAAACTAAAGAGTGAATGCTGGTGTTGGATGTGCTAAATCCTGAAAGAGGCAGGACTGCCCATTGGGCTCCCATGCTGAGCCTTGTAAGTTGTCATATTCCTTGTGGACAAGGAAAAAGCAAGGCAGTTAGCATACTTGAGAGTTGATGAGCATAAAAAGTCATTAGTACTTTTTAATGGTCTGTAGGAACCATGTGCCATGGTTGAAACATTTATTGCAAGTGGAAGTGGAAAAGGTCAAGATTCTGTGCAAGAACTTCCTCTAGCATCAAGTGCAATAATGGAAGCAGATGGAAAATAAAGCAAAGCAGCAGAGTAGGAAAGCAAAAAGCCTTGGAAGGCATATTTGCAGAGCTGAGTTGACATTTTGGGTTGTTGAGAGATCTCTGGAGGAAAAAACGTGTTGAACTTGTTCAATTGTCTGTTGAATTTGTTCATGCCCATAAAGAGCCAGAAGGTCTGGATTTGGCCACAACCCCTTCAAGTGCCTCTGGTATCAAATGAAGTGTATCTTCAAGATATCTGTATACTCTGCACTGTGAACCTCTCTAGAGTCTAGGATTCAAAATTTGGGTCATCATGATTTGGTCACAATTAAAGGAAATTGATCATTATTAAAATGGGGTATATTCAGAAAATTTGAACAAAACTTCTGTTTTTGAGCACCTTGCCCTTTAACAACATAAGCCCGTAACCCCAATTTCCAAGGTTAAAAGGTTGATACATTAGATTTATCCGTAAAGTCAGGCGATTAGGGGGCAAGAACACCCAGTTTTGGCATAATAGGGCATCAAACGCATCACTGGGAATGAAGTTTTTTAATGATAGTCTCAGTCTGAAATTTCTTTCAAAAAAGATATAACCTGATTTTACATTAAAATCATGTAAAATCAGGTTATGAGTGTCAAAGGTGGTTTGTAAAAATCATGTTGGGTACCTTCTTATTTTGCATTAGGTGCATAAATAGTGCACAATAGAGCTGACAACTGAAATCAAGAACAGAATAGGGACACCTTACACCACCAATATTAGCCTAATAAAATGTACATGAATTCAAACTCTTCATAAAACCCTAGAGATTAGGAGCACTATTTAACCAACTTAATAACCTCCTCCACCCCAAGAATGAACACTATTTAATAAATGCGGAAACATTGGCCCCAAGGGGTTGTAAATTGGCCCTCCCAAATTCGATGGTGTCCATTTTCCAAGCCTTGGGGCCACTACAAGGCCATAAATAAAGTTCAGCATTTGGGCAGATTGAAAAAAGATTTTTTCCAGTTCAGTCTTGACCCCTAGTGTGAAGCCCTTGGGGGGGCTGATTTCAACTTTTGCACCAATAGGAATGCTTGATTTGAGTTGAACATAGGCCCTGACTCCTAGTGTGAAACGGGCCTTAACAACTTGGTCTTTTTGTGTTGGCCAGATTTTATTAAGGGTAACGCCATCCATTTGAGGTCCTTATGGTTGTAGGCTCCCTAACACACACACGGGCAGTCCCCGTTGAGGGATTTATGTATAGGAGCAATGGCCCCTTGGATGGGGGCGAGCTTACTTTAAGTACGACCATATTCTTGCATGGTACATTTGCATTTAATTTAACAGAAAATATATATATTTTTTTGGTCAACTGAATAAATGATTTAGAAACCTCTTTTTGATCATTTTAAAAAATAAAAAAAATTTCAAGCTTCGGCACAGATGTCAAACAATTAAAAAAAGGCATCCAATTGTCACCACAAGCTAGCGATTAACCCCGTTGGTGTCAGATAAACCAGCACCCACACACACCCTTTACGTATGTACCATGATAAAATTCCCCCCAAAAAAATTCGATTTAAATGATTTCCAAAAACATTACAAAACATTTTTTCAGGGGCTTAATATGCCCACTAAGAGGTCTTACGCACTCGAAAAAGGTAAAGGTACCAACACGAGGGTGAAGGTTCACGTTGTAGCGTGATGATTATTGGGGTCACTTTGCACCCAGGACCCTACCTACCTACCTAGCATCTGTCCGTCTCTCTCTCTCTTGTTCTTATCGGTTGGGTTGTTTTCGTCTTTTTGACCAAAAGAGGAAAACAAGGCATCGCAAACACGTTGGCCCTGCCAAATAGTTCAGAATGTTGTAGATTTACCTACTGTGTTCACACTCTGAACACCAAAAGATGTCGTCAAACCAAGGCTACTACACCAGATCACATCAGAACTCTGAACACCCAAAAAAAAAATCCGTTCCAATCTAAACAGTCTAAACACTTTCACCAAAGAAACTGGTTCATCTAATGTGAAAATGGTTTTAATAAGGTAAAACTTCCAAAAGTTGGATCCAATGCCATACCGTACCGCCGTGCTCGTTTCACACCAATATTAATTATTTTAGGGGTCCTGTGGAAAAAAAAAAAATTCTGAGGGGGGAAGTGCGAAGTGTGAAACAAACAAAATTAATTAATTCTACGGTGTAAATGCGAAAAGGCAAAACAGCCCGCCCCAATTCCGGCAGACCCATTGAAGTGTGAAATGACAGACCATTGTAATTAATTATTTGTGGGTCGATGCGAAAATGAAAATCGTCCAAAATTAAATATTTCGCACCGGGTGGTGTGAAACGAGCACAGCGGTACGGTAGTCCCTGTCCCTGTGTACTGGGGGCAGGGCCCAACAAACAAACAAACAAACATGGGAAAACAAGTATTGGTACCATGGTTAAAAAAACAAACCCCAAAATTCAGTTTAAATAATTTCTAAATATTATAAATATAAGTGGTCCAATGTTTAGAATATTTTTTAGGGTCACTGAGATGCTTGAATTGGATTTTAAAAAATTATTGATAAAAAAGAACGACACCCTAACTAATTACTCAATTAATTTAATTAATTTATGAATCCCCACTTCCATGGATCTCTCTTTGCTTATTAATCACTCTTGGATTTCCAACAAAACTTGGAAAAGGAGTAAATCTTAGTATTGTAGACCATTTTAGGTTTGGCACTTGGGTGCCAAACAGGTTTTTTTTTTTTTTTTTTTTTTTTTTTTCAAAAATCCATTTCGGGGCTGTAAAAATAACATTTTATGAATTTTTTTTTCCAATAAGTATTTCTTTCCAGCAGGTTTTTCTAAACTCTGAATCTTTAACATAATGAGATAGTTTACTTAACAATTTTTGTTGCTTCTTTTCACAAAATTTGGGAGACTTAATATTCTACCAAATTATTATAGGATTGAGAAATGTTGTTGTCAATCCTGGGTTTAATTTCTACCAATTTTTGAAATTTTCCCTTAGCTTGTAATTTTTCAAATTTAAAAAATCCACATCTCAAACAGATAATTTCTAAAAAATTCAAGATTTCCAACAAATAATTTCTGAAAAATTCAACATTTCCAGAAAATAGTAGTCATTCAGTTTTTGTTCCCATCTTGTCCAATTCAACCAAAAACACCTTCCCTCATTCAAGGGCACTCCCTATGTCCAGGAGCCCTATCTTTGGTAACCAAAATAAAACACCACCCCAAATTGAAGGACCTTGTTTCCAGGAGACCTAAGAATATAGTGAGACTAACTTAACAAACGTAGGTATAGGCTAGGTTAAATAGTAGACCAGGCTAAGTTAAAACTGAACTAGGGTTAAAACAAAGAATTTACTCCGCCCACCCTTTTTTCTAAACAAAAAATGATTTAAAAAATCAACACTACTAGATCACTTTTCACTTAAACTACCAGTTTACAAAAGGAGTAAAATCAAGAGCCCGTATATAAATAAACAAGAGCCCTATCTTTGGTGAACAAAAAAACACCACCCCAAATTGTAGGACTTTGAGCCCCTATATGTATAATAACCAAGAGCCCTATCTTTGGTCAACAAAAAAACACCACACCAAATTCTAGGACCTTGAGCCCCTAAATTTATAACCAAGAGCCCTTATCTTTGGTCAACAAAAAAAACACCACCCCAAATTGTAGGACCTTGAGCCCCTAAATTTATAACCAAGAGCCCTTATCTTTGGTCAACAAAAAAAAACACCACTCCTAATTTTTAGGACCTTGTTTCCAGGGGACTGCACAAGGATAGAAGCCTAATTAACAAATGAGAGGGATAACCACCGGGTTAAGTTAAAAACTAAACTAGGGTTAAAAAACAGAATCACCTAGTGTTTCATTTTACCCAAAAGGAGTAAAAAGAAGTAAAAACATCAAAGAATGGTAGATTACTTTTACTAACTACCAGTTTACCAGTTTCCTTTGTCGTCTTCCTCCCTTCTCTCTCGCGTCGCACTAGCGGCGGCCGCTTTCTCTCTCTCTCTCTCTCTCTCGTCTTGTCTTCTTCGGGAGTTTGCTCCAACTTTCTCTCAAGCTTTCTCTCTCTCTCTCTCAGAGTTCTTGGGAATAGTTCCCGTGTGTGTGTGTGTGTGTGTGTGTGTGTGTGTGTGTGTGTTTATTGTTTTAAATCCATTTTTATAATAAACACACATGTTTTGTCTACACGCAGAAACAGCTACTTCTTCTGACACCGATAAAGTTGTGGTGCACTCACTGGTAGCACACAATTATTGCCAACTGCAGTGCGGGCTCGAGCCTTTCTTTTCTTTTTTTTTCCTTTTTCTTGCAAATAATATTATAGCTTTCTTTGCAGGTTTTCTATTCTTTCTTTCTTTCTTTTTTTCGTTTTTTTTCAAGTATCACGTTGTGCTCCTGCAGGTCATTGCTTTCTGTGCTGCCGTTCTTTCTTTCTTTCTTTCTTTCTATTGTGTTTTGGGTTTGCGATATTTGGGTGGTTTTAGAAGCTGTGGGATTAACTTGGCCTTGTTGGGTTTTTCTGCCATCTGGTCGTGGACTAGCACACTCATCATTCATGATCTTAGACTCTTCATCTTTTGGTTTTGATTCTTCTCGATCCTGTCAGAAAAGAAATCAGGAAACAATAGTCTATAAATATATGTTTTTTAATTTTCTATGATCGGAATTGCACCGGACTTGCAGCTGTAGCTAAACTTTCTGTACTGCCGGCAACAAGCTTGGAAGTCTAGTGAGTTCGCGAATTCCAGTTTTTATGCAAAGGTGATCAGGAACTAGTACTATAGTAGCTGACACACTTTTAGACTGTAGTAGAAAATTACAGAATCCAAGGAAAATCGTGCAGGAAGTCTACCATAGTATTATTAGTAATTGTATTATAATATGTTGGAGATGAGTGTGGAATGAGATTTTCAGTCCTTTTGTTTGTCGTAGTTTTGTTGTGAATGCTAGAGTCGAGTCGATACTCGACTTACTGCAGGTGTTGTGAGCACTCCAACTATGTAGCTCATGGCCATCGTCAGGACTCATGTGATGATCACGTTTTCAAGGAAACCGCCACTAGTACGGCAGATACAACATTGTTATTTTTACTGCTGCTGCAGCTATAATATTATTCATCTGAAGAAGAAGAAGTACTAGACTATCTGTTGAAATATTTCTCTCTTGTGTTGTATGTTTTGCAGATCACGAAAGTGAACAAAGCTCTGGTCGACTCGAACTATTGCTCATATTCACACAAAGCAGCTTGAGTAGTTCTTTCTTTTGGGTGGTAAGCTCACAAACCTAGGTTTATACATTCCAAGTTCTACCTGTATTGTCAGTGCAATATTCACAATATCCAGAGTCACAGAAAAATATGTAAATCAATGTTTGGTTTTTCATGTTTCAGGATCGCATGTAACCATTTGTAATTAATGTTGCAAGTCACATTGTAATATCCCATTTGCACCAGGTGCACACCTGTGCAACTTCAGGAAGTTCCTGAGATCGATTTTGTTCCTCAGGTTTTGTTTTGTTTGTGTGGAATCCTGAAGAAGGAGCAGAGCTGCTGCTGTCATGGCGGTGTGAGACGGTGGATCAGGAACTCGAGCTGAGCAGAACTCACAGATATATATATATATATATATGTATCTGGATTGAACTAGGAACTACTTGGGTGGGAGAAACTGCAGGAAGAGGGAGATAAGAATCATCAGCATCTGGAAAAAAAAATTGCATCATGGGTGCACTAGAACTAGTTGCCGGGGAGCTACATGAGCGGCGGCATCACGAGGAGGAGCAGGAGGAGGAGGAGCACGAGAACGAAGAAGACTGGAGGACGGCAGTGAAGAAGGATCCTGCAGGAGAAGAAGAACAAGAGGGAGAGGAAGAAGAAGGGTATGCATCGCACGGATCCCCGACGGTTCTCGATCCGGGGGAGGGACTGGAGGGACTGAAAGCATTGGAACAGGGAGGGAACGCGGACGAGTCGCCAGTGGAACAAGTGAGACTGACGGTTCCCAATACGGATGATCCCAGTCTGCCGGTATGGACATTCCGGATGTGGACAATAGGCTTGCTAGTGTGCATTCTGCTGTCGTTTTTCAACCAGTTCTTTGCATTCCGCACGGAACCGCTCACCATCTCGACTATTGCGGCGCAAGTGGTGGCTCTGCCGGTGGGGAGATTCATGGCCGCCACTCTTCCCACTCGCCTGTTCCGTCTGCCGTTCACCAGTTGGGAGTTCAGCCTTAACCCCGGTCCCTTCAACGTCAAGGAACACGTTCTCATCACCATCTTTGCGAACGCTGGGACTGCTTTTGGGAACGGCGATGCTTATGCTGTTGGGATTGTTACCATCATTAAAGCTTTCTATAAACGTTCAATTGGTTTTTTTCCTGGCCTTTTGGTTGTTATTACCACACAGGTAAGTAATTAATTTTACCCCCTCCCCCCCTCGGCCCCTTTTTTCCTTTTCTTTTTTCCCTCTCTCTTTTTTTCCTTCTTCTTGTTATTCTCAATTAATAATTTTTCTCAGCATGTTTTACAGTGATTTTCTAATATTATTATTGAAAACAAATTAATGGATTTCTTTTTTCTACTGTAAATTTCTGACTATTTTTTGGCTAGTTTTTGGGCGAAGCATTTTGTCACCAAATTTTAAATTTCACAAAGAATTGGGGGAAATTTCAATTTATTCAATTTCAATTTATTTAATAAAAATAAAGACCCCTCCACCCCAGGTCAATGACTAGCTAGTTTTTTTCACCAATGCTAAATTAAAATGTTGTCATTATTTTTATTTTTTTGCATTCAAGTTTTCTATGCAAAAGTATAATTATTTTTTGCTTTTCTTCTTTGAAGTTAGCTACAAACTTTCTTTTGCATTTTTGAAACATTTTTTAATATCTTTTCACATTCAAGTTTTTTCGACTACATGAAAATTTAGGCTTTTTCCTAAAAGTTTTGGGAATTTAGGGTTCCAAATTTTGGGAAAAAAACATGACATATCCTTATTTGGGTGGGTGGGTGTTTTGAAGGTATTGGGTTATGGATGGGCTGGACTTATGCGAAGATTTTTGGTGGACCCTGCCCACATGTGGTGGCCAATCAATCTTGTGCAAGTCACAGTTTTCAGGCAAGTTTCCCAAGTTTTTTTTTTTTTTTTTTTTTTTTCCCAAAAAAAAAA
>Ga0209611_10000828_pt1 | contig 49220 bp, 28 predicted proteins | sample S1TSphgellanicum_3_FD_187693 | JGI IMG/M metagenome (GOLD analysis project Ga0209611, IMG submission 187693) | Host-associated microbial communities from peat moss isolated from Minnesota, USA - S1T2_Fc - Sphagnum magellanicum MG (SPAdes) (version 2) | ecosystem: Host-associated > Plants > Peat... | reverse complement strand
TTTTTTGTGATGTTGCCACATTTGATCATCCACAAGAGGAATGAACCAAATTTGGCCACAGCTCAAGAAGTAGAAAATTTTAGGAATCTTGCTATATTTTGGAAACATGTTGGAACCTATTTTCTAAGTATGTTGATTTCAGAAAAAAAATTCCTCAAAATATGGTGACTTTGGCACATTTTTCTCACAAAAATCCTTTGTGTGAATCACACTAGATTTTTTTTGGGTCACCCACTTGCCCTAGTTTCTTTGGATTAATGTGGTGTGGAAATTTTAATATGAAGATTTTTAAGTATTAGGTTTTCATCAAGTGGATTTTTGATTTTTTGACTTAAGAATTATAGGTTTGGGAGATTTGCCAATATCTACACATGACACACATTAAAATATCACATAGCTTTTTTATATTGATAACCATGGGGATCAATCACTTTGGATTTTGTCATGGTTGGGGGTAGATTGTGGGTCAAAGGGTGAAAAGTGGTACCCACATTATTCACAATTTTTTAGCCACCATTCTTACCTCAATGGCAATGATGTGTGTCCCCCCTTTTGAGAAGTTGGCAAAAAGAGGAGCATATCGACTGTAAGAAAGTATTTTTTTTAAATTGCATGACCATTTTTTCCTAGCTTCATTTTTAACTTGTCTTTTGATCTGCATCAGGTGTGCTTGAGATCTTGTGCAAGGTCAAATGCAATTGTGTGATTGTCTACTTGCCTAATGATCTTTTTTTTTTCATTGATTTCAAAATCTTTTTTCATTGTGTTACACATTCAATTGGGCCTCCACCACCCCTTAGCACTTGGTTTGTCATATTGTATTTGTGGTCAACCTTTGGATGCCATGCGAATCCACTTTTTTCATTGTGCCCATGGTGGGGAGAGGATAGTTTCCCATGATGTTATGCAAGATGCCTTTGCATCTATTGCAAAGGATGTGGGATTTCATGTTTTACATGAGCAGACCCACATTCTCATGTTGCCTCTTTTTTAATCTTCATGTCAATGGGTCAACATTGTGTTTTCGATGAATGGTGTTTAAATGTTGGCTAACATCATCATCACTGATGCCACTTGAGCAAATTTGGTTTCACAAATAACTCTATCTTGTGGGGTTGCTGCTATAGATGCAACTTAAGTTAAGCATGACCTTTATCACAATTCATACCTAACAAACAAGTTTATACTTCTAGCCATAGAGGTCTTTGGGTGTTTACATTAGTAGGTTGACATTTTTTTTCATCAATATGCTAACATGGCATGAAATGCAAAGGGTTTTGGAGGCCCTCCTTTTTAGTTTTGAGTTCATTTTATAGGCAAAGGGTGTTAATTGCGTTACAACGAACACAAATGATTTTTATTTCAAGGCGTGTTATTACTATAAATGAGGGTTCTTTCAAATGTTCCTCCTTTCTCCTTATTTAATATGTTCCTTGTGACTAAAAGGGGTTTGAATATTTGATTTTTTAATGTTCCCCTTGAAGTCCACCTTCATTGGTGGTTTCTTTTTTTTGTGTATACTTGGGTCCTTCCATCCTGTAATCCCTTTTTTTTGAATGTTTTGTTTTATGATGCTTGGCAAGTTTTCATCATTTAGCCACCCCATCATGCATTAGAGGAATTTGGAAAAATAAACAACTACAATTTTAGTTACCAAAAACAAAATTCTGGTTGTAATGGACACATACAACTGGAAACTAGTCTAAGTACCTAAGCGGACCTAAGTAGGCACCTAGATTAAGTAGCCTAGCTATGCAGGGTATATATGATTAACATACCATTGTTGATCACAACTATGTTGTTCATGAAGTTTGATCCATAGCCCCAAAGATGGATATAAACTCCTTTGCCATCAAACCACCCCATTTGATGTAAAAATATAGTTGGATGCATTTTATTTACCCCATATTTGATTTTAAACATTGCACAAACATCAATTTTGATATTTCATATCTTATTGATTTTTTTCCAAATGGAAAAATTAAAATTATATTCTTAAAGTTCTTTCAATGATGTACATGATTAAATATATTTCTTCCAAAAATATAAATTAATTTGAATAAAAATATTTTGAATTTTTTTTGAAATTGAATTACATTTCGATGACAATCCATTAAAAAAACAAATTCAAACACATGTTTTATAATTGGAAAATATTTTACAGCTAGATTTTAATAATAAATAAATGAATAATTTATCTCCCACATTTTAATCTTTCATTTCATTAAAAAAAAATTATACAATAAACAATTAGACACAAATTGATAATCAAGCAAATATTGTAATTTCAAAGATGTCACATATGATTTAATCATCAAGGTACTGCAAATGGAAATTTTATTGGCCCCAGGTGCCAAAACAACTACAACCAATTGCAAAAGCCATTAAATTTTCATCCATCTAAGGATCCATTTAATATTGGATGAAAAAGTGCATTTTCATTTTTTTTCATCCAAATAAGTAATAGTCACCAATTATGGTCACATTTGCAACTTGATTTGGTTATATCAACACTATAGTTGCATATGTGACTACAATAGTTGCATATATGACTACACACATTTATGACTAAAATTACACATAGAACTAACTTAATTATAATTGTAAAAATAATTGATTTGGACACTAGTCACATCTCTAATCGTAACTATAAGGTTGGAATGGACAAAATTTCTTCTAGTGACATTTAGTTTGAACCAAGCCATGATTTGTAATAGCTCTTCAAGAGATTTTTTTTAAAAATTGTTGGTTATGAAACTTTCACCTAGCCTATGGATGTTAAGTAATTTCATTTTCATGTATAGGAAGTCAGGAGTTAGTTTATTGTGCAAGTGTTCATTGCTTAAGTACTTGTCTTTTATTTATACAAAATTTGTATTGCAATGTTTATTGGATGTGGAACTTTAGGCACAATTTACATCACCTACATTAATGTCCTGATGAAAAATGCCTGTTGACCTACTTAGATTGCTGTAATACATGGGCAGCTTCAGTGTAAATTAAATTGTCTTTCATTTTGCCAAAACTTTGAAATTTTTATCAACACTCTACTATATTGAAAATTTAAAAATTCAAATTTGCAGGCAATAACAATTGAGAACCTTGGCCTAGAACATATTACACTAGTTCTAAACTAGACAGTAACATAATAAGATTGTTGTGACAACAGTAATGCATTTAATATCTATACTTATTATCTGTTGAAATGTCGAGAATTAAAAACTCATGTGCCAAAATTCAAACCTCAAAATAAATAAATTATTTGGCACACAAGTGTCAAAGCTGTTCAGGTACAGGTACACCAATTTGAACCTTTGGGCACTATTCATGACTTGAAAGAAAAGCTTGGATCACTTCCCACATAGACATACTACTTCCACAACTTATCACCTGTGCAAGGTAGTGTGAAGGCTAAAATCTACCAAAGAAATGACCATCACCCATTAACAAAAATTGTTGATGAAAAGAGTATATACAAGGATGAACAATCACACTTTTTTTTAAAAAATAAAAATTAATCTGCCTTTCAAAACAATATACAAGATTACTCCAAGGCACGTGACATTCCAACTTGTACAAAATGGGTTATACCCTTTGATGCCAATTAAACTGTTTCATAGCTTCCATGGCAAATGAGCATGGGTTGTTGTGTTCATTGTAGTCTCCATGCTAGTAATTGTGTTGGTGCAATGTTAGTAATTGGATGGCAAATTGGTTTTGCATTGTAATTGAAGTTGGGTTGTTGCACATAAACCATATCCTAGTGTACTATTATTGCACAAATCTTTGGAACAAAGAGGTGGGAGATGTTAAAATGGCATAATTTTTTACAGGCGTGGAGGCTTGTTTGATTATATGCTATTTCAATGTCCATGGGCATTTAATTTTTGATCTCATAAACTTGTTGAACCTTTACGGTGTTTGCTAAAATGAAACTATTGAAGATATTTCCATATAGTTGGGCAATAGTCTTGTGGCTCAACTTAGAACTTGCACTTTTGTTGGTAAATTTGTGGCATGGGGTTAAAGGTCAGATTAGCCTTACATTTGAGCTAGGGCTTAAGGTTTCCTATGGAGGTTTTGGTTTTATCTAGTTGCTTCAGAGATGGTTTTCATTTTATTTTGTTAAACTTATTATAAACAAATGACACTCTAAAATAATTTTAAAGCTTTAACTGGTAGGTAGAAGTAACTTGGAATTAACATGGACATAGGTTTACATTTTGATTCGTTGTGGTCTTTTCAATGGATTTTTGAACATCTTATGCATCATACCCCAGAAAATCTGTAAATTTTTTAGAAAACTTAAATTGAACTTTTAAAATACAAAAATGTTAGGCCATATCATCAGAATCTGTGGAAATCCTTGATGTGGGTCTAATATATGAAGATAATTAAACGTGAATTGTAGAGATCGGTTCTACTTACATGTTGTAGATACATGTCTTATCCAATTGTATAAAATATAGGAAATTTTCATGCCAAATTCTTTGCATCTCACCCTCACATGCCAATGCATGTTAGGACTCATTTCTAATTTTGATCAAAATCAATAGGAGCCATGGAACATCCATGATGATGCAATTTTAAATAATGACTTAGTTTCAATTATGCTCAATATGAACACATCACTCACTATATTAAACGCATAGTTGCAACAACATTTAATAGTCTCTTTTATTTTTATTTGTGGGTTGGGTAAAGGATTACAACTTACATGCTAGGCCGACCAGGTTAATGTTATTTCTTTTTTACCCCTTGGCGGTTAGTGGTTATCATTATTAATGTGAAAGCTTTTTGTGCCCCCACCTCATCATGTTTTTTTTTTTTTCCTATTCTTTTGTTGGTATGTGCTTGGATAATAGAGGTAAAGGGCACATATCCTATTTCAACGCATATATATTGAAAAGCAATAGAAAAATAGTTAAACCCCTATTCCTTCAATTTTTGTCAAATATGAACCTAACAATATAATTGCTATTTGTGCTAATTGAAGAACATTCTGAATCTTTTAATATGTAGTGATGGGTCATTTGATTTCCTACTTTCTAGTTTGATAGGGATTAAATTTACTTTAGGATATGGTTGGCAAATTTACATGCCATTCATCTCTTTAGCCACATCATTTGATCCAAGAGCTTGTCTTTAGAAAAGACCCCAATCCTCCAAATTTGCTTGCTAGAGATTTGTTGTTCCATTCATTAAACTAACTAGAAGAAAATTTAGGAAAGAAAAAAAAGCACAAAGAGACGAAGGGACATAATATGTATTGGAGGCTCTATTATTCTATAACTTGGATCTTCAATACATTGGGTTTTGGGGATGCTACCTACCTATGATTTCAAGTCCCTAGTGAGAAAACAATGACACTCAAATATCTGAATTTTTTTTTGGATGGGCACATGTTAGTTGGACCTTTCATTGTGGCATGGAGTTTTTGAGAGAGTTTCTTTTTTATCTAAGTACAATTTTCTTACTTACCTTTAGTCATGACTCATCCTAAAATGTTTGTGACATGGGCATTGATGTGTGTAAAATCCAACATTGATGAAATGTATAGTGTCCCAAAGAGAGTTTCGTAGTACTAATTTCAACATACATGTGTCAACAACTATTTTGTCAATCACAACTTTTCAATTTATTCGAGCAGTTCAATTTAAAATTGAATGAAAATTTAAATACCATATAATTTTCCTTCAAAGTTGGTCAAAGAACTCACGTGCATATTTTCTTTTTTCATACCATAACCATTTTTTCTCCCCTTCTAAAGAACACCCTACCTATTCACCTCTCCTATTCGTTAGATGAGTTGCCTCCCAAGTTCAATTTTAATTTTTTTACAATGAGACAATTTGTTTCACCCATCACTCCCAAAAAATGAAACTATGTAGACTATCCAAACTAGAAGGTTCTATTTTAAAGTTTAGGGTTCCTCCCCTTTGGCCTAGTTATATAGGTGGAAGGAGGACAACATTTGCCAAAGCATATGGGATAAAAGTGAGGTGCTATTGGGAACTATTTAAGGAACATGTCAGGAACTTGGGAACTCTTTGCTTTAAAACTCCCACCCCCCATTCCCCGCCCCCCTAATTAAGTATTGAATGGTTGAGTTCATGAAAACTTTAAAAGTTTCTAGTGGGACAAGAATTCGATTACATTCTTTATCAATTTTGAAAGTTCAATAGTCCAATATTCATGTGGAACAATAATGGGCCGTTTACATTACAACTTTAGTAAAAAGGAAGGACAATGTTAAAGGAAAAAGGTCTTTCAAGGTTCTGAAAAAACTCACATGACTAATGTCAAAAAATTTAAACAATTGAATAATGCTATGATTGGGATGTAGAAAAATAGAAAGGGAAAGAAATGATAAAAAGATAATCTCAATGAAACTGCAGAGCTTTGATTTATGTATTCCAAAATATCATATATTTAGCAAAAAGGTTGTTTGTTTGCCCTACATGTCATTCAAGTTCTCACCTCTTTTTGGTGAATATGGCAACAAATTGGCTAGGAAAAATAATAATTCTTGGCTATTATTTTCCAAAAGTGCTAAAAAAGTGAGTGTATCTTGGGGTTTGTGATCACCAATTTTATCTTTTTTTTTTAAATGCCAGAAATTCTACATAAGGTTCCAATATGGTAGCCAAGAATATAGAAGCATGCTTCAATGTTTTGCCTCTCATATTTTTTCTTAGAAAGTATGGCTAAATCATCTATGAATGACCACCACTAAGCCTTTTCCTTTCCTGCCAAGAATTTACCAAAATGAAAAATGAAAAATTCAAGACTATCATTACTTTTTGGGGTTTTCAATCCCCAGAAGTCAGGAAACAAAAAAAAAAATATAGAGAAAGATTGCCAGATTCCTATATTTGCTTCCAATCAATATTAAGTAGCCAGAAATATAGAAGGATGGTTAAATATTTGTGCTGCTCATATCTGGTTTGTAGCCAGATTTGGCTAAACCTTCATATGGATGATCATCACTTTTCCTACATCTTCTTCCACTTAATAGGCTTGTATGTAAAAATTCCTAAATTTATTTTTTTTGGTCACCACTCTTGCTATGTCACAAATTTTTTTTAAAAATTCAATAAAACCATTCTTACAATACAAATTGATCTCCACAGTTTTCCAATACTATAGAAAGTTAAGTTCGAGTTTCCAATCTAGACTAAAGCTGAGGAGCTTGTGAATTGTTGGTGGGAAAGTTCACGACCTGCATCACCCATGAAGCTTGTAAAGTTGTGTGTGTGTGAGTTGTTCATGTTGTGTGTGTGTGTTGCATCTGGATCTCTCCACAGCTCATCATTCTAACCAAGCACAAACCAAATCAACAAATGCAATTGACTACCAGAATCCTTAACACCATAAAGTTATAATGATGTGTTCACATGACTCTTTCAGTTTCTCACGAGTGAAGTTTTGTCATGTTCAATAATCCTTTAAAAGTATTGAAATGATTTTCTTTTTGTGAGAATATGAAGATGAGTTGTTGAAAACTGTCCTAATTATTAGTTTCTTTTGGGAAGGAACTTCAGTTTTTTATTGACAAAAAATTTGGGAAAATTGTAGGATTTTTCTTTTAGCATAAATTTGACTTTTTTCCCAAAAAAAGAAAAAAAAAGTCATTTGACAATTTCACAGTAGACTGCTGTAAATCACCAAATAATTTAATTTCAGAAATTTATAAACAAATTGATTTTTTAAACTAATTAATATTATTCATTTTTGTCTATGTGGAAGTGAACCTAGGCAACAGGCTACAAATAGGCTTCCAAATTCCAATACCACAAACAGGAAAGAAAATCAATAATCAATTCAGATACCACAAACAGGGATTGATGCATCAATGTGGATGTAAAGTTGTGATGCATTGATGTGCTGAGATGGTTATGGATGTATAGTGATGACTAGGCCAAAAATTGCCAGTAGGCAGCATAATATATGATATAACTGGGCCATGGAAAGTTGCCATTTTGGAAATTGTGTTTTAAGTCCAGATTATCACACTCTAGATTGTATTCTCAATGTCATCTAGTTATCTTGACTTGAATCAAAGAATGTTTGCAAAATACCATGGCATCATTGTTATCCAGTCTTCAGAGTAGCACTCTGTGCTCCATGCTGATATTGTTGCTTTAAGAAAAGTCTGGCTCAAAACTAAAAACTATATCTTACCACCAAAAAAATTCTTGAAAATTCAACCTTTTTTTAAAACAGCTGGGAATTTGCAATAGACTTTAATTTTTGAAAAAAATTGAGGTTGAAAATATTATTACCAATTAATTTGCCCATATACCGGCCTTCAAAACAATGGTCATAAACTAACATGGTTGCTACATCACATAATTATTCACATAACATGCATCGCAAACTTGTTAGTATTATGCCCATTGATGGATTCACTTGGCCATCCACATGTGAAAGGTGACATGGTACACAATTCTACATATGGTCTTTCCATATTTGATCATGTGAACCTTCCAATAACAAAACATGAGAAAGCAAAACCTTCTTCACATGTAAAATGATACAACCAGTTATCACATCCAATGTGATGGGTGATGTCCACTCCAAATAAACATAATTTCCAAGTTCAAACCTTTGATACAAACTCCATTGACATACCCAAGCCCCATGATTGGTAGTGGTTATAGTTGTGGGGTGGGTGAATTAAATGATGCACAAACCTGATCACACATCATGCACCATGAATTGCACCTTCAACTACATGCCTCTTCATTAATATTGGCCGTGAAGTGGATTACAAATCCAATGTATCTCAAAATGTATTTCAAAATGTCCCAACTTTTCATGGGCATGTCTCACAAGGCTTTTTTACACTTTTGGATGTCATACCACATGTACAGGCACATCTGGCCATATTTTGAAAAGGTGTTGTCCTTCCCAATGATATATTTTGACTTTTTGAAAGAAACCCCAATCCTAATCTAGGTTAATTATTCAATAAACAATTTAGGTACATAAGAAAATAAAATTATCAGCTATTAACTATATATTATAGTTAATATGTAATAGCTATTATCAATTGCAAGTTAATTAATAAGTCAATTAATATTATTAATTATTAATTATTAATTTTCTTAAGGCTCAGCCAACTTTTAATTTAACTAATGTTTAACCAAGGTTTAAATAACGTTTAGTCAAATTTTGTTTCACCAAACTTTAGCCAAGGTTTTGCCAAATTTTTGTCTATCCAATGTTTAGTCAAGGTTTACCCAAATTTTAATTTAGGCAAGTTTTAACCAAAGTTTAATCAAAGTTTAGCCTAATTTAATTAATTTAACCAAGGTTTAATTTAGCCAATCTTTAGTTAATGTTTAACTAGGTCTAAACAAAAATGCAATGTGGGCTTAATTTAAGTACGACATAAGCTACTTTAATTAATAGGATGGGTTAATTAGTAAGTAGAAAATAAGGTTAATAAATAATAGGTTAAGCTAAGTATTAATTGGTAAGTAATATTTTAGGTTAATTAAGTTAATTATATATATGTTTATGTTAATTAAGTTGGCAAGTTAGTAAATTAGGTCAATGGGTCAAACAAGTATGTAGGTCTCTATGTAGATAAATAAGTAGTTAAGCAGGTAAAGCCTAAATAGGTAGGTTTTTTCATAATTAAAAGGATCTTATTTTAATCTAGGATTAAAAAAATTACGGTGCATATTTATGTATATAGTTTATAACATTGGAAAAAAATACAAAAGATATGGGATAAATATTTTTAGTCACAAATTAGTTTGCAATAGTTGCAACTAGGTTTTGAATATAAAATTTATCCCATATATTTTTTTTTCTTCCATTTCAATCTTGTAAACTATATAATGAGGTGCACTTCAAACATTGAAAACACACAAACATGAAAAAATCCATGTCATTTGGGATGAATCAATAAAAAGCTTGACCATAAAGGCTAAACATTAAATTAAATCAAAAAAATTAATTACCTACCTACTCCCTACATACCAATGTACTTACCTACCTACATACATATTTGCTTATCTACCTACCCACCTACATACCTACCTACTACTACCTATATAAATTGAATTTAAATTTTTTTTAAAAAATCACATAACATATTTCTATTATGCCAACTAGCAAATTTTGAATGCACCAAGTGGCAATATTATGTGAATGGGTTATATTTTAATTGCAAAAATGGGGATTAACTACAAATTACATACAAATGATCAATAGATAAAACCATATATGTTGATTGTATATATCATCCATGTAAAATGTGTTAGCATCATGGTGAATCGTCATTTATGACTAGATGTTGGATGCAACTTCATTTATGCAACTAATGGATTCTTAATCACATATGTTGATTGCAACTTATTTATATTCACAAATTACAATTGCAAATTGACACTTTTCTTCTATTGAAACATTCCCCATCACATGAATTGCATTTAACCTTGACTTGGATATTGGACAAACTTGCATAAGCCACACATACTCCCAAATTTCTTCATCAAATTGTGTAAAAATTGCTCCAAGTCCCAAAGCACTCTAATCCAAATGCAATTAGAAAAGACAACCTTTGATAGGCTGCCTCAAAATGGGTGTAGAACTAAGCTTAACTTTCCCCCCAAGTGGATTCCTCATCAACCTTGGTCAATTGAATCAAAAGTTTGACAATTTAAGTAAAACCTTTGATAGATCACCAATATTAATTTACCAACCCCAAAAATGCCCTCAACTCATTAACATGAATTAATTTGGGAACCTTGGAAATTGCATCCACCATGGCCTCTTTGACTCCCAAAGCTTGATAAGTGAATTATGTGCACTAAATATTTCATTTGGGATTAGAAGAACCTACATTTTCCTAGCTACATAATTTCAACCCATGTACCCTCAAGTGTTCACGCACAGTTTACAAGTGATAACCATGATCTTCAATCATGGAACTACATACAGACAATGATGTCATTAATGTAACACAAATGGAAAATCCAAAACCTATATGAATTTGATCCATCACCTTTTGGAATTCTACAAGTGCATTTTTCAACCCAAAAAGTAAGAATTTCCATTTATACAAATAGTCCTTCCCATTTTGGTCAATGCCCCAAAATGTAATCTTCATTTTTTCACCTTCACGAAAAGGCAACTAGGCATATCCATATCATGGATCCAAAGTACTAAACTCCTTGGCTTGGCCAATAGCATCAAAAATATTTTTTGGCAATGACATGGCATATTTGTCAAATCATGTTCACTTATTGATAGGTTTATAGTCTCCCACATCTAATGTTTAATTTAACTACCAAAATTGTCTTTCTTGGCAGGCATAATTATGATTGATGTAAACTCCGCTTTGGAATTTCCACCAACTTTACCTCCAAAAGTTCCTCTATTTGAGTTTTCACCAAAGCATGTTCCATGTAATTCAACCTATATGGTTGTTGGAAAATATGGATATCATCATCCAAGGCAATGTATAGCTTTTGCCCCTTGAGTTTGTCCAACTCCTTGAGGTCAAATGAAAAACAATGAACATAATTTCACAACAATTGTCACACCTTGCATGACTCACCTCCTATCATTGCCATAGCAATTTTTGGTTCCCATGTGTCCACATGGGTGTTTTGGGCTTGGATGTCAATTCATCCTTAGTGTGTGAGGTTGAGGCTATGACTTGTAATTGCTACAAGTTGGTTGATATAAGAACCTCCTTGAATTCCATTTACATTTGAAGTCCCTTCAACATCTTTCAAAAAATCTAAAATCTTGGATGCCAAAACTTCATTTGAATTGTATTCCCCCCATTCCAAACATTGAACCCTCGTGGCATCCATCACCCTTTCCCATTCCGTGGAATCCCAATGTTGCAATGCATATTTGGCTCATTTGGGATCATTACGTGTAACCTCATGATCATGTTACCTCCCTACAATGAATGTGCATGTCCAAGAATAAAATGCACAAGGTGATAAAGATGAAAAATGCAAGGTGGGTGGATGGAAATTGAACAATAAGCATTACTCAACCAATCCAAAGTTAACAACCCAAGTGAAATAGTTCACATCCTTGACTTGACCAAGGACCTAGCATTTAATGGCCTTTAATAAGCCAAAAACATGGGTTGTGTTAGTATCCAGAACCCCATAACATGTTTTTACTCATCAACATTGGGTTCCACCCAACAAGAATATCTTGAATCCCAAATCATGATAGGACCATCATCATAAAAAACATGTGAATTTCGAAAGTTCATAATTATGGGCAAGGCTATTTGTGGTTGGCCCACCTTGTTAACAATGGCAAATTGTGGTTGATCATCATGTTGCACCACTTGTGACATATGTCCCAAATCCAAAATGACATTCACAATGAAACCTTTAAGTCACAATGCCAAAACATGGTTTTTCTAATTAGGACATTTTGCAACTAATGTCCAATTGTAATTATCTAATCATATTTAAACTTGAGTCCCTACCATTTTTTCAACTATAGCCATTATTAGGATTGCATGATTAGAAATAATATCATAACTAATTATGGTTATAATTGCGACTATGATTATGACTATACAACTAGTAGTCATGTTGAAGGAATTGACTTTGTTTGACAACTATAAAAAACTAAATAAATGCATTTGAACATGGTTAATACTTGAATTATTCAATTTTTCTAACAAGTTATGACAATATAAACTAAATGGAAAATCTATATTTATATAGTTAATTGAATTTATTTTGAAAAGGGCAAACAAACGTATTTGAAACCATTTATTAAAAATGGGGCTTGTAAATATTCAACTACAGCAAACCAATATTTGATAAAGTATACCAAGTAAACTAATGAAAACACAACATGGACTAATCTTTTGAAAATTAATATTTATTTTTATGCACATGTGTTATTAATCTTGAAAACACATACATCAAATGTAGGTCAGTCTTTAGGTTTAACCTTGGAGTGCTTAGGTTTATTTAAATATAACCATGGTTTATGAGGTAGCCTAAGTTCATCCATGCTTAGCTTGGGTTTAATTAAATTTTAAACTAGGTTTAACCTAAGTTTAACATCATTTTAGCATTTAGATTTAATAGGTATGTTTAATTCACTACAAAAAAAATTTATTTGTCTATTAATTAATAATTTTAATTACCTATCTTACCGAATAATTAATATACAAAATAAAATAAAATATTTTACCTACCTTATTTAGCTTTTGCCCCCTAAATTAGGTAGTTTAAACTAGGTGGCCAACTTTGGACCTTCTTGCCTAAATAGCCTAGGCTAGCTATTAAAGCCATGTAAAGCCAAGGTAGCCTAAGTAACCAATGTTGTATGTGTGAGGACTTAAACTCCTCACAACCTCTTTGAAAAGTCAAGTCCTTACCATTGGACTTTCACTTTAAAAGTTGAAAACTTTTGTCATCATATTGTAATAAACTTGATTGATTTTTTTGTTTTAATGTACATATTATAACATTCATCAATGAACTTCAATATTTTTGTATTACTTATCTAAGTAGGAGGTTATACCATGTACCAAATATCTACCTTGATAACATATAGGTTTGTATGCCTAGTAGTAGGTTATTACATGTTATTAACTCAATTCATAAATAAATAAATATCAAAAATTAATAGTTGATTATTTCCTATCAATCATTAAATATTAAGTATTAAATATTAATACTATACTATTAATTATTGATTATTGGTTATTTACAATTAATTAATAATTACCAATTAATATATAACGAATTACTATTAAGTAACAAATTAGTTTACATTAATCACTCATCAATAATTATTATAAATTATATATTGACTAGATTAATTATTATAAATTACTATGAAGTATTAGCCAAAAAATTAAGTAAATTTGATAATTCGATAATAATAATTAATCAATTAACAACTTGATGGATAAATTAGTTATTAATTATTAGTTATTAATTACATTTATTTGGTGATTAACTAGTTATACAAAATATTAATCATAAATTATTGAATATTAAATATCAATTATTAAATATCAACTAATTAATGTATTAAATTTAAGTACCTACATGTGCTTAAAGGTAGCATGCAGGTAGCCTATTAAACTTTATAAATACTTACTAGGTGTAATATGCCTAATTAAAGGCCTACTAACTATGAACTTAAGTTTGATATGTACCCTAGGCAAAATAAATTTATAGGTTAAGTAACTAAATTAGTATGGTTGATTTGACTAAATGTCAAATCCGAATGGCCAATTTGACTAATTATAAATCATAATGGCCATTGAGTATGGTTAATTTGATTAAGCCTTAGTCATCTTGATGGACCTCTAACATTTTTGACCAAATGTTTCATTTGTCACATGGTCAAAAATGTTACTTTAGTTAAATGTTTTAATAAAAAATAACTTGTGTTTTTCATGCCCAAGGCTTTTAGTCAAAATGACCATCCCCTTTGGTCAATGTGGACATTTTAATCAAGTTGGACTTTTGAAAAGTCACATTTTTTTTTATAGTGATTTCTAAATTTAACCTAATTTTAATTTTAGGATGAACTTTTAAGTTCAACTTAGATTAACCTTTAAGTTCAACCTAGGTCTAGCTTCTAAGCTCAATATAACTTTTAATTTTTAGGTTTAACATAAGTAACTTGTAAGTTTAACCTCCAAGTTTAACTTAAGTTTAGCCTTCAAATTTAACTTAAGTTTAACCTTTAAGTTTAACATGTACATATAGTAATTAACCATTAAGTTCATTTAAGTTTAACCTTTAAGTTTAACATGTACATATAGTAATTAACCATTAAGTTCATTTAAGGTTTAATTATTAAGTTTAATTATTAGATTTAACAACTTGGTTTAACCTCTCAGTTTATCCATTATGTTTAACTATTGGGTTTAGCCATTATGTTTAATCATTAGGTTGAACCATTAAATTTAACCACTAGGTTTAATTGTTAGGTATAGCCACTAGTTTTTGCTTAGGTTTTGACATTAGGTTTAACCTAGGGTGGGTTAGGTTAACTTAAGTTAGACTTGGTTAGTAGCCTAGGTTAACCTAAATCAACTTTATAAAGTGGCCTAAGTTAGATTCGGCTAGACTTGCTTAGTAGCATAAATCAACTTAGTGGCATAGGTTAATTAGGTTAAAATATGTTAATGTTAATATTTTTGTGATTACAAGATATATTGCTAATAAAAAGTTGTGGTGTGGTGGTTAAAAGCTTGAGCATTCAATGTGGAGGTGTCAAAGGTGCAACCTATAATAATAAATAGGGTCATAGCTTAAGTGGTTAACCTTAAACTATTTTTTTTTAAATTTTAAGATGCTAGGAGCATGAGGTTTAAGTAGCCAAGGCTAGAAACTACTAAAGGCCACACAAAGAAACAAAACCTTTGTCAAGTGCCACTCCCACTTTATTTTCCCTTGCTTTTAATTACGCACATGTAGTAAATACTTCTTGTTTCACGATGATGGTAATGGCAACTATTCCCACTTATTATTGTTATTTTTTCCTATTGCTCATTGCTACAATTGAAGAATAAGAAGATGATGAAAAAGGAGATGACAACCATGGTGGATTGCATGCCCCCCGCCCCCTTTTACACTCACTAAACTACAAATGCTCAATTTTAATGAACTTGTTAGGATTTAGTGATGGTGGTAGAATTTTGTGTTTTGTTATTCATTACCATGTAAAGCTTGTCTTTTCTTTTGTTGTGCTTGGTGTGTGCTTGCAAGTTGATCTAGACCACAATGTTAATTTGTGAAGCTCACGCAACACCTACCTTAAATTATTCTTGCAAAAGCTATAACCTTCACAACCTTGAAGTGGCAAATGACACTTTTATCCAACTTGTTCCCAAAAACTTCAAACACCTTGGGTTAGGCCCAACTTGGGTTCAACTCCCAAAACATTGACTGATGAAATATCACACCAAAATCACCTCCATAGTTTTTTCAACCCAAATCAAGATCAACCCAACATTTTTTCACAAACTTTTTTTTCATGCAAAATGAAAAAAAATCTAAATTAAAGCACCACTAAACCAAATTATTTTCATGTTTAAAAAAACTCACATATAAACTATAGGAATCCAAATTCAAAAACACACAACATAGATAAATAATAGGTTCGTAGGTAGTAGGTTGGTAAATAGATAGATAGATAGATAGATAGGTAGATAGTATGTAATTAGGTAGGCACGTAGGTAGATAATAGGTAGGTGGATGGTAAGTAAGTATGTATGTATGTAGCCTAGTAGGCATAGCATGTAGGTTAACTAACCAAATTACTATGACCAATTTGATTAAGCCATGTGCATCTTGATGAACCATTTAAAAACTTTGTCCTTTGACTAGATGTATGATTTAGCAATTGGTCAAAATGGTCATTTTAGTAAAAAAAACCAACTAAAAAAACAATGTGTTTTTCATGCCCCATTTTTTTAGTCAAAACAAACATCCTTTTGGTCAATGTCGATACTTTACTCAAATTGAATTTTTTGAAAAAACATGATTTCTCATAATGCCCATCATTCGGAATATGCCACGAGTTCACAAACAAGGCAATTAATTCTTCATGTTTAGATCCATACCATGTTCCACAATACTCAATGATATCTCTCGGGTAATATCAATGCATGTGAAAATAACCACAATCTAGTGTTTGCATAAATTCCCTCACAATACCCACACATGTGCAACATGCATATCAAACAAATGGATACCTCATTTGATGTGTGACATTGACACGGCGTTGGCTCCACACCACCCAAGCACCACTATTCTCAAAGGTTGGTTGAGCAACATGAGTAAACAAGATCAAGGTTACTTTCTCCACACATTTTTTCACAATTACTTCCAAAAGCTTATTCTTTATGAACTTTTGTTTTTTCATTTCCATTGTGTGCATGTAACGGCGAGCAATGGTCATGGTTAACCTCCACACCAACCGATCAATTTAGTGCCCTCTAATACCTTTTGTGTCAAGAGAAAACCAAGTTCACTTTAGGGCACTTTGATATGATTCAATGTTTGCGACATGTTTGTCACATCATGACGGACACATGGATGCTATGACAACACTATTATGTGTCTTGGTTGGAATGAAACATTTGTTGAAGACCAACCATCCATAATTCCAAAACACCATACACATAACACATAACACATATTTAATTAATTTAGGACTTTACCTAACTTGGTGGATGGTATGAACTCCATCTGGTGGTTACTAGATTTAAGAAATGTAACCTTGCATTCAAGTAAAAACAACAATCATTCAAAAATATTACATCCATGTAGACATTTTGTTTCAAAAAAATTCATACCAATTTTTTTATTTAACATTTTCAATCATTGTTTCTAATACTATAAGAGACACAAAATCAATCCAACAATAACAACATTGTGAATGGATCCATCCATCTTGCTCACACTGTAACAAATATAATATGCGAATTTGCAAATGAATATATTAATATGATGAAAAGAGTATTTTTCATGGTGCCCACCAAGTGAAAATTATAGGTTGTCATTGCAAAAATTAAATATGGCCACCCAATAACAATTTAGAAAAAAAAAAGGAGAAAAAAAGGGTGGATTGATAAAATATGAAAATTGAAAATGATCATATACCAAATTGTTAAAAATAGGTCCAATAATAACTTGTCCATGCGTCACTAGATGAGTGTTGATTGAAAAATTGTTTCAATGTTTTGTTTCACACTTTTTTGAATGTTTTAATGCCTAAGGAGGTCACTCCTTGTATGTTTTAAGAAGCACCTTAGGCAAAAGGATGTTTTTTCAATATGTTATGAAATAATGGCATATTACTAAAAGATTTTAAATATATTCTAAGTATATTATCAAAATATTTTCAAAATGAATTATTGGCACCCTATTTACATTTAAATAAAGTATTTATTTATTTTCAATGAATTACACCCTATATTTTTTTGCACATTGTTTGTAATAAAATGGAAATGGCCTCCCTAGGACTCAATGTTTTAATTATGGCTCATGGACATGTACATCACACCCTAGAGATGACATAAAATTGCACCCTGCATTTCAACATCTTTGATTTATTTAATTGCACGCCAAGTTTTTAGGACATACCAATAACAAAGGAAAATAAGGTCATTGTCCATGGTCTAAATGGTCCTATGCATGCATACACAATGAAGACAAAATCAATGCATTGGTTGAATATGAAAATATCATAAACATGAAAACAATTCAAATAATTAACTAAATATCATCAAACATAATGTTAAATAAAAATCTAAGTTAAGGTTGGGTATTTATCCCAATGTGCTTAGTTCTTGTGGGACATCATCAATAATGAAACAAGATGGTTTCCAATTTAGCATGCATGACAACATTTTTGTTTTTAAGGGTTTTAACCATTCAAGTAAATCCTTGACCATTTTTCAACTTGTAATTATCCATGTTAAAGGAACACCTATGTGATGTGCATCAAACACCATCAAAGTGAACAAATGAAATTTCATGTCAAATTGGTCCCAAATGTGACATCCATTGAAATAACACCTTTGTGGCCACATGAAAGAATTGATTGACATTAATGCCAATGGTGATTGGCACTTGAATCCCATTGATTTCACCAACTTTTTGAAAGAAAAAAAAATCTTCCACATGTTGGAGAACCCAAGATTGAACAGAAGTGCTAGGGTTCTTATGCAACCATCAACTCCTTTCTTATGCTTTTGGTCCAAATAGGCAATGTTTTGATGCGTAATGAAATCACCCCTTGTCTATTTTTTGCAGCATTCACAAGTCACTTCCAAATTTGTCATGAATTTGTTTAACTGTGTAGCGCAAATTCAATTGAATTTAAATGTTATTGTTTAAAGATTATGACATCTATAGGGCATAGAAGGGCATACAAACAATAGATCCAAGGTCATGTTGGCCATGTGCAGGTGACCCATTTGCTCACATATGAAATCTATTATAAAAAGATATTTTTGCTACATTGGGCCATGTGTGAAGTCTTTTGATTGAGAATGAAGTTAAACAACCTCACTTAATAAATTGGGTGTGGGTGGGGTCATTGTGATGGTCATGTAGTCCAAATTTGCATTACTACTTAGGTAAACAAAAATTCGAAAAAAAATGTATGATTTGTTTATGTACCAATTAAATTTGGAAAAAAGACATAGAGGCATTGATGTTTACCATGTATGCCCAAGGTGGTTATTATAGTTAGATGCTTAAAGCATCTTTTTGCGGTGGCAAGTTTTTATGTGTGTTCCATTCCATTGGGGTGTTCATATTCCCATGTTCACCTTCTAAAAACTTTGAAAATATGAGCATATGGAATATAAGCAATTTCAATTGACGTTTTGTTTTGACCTCCGTGTCATATGCCTATGTTCCACACTGAGCCCATGTTTGAAAATTGGAATTTAGTGGGATTTTGGAACTCAATTGATTGGGACTTTGGAGTCATTCACATGTTTGAAAAAAATGATGTGTGCCCACACCTAAAGATTCATTACAAGGATTTTTGTCCATACCAACCCACACATTCACAACTTGTGTCCAAATCAACCATTTTTTTGACTATTGATGCGATCCTTCATGGCACCATGGGAAAAACAACTTGTAGTCATAAGAACAACTAAAAAGTGGTTTATAGTTGCATATGCAACTAGACTTGTGACTAATGTTAGTTTGGATGAAAGTGATGATGAAAAGTTGACGTATATATCATCTATTTTTAATGGTCTTTTAGAATAGATGAAGATGTAGTCGTTTTGTGACTTGGGATGTGGTTCATAGGCCACTAGACACCATGCGGCATCCTATTCAACTTCAATTGTGACTATAAATCCTAGTTACAAATGTACATGAAATTAAATGTAACAAAAATGAATTGGCCAATGAAATTGTTAGATTTCGTGATCTAATTTTTTTCCTTAGCTTTCTTGAATGCACTAACCATTAAATGTGTAATAAGGTTTGGGAGGTTTGTGAAACTTTAAAGGACCCATGACAATGGCAAATATGGACAAATATTCAGAATTTCCAACATTAAATTTTATCATGTTGATATATCATTTTTTAAAAAATTAGTTAACTAATCAGGTAAGGTAGGTAATAGGTAGTAGGTATTGGGTACTAGTATCTAAGTAAGCTAATTACTTGTAGGTGTTTTATTGTGTTGAATGAAATAATGTTATGTTTAATTGTGTAATTAGGTAAGTTATGCAATTATTTTATTTATAAATTAAGCTAGATAATAGGTAGTAATTAAGTAGGATATAGTAGGAAGTATGTATATGGGTTAAGTAATAAATAGTAGGGGTAATTAATATGTCATAATGTTTTTGTATAAATTAATTACTTAATTAGGTAGACTATGTAATTAATTTAGTTATTAGGCTAGGCAATAGGGTTAATTTATGATCCATTTATAAACCTTATATGTGACTAAGTTATATAACATATATCTAAATTAATGTTTTATGGTACAATTATAATATATTGTAAGAAAAAAAAATAATTAATATAACTTTAAAAATCAAATAGAGGTTTTAAATGTGAAAAATATATAATATATTTTTACATTTTTTAAATCATAATTTTACTTTAAATCTTAATATATTATGAATGTAAATTTTTAAAAAAATTATAGTTCCATAAATCAATTAATTATATGGCATTAATTAGTATTTAAAAATAAAATCAAAATTTTAGATTAATCTTTTACATCAGAAATAATATAATTAATATAAGATATTTTATTATATTCATATTATAATTTATTTATATCCATTTATAAACATTATATGTGAATAAATTATATATCACACATATAAATTAAATTGTATTATTAGAATTATGATATGCAAAACCAAAATTGTATAATGTAGTTCTTAGAATCAAATGAAAGTTTAAGGTACAAAATACAAAATTTTATTTGTTATTATATTATCCTCAAAGTTTTCTTCCATTCATAAATCATGTGCTTGAATTAATTTTTTCCAAGGAATAGTCATTGAAATGGTTCAATAACAAAATTCAAGTATTTTTCTTTTAAATTCAATTATTTTTTTGAAAGAAAAAATACATAGTTGTGTACATTATTGAAAAAAACTTAAGATTAAACTTTAAATCTCGTCATTTGGACAAATTATTAATAAGATATCAAATATCGAAAATGATGTTTTGTGTAATGTTTTGAATCAATTAAGCTAAATAGAATGCACATTGCCAAATTGTCACAAAAAGTGAGGTGGTTTGGTGGTAAAGGAGTTGATTTCCATCCTTGAGGTCCAAGGTTTAATTCTCACAAATGACATTGTTGTGGTCAACAATGATAAATTGACCAAATATTCCTTATTTACATAGCCTATTGGGTGGACTAGGTGGCCTACCTAATAACCTAAATTTAATTTTTTAAATTAGTTTAAGTAATGACATGTGTCAACAACTTATAAGTTGAAATTAATGAAAATAATAATAATATTATATATATAATAGTTTTATTTTTTAATATTTATATACTAAATATTTATAAATATTTAATGCAACTACATTGTTTAGTCATAAAAATAGTTGCAAAATGATAGCACCACATAAGCTGATTTGGATGGATGAAATGATCATGTAAGCCACATCTTCATGCAACTGCCACTACGACTTGGTGCCATGTATTGTTCTACGTATTATCTTTTGTGACTAAAATATTATGTGATTTGTCTAAGGTAATTAGAGCAAATTGTAATCACATGTCACATTTACAATTAAAAATTAATAAAAAAAACCAGTCATTAATATGCAAATTCCTTGTAGTGATTAATCACAATTCTCAATTAAAACATAAACCTTAACATGGGATTTAAAGCTTCATTAATAGGTATGGCCACAAATGTAAAATTGAAAATACAATATTCACAAGTCTATTTTAAATCCACATTGTTTACGGGTACCTTCAATATAATACAAGCCACATTGTGATGGAAAATGCACTTTATCTATGGGTGGTGAAAATGCAATACCCACATGGCAGGTTAAAAAACCCATTACCTATGGTTGGTGAAAATGCAATATCCACATGACAAATACAAAAACCCATTACCTATGGTTGGTGAAAATGCAATATCCACATGACAAATACAAAAACCCATTACCTATGGTTGGTGGAGATGCAACACCCATATGACAAACTAAAAAACCCACTATTTATGGGCATCAAATATGCAATACATCCCACATTATGACCCTAAATCCACACTATCTATAGTTAAATGAAAATTCAACATCCATATGTCAAACATGGAACATTTTTGGTGCAAATTGATGTCCTTGTTCAATCCATCCAAGGATATCAAAATTTCCAAAATTAAGAACATAACACAATAAAACTAAAGGAAATGATTGAAAGATAAATTCATACCGTTGATGTTAAAAGATGATGTGATGGTCAAAGGAATCTTAGCTTAGCTTGAAAACACAACCCTAAATAAATCAACATAGATTTCATTACCTAAATTTAAAACCCTAACTAATCCTAATGGTAAATGCCTTTAACCCTAAAAATTATACAAGCATATAAAATGGGAAAAAAAATATTTAGTTATGCTATGAACTTCAAAGCTAATCAAATGAAAAAAAACTAATGAATGAAAGAATCAGCCATAGAGTTGAAAGCTAATTAACCTCGATTTTTTTTCAGAAAAAATTAAATAATCCTAATGGTAGATGCCATAAAATTTAACATCTACATAAACATATTTAAATTAGATCTAAAATATATATATTTATGCCTCACATTTTAAACCTAATTAAATAAAAAAATTGAAAGATGGTGCATGTTTATTACCTCTTTATAGACTTTCCAAATTGAGACTTTTTCCTTTCCCCTTCAAAAGAAGAAATAAAATGAATGTGTCTTCCTCTATATATGTTTAATAAAAAATTCCCCCCCCCAAATCCAATCTTGGGTTCATTTGAATTAAAATTTTAAAAATGCAAAAATCATAATTATTTGTTATATCCAAAACCTAAATCTATAGATCCATATTACTTATATACATCATTAAAATAAATAAATTTAATTATTAAATCTATTGCATGCTGCTTAATTAAATTAGGTTAATGAAAATTAAGTATAGTACTATGCATTAAATAGTCCAAAATGGAAGTAGAGTTATTAAATTGATGTTGTAATGGTGATAAGATTTGCAATATTTGCATTTGGGGCTACTATCTATGGACATCAAGGGGTTGAATATGATTAAAATGTTTGTTAGTTCATTAAGTGCGATACATTCATATTATGTATATCAAACATTGGTAGAAGTTGATATCATGTAAGTAATAGGTAGGTAGGTAGGTAGGTGAATGGGTGGGCAGGTAAGTAAGTAAACAAGTATGTAAGTAGGTTCAAAATAGGTAAATAGGTAGGTTGTCATTAGGTAGGTAGGTGTATATGTAAATAAGAACCAAATTAGGTCAATAATGTAATTAGGTTAATAGGATAGCTAGGTGAATAGGTTAATAAAAAAAGATTTGTTAGAATATTTTGTTGAAAGACTAATCTTTGGGTTAATTCAAAAAGATATAATGGATTTGTTAAAAGTTAGAAGTTTTGCCAACATTTAGAGGTTTAGTTATGAAGAGATGGAGGTTTTACTAAGAGATATAGGTTTAGCTAGGAAGAGTTGAAAGATTTTTCAAGTGGTAGAAGTTTAGTCAAAAAAAGATAAAAGTTTTACCAAGAAATATAGGTTTAGCCAAGAAAAAAAAAAAAATTGCAAACATGAAAAGGTTTAGCCATGAAGAAATGGAAGTTTTGCCAAGAGGTGTAGATTTAACCAATAAGAGTTAAAAGTTGTGCCAAATGATAGAGGTTTAACCAAAAAAGGATAAAAGTTTTGTCACAAAAGGTTTAGAAGGTTAGTAGGTAGGGGGTTGGTAGGTAGGGCCAAGATACAGGTCATAATGTAGTTGGCTTAGTAAGGTAGCTAGGGAATTAGGATAACTAGGTTGGAGGGTAGTATGGTTAAGGTTGGGGAAAAAAACCCCAAAAAAAAAGGGTCAAAGTTCGGCAGCCAAAAAAGGTTGAGTGTGACACAATTTAGTTAAGGCAGGGTCAGGAACTGGATGAAAAAATATAGCCCATCCTATGGATAGAACGACCAACTGGTGCATTGGTCGGTGCTGGTTCATTCTGGCTAAATGTGGGAAACCCTGAACTGCTAAATGCCCACGGATAGGCATGTCCAAGTTCTAATCCTTTGGGCTTGAGCATGAAAGATATATGTGTATGCTTGACCCATGGTCTAGTTCCTTTAGCTTACATAGATTCCTTCTCTTTGATACAAAGCAAGTTGTATTTCCACAAAAATTGTCAAAAACAGCTCTTTAAGAAATCTCTTTTGGATATATCTGAAATTTTTGCCACCTTGATGAATCTTTGTTTTCTTTTTTTTCTTTTTTTCCAATATTTTACTTTTTTTCCTTTTAATTTATTGATGTATGTGTGTTTAAAGTTTCATTCTTTCCCTCTTTCTTATCACACCAATTGTTGAAAACCTAAGCAACTCCCACAAAGTGATGGATTTGATACAAAAAGATCCAATCCAACCTCAAGGGTCCATGCAAGTTCTTTCTTTATAGTTTCTTTCTTTTTTCCTTTTAAATTATTGTTTTATCTTTCTTTAACTGGGCACATGAAAAAATAATTCACAACCAATCTCAAGGCATGATTTCCTTACCAATTCTAAAAAATAGGTAAGCAAAAACTAAATAGGTGCAATGAGTAAAATCCAATTCTGTCTCCAATGCAAGTTTCTGTGTGCCCGCCAACGGTGCCCAATGCCCATTAATGGTTTTTGGGAAATTGCTGATGATTCTTCATTGGCTGAAGCTTTTCTTAACATATGAAGATTAGTTCATGCAATCGAAGATTCTCACATATCATCCATTTTCCATCAATCACTACTTGCATTCATCCATCATATATATTTTTCAAACCAACTTTTCTATTAGCCAACTTTTTGGATCCATCTTTCTTTGGCCTCCCTTCCATGCATTATCTTTCTAGGACGTTTCATCTTTCTTGAAGTCCTTTTTTTCCAAATCTCATTTTGTGGAAATTCTATACTCTTCAAATTCCATTTCATTCTAATTCTCAACATTTCCAACTCCCTATCATCAATCTATAACTTTTGAATAGGGTTATCATGTCACATCATGTCATGTCAAAAATGGTATGACTAATGGTCTAGTCACAATAGAGTTATCCATAAAGTAAGAAAAACACAGCACCAGAACCCTGAGTTTGGTCATACACAGGGTGAGATTCAAAAAAAACCTGCAAAAAAGTACATTAGCATTCGAAGGGGGATGAAACTCAGAAAACCGTCAATTTTGATAGTAAACTAAGTTTCATCCTGTCTTTCAATCTTCCTGAGCGCTTCCACTGCTCCTACATATGTTCTCACTGCTCCTAACTGTACAACTACTATAATTAGTCTTGAACGTTGTGCATTAAATGCTGGGTATCACCATTTGATACTGAGTTGCAGCATTCTGAGATTTATTAAAAAATGTCTTCACTTTGCAAATACCACTGAAAGAGGGGATAGGGGGTGAAAGGAGGCCCAAATACTGATTACTTTCCAGATAACTCTAATGTCTACTTAAAACATTTCATGCATATTTCAGAATATGTTTCAGAATATTCCTTACAAAAATTATACTTCAGGAATCATGGCATTACAGGGCATTCTAATCACTTTTTATGTCATTGTTCAAATTAAGTACTTTCAGAACAGGGAAGAAGGAACAATACAGGAGGGAAGAACTGACACAAAGAAACAATAAGAAAATGGAGAGACTCAATAACTCCATTATTGAGTACATGTTGACATGCCTCAACTGCACAATTGAACCTACTACTTTCATCACAAGACTTTGCACCACTTCCTGAGTTCTTCCATGTGACAAGCATGAGATGGTAACAGTAGAATATGATACCATATCCTGGATACACAACACAAAATGTGTCTCTCCAAAGATTCTCTACCTGTGACATGAATATCTTGAAGAAACAGTCACCCGCCAGAAAACAGCAGAAACCTCTTGACCACATCTAGAAACCTCTACCAATTGGAAAGAACAAAGAACATCCCTGTGACTAAGGTCCAACTGTTCACAATGTTTCCACTCTGCAACCATATATCCATGCAGAAGTTGCAAACAGAAATGTTTTTCTAAACATGAAACACAATTGAGTGAAACAAGGCAGACTACCAACATCAAAAAATGCCCTTGTCATGTGACCAATTGCCTGTCATCTGTATTGTCATCTTCAACACTTGAAACCATAGTAAGACCTGCTTTCCACCACAATACTGAAGGCTCAAACAATAACTCTGAGATGGTGCTAAAGAAGTGGCACTCTGTAGAAATACACTATCATCCCACATATCTAACTGTCCATGGACTGTAGAAACTCCCCATCGCCTCCTTATGGAACCTGCAGTGCTGTGCCACTCTATAGGTATAATTGTGTCAGATGTAACAGCAATGATTTGCCAGTCCAAAAAGAACTCTGATTCTTGCATGACCCAATAAGGCTCAAGGCAGGGGGTGATGGGAAAGGTCAAGAAGCAATAAAGCTCAATCCCAACACTAATCATATCTATGAGATTGCAGAGAACTCTCTAAAATATCACTTTTGCAGGTAACATGACAATGAGTGCCATCATAACTTTATGAGAGTCATTCACAAAGTGTCAGACCTTCACCTTCATCATGAATAGCAGTGACGAGCTGCCTAGCTGCCCACTGACTTCATCAGCTCTCAACTCTGGGTGTAGATAAGTACATAACAATCTGCCCAAAATTATGGGCAAACTGCTACTTTAAATCTGCATTTTGAGTTTCTGCCACATAATTATCAAATAAGCCAGAGGAAAAAGACATCAAGACATACATTGAGGTTCATTGAGATACCGAATTGAGGATGGACAGGTCAATGCTGTACATAAACCAAGACCCTGCATCACAAGGATCAATCATATCAGACAGATTCAAAATCACACAAAGATAAGCTTGCAATTTTGCACATTTGAAAAATCTCTTGACAAGAAAAGTATTGAAAATAGTCAGCATACCCGCTGGATTAATGTTGACTTTTTGGGTTTGCCAGAGTACTTGTGGCCTGTGATCTTCACCCAATCCTCCTGAATCTCTTTTCGAGTAAGAACCAGATGGAGTTTAGGCAGTTTCAATGGTGGAGGAGCAGGTTCTTCATTAGCCAGGCGCTGTGCAACCCGCTTGGAGCGCTTAGTAGCCCCTTTTGCACCAGTTGTTGGAACCACTGCTGTTGAAGCAAGCACAGGATTGCTGCTATGATTCCTGCAAACACAAACCCAAAAGTTTTGTAATCATAAGCACACAATGTTTTCCACAATGGAGATTTACAACAATTCTATTCACTATACCTTGGACACACAGTTAATCTACGACATCATAGGCAACTCTCACACCCAGTTTAAAAACCCAGTTTAATCTGGTCATTTAATTACATTGTGACTGCAACAAGTGTATGAGAATAAGTGGAAAACAAATATGGTCATTGGACAAATACCTGACACAATGCAGATCACCCTCCACAGTAGGACACATAATGACAAAAAACATGAATACAGTCCCTGAAATTCTGGTGCACTTCACCAGCATAGTTCTACTCAAAGAATATATCTTCAAATGCCAACAAACATCTATGAGATTGCAGATAAAACTCCACAAAACACTTTGAAGGTAACATGGCAATGAATACAGCCATATCCTTATGAGAGTTGCGGAGAGTTGCTCACAAAGTGTCAGACCATCAACTTCACCATGAATAGAAGTCACAAGCTGCCATGACTCCCCACTGTCTGATGCCCACAATCATGCATTCAAATGTCTGGCAACAAACGACGACTTTGTTCTTGACTATTGCAAGGGCCCTGAAACAAGAAAAAAGAAAAGAGAGAGAAACCAGAAAAAGAGACCAACCAACACAAACAAAAAAATTGTTCCCTTCACACAACTCTCTATACACTTCAAGATAACTTTAGAATGACTCTCCAAGGAGCTAAAGTCTCACTACGTTGAACCCATAAGAGAACCTTGAAGGCAAACAACAAATGTCTAGAATGAAAGGACTGATTTCTAGCAGACACAAAAGAAACAGATGGAGAAATAGAATAACACAAACAGACAACCTTATCTGGAAGGAACTTTGACTTCAGAAAAAGATCAACCCTGAATGAAAAACAAACCACCTTCACACCCATCACAGGTAGCTGATGAACAAACTTGAAGAGTCAGGCTTGTCACTACTCAGACACAGAACACCCACTCAAGTGACTAGGCAAACTCTCATGAGTACCAAGAAACCTCCACACTCACAATTAACAATTTAGCCCTGTCACAGCAAACATGTAAAAAGAATGGTGTAGAACAGTTTATGCTTGAATTATGCCCAAAAGCCCTAAAAGTACACAACACGGCTGAACATCAGGTGCTCTTCTTTGCCTACAGCCTGCACTTTGTTTCTGACCAATTCCAGTCATTTCCAGGAGAGTAATGTCTTCCTGAACTATCAGCAGAGAACAGGCTGGAAGCCAAGCTGGCAAGGCACACGGTTCTAATACAGAACTCTCTCAAGTGCAATCAGCATTACTATTATGCAAGAGACATGCATTTACAGTAGTAGTAGCCTTCAGCAAGTGTGCAACCTAGACAAAAAGACATATGTCTATGAGATTGCAGAGAACACTCCACAATACCACTGTGAAGGATCATTGTGTCCATTCTGGCAAAACTGAAACAAATACAACCATAACAATAGTGGTTATAACCTTGTGACTGTCAGTCACCAAGTATCAGACCATTGTCTTCAGTATGAACACCATTGATTAGCTGTCATTTCTACCTTCATCAGCTCCCAACAGTGGGTGTAAATAATTATAATAATCTGCTCAAAAAATTCTGGCAAACAAATACACAAAACCTGCATTCTGAATTTCTGTCATGTTCCGTAAGCAACAGGAAGACTCAGTCATGACATCAGCTAGCACAAGGCTTCAAGTCACATGTAACACCATGTCACTGGCAATGCACCTGACTAAAATGACTAGACAAGAAGCCTGTGATACAAACCAGCAGACTGAGAGCTGTTAAGTCTGGAAGCATGAGAAGTTGGCAGGCACAATAACCAAGAAATTGCTGATGATAATAAATGAAGAGATGCTGATGACAAGTACCTTGTCAATGACCTCAAGCCTCCCTCCAATTCTTCAATGGGAATGCTGAAGGTTCTGGGCATCCGTCGTTGCCTCCTGTGGGCAAGGGGTTGAGGCAACTCAGACTGGGACTGTGGCATTGGCTGTGGCTGTGACTGTGGGGGCTGCTGGGTTGCCCTCCAAGCCAGTGTGGTCTGCACCACAGGTTGCTTACACCTTTGCATCCTTCCACCTGCAGCTTCTCCTTGTGCTGTAGAATCTTTCCCTGTGTTCAGACCAACCTGCTTTTGCTCTATTTCATGTTCTTTGCGAGGTTTTTTGGGCTCTGTCTGTTGCCGCTGATGATGCTGCTGCTGCTGCTGCTTCTTCCCCTTGACTTTTTGATTGATAACAATGGCTTCTGTGCCCTGTGCATCTGCTACAGGCTCCTCTCCTTCTCCAATCCTTTCCTCAGATCCCTCAAGCTTTTGTACCTCTACACCATCCTCATCACTGGCAGGGACCACTTCAACTAATGAGACAAACTGAGGCCAGGACCATTTCTGTTGCAACTCAAACCCTACACTGCAATTTCCTTTGACTTTGTTCTTTTGCTTGCAAATTGCAAAACATCACAGAATACAAACTGAAAGAATAGAACCTTTCTGGACATTGAAGCTATACCATTTTCCATATTTGACATCACCCTCCATTCCCTCATCATGCCACCTCTGCCCACCGTTTTGCAGCTCAGAAGCTGTAAGGCAACAAACCAGGATGACTTATCTATGAGATTCCAGATAAGACTTGACGAATACTCTTTGGAGATAAACCATTGTGTCAGTTCCAGCAAAACCAAAACTAACAAGAGAAGAATGGAAAGAAAAGTATTGACCAACTCCTCCATCACGATGAAGACAGTGACTAGCCACCATGACTCACTTTCCTTGATGCCTTCAATAGTGAGCTCCCCATGGTGGAGGTAGAGAAGGACATAACAATCCAACCATAATTTGAAGCAAAACAATACACAAAAAATTATGTATATATGTTGCGTTTCTAGAAGCAATGGGAAAATTTTCAGTCACTGAAGAAGGAGCAAGCCCAGAAGACCAATCCAGGCCTTCATCTGGCAAGGCTCCACCTGTATAGATATGTCTGTATGTATGTACGGACATGAAAAGCCGACGTACTCGCAACAGGAGGAAAGAGATGAGCAAAAAGAAGTCTCTTCCAGGTTCTTAGTCAAGACGAAATGCGACATGCCTTAAAGGTTGTCAATCGTCAGGAAAAACTATCATTCCGTCAATAAGCGAAATAAAAGCAGAGACTGCAAAGCGAATTATAGCTGTCTAGAACCAGAGAAGACGTTTCAAATTTTAAGAACCCCAGAAACACAGCGCACTCCCTCCAAAAACACAGAAAGAAAACAACCACGCAGCACACCAAGCAAGCGGACAACGAAGGCAAAGCAAAACATGTTTCCGCAAAACTCAAAGAAAAGCAAGTTGACCATTGAGTACTCGCCTTCTCTGAGGACTGATTTTCTCACCTCCTACTGAAAAACAAACCAATAAAGCAACCCCGACATCCAAAGAGCATCAGGCAAGGCCACAACAATCCGATGCCTACTGAAGCCACTCCAGAAGAAATGAGTGTTACCTCCTAATGCAAGAAAAAAAAAATACTGGAGAAAGGCAAAAGAAGGAAAGCCAGTAAGGGAGAGGGAGACAGAAACGCTACTCTGTGCTGCAAAAAAGAATTACGCAAATTCCACGGTTTCGGAGAAAGAAAAAATCCTAAAAAAGAAACGGCGAAATCCTGAATCCGAAGACAAAAAAAATCTTACTCTGACAACGACGAGGGGCCGTGAAACCCGCGACGAGCAGGGAGCAGCAACAAAAGAGAGGAAAAAAGAAATAGGTGAGGAGGGGAAAAGGAAAAAGAGAGATACAGTTGTGGCGCACGCATGGTGATGAAGACGTCGAAGCTGCTGCTGCAGTAGCACGTTTTCTGTCACTGCTCCCTTTTGCCAATTCCTCCGATGAACTCCAATATCTTTTTCTGCGTATGCAAGTGCCGCAGCACGAGGGACAGAGCACTGTTGCACCGAGTACTTACGCTTGCGATCGATTCGTTGCCCCGCGCAATTGTTCCGTTTTGTCGCAACTCGCGAGCCGAGCGCAGAGGGTAAGGGAAGAAAAGGGGAGAGAGAGACGGCGGGCGCGGGCAGGGTATGTGCGTATGTACCTACATACCTAAAGACATGCCGGGAGGGCAGGAAAGTAGGGAAGAAATGGCGGATAGGTAGGTAGATAGGTAGGTGCTGCCCCCTTTTCGCCTGCCTAGAACTGGCCTGGTTTAAATGTTCTCTTTTTCCTTTTTCAAAGTTTTTTGGGCTGAATTACTTAATTTTTTAATTATTTTTTTCAATTTTCTTCACATGTTGAAGTTTTCACACAAAACATGATACAACATTTCTCATTTATTTTGTTTATATACTAGGCTATGTGATAGTAATGAAATGCTTGTTTTTTTTTTAAATTTCAATTGCAAAATAGTTTGGTCAATTTATATTGAGATTCAACATTTTAAATGTTGATAATTAATTCACAAGTCTATTAGTGGAATTTTAAATCTTCTCAACTACTTGAACTATGTTTGAAATAAAATGGTTTGATGTGTTTCAAGTAAATTAAAGTATTTTTTATGCCACATATAAATGCATTTCATAATATGCATAAAATTTATTTTTATGTGTATCATATGTAATAATGCTTATTTTCAATTTTTTAAATTACTTGTGTGTGATAGACCTAGGGCGTGAATATATGCATCCAACAAAGTATCCATAATGTGTTTCTAAATGGTCACAAGAAACCTTTACTTGTGCCAAACTAAGGATGAGACATGCAACATGGGGTGAAATGCTAACAAATGAAAATAACAAGGTGCCAAATTATTTTTGCACCAAAATTGAAGCTAGTGATTGCAAATGAGTGTGGTTATTGTTATTTTTTAAATGTTGGAATATGGCACAAATTCATGCATTGTTGCAATTTTAGGCATGGAGTTGTAGCATTAAAGGTTTGAATGTCGTGAAATTTTTGAATATGAACCTTGAAAATTTATCAAGTTGCAAAGTGGAATGATTTAAAAAGCTTTCAAAAGTTATAGAGCAAGTTTTGTGTTCATTTGAACATCACATTCAACACTCAAATTTATTTTTGGAAGTGGGGATTGGAGTTTAAGAGAATTCTACTCGAGCTTCAAACTCTTGAACCTCTAGTTAGCATTTACAAGCATGGTATTGTTAGATACCCATCAAAAAGAAGAAAATAAATTTTACAATGGTCACATTCAAAAGCTTACATTTCGGGAGGTTTTTTTATTCTTGATGTGGTTTTTTTTATGTTTTGTTACTAGACTTGTGAGCTTGTTCAAACCCTAATTGCCACATTGTTAACACAATCACCAAATTATCCTTTTTGAAACCTTCCATTCTCATCAAAACTTCAAGCATATGTGTAACCATTTAATCAAAAACTTGCAATTCAACCTAATGGCAACTTGTTGCCTCCTCTCTACAATGCTTTAATAGTAGATCACATCTTGCCATGCCTTCCTTTGAGCCCCTCTATGCTTTGACATCTTCATCAAATAAACAAAGCAGGGTCTAAGGTTGTAGGTGAGAATGCGAAATGCACTAAAAATTGTCAAAATTGATCATAAATCATACTTTCAATATATTGCACTCCATCACATGACAAGTTAGGTGGCATCTTCAAAAGCACTTGTGGAATTTGAACTTGGGTGCTTGCTTACACACACAATGTTCCTAAGATGTATCAAAAGATTATTTTGACAATATTCCAATTATTTGTCTAGGGTTTCACATAAATTAGCCCACAAATTGCACTAAATATATCATGTAGAAACCATGACTCACATGTGGAGAACCCTCTTGCTTATTTATAACTTGGACAAATTACATATCTCCTTGTTTTTTTATATGTTTTGGCAATCATTAAACACTAAAATGGTAACCAAGTTCAATTAGGGTTATGAATTGTTCCATGCAACCATTTATGCACATTTTAGCAAAGTTTGAAATATCATATTTCTACTCATGATAGTCATATATGACTTTCAAATTTTATTTTCTATAATTCCTATGAACATTTTGTGACAAATTTGAAGAGTTAGAAGTAATAATCTTGAAAACCATCTTCACGTTGGAAAACATGAACCAAAATACCATTGAGCAATGGAATATACTGAAGTCAAAAATATTAAAATCTCCAAGTTCCAACCCAAGATCTTGTAATATATTCTATCCAATTGGAGATGAAGAACCACCTTTTCTATTCATATGCCATTTACTTTACAAACTTATTTAAAAGTTAAATTTGATTTAATGCAAAGCTAGACAACAAAACCAAGGGACCACAACCAAAGCAATTGAAAATCTTGTAAAAATACAATACAACAACTTAGTGACAATGACAACCACAAATGATTATTTGTCTTCTTTCAAGGACTTTAACAAGCATCACAAAACCTCAAGAGATGTTAAAAGCAGGGGTTGTTTTTATGGAATGCACTTTCATAGAGCGCACAGGGGGGTTTAGGGTAACATTCATTATTGTAATGAATGAAAAATATAAGGATGATTATAACATCCATTTAAAAATATGTATGAACACATCATGTACCTTCATGTCTGTATTGCATATGTATACAAACATGGATGAAAGCATATGAACATGGATGAATGAAATTCATCCATCCATATTGAATAAGGTCCATCCAATCATACTACATTTATAAGAATCTTATATATATATATATATATATATTATAAGATGCAACATTGAAGACCATTAATTTCTTGGGAAAATCAATTATCAATTTTGTCAATGTGTATAAAGTAATATATATCAACATTATAAACCATGTAAACCCATATTCAATATATTGAAAGTTTAAATACTTGAGTTAAAATTTGACATGTAAAATGTGGCCAACACATTAACCATAAATGACATGGAAAAAAATTTCCATGTGCATGGTATTAATTAAACACATTATATGCATGAAGTTGAACATGTACATTTAGTTCACCATATTCATGAATTCAATAACATGAATGAGATTGAAGAAACTATTAAAATTTTGAAGAATCTTGTACCATGATTCATCTTTTGTGAATTGTATGCATGTGAAGAAAAATGGCGAAAAAGGGTGCAAACAAACTTCTAGATTATAGTATAACTTGTGAAATCTTTATTCCAATGGATGAAAAACATATTGAAAGAACTTCATAACCAAAGTCAAATTTTGAAAAATGTGATATGAACTTATAAACAATGTGCAATATTACCATCAAACAAATTCAAGTCATTTTTAATGTGATAGAAAGTAAAACTAACATGGATTAAAATATTTCAAATGTTGTGCACTTTTTGTTACATTCATCAACCATTAAATTATCTAACTTCATTCCATCAAATTGTGTCCAACTATATGAAGGATGAAAAACTGGGAATGAAAACATTTGATCATTCAATTTACAAGATGGTCATCAATTGTTGTGCACAATGGAAATGTATGAAATATAACAAAAGTTGGCATTGAACAACCAATTTTTGGGGGGCAAATATTCAAAATGAAAATGATCAACAAACATGGATGAAGAAGAACAATGAACAAATATACAATCAAAATGATAACAAAGGTAAAGACAAGGTAATCTCTATGAAGTGTTTAGATTGTAAGCACTAGAGACATCAGAGTATGATGTTTCAAACTTTGTCCTAGTTATAAATTTGGAAGCTTCACCATCTATATATGTAACAATGCGTACTATTGTTACTTTTATGTGATATTGATGGTGTTGTAGATGTTGAAGTTGATTGGGCAGCATATAAGTGAGCCAATTGGGAAGCATACACTAATAGTCATGGACTTTGGGAAGGACTTCAAAAAAAGTCATCTTGTGCAAAAAATGGTATAAACCTCCATGTAGGACTCACAATGTTGAACATCCAAGGCACCACAATCTATTAGGGGCACCCAAGGGATTTATGTGTACTAGAGAGTTTTGAATGACAAATGTGATCATTTTTGTAACATGGAAGCATGATGATTTTGAAACAACATTAATAAAGACTAATCAAGAATTTGAAATGTGAAAAATTTGGAAAATTCACGAAAACTTACTTACAAAATAAATCTTGACGCCCACAAGCAAGGACATCAAACATCTCATCATAACCATGAAGATCAAAGTCATTTGTAATTTCTGGATGAAATTAGGAAAAATCATGAATATCTTGAGAGTGACCCTCAACCATTGGTTTCAACACAAATTCAAACAACTATTTGTCTCCTTCAAGAGCAAGGATGTGTTTGTTTGCACCTTAACAAGCTTTAATGGAAGTGCCTAGAAATAGTGCATGAATGACAAATCATAGATTTGAACACAAGTAACACCAAAAAAAATAAAAATCCAAGAAGATCTTGGAAATATAATTGAATAATACCTATCCTAGCTATGAGGTCGACCACAAAGTCATTAGAAATGCAACATGCCCGTATTAAAATAGATAGAAAAATGTAACCCTTCTTTTTTAGGCCATTGCAAGGAATTCCATTGGAACGCAAAGTTTGGGTTTCTATATCAATGTCATTGAAGAGGACATCGTCTATGGTGACATCAACAACATACGTATTAATTTTAATGTACATTATAAACCCCAAGTTGGGAAAGCCCAAGGAAAATATAAGTAGGAAACCACTTCCTCTTATCTTTGTAAGGTTGTTCAATGTGGTTATTCCTACTCCCCACATAACCAAAATTAAAGATAAAAACACCCCTTCAATACCACCACTATTACTCAATAGTATATTATTGAAGTTGTATCAAGGGAGGTTACTTCTAATATTTTTCAAATAATGTGTGAAAAGGGTAGATGCATGAATGGGTGGCTCATTTTCTGTGACATTTTTTTGGTTTTCATAATACCTTTCTAGGTCCATTCAAGGTTGGGGTACACAAAAGGAATGTCTCACCCAAAATCACTCTAAAAACATTACTTTGAATGACTATTACATTTCCAAAATAATTATTTAGTAAATTTTTTTTTCATTAGATATTCACCTACTTTTTGATTAAAATGATGATGATTTTTTGTGATTTTGATGATTAAAACATATTCTTAAATGTCTTGAAAGATGGCTCAAGAACTATGTCCCATTGCATAGGACTATTAAAAAAAACTCAACATGACTAGCAATGTTTGTTCAAATTGTTTCATATTTTAACCATAAATACAATAAATTATGTTTTATATGATGGCATAATTTTTTAGTATGATAAATCACCAATTTTTTTGAAATTGATGCTAGAATTTTGAATTTTTTTCATAAAAAAGGTTGTGTTAACAAGGACAATCAAATTAATTTTGTTAATTACAAAATTACATTCCAAAGGTTTGGAAAGAAGTATAAGAGACATGGGTCCAAAAAAAAAAAATTATTTGATGTTTTTAATAGAGTTTTGGCACTCTAAATGAAAATATGTCATTTCTGGAAATGTCTTATATTCTTGCATTCCTTTTTGGTTTAATAGACTTGAATAGGACATTCAAAATTTGTTCAATTGATTTGATCGTTCATTATAACACTTATTGGTTGAAAGCCCAAATATTCAAATGATTTAGAAATACTAAGTATGTTATATCTAATGATTTTAAAAAATCATATCTAAAATTTTTATTTTGAAAAGTTTAGCCATCTCATAGTATTGGACTTTTACATGGTCAAATAATTTTAATTTTCCCTTGCCTTCAATTTTTTTAAACAAAGCCCATTTTTTTGAAATGTACTTGGGCTTTCACTAATATGAACTTTATTGTTTTTGATACATGGACTTTATTACCGTTTAATCAATGTTACCAAATTAAATTACCAACTTAAAATCATAGAATGGATTATGTATGAATTTTTTTTGACCTATAGTGAACCACCCATTCATGCATTCATCCAAAAAATATAGGGTGAAAATTAATGAATAAAAGTAAATTTTATAATTTATTTCAATGTAAATAAGGTGTTGATAATTGGATTTTGATACTTAATTTATTATTATTATTTCATATAATAAAACTATACCCCTTTATCATATACATGTGCTTCATAAAATATACAAAGAATAATTGAGCTTCAAAAAGTTGCAACAAAATAATATAATCACCAAACATGAAAAGTAAGATATCCCATTTTATAGAAAAGATAATACAAGACAACAAGATAAAAATTGAATAGTGGTTTGAACAATAATGACAATCACATGCATGTTAAGGGACCTAAACATCATAAATGGGTATAAGTTCATATATAAAAAAAACTTATGACCATTACAAGACTTTCAAAAATAAACAAAACAAACTACATTTTTTAAATACTTAATACATTTTCATGAATTTTTCAAGTTGCACAATTTATAGTTCAATTGATTATGAAAAAAAATAAAAAATATATATATATATAACCACTTGTTTTGTAACCAAAATTTTAAGGTTTTTTTAGTGTTTTGTAAGACAAGGTCTAATGACAACAACAATAAAAAAATATTTTTGTGGGGTTTTTTTGTAAAAAAATTTAGTCTATAACATAAATGGAAAAAATGTGTTAATAAATTTACCTTATTACATGTCAAATTCGTATAGTTTTAATATAAGTGCATTTTTTGGGATAATCATGTTTAACAAACTTTGGGTGAAAACATAGTCAAAGGAATTAAGGGCACCAAGGTAAAAAGTCATTTTCTAAGGACTACACATGACATGTGTCATTTGTGTGTTGGTTTATAACTTTAAAATTTGTATTCCGTGTACCTATTTAACATTACATTTTAGATATAAATATATTTTGACTACAAATTGACTTGATATCATGTATATTATGCATTCATGCCTTCTATCACATAAACATGAACAAATTTTGTTAAAGCCACATTTTCAGAATTCATAATTTTCAATGTCAAAAACACTTTTGAACCAAATGTGTTCAAATCGATTATAAAAACAATTTTCATCAATTCAAGTCTTTTTTGCCATTTTAATCATTGATGTTAAAATTCTCTCCTATTTTCAAAAGGAACAATGCACATTTGGTAGAAAAAAAGGATACCAAAAACACTAAAGAATGTCAATTAGCAAGTTGAGAACATCAAACAATGAACATAACATTGATTAATGATGAGTAGCACCAATGAACATTAAGGATCATTAGGAGTGTTGAGGAGTGTTGAGAGTGCCAAAAAACATTCATGGGCAATGCTAAAAAGTGTTGCATAGCACATGTGCCAAAAAGTTTGGTTAGCATCAAGAACTTTAAGTAGCATGCAAGAACACTAAACAACATGTTGGGAATGTTGGGGCTTGTATAAAACGAAAAAGAAAAAACAACCATTAGCATAGATGACATCAAGTAGCACACCAAGGACCATGTCAAGAGCACTAGCAATGAGATAAATTTGAGCAAAAAGGATAGAATTCAAAAAAATAATTTAAATGAATTTATTCATTCTATGAAGGAAAGACATCCTTTGGCAACCCTAATAATGATGTATTACTAGTAATTCAATTGAAGAAAAACTAGCTTAACCATTGGGTAGAATGTTTTATTATATATAGCATATTCCATAAATGAATTTTCCATCATGGTATGGATCTAATAAAATTGAAATTGATTTCAAAAATTAAATCATGAGTAGGTAGAAGAATAGCAATGGTTTAAGTATTATTACATTCCATGGAGAGAAATTCATAAATTCCATAACAACTTCCCATTTTGAGCTTAAAAGTTGAAAGACTTTGATTAAATGTGGCTAGTTCTATGATGTTGATAGGTTGAATGATCATGCCATTAATTTAAAGTGTAAATTAAAGGTTTGAAGGAGAATATTTTTGTGTAAGGTTTTAAATTTTCAAGATATTTTTTTTTCTCATCATCATACAAAAAAATTGTAATAAGGAACTTGGTTTTGAATTATTTCTTATATCATGAACTTGGAACACAATGTCCATATCTAAGGTAGTTTTTCCAAACTACCTACTAAAAGGATTTGCCTACAACATGGTTTGTGTATAAGTATTTGACCGTTAACAAATATGTGATGGAAGTTTCAATTTTGAATGATAATGGTGTTCAACATCTTTTTGCAAATTGTTTCAATGAAAATTTTAGAAGCCTTCCCATATTAAGAAGTGGATTATTTAAAAGTTGAAATTCTGGGAGAGAATTACTAAATAATTTGATTTGGATCATAATGTAAAAAAAATTTTAAAAATCTTCTAATTATTTGTCATCTATAATTATATTGACATCTATGGACGAATTTGAGGAGGAGGTTTAAGTATAATTTTTCTAATGAACTTGACCTTTAAAAGACATTAGAATGTGATGATCTAATTTTTTCAAAATATTAGTTTTGGCATTATGCCTTAAGTAAGAAATTGACATTCCATGTTTTAAGATGCTCTAACTTTGAGCGGTTGTGTTTTGTGCATGTGTGCATAGACTATGCATCTAAAAGTACAAAATGAAAATATATCTATTTTAAATTGATGTTAAAGCTCATAAGGAATAACATCATATGGTATCTAGCAATTCAAATTGATGTTTTAGAAGGAGATATGATTGAAACAATATAGAATGCACAACTTTTCGTAAATGTTTAGCTTTTGAAAAAAAAAATGTGTTCATAAATATTTCACACAATGTTGTGTAGATAATGTGTTTTGTGGCAAACAACTTCTTTTACCCATGTTGAATTTGAGTATGGAAGATGCCTATATAGTGTTCATCACAATGTCCTTATATATTTTGATTTACAAGGTTGCAATAATTATAGGATGTGTAAAATGTTAGCAAGTGTAGAGGCCATTAAAAATATTTTAATGAATGGAAATGATTTGTGAGCTTCACAACCTAATTGCATTTATCAAGGCCTTGAAGGCATGCAATGCATGCATTGATATAATGGCATTTGAAGAAATATGCATGCTCATAGATAGATAATTCAATATGGTTGTGAGTTAGATGTTGGGTCCAAGCATGTAGAATATGTTAATTTTTAATACTTGTAATCTAAGCAAAAACATAAATAAAAGTATAGATAATAAAGTAGTTTGAATTCCTTTGTTAAGGGAGGTGGAAAATTTGAAAAGGTAGGGAATTAATTGTTTGAGTGGAGTGGGGGAATCTTAGGGTGTAGATGAGAGTATGTGTTGCTTAAAACTTGTTATTTTGCTTCTATTGGTTCTCTAATCTTGCCATGAAAAATTCCAAGTTGATGAAAGTATGCCACAATACCATGAGACCTAATGAACCTTGTTGTTCATCTATTGCATGTTGAATCTTTCATTTTGAACAATAAGGAGCTCTTAAAAAATATTAGGCACCCAAAATATTTTTTTATTATATGTATCTAAAATTGAATTCAATAACTTCTTAAAACATGCACTTAACCATGATTTTCAAGTGCACTATATTCATGCAATTCTTGAATTGCAATTCATAGACATACTTATCATATGCTTTTGAGCAACTTTGATAATAATTTAGTTCCTAAAAAGTAGGTTGAAAGCATATTAAGAAAAAGTTAATATAAGATATTGAAAACATTTAAAAACATGCCCACATTACATTTACATTCAATTGGATTTAGAATTTAATGTCAAATTGGTTTGACATATTTTCAAACTTGATATTCAAGAATTTTCATTTTTATACTATTGAGATTATTTTTGGGAATATTTTAATAGGCTTGGACCTTGTCTTGGTGGGTATAATCCTAGTTGAAATGTATGTCAAATTCAAGAACATGAATAGTGTTTATAATGTTTTTATGCCCTCATGCTTTTTTGGAATGTTTTTACCTTGTGACATTTGAAAGATGGGCAAGGGCAAAAGGCATTAGAGTGGTTCAACAAATGCACAAGGAAGAGAACTAGCCCATATCACTTATGTGCGGTCTTGAATGCATGTGTTAATGGGGTGGGGATTGAAGATGTCAAGTGTGAACAAATTTTTCAAAGTGATCATGGGGGTTTGTGAGGCATAGTCATATTTACATCCATCCCAAAACCTTGGAGCATGGAGAACACTTAGGAGACCTCGCAAAAGCTTTCCTCACACAATTTATATCCTTTCTCAAGGAATGCTATCATATTGGGACACATGAAATGTGGGTAAGGGCAAAAGCCATTGAAACTCAAGGGGTGTGTCACACTGGGGCCTTGCCATTTACATTAAAAAGTACATATCTTAGGGCAAAAGAAGAATTATGAAAACTCAAATATTTCACCATGCCAAATATAATCTTCAAAAAATCCTCTAAAAGAAACCAAAATCCTTCAAGATATTATAACTCTATAACTAATTTTCAATTTCAACACAAGCCAAAATATCATATTTCAAAAATCCACATATAAAAATAGACCTATTACCTAGGGGGGCAAAATCCCTTAAGCTACTATACTCTATAATAAATCTAAACACAATATCCTTGCCTTAGTCCAACAAATGCAACAAGGATTTGTACAAACCTATCCTTGTCAGTTTTGAAATTTGTTGAGATTCTAGAATGCAATGGCAGATCCGCTGACACTTGGTATGTGAGCCTCTACCAGGACTCTAAATTCAAACTTTTTAAATAATGCACTCGGTAAAGTTGCAATTCCATCCAAATTACTAATATTTGCAGGACACTATAAATTCCAATGACCTGCTATATCTGGTTCCGGGTTCAGTTCTTTTTTTAAAAAAAAATTCTGGTTTTGGTCTTGAAAATCAGACCCAATTTTGGTCTGGTTCTAACTAACTCAGACCAAAAACCAGTGGTTAATTGATAATTAACCTCCTTTCTAGTCAAGGTTTTCTTTCTCAAAGACATGTATTTTGGTTCTGGTTCCAATTCCGATTGCACAATATAAATAAATCCAAGAACCTGGTTTCTAAGTCCAGTTCTTAAAAAGATAAAATTCAATTCTGATTCTGATTCCAAAAATCAGACCCAGTTGCAGTTTGATGTTACTAACTGGAACGGTTCTGACCTGCCAAAGCAGGTACCCGGCCAACAATGGCAAATAGCCTCCTTGACAAAAGTACTCCAGTTCCAGTTGAAACTTCTTACTAACTGGAATGGTTCTGACTGGCCCAAGCAAGTACCTGGCCAACAATGACAAGTAGCCTCAATCCAACTGCGGTGGCATCATGGAGGTATAACTTGGAGGGTTACTAGCACAGTTGGAATGCTTGGAGGTTGCTCAACAACAAGATGCTTGGCTCTCACAATGTTGTTATTATACTTGGACGCATAGAAATCTGAAGGAATTAGTGTGTAGAAATCTAGATTCGGCTTCACCAATGTCCCCCACAATTCAAATAGCTGATGAACACAGCAAGTGGGAATAGAAATTCTGCTAGACTTCAGCCAATGAGGAATTGCAGCATGCTCCCCATAGACCAGCTGTTGTTAGTTGCTGCTTGCTTGCCCATAGGTGCACTTGGTGCTAGGGACACTAGGGTAGAGTCCCATAACACCATGCTAGCCATTTAGGACTTAAACCTAGTTGCCATGAAAATTTTATATTAAGCTAGCATTCACTTAACATTGAGCTATGGCCCATTTAACATTGGGTACCACCTAGGATGCCACCTAGATTTTCACTTAACACTGACTTAACATCAAGTGTGAATGCACCAGAAGTAGTGGCCACTGGCCATAGTAGATCCATCACCTCCACTGCCGAGTCTACCAAACCCCTGGGAGAACTTGCCACGTATCAGTAGCAAGCCAGCCACGTGCATAAACCTCTGGGCCGCTGCGATACCTAAGCCACCTTTCTTTCTTCAATCTTGTTGGAGTGCACACAGACTTCCACAACAGTCTTAAAGAGAGAGAGAGAGAGACACACACACACACACACACACACAGTTCGCATAATATTTATATGATTGGAAGAGTGAGTTTCAACAAATTTTGTTTCTCGTGAACCTCAAAATTGCATCATCTTTTCAGAATAATTCTTGTAGACCAACTTAAATTGCAGTTGGATTGACACCCAGAGGTTTTTGTGAGGGAGTTTAATTCAGAGTTACAGCAATCATGATCATGATGAAACATCAATTGTTGGCAATGTTTGAGCAAGGGGCAAGGATACAGGTACTTAGTTCTAAGCATTCTTCCGTTTCTCTCTATTTGGGTCACTATCGTATGCATGACTGATGTGCTGCACTTCTTTGCCGACTATTTATTTAGTTTAGAAAATGAGTCTCAACAGTTTCGAATTTAATTTTCCAGAATTTCAATAGTTGAGGAATAGGTATGCAAAATTACATCTTGTGTTGTGCATTTGTAATAGTAACCCAATGGTTTTCAACTCTCAACAATTTTCTCTTTTTATTTTGGGCTAGACCTTTTGTGAATTATTTTGTGCCAAACATCAGTTGTATGTATGGTAGTATACCATCTTGAATCTTTCTCAACCCTCAATTTGAATTTTGCATCAATTATTTTCCCACTGGGGACTTTGTGCAACTAGTTAGTAATAGCTCCAGAGTTAGAAGGGAAGATTCAAGGGAGAGAATGAATTCTTGTTTGTGTTGAAGAAATAGAAGATTTGTCAGGGTTTTTGTAATGTATAGCTGCAGTGATGAAAACAGCAAGATCACTTGGAGTGGTGCCAGGGGATTATGATGTTTGAGCAGGGGACTCTAAGTAGGATATAAGCTCCAGGCACTGTCCTAGTTCCCAATACTTGTAATCTGCAAGCTTCAGGCCCCAGCAAAATTTCTTTGCCTTGGAAAAGTATATGCAAGTTCTGGTTTTGGACTCTGGATGTGTGGAGACGTTAGAGCATCCCCAGCCCTGTTACCAGTTTGTGACCCTGCACACTAAAACTGGATGAAGAAAAGTCACAACATGCAGGTTTGGCTCAGCAAAATGGTTTTGAACCAGCATTTTTGCACAGTGTGCTGAGGCTGGTAAAAAAATAAATAACTGAACTTGGGATGTGAGAAATAGTTTTGCAGGGTTACATACTGAGCACTGCCAGGGATGCTCTTACAGGAAGATGGCACAAAGTTTGGTGGATATCTTGTTTGGGTGTTGGTTGAAATATCTAATTTCTATACTGTCTGCCTGTGTTGCATGCAGGGAGTGGTGTATCATCCCAGATTTGCTGGGGTCTTATCGTTGAATATGCTTCATCGTTCCTTTGCAGATTCAAGCCAGGTATGGGTCTACTGATTACCAATGTCTCAGGACTCTCTCACAGACTCTGCTAGGATGTGCAGTTCATGGTTGCATGATGATTGGATGTGAAGGAACAGTTTACACATAACAGCCACCACCAATATATTTGAATGGGATGCTGAAACTTGGGTCTGAAAATCTGGTGTGGTTTACAAAATGTCAAAGGGAAGATCAGCAGTAGCATCAATGAAGGAGAGTGCAAATAAGGAGATGGACTCAGCCAAGGATTCAATGAACGAGATGCCTGACAAGGTGAAACAGACAGCAGAGGAGCTGATGGAAGTGAGCAAAGAAGCTGCCAAGGCTCTCAAGAGGGACACAGAACGTCTGGCTGAAGTTGTGGGCATCAAGGAAAAGAAGCCCGGTGACCTAGACCGCACTGAATTCTAATTCTTCCTTTTGTACAGTTTCAAGCAAGAGGGTTGCAGATGTGGAGGAAGCAATCAAGCAAGATGCCACAATCTGGAAGCAAAACTATAATTTACATTTGAGGCAGGAACATCTCCACCTCTATGCAGGCCAGAGAAAATATACCTGTAAAGCCTATCAAACCCTAACCCTGAACACAACACTGAAAGAAAAGAAATGTCTTTATTATGAGAAGAATGCTGCAAGCTTCATGACCAATTACAAGGAAGTGTAGAGCAAATGAAGATGTAGAAGAAACTTCTTGAAGTAGAAGCACAAAAAGCTTTTCAATGTTTTTCTTGTGCAATCTTGTTCCTTGTTGCATGATGTAGTCTTTCAATTGACTCCATTGATGGAGAAGAGAAGAGCCTTCTTGACCACTATGTTCATGTGTCCGCATGAAGGAATATATCATTGGAGACTGTAATAGTTATTATGCTATGACTACTCCATTGATGGGGAGCCTTCTCAACCACGATGGTATGTCTCCATGGGAAGATTGAAATTGGAGAGAGTTTTTTGTTGCTTTTGTTGAAACAATGGGTGTTAATTAAGACTCTTATTATGTCCATAGTTTCAGCTTCAATGAGAGTCCTCCTTTGATGGAGGGACTTCTTGACCACTATGTTGTGCATCCTTGGAAAATGATGTTACTGAGTTTTATGCTAATGTAGACTGTGCTATGCTTGGAGTCTCAGCTCCAACTACACCAAGGATAATATTGGAGAGCCTTCTTGACCACCATGTTGTCTCTTCAAAGAAAAATGAAATCAGAGAGAGTTCTTTGCTCTGTCTTTTTTGTTGAAACATATTACACTCATACTATATTATGGTGAGCATCTCAGTTCCAACTTCCATGCTATGTCTAACCCAATACACATTAACTGGATGTTCACTTGGTAGTCTACATGGGTGGTTCTATCTATATTGTTATTGCTATCAAGTTAACTTTTGTGCTATGGAAAACACAAGCCAAGAAACTGGGTAGTACTTGGAGAGGACTTCAGAATTTTGTAACACACTTTGACATTAGTGGATTGTGCCAGCAGGTTTGGTGACTCTGTTTGTTGGCTCTTTCTGCCTAGAGAAAGACCTTGTTGGTGTCATAAGCTTACCATGCTAACATGGATGAAAATGGGTGTGCAATTGAGAGAATACAACACACAAATTGATCAGGAACATTTTGCAAGGTTGGAACCTGCAATAAGTACAGGACTGTAGTATTTTTGCCATTTTTCAACAGAGTGAATTTTTTGGAAACATTTTCTCTCTTAGAAATTTGTATCAGTATGGTTTCATCATTGGGTAATGGGTACATTTTGTGGAGAAAGAACTTGTCTTGGACTTCACCTAATCTTGCATTTTTTTTCCTTACTTCCAACTTGAAGCAGCTACTCCATTGCATGTAAAGACCTGGTTGATTTTTCATAGTGTACTGAGGCGATGGGTCCCCAAAATCCGAAAGGCACCAAAAGGAAAACCTTCTCCTATACAAAACTCACATCAGTAAAATGCAAATTGGAGTCTTTTGGGAAAAATTGTGTATAGGCAACCCAAATATACACTGTATGTAATCCCAGTACATATATTTGTACAGTTGAAACTGTTGTTTTTTATGTGTCCATCTGGCCTACACATGTTATGCCCTTTGTATTGTTACTATATCTTTCTATATCAAATTTGACATTTTTGAGGAATTTTGCTTGTCTGTGTAAAAACAGTAGTATGTTGTTAAGTTGATGTTGCAAACATGTACATGAGTACACCATGGTATTGGGCTCAAATGTTGTCCTAGCTAACACATTTTTGCCAAGCCCTATTGTACTCAGTGATTTTTGTCTTCAAGACATAATTTGACTTGTCTGCAGTACCCTTAATCAAGGTAACAAATTCTGGCCCTAAATTATGTTGATGCTGTAAATTCAACTCAATCTTTCCTTTGTTTTTTCACACAATCTTAATGTCTTCTTCATTCTCTGCAGCATGCGAGAGGCATTCCGAAGTCTTTTGCATATCCAATTAACAATTATTTTAACATAAATCTCCATATCACATGTGGTGTGTGCTACTTGATCCATGTCCAACGCTATCCCAAAAAAGTCACATAAACAACATATACAAGCATTTTGTGTTATGGAATTCCAAAAGCACTCCATGGAATAACCCTGTAAATCCCCTTCACACTGACCTAGGTTCCAACAACAAAATAAATCCTATGAAAAACCAAATCTCTTACAATAAATTCCTCACACATTTATGCCAAATTTCAAATCGTATGTTGACATGTTACAAATGCCTTTAAACAATATCCTTTAAGATGCTAATACAGTAAGTTAAACCTTGTTCTAAGGCTGAATACTTGTCCTTTCACATTAACTTTCATGGCATTTCGGCAACTCATGAAAAGTTTATATGGGAAATTTGTTTCAAAATGATAAAATGATTTCCTTAGAACTTCCTAATACTTGATAAAATTTTAACACTCATTGTAAGTCATGTGACAATATCAATATGTAGGACATGGGTGATGCCACCATGATATTCAAATCACATAACTTTCTCAACACTCTTATTTTCTTGGTCTTTAAATTTTAAAAAAGAACATATATCAATCATTTTTTCATATTTTGAGTAAATGTTTGCATTTGTGACTACTCTACTTCCTTCATAGCAATGGTGAGAAAATTGAAACACATAAGGTGAAAAAATGTAACTGAAAAGAAATATGCACAAATAATAAATTGAGAGATTAGAATTGTAGGTAGTGGATTGTCCTCTTCTATTCAAATTGATCCACTTACCTACATATGGGTAGTTTCATAGTGGACAAAGGAAATAATCCTAGGGAACCTAATTTTCAACAAATTACCACCTATTGCTATTTGATTTATAGTAAAAACCATATGCACCTAACTATCTAATTTCTAGTGAGTCTTAGTTAGAATTGTTTAACTTATTTACTTTTGCTCCTAAATCCTTTCCTTTGATCTTGTAATCAATTTTGCTTAGAAATTTATAGAAGAACTACTTACATTAGATTTGAACCACCATCTAATCCAACACTCCCACTTGGTAAATCAAAATCTTAATCAAAGTTGTCTAAAACCCATCCTATGCATACACTTGTGATGCTTTTGTCTAGGATTCTTTTGGTCAATAGGTCAACATTCATCTCGTTGGTATTATAATATTTGAACGTTATTTCACCTACATGCACTAGTTTTTTGACATAATGATGGTGTATGTGAATACGTTTTGAACAGTTGTGATGACTTGGATTTTTGATAAGGGAGATGCTTTCTTGGTTGTGAATAAAAATGATAATTGCTTCTTCCTACTTGAAATCAAGTTGAACAAGGAATGTCTTCAACCACATGGCTTTGTGGGTTGCTTACAATGTTGACATGTATTATGTTTTTGTAATTGAAAGTGCTACAATTAGTTGTCTTGTATTGCATTAGTTAAAAGCACCACTAACTAGCAAAAACATAAACCTAATAATTGATGTTCAACTCTTGATGTTTCTTCTTTAATTAATGTTAGAAGATCTAAAAATAATCACATTGGATTTGCAAATTACCAATATCCAAACCGAAGTACTAAAGCCATAAATTCTTTGTGCCCAAGAAGTATTTAAATTATTTTTTTATGACTTTTTAATGCAAATTTGGTGATTTAACAAACTTATTCACAACTCTTAGTGTAGTCGTGATCATAACATACATTCGACAATCTAATACTTATTTATAAAATACTCCTTCCATTTCATTTGCCTCTTTTATTATGATGTGTTCGTTAATTTTGCAAAGTCTAAAACTGACACCAAGTGGTGTGCTTACTAATTTGCATTCTTCCATGCCAAAACATTTAAAGATATTTTCCATGTAATTTTTTGACCTAAATTGTTGGTTTTCATTTTCTTCTTAGGTGACTTATATCTTAAGATAAATCTTTATTTCTCCAAGGTCTTTCATTTTAAACTTGTTAATATAAATGATTTGACATTATTTATATAATCAATATTTCATTTAAGATCAATAGGTCATCAATATACAATGCAAAAAATATTTGCATACCTTTTTTGTCTTTAAATGTCACATACATTTGGGTTATACTCACATTTTTGGAAATTAAGTTTTCAAAGGAAAATCATGTCAAATTTTGTATCACTACAACAACATGGGGCTATTTTGCGATCCAAATATCATCGCAAACAACACAGAA